>ERZ1370068.9555-contig-8325_pt1 | contig 49805 bp, 59 predicted proteins | sample MGYA00561227_ERZ1370068 | MGnify/ENA primary metagenome ERZ1370068 (study PRJEB38410, sample SAMEA6850437) | metagenome | study: Metagenomic assessment of the ecological functions of the soil: analysis of the soil microbiota associated with the... | reverse complement strand
AATACTTCGTTCAGTTACGTATTGCCTAGCTGCGCAGAAAAACTGCGGAGATCTTCGAGCTGTGACTTCGATAAAATCGCGCGTCTCGAGGAATGGTTTGAATTGCGGGTCAGGATTCATTGATTCCGCCACGCCGCCACACGCTTCCCAGGCTCGCGAGGACTGCATCGTCGCTCTCGTAGAGCGATGCGGCAGCCTTCGGCTGCAGAGACGCTCGGCTCTTTCAGCGTTCATGCCGATACTTTGACGCACGGGCGGGTCAACGCGAGGTCTTCGCCGATCTCTGTCCGCCGGAGCACGCCTTCAGGTTCGGGGCAATGACGATCGCAACTCGCCGAGTTGGCACTGCGATCAGCTCCAGCCTCGATTCTCGATCGCCGGCCGCCGTCCGAACGCGCGTGTGCGAGCCCGCTCTGCGATGCGCGCAGGGCCTCGAATGCCGCTGCGGTCCCCGTGAGCAACACCTCGAGCGCGCCGAGTGTCGACGACTCGAGATGGGACGCCGGTCGAGCGAGAGTCTGGTGCTCGTGCTGTCCATGCAGCTCGATGAGCCGGTTCGACAGTGTCCTTTTCAGGGCGCCGGCGGTCGCCAGCGTGCCGTTGATGAACCGCGCGGCTCCGGCCCTGCGCGGTAATCTCGCGCCGGACGAGCAGCTCTTCTCCGCCGCTCTCGAAGATGGCTTCGATCGCCGCGGCGTCCTCGCCGGTGCGCACGCAGGTCGCCGGACGCGCGTCCGCCCGAGCAGCAGGCCGACGGCCTCGACGAGGATCGACTTGCCGGCCCCGGTTTCGCCGGTCAGGACGTTCAGGCCGGGGTCGAATTCGACCTCGACCGAGTCGATGACCGCGAGGTGCTTGATGCGCAGGAAGCGGAGCATGCGGAAAGACGAGAACTCCAATCGTAACATAGGTTTGACAGCTGTTTCACATCATGATACAGTTCGGCACATCGCGCTGTCCCAGCGGCGCACTAGCTATGTCTCGGAGGCCGTTTGCGCACGCTTGGAAGCCTGCTGCTCGCCCTGCTGCTGCAGGCGCCAGGCTGGTGCTGCGTCCGAAGGCTCCGAGCTCACGGCATCGTCAGTCTCATCGCCACGCTCGACCGCGATTTCGATCGCCATGTCTCTGATCATTCTCGGCTCGTTCTCGATCTGGTCCTGGGGCATCATCCTCTACAAGTGTGTGGACGTTCCGCCGCGCGGCGAAGCAAAGCGCGCAGTTTCTCGACGTGTTCCGCCGCAGCAACAAGTTCTCCGAAGTGCAGGCGGTCTGCCGATCGCTCGGCGACAGCCCGCTCGTCGGCCTGTTTCAGACCGGGCTACGCCGAGCTGACGGCGCAGCTGCGGCAGACGCGCGCCGGCGGACGCCGGCCACGGGCCCAATCCGCGCGCGCCTGCCGGACGTCCTACTCTGAAGAGCCTCGACGGCGGTGGATCGCGCGCTGCTGCGCGCGTCGGCCGTCGAAGTGAACAAGCTCGAGACGCGCGTGTCCGTTCCTCGCGACGACGGCGAGCATGGCGCCGTTCGTCGGGCTGTTCGGCACGGTCGTCGGGCATCATGAGCGCGTTCGAGCAGATCGGCGTCGACCGGCTCGACCAGCCTGCAGCGCCGTCGGCGCCCGGCATCGCCGAGGCGCTGGTCGCGACCGCCGCCGGACTGGCGGCGGCCATTCCGGCGGTGCTCTTCTACAACTACCTGTCGCAGCGCGGTGAAGCTGTTCGCCTCGGAGATGGACGACTTCGCGATGGAGTTCCTGAACATCTGCGAGAGGAACTTCACCTAATGCCGAAGCTCGGGCCGGCAGCCGCAGCGCGTCAGGCCGGGCGCGGCCGCGGCCGCCGCGTCGTCGACGTCGCTCGCCGAGATCAACGTCGTGCCGCTGGTCGACGTCATGCTGGTGCTGCTGATCATCTTCATGGTCGCCGCGCCGATGATTCAGCGCGGCATCGACGTCAAGCTGCCGCAGTCGCGCCGCGCGCACGCCGGTCGACCGGCGAGCGCGTCGAGATCACGATTCCCGACACGTATCCGCCAGTCGCAGCATCGTGTTCCTCGGCAAGGAGCAGGTGCAGCGCCGAGCGTCTGCAGGAGCGCGTCCGGCAGAAGATGGAGACGCGCGCCGACAAGGAAGTGTTTCTGCGCGGCGACTCGGAGCGTGCAGTATCAGGATCTGATGGACGTCATCGACGCGCTGAAGGCTGCCGGCGTCCAGAACATCGGCATGGTGGCGCAGAATGCCGAGCGAGACGCGGTGATGGACGGTGACCGACGTCCTGCGCGATCGGATGCAGACGCCCGCCGGGCTGCAGAGGATGCGTCACCGTGTCGGTCGGCCGTGCATCTGGCGCTCGCGGCTGTCGCTGATCGTCGCGCCGCGGCGGCTGTTCAAGCGCGCCGCCGACGCGCCGCCGCACGCGTCATGACGATCTCGCTCGGCGGCGGCGGCGGGCCCGAAAACGGCGGCATGACCGCGATCGGCGGACGGCCGGTGCAGACGGCGACGCCGCCCGACGAGTCGCCCAAGCGCGAAGCCGGTCCGCGCCGCCGGCGGCGAAGACGCCGGAGATGACGGTGCCGTTGCCGAACGCGAAGCCGCGTCAAGCCGGCGGCCAGCGTCCGCAGCGTCGAAGCAGGCGCCCGACGAAGCGCGCGGCCGGACGCCGACGCGCAGGGGCGCAGCCGGCGCTCGGCAGCGCGATCGCCGAGACCGGCGTGCGCGGTCAGGGCTTCGGCCTCTCGACCGGCGGCGGCGTCGGGCTCGGGTCGTCGCTGGACATCGCCGGCGACTTCTGCTGTCCGGATTACCTCGCGACGATGATCGTGCGCATCCGCTCGGCGTGGAATCAGAATCAGGGCGCCGAGGCACGAGCGTGATCCGGTTCACGATTCAGGCGTGACGGCTCGATCACCGACGCGACGATCGATCAAGCCGAGCGGCGACCGTGACGCTCGATCATCGCGGCGCTGCGCGCGGTGCTCGCGACCACGCGCACGCTGCCGCCGCTGCCGGACGGCTTTCCGAACCCGACGCTGACCGTGCACCTCGAGTTTCGAATACCAATGACCAAATCCATCATTTCCGGAGCGCTCGCGATCGCCCTGCTGGCCGCGTGGCCGCACGCGCAGCAGCCGCCGCAGCCGCCGCCCGCGCCGCAGCAGCCGAGCGAGATCAGCGACCACGCATCACGCGGCGAAGGCGGCACGCCGCCGCGCCTCGCCGTCCCCGATTTCATCGCGCTGTCGACCGACGCCGAAACGGTCGCGACGCGCGAAGACGATCAGCCAGGTGCTGTGGGACGACCTGAACTTCGAGCGCGAGTTCGCGTTCATCCCGCGCGACGTCTACGCGCTCGATTCCGCGCGCGACGTCGTTCGCCGACGTGCCGTTCGACCGCTGGCGCGAGCTGAACGCCGACGGCCTGATCGTCGGCACCGTGCAGAAGGTCGAGCACCGGCGTTCAGGGTCGAGATGAAGCTGTTCAACGTGCGGACGCGCGCAGGTCGGCCTATCCGCGGCAGTACGACGGCATCGCCAATGCGCGCCTGTTCGCGCATACGATCTCGGACGAGATCCACAAGTCGCAGCGCGCGCTGAACGGCGTCGCGCGATCGAAGCTGACGTTCGATTCCGACCGCGACGGCGAGCGCATGACGGGCACGGTGCAGAAGCCGCAGCATCAAGGAGATCTACATCTGCCGACTACGACGGCGAGAACCAGCGCCGCGTCACGGTCGGCCGGACGCTGAACATCGCGCCGCGCTGGTCGCCCGACGGCCGGTCGATCGCCTACACGTCGTACCGGCGCGGCGGCGCGAACATCTTCATCTCGAACATCTTTCAGGGCACGCTCGACGAAGTGACCAAGGGCGACAAGGTCGGCGAGAACTGGCTGCCGGCCTGGTCGCCCGACGGCACGCGCATCGCGTTCAGCTCGACGCGCGACGGCAACCCGGAGATCTACGTCGTGAACCGCGACGGCTCGGACCTGCGGCGGCTCACGAACAATCCCGGCATCGACATCACGCCGACCTGGTCGCCGTCGGGCACGCAGATCGCGTTCACGTCCGATCGCAGCGGCACGCCGCAGATTTACGTCGTCGGCGCCGACGGCGCTGAACCTGTCGAAGAAGACCTCCGGAGTCGTACCGCGACCGGCCGACGTGGTCGCCGGCGCCGTTCAACGAGATCGCGTTCGCGTCGCGCAGCGGCCCGGGCTTCGACATCCGGGTGCTCGACCTCGTCGACCGGCGTCGCCAAGTCGCTGACCTTCGGCGAGAGGCACGCAACGAAAGCCCGGCGTTCTCGCCGAACGGCCGGCACATCGTGTTCACCTCGACGCGCTCCGGCAAGACGCAGGTGTTCACGATGGCGCGCGACGGCAAGGACGTGCGGCAGATTACGCAGAGCCGGCAACAACTACGAAGCCGGACTGGTCCAAATGACTGGAGAATCGACGATGAAAGCGGCCCGATCGATAGCTGCTGCTGGTCGCGGTCGCGGCGCTGCTCACCGCGGCCGCCTGCGGCAGAAGAACGCCGCCGGTCGCGCGTCCGATGCCGCCGCCGCCGCCGCCGGTCGAGCACCGCGCCGCCGCAGCCGCCGGCTCCGCCCGAGCCGGTCGCGCGAGCCGATCGGTCGTGCCGCCCGAACCGGTGCGCGACGACGCGATCTCGTCGGCGTCGCTCGACGATCTGAACAAGAACTCGCCGCTGAAGCCGGTCTACTTCGAGCTGGACAGCAGCGAGTCTGAGCGCCGCCAACCAGAAGACGCTCGACGAGAACGCGGCGCTGCTCAAGCGCTACTACCCAGCTGGACCGTGACCGATCGAAGGACACTGCGACGAGCGCGGGACCGCCGAGTACAATCTGGCATTGGGCGAGCGCCGCGCGATGGCCGCGCGCGCCTATCTCGTCTCGCTGGGGATCGCCGGCCGATCGGCTGCGGACCGTCAGCTACGGCAAGGAATTCCCGTTCGATCCGGGCCATGACGAAGCGGCGTTCGCGAAGAACCGCCGCGCGCATTTCGTCATCACCGCGAAGTGAGCGTATGAAACACGAAAGTCTTCGCCGCCCTGCTCGCGCGTGCTCACTCCTCGCGGCGGCGTCGCCGGCGCGCGCCGCCAACAAAGAACATCAGCAGCTGATGGCGGATCTGCGCATGCTGCAGGAGCAGTCGCAGCTGCTGCAGAACCTGATCGGCTCGGTCACCGACGCGCTGAAGGCGGTCAACACCCGCCTCGATCAGCAGGCCGAGACGACGCGCAAGGCGTTCGCCGACCAGAAGCTGGTGATCGACAACCTCACCAACGACGTGCGCGTCATCCGCGAGAAGCTGGACGACAACAACGTGCGCATCGGCTCGCTCACGCAGGAAGTCGACTCGCTGCGCAGCTCGCTGCAGCAGATCGGCATCGCGTCCGTCCGGCACCGGCGACGCCGCCGATCCGCCGGCCCGGCCGCCGCCGGCGGCCGGCGCGCCGCCGGCCGCGAGCGCCGCGCCGAGCGCCGGCGTCGGCGTGTCGCCGCAGAAGCTGTTCGACTCGGCGATGGGCGACTACTACTGCCGGTCAGTCGATCTCGCGATCCTCGGCTTCACGCGACTACATCAAGAGCTTCCCGAAGTCCGATCTCGCCGACGACGCGCAGGTCAACATCTGCTCCGCGTACGTGCAGGACGGCAAGAACGACAAGGCGGTCGAGGCGTGCGACCTCGCCATCCGGACCTATCCCAACGGCGACAAGATTCCCGACGCGTACTACAACGAAGGGTCTCGCGCTGCAGAGCTCTGCAAGGACGTCAACGGCGCGCGCGACGCGTGGGAAGCACGTGGTCAAGACCAGATCCGCGACAGCCGATGCGGGACGGTCTCGCGAAGCAGCGGCCTCGAACAAATCAAGCGGCCGAACTAGGAGTAGAATCGACGACTTATGGGAAGCGTGAACAAGGTCATTCTGGTCGGGCAACCTCGGACGCGATGCCGAGTTGCGCTATACGCCTGGCGGCGCCGCCGTGGCGACGCTCAACATGGCGACCACCGAAGTGTGGAACGACAAGGCGCGGCCAGCGGCAGGAGAAGACCGAGTGGCACCGCGTCGTGTTCTGGGGCAAGGTCGGCCGAGTCGCTGACCGGAATACCTGACGAAGGGCAAGCAGGTCTACGTCGAAGGCCGCCTCGAGACGCGCCAGTGGAACGACAAGGACGGCAACAAGCGCTACACCACCGAGATCAGCGGCGACAAGATCGTGCTGCTCGGCGGCGGCGGCGGACGCGGCGGCGGCGGCATGTCGCGCGGCAGCGGCGGCGACGAGCATGGGCGGCGGACCTGCCGTCCACGGCAGCGACATCGCCGGACAGCCGCTCACCGACGACGACATCCCGTTCTGACGATTCGAAGTTGCGGAGTTCGAGTGAAGTTGAGGAGTTGGATCGCCAATCGTAATCTGCCATCTGCAACTCTGCAAATCCGCAACTTCACCAATTTCTTGTCTTCCCGCCCGTAGCGATCCTCGAGCCGCACGACGTCGTGCAGCTCCGGCGTCGAGACCTCGAAGATGTCGCTGTCCTCGATGGCCGTCATGCGATGGACGGTCTTCGGCGTGATGTGGACGCGCTCGCCGGGCAGCATCTCGCGCTTCGTGAGGCTCGCCGCCCTCCTCGATCTCGAACAGCAGCTTGCCCGAGTGCAGGTAGATCGTTTCGTCCTTCATGGTTGTGGTACTGCAGGCTCAGCGCGTGGCCGGCGTTGACGTGGATCAACTTGCCGACGTAGCGATCGGTCTTCGCCCAGTGCAGCTCGTAGCCCCACGGCTTGTCCACGCGCGTGATCTCATCGCTCACGATATCACTCCTTGATGAGCGTCAGCCGGCCGAGCGCGGCCAGCAGCTCGTGCTCGATCTCGTCGACGGTCGGCAGTCTCAGACAGCCGCCGCGCGAGCGCGCGCAGCTCGTCGCGTGCGCAGCTCGGCGCAGGACCTGCTTGGCGACCGGAATGGCGCCCGGCGTCATGCTGAAGTCGGTCAGGCCGAGTCCGACGAGCAGCGTCAGCAGCGCCGGATCCGACGCCATTTCGCCGCACAGCGACACCGGGATCCGCCGCCGCGCGGCCGCGCGCCGGACCATCAGGATCATCCGCAGGATCGCCGGGTGCAGCGGCTCGTAGAGCCGCGAGACGCGCTCGTCGGCGCGATCGACCGCCAGGCAATGCTGGATCAAGTCGTTGGTGCCGATGGTGAAGAAGTCGACTTCGCGCGCGAGCAGATCGGCCGTGTAGGCGGCGGCCGGGATCTCGATCATCACGCCGACCGGCACCGTCGGCACGCGCTCGCCGCGCGCGCGCCAGCTCCGCCGTCGCTTCGGCGATCATCCGCGCGCGCCTCGCGGACCTGCTCGACGCTCGAGACGAACGGAAACATGATGCGCAGGCTGCCGTGCCGCGCCGCGCGCAGCAGCGCGCGCAGCTGGACCTGGAACAGCTCGGGCCGCGTCAGGCTGAGACGCAGGCCGCGCAGGCCCTGGCGGCTTGCCCGCAGCTTCGTCCGCGGTCCCAGCCGCCGGCGAGCGGATGCCGCGACGAGCCGCGACGCGAGCTGTTCTTCGTCCACGTCGAAGGTGCGGACGGTGACGGACCCCGGCGCCATCCCCTCGAGCATGCCGGCGGTAGATCTCGTGCTGACGCTCTTCGTCGCCGACCTGTCGCCGACGCCGCTGGCGAGCAGGAACTCGGATCGATACAAGCCGATGCCTTCGGCGCCGGCGTAGCGCGCGCGCGGCGAGATCGTCGGGGAACTCGATGTTCGCGTCGAGGCGGATCGGCACGCCGTCGGCGGTCGACGCCGGACGGCGGCGCTCGGCGTCGGCGCCGGCCGCCGGACGGCGATCGTCGGCGTGGTGCGCGGCGCGCGCGAGCTCCTCGGCGGTCGGATCGACGATCACCTCGCTCGCCGATGCCGTCGATGACCACGAGCTGCCCCGGCTGCACCAGCGTCGGCTGGCGTTGTGCAGGCCGACGACCGCCGGCACGTCGAGCGACCGCGCCAGGATCGCGGTGTGATACGTCCGGCTGCCGGCGTCGGTCGCGAAGCCGCGGACCTTGGTCCAGTCCACCTGCGCGCGCGAGCGACGGCGTCAGCTCGTCGGCGATCAGCACCGACGACTTCGTCGAGCTCGCGCAGCAGATCGCGCGGCGTCGCGACGCCCTGGCGCAGGTTCATCCGCAGGCGGCCGACCAGATCGGCGACGTCGCCCTGTGCGCTCGCGCAAGATACGGATCGGCGACTTCGTCGAACACCGCGCTGAACTCGTGGAACACCTGCTGGACCGCCCACTCGGCGTTGACGCGCTGCTCGCGGACGATGTCGGCGGCGCGCGGCAGCGAGCATCGGATCGTCGAGCATCAGCAGCTGCGCGTCGAACAGCGACGCCAGCTCCGGCCGCCGCTGCGCGACGCGGGCGCTGGATGTCGACCAGCTGCTGCGCGCGATCGCGCGCGGCTCTCGTCGAGCCGCCGCAGCTCGTGCTCGACGCGCAGCCGGCGCAATCTGGTAGCGCAGCACCTGCGCGCGCTGGATCAGCATGACGGCGCGGCCCGACACGACGCCGGGCGACACGCCGATCCCGTTCAGGCGCTGCATGCGACTCCTCGCCGCAATCGCCGCGACTGCGACCAGCGCGACCAGCGCGTCGACGGCATCGCCGCTCGTCGCTGCCGTCGGCGCTGAAATGGTGATCGTCGATCCGCGCGGCGGCCGCCAGCAGCAGGATGCCCATGATGCTCTTGCCGTCCATCTCCCGCCGATCGCGCGCCACGCGTCACGCGCGACTGATAGCGCGTCGCCAGATGGACGAACTTCGCGGCGGCGCGGGCGTGCATCCCGAGCTGGTTGCACGCACGGTCACCGACTGCGACGATCATGCGCGTGCGTCTTCTCGCCGCGCAGCAGGTCGGAGGCGACCCAGATCGCGCTGCGGCCGTGATCGCGCATCTCCTTGGCGACCGCGAGCAGGTCCGACGAGCCGCGCAGGCTGGCCAGCTTGATCAGCATCGGCAGGTTGACGCCGGTGATCACCTCGAGCCGATCGGTCTCGAGAAAGGTCATGCCGAGGTTCGACGGCGTGCCGCCGAACATGTCGGTCAGCAGCAGGACGCCCTCCTCGCCGCGCACGCGCTCGATCGCCTGCGCGATGTCCTCGCGCGCGTCGTTGACATCGTCGTGCCAGCCGATCGACACCGCCGTGAACTGCGGCAGATCGCCGACGATCATCTCGGCAGCGTTGACCAGCTCGGTCGCGAGCTGTCCGTGCGTCACGACGACGACGCCAATCACAGTCCTCTATCGTAAGGCAGGAAGGGTGGGATGCCCATCCCGCCCTCACGAATGCGCAATGTCCCGGTGACGGACGCGCACGCGCGCGCCGCCGACATGCCGCCAGCGCCTTGCGCAGGCGTTCCGGCGATCATCACCGATCGGTGCCGGCCGCCGGTGCAGCCGATGGCGATCGTGAGGTAGCTCTTTCCTTCCGCGATGTAGAACGGCATCGACGTAGCGCAGGTAGTCCTCGAGCCGGTCCATGAACTCGCGCGTCGACGTGTCGCGCTCCATGAAACTCGGCGACGGCGCGATCGCGGCCGGTGCGGCGGCGCAGCGCCGGCACGAAATGCGGGTTCGGCAGGCAGCGCGACGTCGAACACGAGGTCGGCGTCGACCGGGACGCCGTGCTTGAAGCCGAAGCTGAGCAGCGTGATCGACCAGCCGCGCGCGCGGACCGATCGCGCGACAGCCCCATGAAGAACTGCCGCAGCTCGTGGACCGTCATGTCCGACGTGTCGACGATCTCGTCGGCCAGGTTGCGGATCACGTTCAGCCGCTCGCGCTCGTCGCGAATGCCTTCGGTGACCGACCGGTCCGGCGCCAGCGGATGCGGCCGCCGCGTCTCGCTGAAGCGCCGGACCAGCGCGGCGTGGCTCGCCTCGAGGAAGATCAGAATCGGATTGAGCCGCGGCATCTTCCGCAGCTGCCGGAAGATCTTCGGGAACGACGACAGGAACCCGCCCTCGCGGACGTCGACGACGATGGCGACCTTCTCGATGTCGCCGCCGGCGCGCAGCGACAGCTTCGCCAGCGTCGGAATCAGCGTCGTCGGCAGGTTGTCGACGCAGAAGTAGCCGAGGTCCTCGAGCGCGCGGATCGCCTGCGACTTGCCCGAGCCGGACAGACCGGTCAGCACGATGAACGGCGGCCGCCGCCTGCCTTGGAGCCGCCTGCCTTCGGCCCTGAGCGCCTGTCCGCCTCGCAGCCGCTGCGCTGTCGCCGCGCCGCGCGCGCTCCTCAGCCCGCGCTGCCCTTCTTCACTGCGATCCTCCCGACTCGATCTCTTCGTCTTCCTCGTCGGGCGACGGCGGCGCCTGCTCGGCGCAGCGCGCGCGTCGAGGCGGTTCGGCGAGCTCGCGCGCGCGCGTGATGGCCGCGCTGGCGCAGCAGCTGATTGCGCGCCGCGACCTCGACGCAGGATCGCGATGTTGCGTCCGGGCGCCACCGGCATGCTGCAGCAGCGGCACCCGCAGGCCGAGAATCTCGTAGAACGACGTCGTCGAGGCCGAGGCGCTCGTACTCGCGCGTCGGCATCCCAGCGTTCGAGCTGGACGACGAGCTCGACCCGCTTCGACGATCGCGTCGACGCGATGCCGAACAGCTCCTTGATGTTGATCACGCCGAGGCCGCGCAGCTCCATGTGATAGCCGCGTCAGCTCGGGGCAGGTGCCGATGAGGATCGTCTCCTGACGGCGGCGGACTTCGACGGTGTCGTCGGCGACCAGGCGGTGGCCGCGGACGATCAGATCGAGCGCGCACTCGCTCTTGCCGATGCCGCTCTCGCCGGCGATCAGCACGCCGAGGCCGAGCACGTCCATCAGCACCGCGTGCATCATCGGTGCGCTCGGCGAGCGAGTCCTCGAGCATCGACGACAGCTTGGCGATCGCCGTCGGCGTGGCGATCGGCGGTCTTGAGCAGCGGCACGCGCGCGCGCTCCGCTTCGATCGAGCAGCTCCGCCGGCGGCGTGAAGCCGCCGGTGATGAGGACGCAGGGAAAATCGAGCGTCAGCGCGAGGCGCAGCGACGTGACGCGCGCCGCCGGCTCGAGGCTTTCGAGATAGCGGATCTCGCTCTCGCCGAAGATCAGGACGCGTCCCGGCTTGAGGTATTCGTGGAAGCCGGCGAGCGCGAGGCCGGTCTTCTGGATGTGCGGGCTGGTGATGACGCGATCGAGGCCGTCGGCGCCGGCGAGCAGCTCGAGCGGCAGGCCGAACGCCTCGGGCCGGCTGCTGCAGCAGCCCGGCGACGGTGACGCCAGGAGGCAGGGACATCCGCCGCTAGAGTATCAAGCTTCGGTCTCGACCAGCGTCGAGCTCGCCGTTCGGCCGCCGGTACAAGCACGCTGATCGCATGCGAGTCCGCGTTGCGGAACGACGACCACGCCGTCGCCGCCGGCCTCGATCTCGCGCGCGGCGTCGGCTCGACCGACATCGGCTTGAGCGACTCGCGCGACGGCGCGCATGACGCGCGGCATCCGCGCCGCGCGCGCGGCGCGCGGCGCCGCCGCGGCCGGCTTCGCGCGCCTGGCGCGCGCTGGCCGCGCGGCTCGAGCGCGCTCAGGCGCGGCGCCTTCGAGCGCCGTGGCGCTTGCTCCTTCTGCCGTTGGTCTTCGAGCTTCTGCGCCTGCTGCGAGATCTTCGCGATCGCCTGCGCTGAGCGATGTCTCCCAGTTGCCGGAGTCGCCGCAGCCCGTGCAGGAACCGCTCGCCGCGCGCGTGCAGCGTGATGTCGGCGACGGTGCCGGTGCTTCTCGACCGTCAGCACCGCGTGCGCCGAGACGGCGCGATCGTTCAGCAGCGCGTTCGAGCTTGGCGAGCTTCTGCTGTCGACGAAGCGCCGAAGGGCGGGCGTGACGTCGACGTGATGGCCGCGTGAGTTCGAGTCGCATAGTCTGAGCTTTCAGCTTTCAGCGCTGTCACGCTTTCGACGGCAGGCTGACAGTAGAGCTAAGCACCTTCCGCTGGTTGGACGTCGGGAATCTTCAGCTCTTCGCGGTACTTCGCGATCGTGCGCCGCGCCAGCACCAGCCCTTCGCGCTGCAGGATGCTGACGATCTTCGAGTCGCTCAGCGGCTTGCGCGGATCCTCGTTCTCGATGATCTTCCGGATGCGCTGCTTGATCGTGACCGACGAGACGCTCTCGCCGTACGAGCTGCTGATGCCGCTGTGGAAGAAGTAAGCTTCATCTCGAACACGCCCTGCGGCGTGTGCATGTACTTGTTGGTCACCACGCGGCTGACGGTCGACTCGTGCATGCCGATGTCGTTGGCGACGTCGCGCAGCACCAGCGGCCGCAGATGCTCGATGCCGTGATCGAGGAAGTCGCGCTGGAAGTTGATGATGCTCTTGGCGACCTTGAAGATCGTCTTCTGCCGCTGCTCGACCGACTTGATCAGCCACAGCGCCGAGCGGAACTTGTCCTTCACGTAGGCGCGCGTCTCGTCGGTGTTGTCCGGCGCGCTCTTGTCGAGCAGCCGGCGGTAGACCGGGCTGATCCGCATCTGCGGCAGGCCGTCCTCGTTCAGCACGCACGACGTATTCGTCCTCGACCTTCATGACGTAGACGTCGGGGATGACGTACTGCGACTGCGTCGGGTTGTAGCGGCTGCCCGGCTTCGGATCGAGGTGCCGGATGACCTCGATGTGCTCCTTGAGGTCGTCGATCGTCATCCCGAGCTTGCGGGCGATCTCCGGCACCTGGTGGTTCTGCAGCAGCCGGAGATGCTCGGTGACGACCTTCTCGGTCGGCGTGCCTTCGAGGCCGAGGTGGCGCAGCTGCAGCAGCAGGCACTCCTGCAGATCGCGCGCGGCGACGCCGGTCGGATCGAAGCCCTGAACCAGCTTGCAGCGCGCGCTCGACTTCGGCCACCGGCCACGGCCCCATCGCCGCCAGCTCGTCGAACGACGCGACCAGATAGCCGTCGTCGTCGAGGTTGCCGATGATCGCCGAGCCGATGTCGCGCAGCGAGCGCGTCGTCGGTCTGCATCGACAGCTGCCACATCAGGTGATCGGAGAGCGAGCTCGCCGTCGAGAGCGTGTTCTCGATCGGCGGCAGCTCTTTGACCTCCTGCGGCGCCTGCGGACGGTAGCCGTCGTCGAGGTAGTCGCCGAAGAAATACTCGTAGTCCTGGTCGTCCCAGGTGTCGGTCTTGTTCGGCTGCTGCTCCGGCTCGGTCTTCTCCTGGGTCTGGCGCGGCTTCGGCCGGCTGCAGGTCCTCGGTCGGAACCTCCTCGAGCATCGGGTTCTCGACCATCTCCTGATTCAGGAGGTCGGACAGCTCCAGCGTCGACATCGGCAGCAGCTTGATCGCCTGCTGCAGCGACGGCGTCAGAATCAGCTTCTGGACGAGCTTCGTGTGAAGTTTCTGCTGGATGCCCATGACGCGCGTCGTTAGTCGTATTCGTCCCGTGCAGTCGTCAGCGTCAGGGCTCATGCAATTCTCAGGCCCATTCTAGTCCAATCGGAACTCGGTCCCCAGATAAATCCGGCGGACCTCCTCGTCGGCCGCCAGACTGTCGGGCGTGCCGCTCTTGAAGATGACGCCGCCGTGGACGATGTAGGCGCGATCGGTGATGCGCAGCGTTTCGCGCACGTTGTGATCGGTGATCAGCACGCCGATGCCGCGCTCCTTCAGGTGAAAGATGATCTTCTGGATGTCGGAGACCGCGATCGGATCGATGCCGGCGAACGGCTCGTCGAGCAGGATGAACTTCGGCGAGATGACGAGCGCGCGCGTGATCTCCGCGCGCCGGCGCTCGCCGCCCGACAGCGTGTGGGCCGGCGACTGCGCGAGCGGCGTCAGGTTCAGCTCGGCCAGCAGCTCGCGCAGCCGCGCGCGCGCGCGTCGCGCCGTCGAGCCCCATCGTTTCGAGAATCGCCAGGATGTTCTGCTCGACCGTCAGGCCGCGGAAGATCGACGGCTCCTGCGGCAGGTAGCCGATGCCCTTGCGCGCGCGGATGTACATCGGATCGTCGGTGACGTCGTGTCCGTCGAGCTCGACGCGTCCCGAGTCGGGCGCCGTCAGACCGACGGTCATGTAGAAGGTCGTGGTCTTGCCGGCGCCGTTGGGGCCCGAGCAGGCCGACGATCTCGCCCGACGAGACGTCGAGGCTCACGCCGCCGCACGACCGTGCGACCGCCGTAGGATTTGGTCAGGTTGTGGGTGCGAAGGGTGGCCATCGCGTGCAGTGACTGCGTACAGTTGCCGTTGCCGCCCTTGCGTCTGCGTGCGGATCTGCGCGTTGCCGTCGACGACGATACTATCGGCGCCCTTGTTGAAGGTCAACGTGCGGCCGATCGTCTCGCGCTGGCATTGGTCGACGATCTTCACCGGCGCGCCGGTGACCACGTAGGTTTCGTTCGCGGTCGTGTAGATCAGCTTGCTGCCCTTCGTCTCGCGGCTCTGTTCGCGCAGCGTCGACGCTCTCGTAAGGCCTCGGCGCGATCGAGCTCGTCGCCGGACGGCTTCAGGAACAGCTCGATGCGGACCGCGGTCATGTCGCCGTCGGGGCCGCTCATGTGCGCGTCGTTCGTGTAGGTCATGCGCCGCGTGGCATCCGTCGTATGCTGAAGTCCTTCGCGGTGGCGGTCGACGGCGCGCGCTCCTTCTTCTTGTCCTTGCCGGCCTGCTCGAGCACCGTGGTCGTGATCACGTTGCCGGCGCGCGCCGAGGTTCGCCGGCCTTGTTGTCGATCACGATCGAGTCGCCCTTGACCGACGTCTCGCCCTGAATCAGGCGCGCGCTGCCGGTGTAGGTGCCCTTCGAGACTGGTGCCGTCGTAGTCCATGCGTCGTCGCCGACGACCAGCACCGGCTGATCCTGCTTCAGCATCGCCGGCATCTTGACGTCGTTCGCCGGTTCGCCCGGCTTGGCCGACGCCGGCTTCAGCGTGCTGCGCACGTTGCCCGCCGCCTTGAGCTTCGGACCGCGCCAGCGTCACGTCGATCGTCGACGGCGTCCGACCGCGATCTGCTCGTTGACGACGTGCGGCGCGCAGCATGCCCGGCTCCTTGCCGCTCAGTGCGAGCGTGCCCTTGTCGATGTCGTAGTGAGCCGCGGCCGCCTGCGCCGCCATCTTGCCTTCCTCGAACTTCACCGCCTGCGCGAACTTCGCGTCGTCGATCGCGCTCATGCCCGGCTTCAAGGCCGACGTCGAGCGTGCCGGAGTTGCACGGCGCGATCCGACGTCGGCCCCGCGCTCGCGATGCTGCACGCCGCCGGTGAACATGGCGCGCGTCAGCCCTTGCCTCGGCTCGCCTTTGGCGTCGAGGTTCGCGGCGCGGATGGTCCGTCCAGCTGCGCCCGGTTCCGGCGGAAACGTGAGCTGCACGTTCTCGCGGCCCGAGCAGCGCCGTCGGCGTCGTGCCGTCAGGCGCGAGCGCGATGTCGATCGTGGTGGCCACGATCTGACGCGCCGGCTTGCCGGCCTCGCCCGCGATCTGAATCGAGGCGTCGCCGGCGACGAGCGCGTGCTGCAGCGCCTCGCCGTCCGCGGCGTAGGTCAGGTTCATCTGGCCGCCGCTCATCGCCTGCAGGCCGCCGGGGCTCACCTTCGCCGACGTGATCGCGCGCCTGGTCGTGCAGCTCGACCGTCTCGATCCGCTTCTCGTCCGGGCTCAGATGCATCACGCGCGGTTTCCGCCGTCGATGTTCTGGCCGCTGCGCAGCATCCGCACGGCACGCTCGAAACGCAGATACTTGTCGCGGCGCGCGATGACCGCGGTGCCGGCGGTGACATCCGACGGCCCGTCCGCGGCCGTTCGGGACGCGATGTGGACGACCGCCTGATCGAGGATCGTCAGCACGTCGGCGCGTCTTGTCCCACGGTCATGCCGACGCCGGTCGCGTGCAGCCGCCCGCGCGTCACGTCGACCGGGCCCGGGCGCGCGGACGACGCCGTCGGCTCTCGAGTAGCTCGGCGTGCTCGGTGAGCACGATCATGCCGTCGGACCCCTCCATCTTCACCGCGCCGTCGAGCACCATCGTCGCTGGCGCCCTTGCCGAGGCGTGCCCTCTTTGCCGGTGATCGTGAAGGTGCGGTTGCCGCTTCCGCTCGTCGAAGACGATGGTGACGCCTTCGCAGCTTGCTGCGTGCCGTCCTCGTAGACTGCGACTGTGTCTTGAAGGTGATCGACGACGTCTTCGCGCGCTGCCGTTGAGGTGGATGGTCGCTGCCGCCGGTGGTTTCGACGACCGCGCCGGGATCGGTGTCGGACGATCGGCTGCGACGGCCGGCGGCGGATCGCGGCGCCAGCTTCGCGCGCGACGAAGACCGCGAACACGACGCCGAACACGGCGATCACCAGGCGGGCGCGTGCGCTGCCAGCGTGTCACGTGGCTATGACCCTGCAGCTCTTCAGGTCGGCCAGGGTGAGCTCGACGTACGTGTTCGCCATTGTACTGGTTCTGTTCGAGCGAGAACGCGACGTCGAGCGCCGCCTTGTGCTCGGTGAGGAAGTCGTGACGCTCGGCGGCGCGCCAGGCGACCGCGCGGAAGATGCGGCCTTCCTGCTTGAGCGACATCTTCAGGTGGCGCTCCTTGAGCTTGCGCGGGCCGTCGATGATCTCGACGCCGCGCGCCGCGAACACCGGGCGCGGATTGCCGGCGCCGAACGGCGCCAGCGACGCGATGCCGGCGGCGACGCCGCCGGTGATCTCGCGGAACGCCAGGTCGCCGTCGATGCGCAGCCGCGGCATCAGATCGTCCGGGCCCGAGCGTTTCGTCGGCGACCGCGTTGACCGCGAGGCGCAGCTCGCTGATCCGCGCGGCGTCCGAGCGTCAGGCCCGCCGCCTGCTTGTGGCCGCCGAATCGGATGCAACAGGTGCGCGCACCGCTCGAGCGCGCCGAGCATGTCGAAACTCGGGATGCTGCGGCACGAGCCGTGCGCGACGCCGTCTTCGACCGACAGCACGATCGCCGGGCGGTGGAACGCGTCGACCAGCTTCGACGCGACGATGCCGATCACGCCGCGATGCCAGCCTTCGCCGGCGACGACCAGGATCGAGCGCGCGCCGACGTCCGGGATCGGTCTGCACGATCTTCTTCGCCGCCGCCAGGATCTCCGCTTCTTCCTCCTGCCGCTTGACGTTTTCGCCGTCGAGCTGCATGCGCCAGCTGCCGCACCTCCTCGGCCAGCGCTTCATCGGCGGCGAGCAGCAGCCGCGTCGGCGATGTCCGGCGTGCTCATGCGGCCGGCGGCGTTGACGCGCGGCGCCAGCATGAAACGCGATGTGATAGCTGTCGATGGTCTTGCCGGTCAGGCCCGCAAACGTCGAGCAGCGCGCGCAGGCCGACCTTGTGCGGTCCTCGCGTCAGCAGATCGAGCCCGAGCTTGGCGATGACGCGGTTCTCGCCGACGAGCGGAACGACGTCGGCCAGCGTGCCGATCGCCGCGACCTTGATGAAGCCGGGCAGCCAGCGTTCGCGTCCGGCGCGGCGGCACAGCGCCTGCACCAGCTTCAGGCGCGACGCCGACGCCGGCGAGGTGCTTGTCCGGGATAGCGTGCAATCGTGGCGCTTCGGGTTGATCACCGCGCAGCGCCGGCGGCAGCTCGGTGTCGGGCTCGTGATGGTCGGTGATGATCAGATCGACGCCGAGCTCGCGGGCGCGACGCGCCGCCTCGGCGCCGCGGATGCCGCAGTCGACCGAGATGACCAGCGCCACGCCGTCCGCGTGCAGCCGATCGATCGCCGCCGGCTGCAGGCCGTAGCCGTCCTTCGAGCCGCTCCGGGATGAAATGCATCACGTCGGCGCCGAGCAGTTCGAGCGCGCGCCGCAGGATCACCGTCGAGGTGACGCCGTCGACGTCGTAGTCGCCGTGGATCGCGATCCGCTCCTTGCCGCGCGATCGCGCGCCATGATGCGCTCGACCGCGACGCCCATGTCGGCGAGCAGCATCGGATCGTGCAGATGATCGAGCGAGGGATTCAGAGAAGCGATCGGCGCAGCTCGGGATCGCCGAGCCCGCGCTGGCACAGGAGCGATCGCGACGATCGGCGAGGACCTTCAGCGCCGCCGCCAGCGCGTCAGCGGCGGCGGTCGTCGCAGGCGGCGAGTCCCATCGGGAGCCATCGTCGGCACTAGCGTTGGCTCCTCGTTGCTACAGAAGCAGCGCGAGCTCAGCACAGAGGCCACAGCCAGGGGACGCAGAGGCCACAAGAGTCGTCTCGCATGACGACTGACGTAACCGAGCTACCAGATCATCGGCGCGGCGATGGCGTTCACACAGCGCTCGGCGCCGGGTCTGCTCGAAAGTGCGTATGAAGCGCTGTCTGCCTATCGAGTTCACGACGAATCAGGCCTGCAGTTCGACGCCAGGTGCAGGCTGCCCGTCGTACTGAGGCGCGAAGATCTCGACCTGGCATATCGAATCGATTTCATCGTCGAAGACTGCCGTCGTCGTCGAGATCAAAGGCGGTCGAACAATCCATGCCGGTCCACCGGTCGCAACTGCTGTCCTACTCAAACTCGCGCTGCCACTCGGGCGCCTCCGATCAACTTCAAGTCGCCCACCTGGACGGCAACGCGTCTCACAGTGACGCCGGAACACCGAGTCTCTGGTGGCCTCAAGAGACTCCCGTTTGTCCTCAGTCCCCTGCGTCCTCTGTTCCCTTGCGACCTCAGTCCGGGTACGACTACCCATCCGTGAACTCGATACCCAGCCGCCCCATGTTGCGGAACTTCTCGTACCGCGCCTCCAGCCGCGCTTCGCTCGTCAGCGCGTCGACCTCGGCGAGACTGCGCGTCAGCGCCGCGTCCACGCTGCTGCGGCCGCGACGCGGGATCGGTGTGGGCGCCGCCGATCGGCTCGGGGATGATCTCGTCGATGATGCCGGCCTTCAGCAGATCGGGCGCGGTCAGCTTCAGCGCCGCCGCGGCCTCGACCTTCTTCGCCGGATCGCGCCACAGGATCGCGGCGCAGCCTTCCGGCGGAATCACGCTGTAGATCGCGAACTCCTGCATCAGCACGCGGTCGCCGACCGCGATGCCGAGCGCGCCGCCGCTGCCGCCTTCGCCGCTGACGATCACGACGATCGGCGTGTCGAGCATCATCATGTCGCGCAGGTTGACGGCGATCGCCTCGGCGACGCCGCGCTCCTCCGACTCGATGCCCGGATACGCCGCCGGCGTGTCGACGAAGACGACGATCGGCCGGCTGAACTTCTCGGCGAGCCGCATCGCGCGCAGCGCCTTGCGGTAGCCCTCGGGCCGCGCGTAGCCGAAGTTGCGGAAGATCTTCTCCTTGGTGTCGCCGCCCTTGACGTGGCCGACGAGCAGCACCGGCTGCCCTTGTAGTCGGCGAAGCCGGTCATCGATCGCGTGGTCGTCGGCGAAGCGGCGATCGCCGTGGATCTCGACGAAGCTCGGTGAACAGCCGCTGGATGAAGTCCTCGAGGCCGGGCCGGTTCGGGTGGCGCGCGACCAGCACGCGCTGCCACGGCGTCAGCGACTCGGTACGAGCTCGCGCGCGGACCGACTCGATGCCGGCGCCGCAGCGACTCGATCTCGCGGTCGCGCGCGTCGGTGCGCGGCAGCAGCGTCGAGCGCCTCGATCTCCTTCAGGAGCGACCGCGATCGGCTCTTCGAACTCGAGTGTTTCAGCAGGCATAGACGTTCATCGCAGCTCCACCGATCCGCGCGCCGACGATCTGCTCGACCTCGGCGATCAGCGCCGGCGACGGCCGCACGCGGATCTGCGAGCTGACCGTCGACCCGGACGCGCAGCCGGTGCGGCGGCTCGCCGGTTTCGACCTCGAACGACACCTTCCGGTCGCCGCGGTGGCGCGAGAAAGATCTCGCCGAGCGTTTCGAGCATGCCGCGATCGGCCGGCTTCTGTCAGGTGGATCGCCACCTCGCGCGCGAGCCGCTCGCGGACGCTGTCGAGCGGCGCGATCTCCGTCGCCAGGATCCGCACCGTCTCGTCGTCGCGCTCCAGCTTGCCGCGCACCAGCACCAGCGTGCCGGTCTCGATCAGCGCCGCCGCGCGCTGATACGCCTCCGGAAACACGACGATCTCGACGCCGCCCGATGCGCATCCTCGAGCGTGAACACCGCCATCCGATCGCCTTTGCGCGTCTTCAGCTGCCGGCACGCGGCGACGATGCCGCCGACGCGTGGTGTCGGCCTCGATCGGCTTCCGGCCGCCGGGTCCCCAGGCTGTCGGCGCCGTCGCGGCGCCGGCTGCGCCTCGGCGAGATCGGCGACGGTCTTGGCGCCGAACTCCTTCGAGCGCGCCGGCGTACCGATCGACCGGATGGCCGCTCCAGTAGAGGCCGAGCGTTTCCTTCTCGAAGCCGAGCTGCTCGGTCTCGGTCCACGGCGTCGCTTCCGGCGAGCGTGACGGCCCGCCGCCGTCCGCCGGCGTCGCCGCGCCGCATCGTCCTCGCAGCGCCGCCGAACAGCTGCGCCTGCCCGTCGATCGCGATCGCGCTGCGGCCGCGCGCCGTGCTCGCACGCGCGCGTCGACGGCGGCGAGCAGCCGCGGCCGCAGCGCCGCGCGTCGGCAGCGCCGTCGTAGGCGGTCGCCGTGCGCGAGCGAGTCGAACGCGCCGGCCTTCGTCAGGCTCTCGAACACGCGCTTGTTGACGAGCCGCAGATCGAGATCCTCGCACAGCGCGTCGAGCGATCGGATGCGTCCCTGCTTCGCGCGGACCGTCGAGCAGCGACTCGATCGCGCCCTCGCCGACGTTCTTGATCGCGGTCAGGCCGAAGCGGACGCCCTTGCCGGCTCGACGGTGAACCGCAGCTGGCTCTCGTTGATGTCGGGCGGCAGCACCGGGATCGCCGCGATCGCGGCACTCGCCGAGATACAGCGCGAGCTTGTCGGTGTTCTGCGCCTCGATCGTCAGCAGCGCCGCCGCGAAGTGCCACGGGTAGTTCGCCTTCAGATACGCCGTCTGATAGGCGAGGAACGCGTAGGCCGTCGAGTGCGACTTGTTGAAGCCGTAGCCGGCGAAGTGCTCCATCAGGTCGAAGAGCGTGCGCCGGCCTTCTTCTCGCTGATGCCGAGCTTCTTCGCGCCCTCGACGAACTTGCCGCGCATGCTTCGCCATCACCTCGGCGTTCTTCTTGCCCATCGCCTTGCGCAGCAGGTCGGCTTCGCCGAGCGTGAAGCCGGCGACGCACGTTCGCGATGCGCATCACCTGTTCCTGATAGGCGATGACGCCGTAGGTGTCGGCGAGGATCGGCTCGAGCTGCGGCAGCTCGTAGCTGATCTCGGTCTTGCCCTGCTTGCGCGCGATGTAGTCGTCCACCATGCCGCTGCGCAGCGGGCCGGGCCGGTAGAGCGCGTTCAGCGCGATCAGATCGTCGAGCCGCTGCGGCTTCGCCTTGCGCAGGATGTCGCGCATGCCGCTGCTCTCGAACTGGAAGATGCCGTAGGTCTGCGCCGTCCTGGAACACCTGATAGGTCTTCGCATCGTCGAGCGGGATGTGTGTCGATGTCGAGCTCGATCGCCGGTCGGTCCGCTTGATCTCCGCGATCGCGTCGAAGATCAGCGTCAGCGTGCTGAGGCCGAGGAAGTCCATCTTCAGGAGGCCGACGCGCTCGATCTCCTTCATCGACCACTGCGTGACGATTTCGTCGCGCGCCCCCTTGTAGAGCGGCGCGTACTCGGTGATCGCCTTCGGCGCGATGACGACGCCGGCGGCGTGCACCGAGGCGTGGCGGGTCATGCCCTTCGAGGCGCCGCGCGACGCTGAGCAGCTCCTTGACCTTCGGGTCGTTCTGCTCCATCTGCCGCAGCGTCTCGCTCTCCTCGAGCGCCTTGTCGAGCGTCATGTCGAGCGCCGGCGGGATCTGCTTGGCGACCTTGTCGACGTCGGCGAACGGCATCTCGAGCACGCGGCCGACGTCGCGCACCACCGCCTTCGCCTTCATCGTCCCGAAGGTGATGATCTGCGCGACGTTCTCGCGGCCGTACTTCCGCGTGACGTAGTCGATCACCTCGCCGCGGCGCCGCTCGCAGAAGTCGATGTCGATGTCGGGCAGCGAGACGCGCTCGGGGTTCAGGAAGCGCTCGAAGATGAGGTCGAAGTCGATCGGATCGACGTCGGTGATCCGCATGCAGTACGCGACCAGGCTGCCGGCGGCCGAGCCGCGGCCCGGCCCGACCGGAATGCCCTGCTCGCGCGCGTAGCCGGATGAAGTCCCAGACGATCAGGAAGTACCCCGGGTACTTCATCATGCTTGATCATGTCGAGCTCGTAGGTCGAGGCGGCGCTCGTACTCGTCGATCGTGTGGCGCAGCGCGCCGGTCGAGCGCGAGCTGCTGCAGCCGCGGCAGCCGCTGCGCGAAGCCGTCGCGCGCGACGTGCTCGAAGTAGCTCGTCGACGCGTGAAGCCGGCCGGCACGTCGAAGTCGGGCAGGAAGTTCTCGCCCTCGGCGATCGTCGACGTTGCAGCGCTCGGCGATGCGCATCGTGTTGGCGAGCGCGTCGGGATAGTCCTGAAGACCTCCGCCATCTCCTCCGGCGGTCTTCAGGAAGAACTGCTTGCGCGTCGTAGCGCAGCCGCTTCGGGATCGCTGAACGCCTTGCCGGTGCCGATGCACAGCAGGATGTCGTGCGGGTGCGCGTCGGCCTCGCGCAGGTAGTGCACGTCGTTGGTGCAGACCAGCGGCAGGCCGAGATCGCTGCGCGATCGCCGGGCAGGCCGCTGTTGACGATCCGCTGCTCCTCGATGCCGTGCCACTGCATCTCGAGGAAGAAGTTGTCCGGCCCGAGGATGTCGCGATACGCCGCCGGCCGCCTCGAGCGCCTTGCGCTCCTGCTGGTGCGACAGCCCCTCGGCGACCTCGCCCTTCAGGCAGCTGCTCAGGCCGATGAGCCCCTTCGCGTGCTGCGCGAGCAGCTCCTTGTCGATGCGCGGCTTGTAGTAGAAGCCCTCGGTGTAGCCGGCCGACACCAGCTTGATCAGGTTGTGGTAGCCCTCGTAGGTTCTCCGCCAGCAGCACCAGGTGGTTCTGCCGTCGCGCCCGGGTTGCCGCTTCGGTCCGCCGGCTCGCCCGGCGCGACGTACACCTCGCAGCCGAGAATCGGGTTCACGCCGCGCTGCGCGCGCGTGATCGTGGAAGATCACCGACGAGAACATGTTGCCGTGCTCGGTGACCGCGATCGCCGGCATCTTCAGCTTCGACCGCCTGATCGAGCAGCTCGTCGATCCGGCACGCGCCGTCGAGCAGCGAGAACTCGGTGTGCAGATGAAGGTGGACGAACTCAGCGATCCGATCCCAGTCCCGACTCGATCCTAGTCTCCCACTCGATCGTCGACGGCGGCTTCGAGCTGATGTCGTAGACGACGCGGTTGATGCCCTTGACCTCGTTGACGATGCGCGACGAGATGCGTCGCGAGCAGATCGTGCGGCAGCCGCGCCCAGTCGGCGGTCATGCCGTCGCGGCTCTCGACGGCGCGGATCGCGACCGTGTATTCGTAGGTGCGCTCGTCGCCCATCACGCCGACGCTCTGCACCGGCAGCAGCACCGCGAAGCTCTGCCACAGCTCGCAGTACCCAGCCGTCGCGCTTCACTTCCTCCGACGACGATCGCGTCCGGCCTGCTGCAGCAGCGTCGAGCCGCGCGGGCGTCACCTCGCCGAGGATCCGGACGGCGAGTCCCGGTCCGGGGAACGGCTGCCGCACGACGAACTCCTCGTCGAGCCCCAGCTTGCGGCCGACCGCGCGCACTTCGTCCTTGAACAGCTCGCGCAGCGGCTCGACCAGCGTCATGCGCATCCGCTCGGGCAGCCCGCCGACGTTGTGGTGGCTCTTGATCATCGACGACTGCCCGACGATCGACACCGACTCGATGACGTCCGGATACAGCGTGCCCTGCGCGAGGAAATCGACCTGGCCGAGCTTCGCCGCCTCCGCCTCGAACACGTCGATGAACGTCGCGCCGATGATCTTCCGCTTCTTCTCCGGGATCGGTGACGCCGGCGAGCCGGTCGAGAAACAGCGTCGACGCGTCGACGAACACCAGCGGCAGCTGCAGCCGCTCGTAGCGCTTGCGGATCTGCGCCGCCTCGTCGTGCCGCAGGACGCCGTTGTCGACGAAGATGCAGGTCAGCTGGTCTGCCGACCGCCCGGTGGATGATGACGCGCCGCGACCGTCGAGTCGACGCCGCCGCTCAGCGCGCAGACGACGCGGCCGCTCGCCGACCTGCGCGCGAATCCTCGCCGTCGCCTCCTCGACAAACGACGCCATCGTCCAGTCGCCGGTGCAGCCGCAGACGCCGTAGGCGAAGTTGCGGAGGATCTCGAGGCCGTGCTCGGTGTGCACGACCTCCGGGTGAAACAGAATCGCGTAGAGCGCGCGCTCGGGTCCGACATCGCCGGCGATCGGCGCGTTGGCGCTGGTGGCGACGACCGCGAAGCCCGCCGGCGCGGCGGCGACGAAGTCGCCGTGGCTGGCCCAGACCGTCAGCTCGTCGGGCATCGTCGGCGAAGAGCGCGGCTGGCGCCGACGCGCCGCGCTCGGCGCCGGTGAGCTAGCCGGTCGACGCTGACGACGGCGTGGCCGAACTCGCGCGACGGCGCCGGCGCGACGCGGCCGCCGAGCTGATCGGCCATCAACTGCATGCCGTAGCAGATGCCGAGCACCGGACGGCCGAGCGTGTAAGACGGCCGGGTCGCACTTCGGCGCGGCCGGGTCCGACACGCTCTTCGGCCCGCCCGACAGGATGATGCCGACCGGGCTGCCGCGCCCGAATCTTCTCGATCGGCGTGTCGGGCGGCCACACTTCGGAATACACCGACAGCTCGCGCAGGCGTCGTGCGATCAGTTGTGTGAACTGCGAGCCGAAATCGAGAACGATGATGGTTTGATGGGTCACGGAAGGAACCAGAAGGATTGAACGCCATTATAACGGTGTGGACCATGCGCCGAACCACAAGATGTGGTTGGCCAGGGTGACCCAGCGGCTGATTGCTGGTAGTGTCGCCGCCGCGCGCTCGGCTAACAGCAGCGCCCCGATCACCGCCACCGCCGCGACCGCGAGGGCGAGTCCGCCCCAGAGGATCGCCGCCTTGGCCTTCCGGCGCCGCTCTTTGCGAGCCTCCTCGGCAAGCCGAAGCTCGGCGATGTTCGACCAGAGCACTTTCTGCAAGTTCAGGTCGGTGCCGGGTGCCTCGTCGGGATCGGCTGCGGAGCGTCGCGCCTCGCTGGCATCGACCGGCGCGATGAACCGGTAACCGCGCTTCGGGACCGTCTGGACATAGACGCCCATGGTCGGCGTCGTCGCCGGGCGCTTCGCGAACCTGTTTCATCGCGAAGTTGACCCCTGGTCGTAGTCGACAAATGTCTCGGCCGGCCACGGGGCCGCGCGAATCTCGTCGCGGAAACCACCTTCCCGGGCTGGGTGATCAGCAGGCACAGCAGCAGCTACGGCTGCTGCTGAGATCTTACGACGGTGCGCCCGGCCTTGAGCAGCAGCTCCGACTCGGTGTCCAACCTCGAAGAGCCCGAACCGAAAGATCATCGTGATTACAGCGTAGCATCCCCGGCCAGTTCAGCCCATCCCGCCCCGCAACTCACTACTCCATCACGAGTTATCGGCTCACCTACAGACCCGGCTCCGCAAACCGCGCGCAAAGCGGAAAACGCCGCGACCTCGCGTATCTAGATGCGAAACCACTTGCGAGGTCCGCAAATGCATTTGCTGAACGACGACACACATTTTCAGGTACCCGACCGGCGCCGCAGGGCTGCATTCGCTCGACATGGCGGTCGCCGCACGAACGTCGCTGCCCGTGCTCATCAGCGCCCCGTCCGAGTGCGCCCGGCAGTTGGCCATCGAGATCGCGGTCGGACCTGACGGGGACGGCGCCGACGGCGTGGTCGTGGTCGACGCCGCCGACCACCACTACCTCCAGTCGACGTTGATGCTCGCCGCCGGTGCTCCGCTCAGTCACCTCCGCGCGGTCGTGGTCCACGACGTGGACGCGCTCGACCCGGCCCAGCAATCGGCGCTGATGCCGCTGGTGGCCGGCGCCCGCGCCTGTCGCATCATCGCGACGACGTCGGTGCCACTGTTCGAGCGGGTGCTTCAAGGCTCGTTCGATTCCGGGGCTGTTCTACGCCTTGAACACGATCCACATCAAGGTCGGCGCTCGGGACACGGACCACTGCGAGTGACGGTAGGGGTGGTTCCGCGCGCGCGCGGCTGCCGTTGGATCGGCTCCGGTACTGGTTCCGGCCGACTGACGTCACGCTATCATTCGGGGTAATGTCGGTTTCGTGCGCCAACGCGACGATGAGTCGCTTCGTCTTGATCATGGCGCTTTTCGGCGACGGTCTCGGCCCAGCGGCCGTGTCCCGGCACCGCATCCCGTGCCCCGGCCTTCGGCCTCGAAGATTGATCGGACGCCGCCCCCGCTGACCCCGGTCGAAACCGTCACGGGGCCTGGCATTGAACAACACGCTGACCCTGCCCCGGCCTACGAAGGCCCCTGACGTTCATCCCCATCGAAGGCGATCGACTCGTTGCGTGCGACCTGATGACCGGCGCCCCGAAATGGATCGTGACCGCGCGTCCGGAGCTGGCGCCGGCCGCCGGAACGGATTGGTGTTCCTCCGCGAGGCGGGCAAGCTACGGGCGCTTCACGCGAGCGATGGGTCGGGCGCCTGGAACGTCCGCTCCCCGACAAACTGGCCGTCCAACCGGTCGCGGGACAACGGCTGGCTCGTCGTCGCCCTCTTCTCGGGTGAGGTTCGCGCGCTCCGCGCCACCGACGGCGAGGTCATCTGGAATCGCGATCTGAAGTCCCGCGCTCACGCCGCACCGGCGCTGGCGGCCGACCGCGTCTACATACCCACCGCCGACGGCCGCATCGTCGCGCTGCGCGTCGACGAGCGGCGAACCGCTCTGGGAGCGCCGTCTCGGCGGCGCACCCAACGAGATCCTCGCGCTCGAAGAGCGGCTGTATCTCGGAGTCACAGGACAACTGGTTCTACTGCGTGATGGCCACCGACGGCAGGGTCGACTGGCGCTGGCGGACCGGCGGCGACGTGATCGGCAAGCCGGTGGCCGACGAGCGCTACGTGTATTTCGTCGCGCTCGACAACGTGCTGCCGCGATGAATCTGCGTCACCGGCGGCCAGCAGTGGATGCGAGCCGCTGCCGATCCGGCCGGCCTGGGGGTGCGGTCAAGGCCGGCTCGACGATCGTCGTCGCCGGTCAGGCTGCGGCGATCGCGCCTACAACATCAAGGACGGCGTGGCCGCTGGCACCGTCACCGGCGTCGCCACCGAGCCGGGAGACGCCCGCGACGCCGCCGCCGCGGCGACCGCGCCGAAGAAGGCGCAGACGTTTCCCCGCTCCCGCCCGACGCCGAAGTGGCCGCCGCGCCGCCGCGCCATGGAGCACCCGCTCACGCGCGCGCCGATGCTGCTGATGCTGTTCAAGGATATCGTCGGGGGGCGTCGCCTGACGCTGACGGGGCACAGTCTCGAGCCGCCGCTCGTGCCCGGCGGTCGCGGCGCTGCCGAACCTGGTTCAGATCGCGCCCGGTGACGCCCACCACGCCGCCGCCGCGTCCACTGATCCGCCCGTGCGCGGCTGACCATTTCGCCGCGCGCGTGACGCATAGCCGTGATACAGCGTGAGGTGCGGCGCCGAGCGCGGTCAAGCCAGGTATCGAACGCGACCACGCCGCGCACCAGCGCGGCCAGGAGCCGCGGAAAGCACCGCGGAGGCCGACCAGCGGCACGGAAACGCGATCAGCCCGCACGCCCGACCACGCCAGCGCCGACGCCAGCGTCGCCGCGATCACCAGCGCGACGACGACCAGGAACACGCCGGCGAGGTCGCGGAAACTCGGACCGGATGAACCGCGCCGTGGCGCGGCAGCCCTCGCGCAACGCCGATCCTCTCGACCGCCATCGCGATCTGCGGCAGCGAGTACAGCATGTTGACGACCGTCATCCACGCCACCAGCACCGCCGCCGAGCAGCGCCGCCGACGAACGTCCAGCCGATGATCGAGCGCGCCCTTCGGCCGCGCGATAGCCGTAGACGACGAAGGCCATGAGGTAGCCGCCGGCCGACACCGGCGTAGACGATCATCAGCGCGGATGCCAGCGTCAGATACCGGGCGAAACAGCCGCGCGCAGCCGTCGGTGAACCGCGTCAACGTGAACCGCGACGCGTGCCGCAATAGTCGATGGTCAGCGGCTGCTGCTCGATCGGCCCGGCGTCGGCGTTCGCGGCGGCGAGCACTTCGACCGTTCCGCCCTTGACGGCGAACATCAGGATGGAGCCGCCGCAGCAGGACGACGCGAACGCGGTCACGAACGCCACCAGTGCGAACGGCTCCGACAACAGCGCGCTGGCGATGGTGGTGAAGATGTGCGCGAGGCTGCCTGCAGGCAGCTCTGGTGAGATCTCCTCCGAGCAACACGCGCGACCAGCACCGCGGCGCTCCGACGATCGGCACGGCCAGCAGCACCTGAAAGGTCGTTTCGGCGACGAACTCCGGATCGCCGACCGATCGCCAGTTGGCCGCGCGGCCAGCAGCGCGCCGCGCTTGAGCAGATGCTTCAGGTCCAACGTCGGTGTCACGTTACTTCGCCGCGTAGCGTTTGGTAAAGCCGGTGCGCGCGTTCGTCAGGGCGTGAAGCTGCCGTCGTCGCTCGCCGACAACGGTGACCCGGTAAGCGGTGTCTTCGCTCCGAGGTTCGCGATGAACGCCTCATCCGGCGGCCTGCTGCGTGGCGCCCTTGTTCGCCGACAGGTGCAACGTTGCCGAAGATCCTCCAGGCCCTGGCGAGCCCCTGCAGGGTGCCGAAGGTCTTCGCGTCGCCGCCCTTTGGTCTCGCCGTTGTTCAGAATCGCCACGCGCGGCCGCACCGGCGGCCGTCACCGCCGGCACGCCGCTGAGAACGCGTTGCCATGGTGGGCCATCAGGTAGACGTCCAGCGCCGCCGAGCAAGTTCTTCGGGACAGTACCGGCTGACCAAGCTCGTTCCACACCAGATCTCCGAGGATCGAGGAAGGTGAACCTGCCGCATGACGCAGCCGGAAGCGCGAACGAGCGCGCATTCTCCGGTGAAGTCGTTCGCTTTCTCTCTTGAACGCCGCGACACGCCGGGTTGTCCTGGCCGCGCACCCGACAACGGCTCGCTCAAGCGTCTTGCCGCGGCCGCTGACCGATCTGGACGTCGAGACCCTTGAGCGGCAGCCGGTCGCCCACTTTCGGCTCGAGGTGCGCCCCCTTCCGGCGCACGCCGCGCATAGGCGTCGAACGGCTCCTGCACCTTCTTGCCCTTCTCGGTCGCCTCGCCGTAGTCGACGAAGGTCCGGATGGGAATGAGCCGCGACAGCTCCGGCGCGCCGCCATCGTGATCGCTGTGGAAGTGCGTGATCAACAGGTAGTCGATCTGGGCGATGCCGGCCTCGCGCGCGACGGCCATGATGCGTTTGGCATCGCGCCCGTTGGCGCCGCCCCAGCCGGTGTCGACCAGGAACGACTCGCCGCGCCGGCGTGACGATCGAGCGTCGCCTCGGCCGCCTTCGACGTCGACAAAGTAGATGTCGAGCGTCGCTCGCGGCGTGGCGCCAGCTGGCGGCAGTGCATCGTCAGGAGCGCCGCGAGCATGGCAAGCGGTGCGCGTCATCGGAATCCTTTCGCGGTGGTGGAGCGCAAATCATACACCCGTGCATCCTGTGAGGACTCGTGCCCCTCATCCTGCGCATCGATCGCGCCAGCCTCGCGGCGGCGGTGGTCGTCGGTCTGCATCGGCTATGGTCTCGAGCGGGCGCGTTTCGGTCCGTCCGACCAATCGGCGCTCAGTCGCGTCCAGGCCGAACTGCGGCAGCGCTTCGACGCCAGCGCCGGCCTCGCTCGGCGCGATCGCCGAGCGGATCGCCGCGGAGCCGGACAGCCGCTGCGCGCGGCACCGCGCGATCAGGCCAGCCTCAAGCGCCTCTTCGACATCGTCGCCGCGCGCCGTGCCGGACGATGAAGCGGCGGCGGACCGGCATCACCGTCTACGACGCGTTGGGGTGCCGCTGCGCGTCGGGACGGCTGCGCCCGAACTGCCTAAGGAAGTCGTAGTCGGCGCAAAGCGCTGATCGTGGGCTCCTGACCGCTCGGGCCCGGTCTCATCCGCGTCGAGCCTGTCGCACGCGGCGGCTCCGCGTCGCCACCGTCGTCGTCGAGCAGGCGCTCGGCACGCTGCGCGGCGCGCCGGGCCTCACCGAAACGTTCACGATGCCGACGTCGATCGCGCCCGTCACGCTTGCGCGTCAGCGCCGGCGGCGCGTCGTCGCCGCAGCCGTTCAGCTTCACCGTGCCGCGGGCGCGACGGCGGGCTTCGTGCTCGAAGCCGACGTGTCGCCCGGCGAATCTGGCGGCTGCGCGGCCGCTGGCGCGCCATGACGCGGGCCGCGGCGCTGAGCGTCCTGGCCGTCACGCTGCTGCTGTGCGCCGGGCCGTTGCTGGATCTGCGCGCGTCAGGCACGCGACCTCGAGCCGCTTTCTCGGGATGACCGCCCTGCTGATCACGCTCGCTGGTCAGCGCCGCGCCGTGCTGTGCTGTCGCCCTCGCGCCGCTCGCCGAGACGCCGGAGCCGACGCCGCTCGATCTGCTGCTGACGACGCTCGCGATGGCGGCCGTCGTCTGGCTCGTCCTCGACGTCATCGAGCGGCGCGCGGTTCGCGCGGCCGCGGATCCGGTTGCTGCCGCCGACCGCCGGTCTCGCGCGCCTCCTGACGGCGGCGTTCTTCTTCGCGGCAGGCTCGCGACCGCGTCACTGCTGTGGGGCTACGAGCGATTGCTGCGGCGCGTCGTCGCCGACACGAACCTGGATCTGCTTCATTTTCGCTGCACCCGGTGGGCGGCGAGCGGCCTTGCCGTCGAGTTCGCGCTCGTGCTGCTGCACGCCGCCGTGATCTGGGGCGCGGCCGCGACCATCCGGCTTGCCGGCGCACACTGCTGCGCGCGCCGCGCGCGCTGGTCGTGGCGCCTGACCGCCGCGGGCGCGCTGGCTCGCGGGGGCGGTCGTCGTGTCCGCGTTCGCGCAGGTCACCCGCGCCGCCGGTGCCAGATCGGCCCGATGTGGATCGCGCTCGTCGTGGCCGGCCTGTGCGCGCTGGCGCTCGCACGCGTCAACGGCCGGATGCGCCGCGATCTCGCAGACCGTCCGGCTCGCCGTGTTCTTCCTCGCACTGCTGATGCCGGCGGTCGCGATGTATCCGTCGCTGCTCGCCCACGCGACCGAAGCCAAGGAGCGACTTGATTGCGACGACGTTCGGCCCGCAGGCGGCGAGCCTGCGCGAGGACCTGCAGAAGCGGCTTCAGCAGGCGGTGGATCAGATCGACGCGATTCCGTCGCTCGACCAACTGGTCCGGCTCGATGTCCGACGCCGGCGGCCGATCCGGCGCGCGCCTTTGCCGTCTGGTCGCGCACCGATCTCGCCACTTACCGCCTGACGTCGGCCGTCGAGCTGTACAGCGCCGACGGCCGCCTCGTCAGCCGTTCCGGCTCAGCCTGCCGGAATACGCCACGACCGAATATCGATCGTCCGGGCTGCAGTTGGGACGAGCCGTTCGACGAGGTTGTCGCCGTTCGGATCCAGCGAGCGGCACGTGCTGCGCATCGCCCGAGGCGTCTGCGTGCGCGGCCGCATGGTCGGCAGCCTCGTCGTGCGCGTGATGCTCGACTATCGGACGCTGCCCGTTCATCTCGTCGCAGAGCCCGTATCTGGAGTCGCTGCGGCCGAACCGGCAGATCGCGCCCGAAGGCGTGCTCGGGCGCGACGTCGAGTTCGTCGTCTACGGGTGGAGCCGCGCGCCGATCTTCGAGTCGGGCACTACGCGTCTGGACGCTCCCCGATCCGCGTCTTCCAGCGTCTCGTCGAGTCGCGCGAGCCGTTCTGGGGCACGCTCGATCGCGACGACCAGACGTTCCGCGTCTATTTCCTGAGCGACCGTGGCGGCATCTACGCGCTCGGCTATCCGGTGATCAGCTGGGTTCGGGCACCTGATCAACCTGGCGGAGCTGGTGATGCTGGCGGTGGCTCTGCATGCGACGCTGCTCGCCGGCGCGTCGTCCTGTTCAGCGCGCTGGCGTGCGAACGCGCCGCCAGCGGCCGCGCGCTCCTTCGCGAAGTTCGATCCGAGCTTCTACCGCAAGCTGTTGCTGGCCTTCGTGGCCGGCGCGGTCGTCCCGGTGGTCATCCTCGCGATCGCCATCCGCACCTACTTCGCGACGCAGCTGCTCGACGGCGCGGCCGAGGCCGCGGCCGCGCGACCGTGACCACGGCGCAGCGCCTGGTCGAGGACTACGCGACGCTGCAGCAGCGCGGCGCCGACGGCGCTCGACGACGCTCGACGATCAGATCATGGTGCTGGTGCGGCGGGCGATCGATCGAGGACGTCAACCTGTTCGACCGGACGCCGCCTGCAGGCGACGAGCGCGCGCGACCTGCTTCGCGTCGCAGCTGCTGTCGCCGCGCACGCCGGGCGACGTCTACCGCGCGATCCTGCTCGATCGGCTGCCGACCTTCGTCGGCGAGGAACAGGTCGGCGATGTGCCGTACCAGCTCGCGGCGGCGCCGGTGCGCGCCGGCGGCCGCGAAGGCATCGTCACCGTGCCGATGACGCAACCGCCAGCAGCAGATCGAGCAGCAGATCGACGAGCTCGATCGCCGCGTGCTGCTCGGCTGCGTGCTGTTCAGCCTGCTCGGCGCCGCGCTCGGCTACTGGATGGCCGAGCGGATCGCCGATCCGGTCAATCGCCTCACGCGCGCGACGCGGCGGATCGCGCGCGGCGACCTCGACGCGCGCGATCGCCGCCACGTCGTCCGACGAGCTGCGGCGGCTGGTCGAGGACTTCAACCAGATGGCGGCCGACCTGAAGCGCCAGCGCAGCGAGCTCGAGCGCACGCAGCGCCTCGAGGCCTGGGCCGACATGGCGCGCCAGGTGGCGCACGACATCAAGAACCCGCTGACGCCGATTCAGCTGTCGGCCGAGCACGCCCAGCGGGTCAACATCGATCGCGGCCGTCCGCTGTCGCCGGTCCTCGACGAGTGCGTCACCGCGATCCTGCACGCAGGTCAAGCTGCTCCGTCAGATCTCCGCCGAGTTCTCGAGCTTCGCCTCGTCGCCCACGCCGCGGCCCGAACCGACGACGCTGCCGGCGCTGATCGAGGAGGTCGTCGAGCCGTATCGCAGCGGCCTGCGCGACCGCATCGCGATCGACGTGCAGGCGCCGACGCGGACCTGCCGATCGTCGATGCATCGACCGCACGCTGTTCGCGCGCGCGCTCACCAACGTCATCGAGAACGCGCTGCACGCGATGCCGGGCCGGCTCGGCTGACGATCGTCGCGTCGTCAGCCGGTCAGTCGTCGACGTCGGCCGATCGGCCGGCGATCGTCGTGGAGATGGCCGACAGCGGGCATCGGGATGGATCAGGACGCGCTGACCAAGATCTTCGAGCCGTACTTCTCGACCAAGGCGACCGGCACCGGTCTTGGGCTGACGATCGCGAAGCGCAACGTCGAGCTGAACGGCGGCACGATCGCCGTCGACCAGCCAGCGCGGCATAGGCACGACGGTGACGATGACGCTACCGATCGGGAAGCGCTAAGCACGACTGGAGCCAGACTGCGCCGGCTAAACGCCCGCATTCAGACTTTACTCAGACTTTACGCAGTCTTACTTTCCCGTCCACTGAAAACGCCAGCAGCACGTTGCCGCGCATGCCGCCCCACTGGCCGTAGCCGGATGTCGTCAGCACCATGCCGTTCGCGATCGCGGCGCCGCCGACGTCGATCGAGCCGCCGCGCGCCTTCACGCCGTTGACCGTGTCGAAATCGCGCGCGGTGTCGAAGTCCCACAGGACGTGGCCGTCGCCGGTCGCGAAGCGCGCGGAAAGTGCCCGTCGACCGATCCGCCGAATACCGCGCCGGAATCGCCGCGGCCGGCGCCGACAGCGCCGGACTGCACGACGGCTTGTCGCCGCAGCGCGTTGGGACGCGACAGCCAGGCTTGCTGTGCCGTCGGCGATGCGAATCGCGAACAAGCCGCCGCCCATTTCCGGGTTCAGGCCACCGCGCCCGCATCGTTTCGGATCCTTGAACCCGATGTCGGACAGCGGCACGTACATGTTCTGGCCGTCGCTGGCCGATCCCCACTCGATGCCGCCGGAGCGCCGCCGCGGCCGACCGTCGTGCTCCACAGCTTCTTGCCGCCCTGGTCCGGATCGAAGCCGTGCACCACGCCCGACTTCTGCCCCGCGACGATCACGCGCTTCCCGCCGGCGAGCGTCACCAGGATCGGCGACTGGCCGAAGTCGTGATCCGGGCCTTCCTTTTCCGGGCAGTTGGTCGGGTCGGCGGCGCCGCACGCCATCGTGAACGCATCACCGGCGGTGGTCTGGTTCGCCCACTTGATCGCGCCGGTGTCGAGATCCAGCGCGACGATCGCATCGGTCGTCGGCGCCGCCGGCATCGAGTACGCGTCGCCGGTCGCGACGTACAGCGACTTGGTCGATCGGATCCACCGTCGGCGCGGACCAGACGGCGGCGCCCGACGGTCCCTACAGCTGTGCGCCCTTGGCGTTCTTGGCGCGCGGCGTCGGCGTCTCCGTGATCATACGGTGCGCCACAGCCCGCACCCGTCGCCGGATCGAGCGCGACGATGCTGCCGCGAAACGTGCAGCATTCGTAGGTGGCCTGCGCTCCGGTCGCTTCCTCGACCGACGACACCGGCACGTAACAGGCGCCCGCCGTAGAGCACCGGCGAGCCGGTGACCCGCGCGGCGCGGTGGCTCGTCGATCTGCTTCTTCCACTGCAGCGCGCCGGTCGTCGCGTCCACGCTGTAGACGAAGCGCGCGGATGTCGCCGAAGTAGGCCGCGGTCGAGCGCCGTTCTGGCTGTCGCCGACGACGATCGAGGCTCGAACGCCGCCGTCCGCCTTGAACGTCCAGTGCGTGCAGCCGTCCTTCAGGCCGAGCGCGTAGACGCGGCCCGATCCGCTGCCGACGAACACGCGATCGCCGACGATCGTCGGGTTGGCGGCCGCGGCGTTCTTCGCCGTCGAAGCCGAACGCCCACTTGCAGCTTCAGGTCCGCCGACTGCGCCGACGAGAATCCCGGCTGCTTCTGGAACCGATCGTTGGCCGGCGTCACGCCCCACGCGCGCCAGTCGGCGGCGGTGGTGCGGAGCGGACCGACGCCTGCACCGTCGGAGCGACTCGCCGGAGCCGCTGCGGCGCTCGCCGCCGGCGTCGTCCGCGACGTCGAGAGATAGCGCGGCGACGGCGCCGTCGTTGCTCGGGGTCAGCGCTTTCACCCTGCACCCGCATCGGTCCCGGTCTCGAGCGCGGCGACGATGCGGTCCGGGGTAAGCGCGGCGATGACGTCCCGGGTCGGTGCGCGCGCGACCTGTCCACCTTCGTGACAGGAGGCGCACCGCTGGCCGTACAGCGCGGCGCCGTCCTGCGCGATGCCGGCGCCGCCAGCAGGATCGCCATCCACACGCCGCCGGCAACAAGGACACGCATCATCACAGCCTCCGGTAATCGCGCATGGATCGTAGGGGACCTTCAGGCTCGCGTGGTGCAGGCCGAAAGGCCTGCACGTACGCTCGGCTGAACCATGCGCTACAGGTGGCAAGTCTAGCGCGCGGCGCTGTCCGCTGGTCGTCGTCGGACTGTTTTTCGCTGGCTGGATGCGCCGCGCCGCGGTGCTTGAAGCGCGTGATCCGCCATGCCGATGAACGCCGACGCGAGGTAGCTGTACGCAATCACGACGAGCGTCCATTGCGGGATGCGTCGCGATCGCGCACGATGCCGCGCGGCGACAGAAGATCAGCACGGTGTAGGGCCGCCGCGCCTTCGAGTCGAGCGTCTTGAAGCTGCGGAACCGGATCGTGCTGACCATCAGCGCCGCCGGCACGAGCACCATCGCGAGCGCCGGCAGCGCCGCCCGGTAGTCGGCAGAGCCCATCGGGATACGCGAACACCGTCGCGGCCGGGATGCCGGCCGCCGCGGGACTCGGCATCCCGACGAAGTAGCGCTTGTCGCCGCCGCTGCCGCTCTGGATGTTGAAACGCGCGAGCCGCATCGCCGCCGCCGCGACGAACAGGAAGCCCGCCGCCCAGCCGAGGCGGCCGAGCGGCTGCAGCCCCCACGCGAAACGACAGGATCGCCGGCGCGATGCCGAACGAGATGACGTCGGCCAGCGAGTCGAACTCGACGCCGAACTCGCTGGTCGTGCCGGTCAGGCGCGCGATCCGGCCGTCGAGCATGTCGAGCACGACGGCGAAGCCGATGAACGGCGCGGCGGTGTCGTACTCGCCGCGCATCGCGTAGACGACGCACGCGTAGCCGCAGAACATGTTGCCCATCGTCAGCAGGCTGGGCAGCAGGTAGACGCCGCGGCGGAGCCTGTTGCGGCGGGGATCCGTCGGATCGCCGGAGAAAGCGCAGCCGTCCTTCGGTTCGCCTCGAGCATGTCTGTCGTTGAAAGCCGACGCAGGTCAGGCTGACGGCTTCGACGCTCGGCCGTCAGTCTAGCACCGCGATGACGGTTTCGCCGCCGCGCACCATCTCGCCGACCTTGACGCTGAATCGTGGCGCTCGGCGGCAGGAACACGTCCATGCGCGAGCCGAATTTCATGATGCCGAAGCGCTCGCCGGCGCGCACCTGCTCGCCGACCTGCGACGCGCGGCAGACGACGCGCCGCGCGAGGATGCCGACGACCTGGCGCGCGACGACCATCTGGCCGTTGCCGCGATCGATCCACACCTCGCTGCGCTCGTTGACGCGCCGCGGCTTCGTGGCGGTACGCGGGCAGGAACTTGCCCGGCGTGTAGCTGACGCGGGTCACGCGTCCCCGACGCCGGGCATGCGGTTCACGTGCACGTCCATCGGCGACAGGAAGATGCTGATCTGCTTCCACTCGCCCGGCGGCGCAACGCCGGGCTCGCGCCGCGCCGACGAACTTCACCTGACCGTCGGCCGGCGACAGCACCGACGTGTCGCCTCGTCGGGCGACGTGCGTTCCGGGTCGCGGAAGAAGAACGCGAAGAAGGCGCCCAGCGCGACGAACGGCAGCGCGAACGCCCAGCCGACATAGATCGACCGCCACGAGCGCGATCAGCCAGGCGCCGCCGACAAACGGCAGCCCGGCGCGATCGAAGCGCATCATCGAGCGAATCCGGCGCGTGCGCGCGGACGGCACGCCCGCGCGGCGTTGAGTCGACTCTAGCCGTGCGTCTGGTCCTGGCGGTGGCGTCGCATGATGTCTTCCATGCGATCTTTGAGCTGCAGCTTTTTCTTCTTGAGGGTGACTTCTTCGACTTGTTCGGGTTCTGAGAGGTAATGCTTGGCGGTCAGCTCGTGCAGGCGATCTTCGAGTTCGTGATGCTGGACCGCGAGGCTGTGAAACTCCTCGTCGGTCTGCAGCAACTCAGATCCTGGCGCTCGATGCGGTTCTGCGCATTGCATGGCTCCGACCTCCTTTCGGTCATCGCGGCCGAACGTAACATAACGCCCCTGCCGTTTCAAGATCAGTCGATCGGCCTGAGTCAAGTCCTCGCGCCAGAGCACCAGCGCGTCCTCGACCGGCTTGAGTAGTAGGCCACGCCGCACGCCGGCCACCGAGAAGCCGAACCGCTCGTAGAGCAGTCGCGCCGCCTCGTTCGAGCGCCGGACTTCGAGCGTCGCGCGCGCGCGCGCCGAGCTCGACGCCCTTCTCCAGGACAACTGCGCAGCAGCGTCGAGCCGATGCCCGTGCGCCGGAGGTCGGGCAGCACCGCCAGGTTGTTGATGTGCAGTCTCGTCGAGCACCCGCCAGAACGAGCAGAAACCGACGGCCGTGCCGGCTCGTCGTCCGCGCGCGAGAAAGCAGTAGGAGACCGCCGTGTTGTCGAGCTCGCGCGAGATACATCGCCCGTGTCCACGGGTTGGTGAACGACGGCCTCCTCGATCGCCAGAACGTCGTCGACATCGTCGGCGTCAACGGTTCGATCGACCAGCGATCCATGTCGCCATCAAGTGTCCTTTGACAGTCCTTCGGCGTAGTAATTTTTCGTCTCTCGCGACTTCGGCGTCGGGCCGGCGCACGTAGAGCGGACGCACGCGCGGATGGATCGAGCGCCTCGCCGTGCCGCGGTCGACCGCCAGCAGACCGATCGCGCCGGCAAGATGCGGCGCCGGCTGCGACGACGGCGTCGCGGGCGACTCGCGCCCGATGTCGTCCGGCATACAGACTGCGCCGTCGCCGACGAAGACGGCCGACACGCGTGCCGCCGATCACGTGCGCCAGCGCGCGAGCACGGCTGCGGGATCGCCGACGCTGCCGGACCTCGAGCTCGATCAGGCGCCCGCGGCTGAAGGGCCGGCGCGGCCGTCACGCGATAGAGCGCCGTGAACACGTCGCGCCGGTGCGCGTCCATCCACGCGGCGATCGACGCGCCTGCCGGCGAGGTCGACGCTGCGCCGCGTGCGCGAGCGCCTCGAGCGCCGAGACGCCGACCACGCGCCGGCTGTGCGACGAACGCGAGCCCCTGAATCGTCGCGATGCCGATGCGCAGCCCGGTGAACGATCCCGGCCCGACGCCACGGCGTAGCAGATCGATCGTCGACAGCGGCCACGCTGATTCGCGCTCGGCCAGCGCGACGATCTCGCCGGGCAGACGCTAGCGCGTGCGTGCGCGCGTCGTCGCCGCTGCCGCTCGTCGACGACGCGATCGTCGTCGACCAGCGCGACGCTTCCCGCGCGCGTCGTCGTGTCGAGCGCCAGGACTCGCATTCGCAGCTATCAGCTGTCAGCTCAGTGTCAGCTCAGCCGTCAACCTCGACTCAGCATACAGCTGAGAGCTGAAAGCTGAGGCTGAAAGCTGTACACTGGTTAAGCATATGTCAGCGACGGTGACGCCCGCGATGCGTCAGTATCTCGACGCCAAGCAGCAGCATCGCGACGCCATCCTGCTGTTCCGGATGGGCGACTTCTACGAGATCTTCTACGAGGACGCGCTGGTCGCTGCGCGCGCGCTCGAGCTCACGCTGACGTCGCGATCGAAGGACGCCAACGGCGGCGGCATCCCGATGTGCGGCGTCCCGTTTCACGCCGTCGACGGCTACATCGCGCGGCTCGTCAAGAAGCGGCTTCCGCGTCGCCATCTGCGACCAGGTCGAGGATCCGCGCAAGGCCAAGGGGATCGTCAAGCGCGAGGTCGTCCGCGTCGTCTCGCCCGGCACGCTGACCGACGCCAACTATCTCGACGCGCGCGAGCCGGCGTTCCTGATGGCGCGTCGGCGCCGGTCGAGCCGACGGCACGGCCGCGACCGCCGGCGACGCGTCGGCGTCGCGCTGCTCGATCTGTCGACCGGCGAGTTCAGCGCCGCGGAATACGCCGGCGCCGACGGCATGCAGGCGCTCGCCGACGAGCTCGCCGTGCTGCGCCCGCGCGAGATCGTCGTGCCGTGCCGGCGACGAACGGCGCGCCGGCGCCGGCGACTCGCCGCCGGTCGTCGCCTCGGGTCTGCCGATCACGCCGATCGACGCGCTGGTCGTTCGAGCTCGAGTCGGCGCGCCGCGACGCTGCTCGATCAGCTGCGCGCCGGCGGCCTCGAAGGCTTCGGCCTCGACGGCCATCCCGCCGCCGTCGCCGCGGCCGGGCGCGCTCGTCCACCACCTGCGCGAGACGCAGAAGGTCGATCTCGCGCACGTGCGCTCGATCGCGCTACCGGCAGCGCGCCGACGCGCTGCTCATCGACCCGACGACGCTGAAGCATCTCGAGATCCTCGAAGGATCGGAGGGCGGCCGCGACGGATCGCTGCTCGACGAGCTCGATCGCACCGTGACGTCGATCGGCAGCCGGCTGCTGCGGTCGTGGCTGCTGCGCCCGCTCGTCGCGCTCGAGCCGATCCGCGATCGGCTCGACGCCGTCGAGGAGCTGGCGTTCCGCACCACCGAGCGCGGCAAGTTCCGCGACGCGATCAAGGCCGTGCAGGATCTCGAGCGGCTGGTGGCGCGCGCGGCGCTCGGCACCGCCGGGCCGCGCGATCTGGTCGGTCTGAAGCAGTCGCTCGGCGGTCATTCCCGCGCGTGCGCACCGTGCTCGCCGACCTGCAGGCGCCGCTCGTCCGATCGCTCGTCGCCGAGCTCGACGATCTGCGCGACGTCCGCGACCGCGATCGAGTCGACGCTCGTCGACGAGCCGCCGGCGCTCGGCGCGCGACGGCGGCTTCGCCCGCGACGGCGTCGACCGCGAGCTCGACGAGCTGCGGGCGATCAGCCGGTCGGGCAAGCAGGTCATCGCCGAGATGGAAGAGCGCGAGCGCGTCGCGCACCGGCATCGGCTCGCTGAAGGTCCGCTACAACCGCGTGTTCGGCTACTACATCGAGATCTCGAAGTCGAACCTGCACGCGGTGCCGGCCGACTACCACCGCAAGCAGACGATCGCCGGCGGCGAGCGCTACATCACGCCGGCGCTGAAGGAATACGAAGAGAAGGTGCTCGGCGCCGACGAGCGCATCCTCGAGCGCGAGCTCGAGATCTTCGAGCGCGCTGCGGACCGCCGTCGCCGCCGAAGCGCCGCGCATCCAGGCGACCGCGCGCGCGCTGGCCACGCTCGACGTGCTCGGCGGCGCTGGCCGAGGACGCCGCCGTCAACAACTACATCAAGCCGCACGTGCACGACGGCGACGAGCTGACGGTCGTCGACGCGCCGGCATCCGGTCGTCGAGCGCCGGACCGGCGTCCGGCGACGCGTTCGTGCCGAACGACGTCACGCTCGAACGGCGCGACCTGCCAGCTCGTGATCCTGACCGGCCCGAACATGGGCGGCAAGTCGACCTACCTGCGGCAGACGGCGCTGCTCTGCGTGCATGGCGCAGGCCGGCTCGTTCGTGCCGGCGCGCGAGGCGAAGGTGCCGCTGGTCGATCGCATCTTCGCGCGCGTCGGCGCGTCGGACAACATCGCGCGCGGCCACTCGACGTTCATGGTCGAGATGCAGGAGACCGCCAACATCCTGCACACCGCGACGTCGCGCAGCCTCGTCGTGCTCGACGAGATCGGCCGCGGCACGGCGACCTTCGACGGCCTGAGCATCGCCTGGGCGGTCGCCGAGTATCTCGCGACGCAACCCGAAGGTGCGGCCCAAGACGCTGTTCGCCACGCACTATCACGAGCTGACCGACCTCGCCGACGCGACGCCGGGCGTCGTGAACTTCCACGTCGCGGCGCGCGAGTGGAAGGACGACATCATCTTCCTGCGCAAGATCGTGCCCGGGCCGATCGGATCGCAGCTACGGCATCCAGGTCGCGCGGCTCGCCGGCCTGCCGCCGGCCGGTCATCGACCGCGCGCGCGAGATCCTCGGCGCGCTCGAGCGCGACGAGCTGACGCGCGGCGGCCGGCCGTCGGTCAGCGGCACGCCGTCCGATCCGCAGCGCCAGCTCGGGCTGTTCCAGGCGCCGGCGGCCGACGATCGCGCTGCGCGACGAAGCTGGCGGCGGTCGACGTCGATCGCATGACGCCGATCGAAGCGCTCACGCTGCTCGCGGAGTTGAAGGAACACGTTGTGAGCTGCCATGAGCCCGCCATCCGCAGGCGCGACGTGATCGCGTCGCTCGGCCAGCCGAAGGTCGCGGTGATGCTGATGCTCGGCTTCTCGTCGGGCCTGCCGTTCTTTCTGACCGGCAACACGCTCGGCTACTGGCTGCGCGACGACGGGCACGACGCTGGCGGCGATCGGGTTCCTGTCGTGGGTCGGCCTCGCCTATTCGCTGAAGTTCCTGTGGGCGCCGATCATCGATCGCGTCGACGCGCCGGTGTTCGGCCGGCTCGGCCGGCGCCGCGGCTGGATGATCCTCAGCCAGATCCTCGTCGCGCATCGGCCTGGTCGGCATCTCGCCGTGATCGGCCTGCAGCGCCGGCCTGGCGCCGCTCGGCGTCCTCGCGCTCGATCGTCGCCTTCTCCTCGTCGACGCAGGACATCGTCGTCGACGCCTGGCGGATCGAGGCGGCCAGCGACTCCGACGAGCTCGGGCCTGCTCTCGTCCGCCTATCAGCTCGGCTACCGCTGCGCGATCCTCGTCAGCGACGCGCTCATCCTGATCATCGGCGAACCATTTCGGCTGGCGCGATTTCGTACGCGGCGATGGCCGCGCTGATGGCGGTCGGCGATCGGCGCCAGCCTGGTCGCGATCGAGCCGCTGCGCGCGCAAGCGCGCCGCCAGATCGCGAGCCGAGACGCCGCTGTGGAGCGCGCCGCGGCTTCTTCGACGCCGTGATCGGCCCGTTCACCGAATTCTTCCGCGTCTACGGCTGGCTCGCGCTGCTGATGCTGGCGATGATCAGCTTCTACCAGCTGCCGGAGTTCGTGATGGGGCCGATGGCGAACCCGTTCTATCACGACCTCGGGCTCTCGAAGGACGCGGTCGGCGCGGTGCGCGGATCGATCGGCCTGGTGGCGACGCTCGTCGGCATCGCCGCCGGCGGCTTCAGCGCGCTGCGCTTCGGCTACCTCCGGACGCTGATCGCGGGCGTCGTCCTGCAAGATGCTGGTGATCGCCAACTTTGCGACGCTCGCGCATACTCGGGCCCGACCTCCGGGTGTTCGGCGCCGTCATGTTCGCCGACAATTTCGGCATCGGCTTCGCCGGTGTCGCGCTGGTGACCTACATGTCGAGCCTGACGAGCCTCGGCTACACCGCGACGCAATATGCGCTGCTCGAGCTCGGCGTACACCTACGTCGGCAAGTTCGCGAAGGGATTCTCGGGCGTGATGGTCGAGCGGCTGGCGGTCGGGCGTCCGCTGCTCGAGGCCTACGGACTCTTCTTCATCGGCGCCGGCCTGCTTGGCGTTCCGGCGCTCGTCCTCTGCATCGTCCTCGCGCGAGCCGCGCGGAATCGACGTCGCGCGTCCGCCGCACCGCGATGATCGCCGGGTCGGCGCAGGCGTCGCGTGACCGCCTGCCGTGGCGCTCTGCTCGTCGCGGCGGCGCGCGCCGCGAGCGCGCGCCGCGCCTGTTCGATCCGGCGCTCCGCTTCCGCACGCTGCCGACCGAGCATTTCGTCATCTACTTTCACCAGGGCGAAGACCGGCTGGCGCAGCGCCTGGCGCGTCATCGCCGAAGAGACGTGGCGCGCGCTCGAGCGGCCGCTCGGCGTCGACGCCGCCGCGCTGCACGCACGTCGTGCTCGCCGATCAGACCGAGCTGTGCCAACGGCTACGCCACGCCGCTGCCCTACGACACCGATCGTCATCTACGCCGTGTGCGCCGTCGGGCTCCGAGCTCAGACTTCGACGACTGGCTGCGGCTGGTGTTCACGCACGAGTTCACGCACATCGTCCACCTCGATCGCTCGGAAGGCTGGGCGCGAGTCGTGCGCGCGATCTTCGGACGGACGCCGATCGCGTTTCCGAACCTGTTCCTGCCGCACGTGGCAGATCGAGGGGCTGGCGACCTACGAGGAGAGCGCGATCACCGGCGAAGGCCGGCTGCATGCCGGCGACTTCCTGCGCGATCGTCGGCGAGGCGCGCGCGAGCGGCGCGCTCGAGCCGCTCGACCGCGTCAACGGCGGCCTGACCGACTGGCCCGGCGGCGCCGCTGTATGCGCCTACGGCGTCGGCTTTCATCATACCTGGCCGATCGGTTCGGCGCCGGAGACGCTCGCGGCGCTCGCCGAGGCGACGGCGCAGACGCGTCGCCTACACCGCGTCGCCCGCCTTCAAGCAGTCTACGGCGAGTCGCTCGGCGCGCTTGTGGCGCGAGTATCAGGCGAGCGTCATCGCGAGGTCGCCGCGGCGCCGGCGCCGGCATCGACGCCGGCATCACGCGGCTCACCCGCCAGGGTTCTCGGTGCGCGGTCCGCGATTCGATCGCTTCCCGTGCGCCAGGCTGCCCCGCCGAGATCGTCTACTCGGCGAGCAATCCGCGACGGCTTTCCCGGCGCTCGTACCGCGTCGGGCTCGACGGCGGACGAGCCGCGGCAGCGTGACGACGCGCTACCTCGGATCGACGACGGCGATCGGCCGCGACGCTGCTGTACTTCGATCAGCTGGAGGTCCGCCGCAACGTCGGCGCTCTACAGCGACCTCTACGTGCTCATCGCGCGCGACGGGCGCGTGCGCCAGCTCGACGCGGAGGCGCGGCTGCGCGATCCCGGATCTGTCGCCCGACGGCGAGAACGCTCGTGTGCGTGCAGGATCGGGCGCGGCCAGCGCGATCTGCGTGCTCGTCCGGCTGCAACCGCACGACGCGGATCGACAGCGGGCCGTCCGCGCATGCGACGCACGACGTCTGATCGCCGGAAGCCTGACACGCAGTTCGATGCGCCCGAGGTGGTCGCCCGACGGACGGACCATCGCCGTCGAGCGCCACCGGCTCGGCGCGCTGCCTGAGATCGTGCTCGTCGACGTCGCCACGAAAGCCGTGCGGGTCGTCGCCGTCGGCGCCGGACACTGGTTCGTCATGCCCGCCTGGCGGCCCGGACGGCGGCGCGATCGTCGCCGCGGCGGCGCCCGACGATGAGACGTTCAACCTGTTCGAGTTCCCGCTCGACGGCTCGAGCGCGCGCGTCAGCTGACGCACACCACCGGCGGCGCGACGTGGCCGGACGTCTCTCCGGACGGCCGGACGCTCGTGTTCGTCGGCTACACGACCGACGGCGACGACCTGTTCACGATGCCGTATCCCGCTGCCGCGAGGCCATCGCGGTCGCCGGCGTTACGATCGCGGCCGCCGATGACAACGCGCGCGACGCAGGCCGCAGGCGCTCAGCGGTCGGCGACGGCCAGCGCGCCGGTCCACGGCTACTCACCGTTGCCGCACGCTGAAGCCGACGTCGTGGTCGCCGATTGTCGAGACCGGCGGCGATCAGGTGCGCGTCGGGCGCCGAGGATCGGCGGCTGTCGACGTGCTGGGCTATCACGCGGCTACGCCGCCAGCGCGACCTGGCTCGTCTCGAGCCCGGACGGCGCGCCGACGCCGAACGCCGCCGCGCGCCGGACTGGCAGGCGCTACTACCGTCACGACCGGTGGCGGCCGACCTTCTACGCGCAGCGCGTCCAGCGACATCGTCGTTCTTCGCCGGGCCGGCGACCGACGCTCGGCACGCCGACGGCCGCGACGCGCCGCGAGCGACGCAGCTTGCAGGCCGGCGTGCTCTTCCTGATCCGCCACGCGCGCGTCGCAGCACTCGGCGCTGCTGTCGGTCGTTCGCGCGGTCGACGACGACACGCTGGCGAACGGCACGCTGTCGCGGCATCGGCACGCCGGTGCGCGCCGCGTGGCAGACGCTGACCGGCCGCACCTACGGCTACTCGATCAGCCGGGAGGACGGCGTCGCGGCGGGCGCGACCGCGGAGTCGGTCCGCCGCGAGCTCGGATCGTTCGCCGACGCGCACGACCATCACCGGCGATGCGCGCGTCTACCTGCCCGGCCTTGCGCCGCACACACGTGGTCGCGCGTGCGCGTCGGCGGCGGCGCGTCCACCGGCGATCCGACGGTCGGCCGCACGTTCCTGCTGGGCGGCGACGCGCCGGCGACGGCGGTGGCCGATTTCGACAGCGACGCCTTCAGCCTGCTGCGCGGCTTCCGCGCCGCAACACGCTTCGCCGGCAGCCACGTCGCCGTCGCGAACGCCGGAGTATCGCTGGCCGATCGCGCGCCCGCAGCGCGGCATCGGCACGTGGCCGCTGTTCCTGCACTCGCTTCACGCCGCGGTGTTCGCCGACGCGGGCATGCGTGGACGCGGACGTTCACGCGGGATCGATCAAGACGTCGGCCGGCGCGCAGCTTGCCGCCGACATCGTCGCGGGCTACTTCGCGCCGTTCACGGCCACCGTCGGCGCCGCCTGGGGACACGACGGCAGCGGCGTCGTCGCCGGATCGCGTGACGGCTTATTTCCAGATCGGCAGGGCGTTCTAGAGGGATCGGACCGGGGACCTGGGGACTGGGCGGACGCCCGAGCCCCAGCCTAGTCCCTGATCCCTAGAGCCCTAGCCTGGTCCACTCGTCCTAGTGCTAGTCCTCGTCCCACAATTGCGATCGCCCGATGAGCGACGCGCTCGATTGGCGGGTCCGCGGATCCATTCAGCTCCAACTCACCAGTTGCGGGACGAAGCAGCCTGACCGTGGCCACCGGCGACGCTGCGCGCGCGCACCAGCGCATCGGCCGCCAGCGACTCGAGCCACTGCCCCGACAGGCCGCTTCACGTTCAGCTGGCTCTGGCCGTGCCTTCGACGCCGTCACGTCAACAGCCACCGGCACCAGGGGACCGCGGTCTGCCTGAAATGGATCTTCCACGCCGCGCGCCGAAAGCCCTGCCCGGCGCTGTCACGCCAAACGTGATCGTGGCTCCCCGATCGCGCCGCGTCCAGGCGTGTCGATCCGTTCCATGCGCCGGGCGTCGGCATCTCGCCGGACGGGTGCGACAGATCGCCTGCCGGCCGGCACCTCGAAGATGCGCCATGTCCGGCTGCTGGCCGACTTTCTGCACCTGATCAGGTCCTTCGCCGTTGACATCACTTCCCAGCTCACCACCGTGTCGACCTTCCATTTCCTCAGCAGCCAGAGCGATTCCGGATCCGGGAACCGGTGCAACACGTTAGCCGCGTAACTGAACCACGGCAGGTTGATTCCGAGATAGCCGTTGACGATCGGGGCGTCGGCGCGCGGGCGATGGCGATCATCAGCACGCCCGAGCGCGAGTTCCATTTCAGTACGGGATGCACGTAGATCGCGCCCCTGCGCTCGACTCGCAGCGAACGCGACGAAGTCCTCCGGCGCCCCTCGATGGCGGGAGACGCGACCAGCGCGCCGTGCTGCACTATAGCTAGCGCCTGCCGCGGCGAGCGCAGCACGGCGACGGCAATCGCCGCGCCATTCGGCCGATGCGTGTCCACCGCAGCGCGCACGGCCGATCGTCGACGACGGCATAAACAGCGAGAAGAACAGCATTCCGAATATCCAGAACCTGTCGAACTCCTGATCGACTCGAGCGGCGGCACGACGTCGAGCAGGACCGTGGTGATGCCGCTCGCCACGGGATGGTAGCGATTAGTGGCCATACGACGGGCCCGAACGAGACCAGGCTCAAGAACACGCCCAGGTCCGCACGCCGGCGAGCTGATCCAGGCCGCTCGGGCGATGCCGTCCTGAATCCCCGCCGGCTGACCGCACCTGGCTCCGCCAGAACGCCAGCAGGACGGCTGCGCACCCGACGTCGAACAAGCGCCGCCCAGCCACCGCGCGCCGTCCCCTGTTGATGCCGAACGCGTAACCCGCGTCATGCGCCAGCGTCATGATCGCCGGCACGAGCCAGATGACGCGCGCGACCCGTCCAGCCTGTCGCCCGCCGAACGGTGCGTTTCGCCGCGGAATCGCCGCGCGGCGCGAAGCGTCACGATGGCCACGGCAGAGCATCGCCAACGCCACGGCCAAGCTGACGCCAGACCCGCCCGTCGATGAACGCCGGGAAGCTGCCGGGTGCGAAGCGGAACGAAGGTCGGCCGCCAGCTCTTGATGGCAGGAACGCCGGGCTGGTGTACCTGGCCATGTCTGCGCGGTCAGAGAGCCACGGCGCAAGGACGATCGCATCTACGGCAATCGCTGCAAGCACCGGACGGCGATGGCCGGCAGCCGTCTCTCGCGCCAGAGGTCCATGCAATCGTCAGAAGCAACGGCAGCACGGAACAGGATCAGCGCACGATGGCCAGCCACGGTTGGTCGATCATGCCGCACAACGGAGTACAGCGCGAGCCAGACGAACAGCACCAGAGGCTGTGGCCGGCACGCGGGCGCTGCGCGGCCCATACCATCAGGCCGTGATAGAGCACGGGAAACAGCAGCGGGATGCTGAGGATCTGCAGGCGTTCGATCCCGTTGAGAAGATTCGGCTGGCACACAGGCAGATCGCGCGCGCCAGCGGCCGACATCGCGGCATCGAGGCCGGCGGCCCTGAACAGCAGCCAGGCGTAGGTGAGCGAGGCGGAACAGCATCAGCCAGCGCACCATCTCGAACACGTCGACGTCGCCGGAGGATGAACACCGATCTCAGGGGCAGGCCGAGGAGGCGTAGCCGAGAAAGGGCTCCGGTCGAGCGAAGCTGCGTGCGATCGGGATAGAGGATCGCGGTGTTGTAGAAGCCCGCGCGGATCGGTCGAGCAGCTTGTCAGCGTCGCCGTCGGCGACGAGCAGGCTGGCCAGGCGTCGCGTCGAGCTCGTGGGTCGGCGGCACGAGCACCGTCTTGTCGCCGTGATGAGAGCGGCGCGACGAGAAACGCGACGAGACGACAGGAAAGAGGAGGACGCCCCGCCACACCGCACGCCCGCGGCGGAGGGTCTGGCGCGGCTCATCCCAGGGCCTCGCTATACCTATAGCGCGTCGACGAATCCGACGACGGCCGCGGGCGCGGCCGCTACTTCGCGGAAGATGTGACGATAGCCGCCGGCGATCGAGCGCCGACACGTCGGCGAGGATGCGCGGCCAGCTCATGCCGCCCGGGTGCGCCAGGTAGCGCGGTTCGCCAGTCCGGATTGAACTTCTGCTTGTAGGCGCGCAGGCCCTGAAAGCTGTACAGAGCTTCGCCGTGCTGATACAGGAAGCGCGCCGAGCCGGCTCCAGAGCGTGCGCCACCGGCGAGGTTTCGAAAGCCGGACAGCGGCGCCATGCCGAGCGCGAACCAGCGATAGCCCTCGCTCGCTTGCCCCACTGCATCACGTGGACGAAGCAGCGCCTCCATGACGTCACGCGGCGCGTCGCGGTGGATAGCGCATCGAGATCGAGCGACAGCTGCTGCGGTCGGCATCCAGCCACAGGTTGGCGAACGCCACGATCCGCCCGCTGCGTTCGACAACAGCCGACGGGAAGCGCGACAGATACTCGGCGTCGAAGAATCCCAGCGAGAATCCCTTCTCCGCCGGCTCGCCTTTCCGGCCAGCCAGTCGTCGGACACCGCCGTCAGTCGGCTCGACGACGCGCCGGCACCTCGCTCGGCGGGATGCATGCGAAACGTGCCGCCGTCCTTCTCGAGCCGCCTGATCACCTGCCGGTAATCTGGCGCCGCAGGCCGCCCTCGAGCGTGAACGCGGTCAAGATCGACCGCGCGCCTCTTCGCCCAGCTTCACGAACGCCAGCCCGAAGTCCGCGTAATGGTGCAGGTCGTCTCTTCGCACTTCGTAGAACACCGGCACGCCGCCGAAATCGTCGCAGCGCTCGAGGAACAGCGCGGATCAGACCGGATGCGCAGCTGGGCGGCCCGACCGGATCGCCGAGCGCCACCCAGGTGCGCCCTGAACGCCGTACATCACGAAACCCGTGCTGGTCCTCGTCGAACAGCACCGCCTTGTCGCGCAGGTAGACCAGATTGGCCGCCAGCGACGCATCCTGCGCGGCGATGATGGCGCCGCGGCCTCGAGGTCTGCTGCGTGGGGCTCGATGCTTCGTGCGGTGCCGGGTCCGAGCAGACGCTGCCAGCAGCGAACGAGCAGCGAGCGCGGTCGCCGCGCCGACCGACGCGCGCAGGAACCGCGACGCCTCGCCGTGCAGTTCGAACTGCCACCACAGCTCGTACTGAGTAGCTCGACGTGCTTGAACGCGAAGAAGCCCGAGCCAGACCGATGCGGCTGACCGCGCCGACGACGGCCACGATCCAGCCGGCTGAAAACCGCGTCTCGGAAGAACGCCGCGCGGCGGTCGAACGCCAGCAATACGTAACTGAACGAAGTACAC
>ERZ1370068.47-contig-10039_pt1 | contig 49805 bp, 83 predicted proteins | sample MGYA00561227_ERZ1370068 | MGnify/ENA primary metagenome ERZ1370068 (study PRJEB38410, sample SAMEA6850437) | metagenome | study: Metagenomic assessment of the ecological functions of the soil: analysis of the soil microbiota associated with the... | reverse complement strand
GTATTGCACTTCGTTCAGTTGCGTATTGCTGGTAACGAAAATTTCGGCGGTGGCGGTGGCGGTGGCCGGGCGGCGGCGGTGGCCAGGCGCCGAGGTCATCGAGCGCGGCGCCGGCGCGTGGCACGGCACGATGCAGAGTCTCTTCAAAGACGACGCGTTGAACGCGAGGAATGTGTTCGCGGACAACAAGCCGGCATATCAGGAACGGCAGATCAACGTGGACATCGGCGGCCCGGCCATCCCGGACGCCTGACGACGAACGCTGGTCGTCGCCTACAGCCTGGCGCAGAACGTCGACACCATCAACGCCACGCCTGCCGGACGGACCGTTCTCGCTCGGGATCACCCGGCCGACCACCAATCGGTCGGTGCAACTCGCGCAACACCCTGCAGCTGGCCGACGCGCACTCCCTCGCCGTCAACGGCCGGTACGGCACCGAGGTTCGCAAGGACGAGGGCATCGGCGGGTTCACCCTGCGCGAGCGCGCGTCGGATCGCGACAGCAGCAACTGGAACGCCGAGCTGCGCCAGTTTTCGGCGTTGAAGTCGGGGAGCATCTACGAAACGCGCTTCGCCGTCTCCGGCAACCACTCGAACGTCGTTCCCTTACATCGACGCGGTGCGCGGTCGATGTCTCGGACTACGTTCAACAGCGGAGGCGCGCAGAACCGCTACTGAGGACGACTTCCGCAGTTATGACTTCGGCAACCTGTACACCCGCCGGGGACAGAAGCTGACGATCAAGACCGGGATGGAGGGTCGCACAGACGCCAGGAGTCGTATTCGACTCAACAACTTCGGCGGCACCTTCACCTTCCCCAACCTGGAGGCGTTCGAAAGCGGCGTCGCCGACACCTATCGGGAGGCCCGCGGCGAGCCGTTCCAGCGGGCGACGCAGCTCGACATGTCGGGGTTCATGCAGAAGCGACATCGCGCTGACGCCGGCAGCTGTCGCTGATGCTCGGGCGTGCAGTACGACGCGCAGACCAACCTGTCGGACTACAACAACTTCTCGCCGCGCGCGGCGGTCGCCTATGGCGCCGGGCGCGGCCTGGTGCTGCGCGGCGGCTGGGGCATGTTCTTCGAGCGGCTGCCACTCAACCGGGTGGCCGAGCAGCGTCGATACGACGGCGTGCAGCAATGCGAGATCGTGATCGACAAGCCACTATCCCGGACCCGTTCTCCGGCGCGGTGCGCCAGACCTTCCCGTCGATCCGCGTGACCGACTCCGACATCGTCACGCCCTTCACGTTCGTCACGATGGTGTCGGCCGAGAAGACGTTCTGGCGCACGCTGCTCGTGACGGCCACGTACGACTATCAGGACAATCACCGGCGTCTCGTGATGCGCGACCTGAACCAGCCCCGTGACATGGCCGTGGCCATGCCGACGGCGTGCACGCTCGGCCACGCTCGCCGGAACTGTCTCAGGCCCGATCAGGGCCAGGGCAGCGGTGCTCAACCTGACGAACGTGAGCTTCCAGCGAACGCACACCGTGCGGCTGTCGATGCGTCACCGCTTCAGCATCTTCAACGCCACCGGCAACTACGTCTTTCAGGACCGGTTCGAAGACAACACGGACTTCGGCATCCCGACCAACAGCTACGACCCGCGTGCCGGACTGGAGTCCGGGGGATGTCGAGCGCATTTCAGGTGAACGGCAGCCTCAACGCGCAGTTGCCGGGGGCGTGTTCCTGAGCGAGAACCTGAGCGCGGCCAGCGGGCCGCTTCTACACGATTACGACGGGGAACGACGACAACCAGGACGGAACGAAGAACGATCGCCCGCCCGGCGTTCGGGCGCAACGGCGCCACGGGTCCGGCCGCCTGACGCTTCGACCTGAACGTGTCGAAGGCGTTCTTTCATCGGTGGGGCCGGCAGCGGCGGGCACCCGAAGAACGTCGAACGTGTTCGCCAACATCACGAACATGTTCAACCAGGTGAACTACGGCAATCCGTCGAGCGTCGCTGAGCTCGGATAATTTCGGGAAATTACGAGAGCGTCCGATCGAGTGGAGATCCGGACTCGCGCTTTCAGTTTGAGCAGGGGTTAGGGGTTGGGGTTAGCTGGGTTAGCGGCTGGTCCCAGTCATGAGGCGATAGGCAATCAGGCCCTCGGAGCGGAAACCGGCCCAGATCAGCTCAGAGTCGGACTCGCTCGAGCGAGGCCAACCAATCCCTGTCAGCATGCGGCCGACTTCTTCGGCGTCGGCGATCAGCAGCGCCGCTTCTTCGGATCCCCACGTTCCACGCGTCGTCGACAGTTCGATTTGCGTCTGGAGCTCGTTGTTCGAGCCGCTTGAATACCGGAGATGGTGAATGTGGCAGGCGTGACGTCGAATCCCTTTCATCGCTTCTGCCAGACAACCAGTTCGCGATTTGCGAGGTGAAAGCTTCAGCCATGCCTCCTCTGCGAGACGCATGACGGATGCCTACCAGAAGTACGCAGAGCTTTTCGCGCTGAATGGCCGGACGGAGGTCGCAAAGACTGGCCACGGCTAGCGCCTCGCCACGATTCCCTTTTTGCCTGGACCAGCGGCCCTAACCCCTAACCCCTGGTCCCCTAACCCCCTCCGGCTCACTATTGCACCCGACCAGCTGCCCCCGCGAGAACCCGCCGGGGTTGGTCGGTGAGTGCACGTTGAAGTAGAACGCCCCGGGTTGTCGATGATCTGCTGCACGAGCGCCGGGTCCACGGGAATGTTCTTGAACGTGAACTCGCCCGTCCCGCTCGCACGCGCACGGTGTTGGCCGCGGTCAGACCCGTGCTGATGATGACAGGCCCGTTCGCCCGACGGCGCAGGGTGAATGTGCGCGCCCTGGACGGTCGTGCCCGCCGGATATCCCGCCAGCTGAAGTGCATCGTCGCGCGTCGCGGCGGTGATAGCGCCGCTCGAGCCGCGTGTCACGTCGAACTGGATCTGCACGGCGCGCCGTGGCCGTTGGCTTCGGTCCCGACGATGGGAGCCTCGTTCGACGGGCTCAGGGACGTCGTGAGATGACCGGCGCCCCCGAGGGCGCGGTCGCGCCGGTATTGTCGTCACAGCCGGCCGCGAGCAGACAGCCGGCAACGGCGAGGAGCGCAAATGATCGATGCACGCCATTCTGGAGCGCTCGCTCGCGGTCGCTGGAAGCTCGACGGTGGACAAATCGGGAATTCGAGGACCCGGGATTCGGGATTCGGGGAAATTCGGGGCTACCTGTCGGGTAGGCTGGGTGAGGATGGACCGGGAGAAACTCCGCGAAGATTGCGGAACTGCTCGATCGGATTGCGAAGGACCGCAGCCTCCTCGAACACGTTCGGGCGAGGAGCGCGAGAGGCGCTTCCTGCAAGGCGGTCGCGAATCGTCTATCACCCTGACCGCGTCGAGCAGCCGGCGCATGGCGAAGGTGCGTCGACAAGCAGCGCAAGGCGTCGCGCGTGACTAGAGACGACGGCGTGCTGCACGAGACCGGCATCCGGACGCTGCGGCGCAAGCCGGTGTTCACGACTCCGAACGTGTTTCCGCCGGAGTCAACCTGCCAGCGCCCGGAAGTCCGCCTGAAGGCCGGACCAGGAGCCTGGCCAGCCTCGATCGTCCGAGCTCCAGCACTGCTACGTCTGCAAGAGAGCACTACGCAGCTTCATCACTTCTACGACCAGCTCTGTCCCGCCGTGCGCCGAGCTGAACTTCCGCAAGCGCACCGAGCTCGCGGATCTGCGCGGGCGCGTCGCGCTGCTGACCGGCGGGCGCGTCAAGATCGGCTACCAGGCGGGCTGCAAGCTGCTGCGCTGCGGCGCGCACGCTCATCGTGACGACGCGCTTTCCGCGCGACTGCGCGGCGCGCTACGCGCAGGAGCCGGACTTCGCGCGAGTGGAAGGACCGGCTCGAGATCTTCGGGCTCGACCTGCGCCACACGCCGAGCGTCGAGGCGTTCTGCCACGAGCTGCTCGACGACGCCGCACGCGCCTCGACTTCATCGTCAACAACGCGTGCCAGACGGTGCGCCGGCCGCCCGACTTCTACGCGCACATGATGGACGGGAGAGAACGCGGCGCTGCTCGAGGTTGCAGGCAAGGCGGGCAAGGCGCTCGGATCTGAACGCGATTCCGGGTCACGACGCGTCCGGCCGACGTCCGCCAGCTCTCGCAGGTGGCGCTGCTGCCGGAGGAGCTGCCCGGCGACAGGCGACCTGTTTCCGCGCAGGGCGGCTCGATCAGGATCTGCAGCAGGTCGACCTGCGCGGCCGCAACTCGTGGCGGCTGCTGCTCGCACGAGGTGTCGTCGGTCGAGCTGCTCGAGGTGCAGCTCGTCAACGCGGTCGCGCCGTTCGTCATCAACGCGCGCCTGAAGCCGCTGATGCTGCGCACGCCCGAGCGCGACAAGCACATCGTCAACGTGTCGGCGGTGGAAGGGCCAGTTCTACCGCAACTTCAAGACGACGCGGCATCCGCACACGAACATGGCGAAGGCGGCGCTCAACATGATGACGCGCACGTCGGCGGCCGACTACCACGCCGACGGCATCCACATGAACAGCGTCGACACCGGCTGGGTGACCGACGAGGATCCGGTCGAGATCGCGGCGCGCAAGACCGCCGAGCAGCGCTTCCATCCGCCGCTCGACATCGTCGACGGCGCGGCGCGGATCGTCGATCCGATCATCGAGGGGTTTCAATGCCGGAGCGGCACGTCACGGGGCCGGTTTCTGCTCAAGGATTACGGGCCCTTACGGACTGGTGAGGCGGGGCCCACAGGACGCGCCCTACGTGCTTTATCGATTTTCGCCATGAAATTCACCGCTTCGCCGCCGTCATCGCCGTTGCCGCGTTCCTGGTCGCGCCACGTGCCGCCCGGGGGCGCATCACTCGTTCGCGGCGGAGTTCGACATCAACAAGCCGGTCACGCTGCCCGGTGTGCTCACGAAGATGGACTGGGTGAACCCGCACGGCTGGATCTACGTGGACGTGAAGGCTCCGGACGGGACAGGTTCAGCACTGGGCGATCGAGGCCGGCGGTCCGACGCGGCTGCTGCGCCGGGGCTGCGCAAGGACGATTTCCCCGCCGGTATCGAGGTGACGTTACCGGCTATCCGCTCGCGCGATGGCAGCTTCACGCAGCCAACGGTCAGTCCGTGAAGATGAAGGACGGCCGCAATTTCTTCATGGGCTCCGCCACCACGCCCGGCGCCGGCGAGGTGACTCCGCGATGGGACGCACCTGCGATCGAGAGCGCCAGCGCCCGGCCGGCGTTCTCGTCCAGCGCCACGCCATTCACGCTCTTCGGCGCGAACAGCTCAATCCAGCGCACCGTCCGCGCGTTCGGATTGTGGAAGCCGTGCACCGTGCCGCCCTTGAAGAAGTTGCGCCTGCCAGGGGCCTGAGGTGCACGGTCGGCTCGCGCTGCGATCAGCGGGTCCATCGGCGCGTCGGTGGTCACGTAAGACGTGCCACAGCGCTTCGGGATGGCTGTGCAGCGGGCGGGTGTCGTTGGCGGGAATCTCCACCTGCGCGACACGCGCGTCTGCTCCGGTGTGTCCGAGGATGCCGAGGTGACCTTGACCTGGGCGAGCGGCGGCGCGGGAATGACCAGCAGGACGAACGGGACCAGTCTCCACACATGACCGTCTCCTTGCGACCTTCGTGAGCGCGCCGCGAGCACATCGCCGAAATCCGGCCGGAAAGGCAGGACCCGTGGCCGCTATCTCAGCTCGACAAACATCGGCTAATGGCGCAACGTTCTCGCGCGTTTCGGTAACCCCCTACCGGTTCATTTGAGGAGAGCGCAGGATGTCCTCCAGGCTTTCTCGTCCGGTCGTTGGCCACTCCGCCAGCGCTGATCGCCACCCGCCGTGCCCGCGCACGCGCGGGTCCGTCGGCCAGATTCAGGGCATTGTGACCGACGCGCAGGGCGCGGCGTGACGCCGGGCGTGTGTCGCTGACGTTGAGGAACACCGATTCCGGCGTCTCGCGGACCACGGTCAGCGAAGGGCGAAAGCGGCGTCTATCGCTTCGCGGGACTTCAGCCAGGCCCGTATGGGAAATGAAGGGGCTGAAGACTGCGAGGATTTGCGACCGTCGCGGTCGATCGGCTCGATCGGTGACGATCGGCATGCGACCTGAAGCCAGGACATCAGGATGCAGGTGCAGAGCGCTGCAGGAAACAGTGACGGTCACCGGCGAGGCCACCGGTCATCGAAGTCACCAAGGCTGAAGTCGCGCAGGTCATCACGCAGGCAGCGGATCGACACGCTGCCGATGGCCGATCGCGCAGCCCGCAAGCCTCGGTGCTGCTCCTGCCCGGCACGAACATGGACAACACGCAGGTCCGGCGATCGCAGGCGAACATCGGGGCGGGCCAGATCAACAATCAGATGAACGCCTACTTCGTTGACGGCGCCGAGAACCGCTCGCCCAACTCCGGTCAGCAGCACGCGGAAATGCCGCAGCTGGCCATCCGCGGAGTTCCGGGTGAACATCGCGCAGGCCTCCGCCGAGCATGGCGGCAACGTCGCGCGGGCTCTGGTCAGCACCGGTCACGAGGAGCGGGACGAACCGGTTCAGCGGCGAGGTGCTCGAGTATCTCAGGACAAGCAGCCTCAACGCGATCACGAGGGACCAGGAGAACGTCGGCGCGGGGAAGCCGCCTATCGTCGCTACCAGTCGCGGCTATCGGCCTCGGTGGACCGATCATCGAAGGACCGATGCGCACTTTTCGGCGCCATCGAGCTGCTGAAGGAGAAGAAGAAGTCGTTCACCGTCAACAGCGGGCAGCCGCAGTTCTACGGCGCGCTCGCAGGCACGTTCCCGACCAACTACCTGCGGCGGAAGTATTTCGGGCCGCGTCGATGTGCAGATCAACCAGTCGCAGAGCCTGTTCGTCGCGCTACGGTCTCGACTGGGAGCACATCGACTGCGAAAGCTGCGGCGGCACCAGCGCGGCGTTTCAGCGGCACCTACGTCCAGTCGCCGCGCGACACGACGGTGACGGGGCACAACTGGGTCATCAGCAACTCGAGCCTGAACGAGCTTGCGCGTGCGGTGGTCCGGCGCGGCTGCGCAACCAGACTGGACCTCCAGGAACGCGCGCTGTGGCAGACGCCGGGCGCGTTCCCTGCAGAGCGGTTCGCGCTCCTACACGCCGGTCTACAACTTCCCGAGCCATGCACTGGGGTCGACCAGCGCGAGCATCCAGTGGACCAACCGCTTCGAGATCAAGGACGACTTCACGTTGCTCGCGTGGTGCGCACCGAGTTGAAGTTCGGCGGCGCCCACGAGCGGTTCATCTCGCCTGAGGACTATCGCGCCGAACATCGGCACGTGGACGTTCGCGCGACCGATCAGTTCTTCGATGGCATCGCAGGCAGCGATCGCGAGGCTGACGGACCCGCGGACGTTCACCGCCTCGTTCCCGGCACAATGCGCGAGCGAGCTCAGCAATACTGGTTCAACGAGTTGCGCGCAGGACGAGTGGAACGGCCGAACGGCCAATCTGACGCTCAACCTCGGCGTGCGCTATGACGTCCAGTACCACTCGCTCAACTACCAACTACGACTTCACGGGCCGCGAGTCGGCTGCGGAGACACTGATCGATCCGACTCGCGCGTAGCGAACGCAACAACGCATTCGGCCCGCGCGTCGGCTGTGCGTGGGATCGTCACCAACGACGGCAAGCACGCTGGTGCGGGCGGCGCTATGACGGCCGCTTCTATCCAGTACATCTCGGGCGGCTCGCTGCGCAACGAGGCCGACACGCTGAAGCAGAACAGCATCAGCATCACCGAATCCGTCATATCCGGATCCGTACGGCGGGCTGTCGCCGCAGGCGTTCCTGACGGCGAACGCGCGGCCGAACGATCAGCATCATCGACGACACGATCCAGAACGGCGTACGGCGACACGGTGACGACGGGCGTCTCGCAGCAACTGCGTTCGAGCCTGGCGATCCACGTCGACGGCGTCTACACGAACCTGCGCGGAACCTCTCGCGGACGCAGAACATCAATCAGCCGAGTGCCGGTGTTCGACTTCAGCGACGCTCGACGGCGGCGCAGGCGGCGACGATCACCGCGTTCACCGACGGCGCAGCTCAACGCGCGCGCCCGCCATAGCCAACGTGGGGCAACATCACGCAACTGGCGTCGAACGGGTGGCACAACTACCGCGCGCTCTACGTGCGCCTCGACAAGCGCTACACCAGACAACTATCAGTACATCGTGTCGTATACGCGCTGAATGGACGCGGAACAACGTCGCGAACATTTCCGACTTCTACCATCCCGAGCTGCAGGAACGGGCCCAGTGGCCGCAAGCACACGCTGGTGGCAAGCGGCTCGGCACGGCTTCCGTTCGGCTCACCGTGGGCGCCGTGTGGACGATTCGAACGGCGCTGCCGTATGACGCTACTCAGCGGCGTGCGACCTCACGGGCGACGGCGTCGGTCGACTTCGGTGCCGGGCGATCGACGACGAACATGGCCGGGCGCGACAGCACCGGCACGGCGAGACTGCTCGAACTCGTCGAACGCCTGGCGCGCGGTCCGCAACATGGCGGCTATTCCCGCGAGGCCAGCTCGAGCAGCGATTACAACCGTGTGGACGTGCGTGTCAGCCGGGCGTTCGCGCGTCGGCGGGCAGCGCAGCGTCGAGTTGAGCGCGCAGGTGTTGAACCTGTTCGGCCGCGATAACCTGATCGGCGGGACAGGCGGGGCGTTCAGCAACAACGCGCTGTCGAACCAGTTTGGCACCTACTCGGTCGCGGGTGCGCGCCAGGAGGCGGAGCTGGGGATTCGGTTCAAGTTCTAACAAGGTGGGCGGGGCGCGGTCGCGGGGAGCAGTCAGGTCGCAGGAAGAAGGTGGCAGTTCACTGCTCCTCCTGCCACCTGCCCACTGCCACTGCCCCCTGGGCCATCGGAGGAGTGACATGACACGGACACGCATTGCTACATTCGCGCTCGCCAGCCTGGCGACGGGCGCTCTCCTGACCGCGCAGAACCGCGGGACCGGCGCCGGGCGAGTCGTTGAGCCAGAGCTACCGCGGCAGCCAGGCGCGCAACGTCCAGTACCCAGAAGATCGCGCCCTTCAAGGTGATGGACAACCTGTATCACGTCGGGCCAGGCTCGGTCTCGGTGGCTGGCTCGATGCCGACGAGCGCTGGGGTTGATCCTGATCGACGCGGCGCAGGAGCCGTAACGTCGACTTCGGTGGTCGACAACATCCGGAAGGTCGGCTTCGATCCGAAGGACATCAGAAGTACATCCTGCTCACGCACGGCCACCTCGATCACTTCGGCGGCGCCACGAAGATCCAGAAGCTGACCGGCGCGCGCGTCGCGCTCGCCAGAGGCCGACTGGAACTTCATGGCCACCGCAGGAGGCCAGCAACGATCAAGAACGGCCGCGCGCCCCGGCCGGGCGACGAAGCGCCGAAGAAGGACATGGTGATCAAGGAAGGCGACACGATCACCCTCGGCGACACCAAGATGAAGGTCTACATCCTGCCGGGCCACCACGCCAGGCGTCCACCTCATGCGAGTTCACCGCGCATGGACAAGGGCAAGAAGATACAAGGCGTTCGTATTCGGCGGCCCGGGCCCGCGCAACGGGCGTCGACGGCGGCACCGGAGTTCCTCAAGAGCATCGAGCGGCTCGAGAAGAGCTTCGCCGACGTGCAGGTGGCGGTCAACGTGCACAGCTTCCTGAACAGCTATCCCGTATCCGAACAACATGGGGCATTCTGGAGCTGCGCGACGTCAAGGCGAAGAACCCGACCGGACCGAATCCCGTTCATCAACAACGCGCTCTGGCGGCAGTGGCTGAAAGAGGCGCATCGCCGGCGCGCTGAGATGTCGTCGCCGACGAAAAGGCCAAGGCGCAGGGCGCGAAGGCTGCGAACTTCAGCGTCGCTCAACGCCCAGTTTCCAATCTCCAACTCCCAAGGAGAAGTGGCGCGGCCACCAGCTGCTTGGGAGTTGTTGTCGATATGCATGTTCAGGGAACACGCGCCCGGGCGTCACGGATGCCGTCGGAGTTGAATCAGGCCTGATTATTGAGAGGGCGCGACTCCCCCAGAGTATTCATTCACTGGAATTTCAGGCCTTCTGTGGCTGCTTTACCCGCATTCCCGCACCCGCGTCTTCTTTTCGTTTTACCGGGTAAACGTGTCTCTCGTCGTGTGGTTACCGCAGAGGACTCTACCGTCAGCGCGTGTCGCGGTCCGGCTCATCATGTTATTTGCGGCGCTTGTTTTGCTCCCTTCACTCGCGTCCGCTCAGACGACGACGATTACCGGCACCATCAGTGACTCGACCGGCGGCGTGCTGCCGGGAGTGACCGATCGCCGCCGTCAACGAAGCCTCCGGGCAACAGTGTCATTCGAGGGTGTGACCGACGAGAAGGCGTCTTCAGGATGCCCGCACGCATCGGGACATGCACGCATCACCGCGACGCTGTCCAGGTTTGCCGACGTGATGCGCGCCGGGATCCCCGTCGCAGTGGGCCAGACCGTGACGATTAACCTGCAGATGGCCGCGGCGGGCATTCAGGAAAAACGTCACCGTGACCGGCGAAGCGCCGCTCATCGATGTCTCCACGTCGAGCCTCGGCTCCAACATCAGCCAGGCGCAGATGGAGGAGTTGCCCGTGAACGGCCGGAACTGGCAGGACCTCGGGATGCTGGCCGTCGGAAACAAGGTCAGACGACGTCTCGGGCCCCGGGATCGCCGCCCCAGTCGGTGCGGGGACCTACCAGGTCGAACGTCGACGGCTCGGTCAGATCACCCGTGAAGGTGGGGCACTCGGGAGCGTGCAGGCTCGCATCGGCCGTGATGCGATCGCCGCAGTTCGAGGAGTTCAAAATCTCGAGATCGCTTCGACGCCACGCAGGGCCGCTCGTCCAGGCATTCAGATCGACTGCCGCGTCACCGGAAGGCCGTACCCAGGCGATACCCCGTCGGGCTCAGTTCGGCGGCTACTTCTCTCGCGACTCGAGCTCAATGCCGAGGACCCGGTGCCCCCACAGGGTGCTTCCGCACCCGATCAGCAGCCCAGCAGCGCTCGTACGGCGGCCCGATCATCGGGACAAGTCCGCACCACTTACGCCAACTACGAGTGGGAGCGCTGAGCCGCGGACCTTCCCGCGTGGAACACGCCGTGCCCAGCGTTCAATCTTCTCGTTTCACCGACCCCCGCAGCGAGAAGAAGGGGCGGCGGGCGGCTGGACTTACCAGTTCGCCCCCCTCGTTGAGTGCGTCAGCCCGCGCCCTGGCGTGGAAGAGTTCCAGCCGGAAGACAATGACTTTCCGCCGATACCGACACGGCATACGTCGCGGCTGACCCAGGTCGCGCGGACGGTCACGTGAGCTCGCTGCCCTGAATGAGGTCATAGGCACCCCAGGCGTTGGGCGAGTTGAAGGTGAGGCGTGCCTTTGTCGACAAGCAGGAGATCAATCGCGTTCCGTGGAAAACCATCCGGCCGCGGCGTCGACGGCATCACCAGCGGTTCCCCGATCATCAACTACAGCGGCTTCCACGGTTGGACCGGACGGGAGCATCCCGCAGGTCATCAAGCAGTGCAACGACTCGTTCCGGGATGACTTCACGGTCACGCTCAACGGGTTCGGACGCCACGACCTGAAGGTGGGCGGGAATACATCAGAACTACTGGCGGCATGATCACTGCCGGACCTGCTCCGAGGGCACCTACGCCGCGCAGGCGGCGCGGTTGTGCCCGCTTCCAAGTCCGACACCCGGCGTGCAGGCGATCTTCCGGTCTGGAACGATCCCGACACCTGGAATTTCAACGCGTTCCAGCGCCAGCATCACGCAGTGCCCAGGTCGGTCTCAGCGTTTCAATTTCGCCGTCGATCGGCACGTGTTCGTAAACTGGCTCAGGACGACTGGAAGCTCTCCTCGAAGATGACGCTCAACCTCGGGATTCGCTACGGCCTGGCCCTGAATGCCTTCGGAGAGAAGTTCGCTCTCGAACCGTGGCTCAAAGGTAATCGTCCCAACGACACGGAGCAATTTACGGTCCTCGCGTCGGCTTTGCCTATCAGTTGAACGACCGGACGGTGCTCCGGGTGGATTCGGCAAAGTCTATTCTCGAAGTCACCGACACATGTCGACGCACATGGCACGATCTCCTGGCAGAAGATCGTCATCCTCAGGTCAACAACGATGGCCGCGCCAACTTTGGCAGCAACCGCTGAACCTGGCGCCGGGAGCGCCATGCCCCGACGTTTGAGCAGGCCGTGGGAGACTGGAACGCCTGCTACGACCAGAGCGTCAGCCAGGGCGGCAGGAGACCGGGCTGCATCAGAGGAGCATCAACAGCAACCTGGCGAGGTCCGGGGCCAGTTCCCGTGGGCATGGCGGGGATCGATCGGCATTGCGAACGGCAGCTCGGAAGAACTGGGACGCTGGCCTTCGAGGCTCGAGTGCGTCTACAGCGCCAGCTTCGACAACATCGGCGCCCGCAACCCCAACCTGGCATGCCCAGGCCAGTGGAATTGCCGTTACGACGTCAACGCTGGCCAGCCGGCTCCCGTATCCCGGATTGGGGGCGCCGATCGCCGATGCGGATCAACAGCCGAGGCCGCGATGGCATCTCGCACGCTGCAGAGCGGCGTTCCTACGAAGCGTCCCCAGGCGGCCGCTGGCGGGGGCTCAGCGCCGCTATTCGTTTGCGCCGGAACTACAACGACCGATCAGCTCCCGCTCGTACCCGGGATGCTCGCAGCCCGTGAGCTGGAACGCGGACTTCACCGCCTGGTCGTGCGACACCCCGGCCGAAAGGTCAGCTTCAACTCGTTCAACCTGCCGGTCTGATTTACCAGTTGGACTGGTGCCGGACGGAGCGACCAGAGTGCATCGAGCCTGGTCTTCAGCGGCATCTACTCGCTGCCCACCACGGCTTGCGGATCAGCGGACTCTATCTCTATGGCGACAACCGGGTGCCGCTCTGACGACGACCTCCGGCGTGGATCGTGCTGGCGTCGGCGGCACCGTCGGTCGCCAACCGCACGCGCGCGAGCAGTACGATCATCCCGCGCAACAACTTCAGCAGGGCCCCTCTGCACCGGGTGGACCTGCGGTTCCACCATCGCTCCTTCAAGCTCGCTCGGCGGCCGTGCGTCGATCGAGGCCGACGCTCGAGGGCGTTCAACGTGTTCGACCGGGCGAACTTCACCGCTACGCCTACAGACACGAACGAGCGCAGCTCACGCTGTTCGGGCGGCCGAGCTGACGTCAAGCGTTGACCGGCTGCGCGCCGCGCAGCGAGTTCAGCTCGGATTCCGGGCAGAAGTTCTAGCGCCGGGCGACAACTCTCGACTCGCTACCAGCTTCCAACTCCCAGGAAGGTGTGCGAAGAACGCAGGGCAGGAGTTGGATCTTGGGAGTTTTTCGTTACTCGGCAAACCCGTCAGGCAGGAGCATCGTATGAGGAGCAACTGTCTGGTCACGTAAGCTGCGATTCGCCATCGCGGTGTGCATCGCGTGGGCGGTGCCGCGATGCCTGCACGCTGCAAGCGCGGCAGCGCCGCCGGACCCGACGAAGGCCGCTCACGACAAGGCGGCGCAGGATATCACGATCGCGCAGCGCATGGCGATCGCGAAAGACGACCTGAAGGCGGAAGCCACCGACGCCTGCCTTCCGGGCGGCCCGGCGCGCGATCCCGACCAGCGGCCGATGCAGAAGGTCGAGACCGCTCAAGGTCTTCGACAGCACTGTATTACGTCGGCTTCGAGCAGGTCAGCACTGGACGCTCGACACCGGGCGCCGGGCCTCATCCTGTTCGACACGCTCAACAACCCGCAGGAAGCCGAAGAAGTGCTCGTGCCCGGCCTGAAGCAGCTCGGGCTCGACCCGGCCAACATCAAGTATCGTCTTGTCGCACGGGCACGCCGATCACTTCGGCGGCGCGCCATACTTCCAGGAGCACTACAACACGCCGCGTGATGATGACCGCGGCCGACTGGGATCTCATCGCGCGTCCGCCGCGAGGAAACGCGAGATGCCGCGGCGCGCGACGCGCGTGCTGCCGAAGCCGCGACAAGGTCATCAATGACGGCGACACGCTGACGCTGGGAACACAACGATCAAGTTCGGCATCTGCCCGGCCACACGCCCGGCACCATCATGTTCAGCGCGCCCAGTGCTCGATCACGGCGTGCGGCGCGTCTGGCTCTCTCCCGCCGGGGCGCTGCAGGTGCCGAACAAGGAGTCGTGGGATGGCGTTCAAGCACATCATCAACGACTGCACTTCAGGAATCAGCCCGAGATGGTTTTCAACAGCCATCCGCTGACGATGAACGACGGGCTCGCGAAGATGGCGGAGATCCGGAAGAACCCGAGCGGGCCGAATCCAGTACGTCCTCGGAAGGCGAAGACGGCGCGCTACCTGGACATCATGCTCGCCTGCCGGCAGGCGTGGGTCGTCGAAAGGATCCGTCCGCGCTCTGATGGGCGCGGATGCGCTCGCCGCGCTGATCATCGCGGCGGTTCCACGCGATCGGGTCCGCGCAGACCGTGCAGTGGATCCGTCAATTCGGGACGACAGGGCACGATCGCGCGGCGGCGATTGCCGTGCACGCGTCGGGTGTCTACGTCGCTGGCGGGACGGAAGGCACGCTTCCGGGTCAGCACAGCAGCCAGGCGCGGGTCGACGCGCTTTCGTCGCCAGGTACGACACCAGCGGGGTCGAGGTCTGGATGCGGCAATTCGGCACCGGCTGAGCGTCGACGAGATTCTGGCGATCGCAGTCGATGACACCGGCCTCTACGTGGCAGGCGATACACAAGGCACGTTGAGCGCTCAGACGCGGCGCGCCGCCGGGCGCACGCGTTCGTCCGCAAATACGATCTGAATGGGGACGGAAGTGTGGACCCGCGAGTTTGGAGACCGGCCGCACCGACGAGGTAGCTCGCGCTGACCAGCGGCGCGGCCGGGGTCTATGCCGCGGGCGACACGACCGTGACCGCTCCGCCGGCACGACGATGCGTTTGTCGCCACGTTCGCCGGCGATGGGAAGAGCGGCGTGGAGCCACGGCTTTGGAACGGCCGCCGTCGATCGCGCGACGGCCATTGCGGTGAACGCGTCAGGCGTGCATGGCCGGCGCGACGCAGGGGACGCTTCCGGGGACTGACCGGCGCCGGAGACGCCGATGGCTTTCTCCGCAAGTGACGACTTCGACGGAGCCGAGGTCTGGACACGCCAGTTCGGCACCTCCGAGAGCGACGAGATTCTCTCGATGGCGATCGATGCGTCAGGACTCTACCTGGCGGGCCTCGACGACCGGCACGATGGCCGGGCAGACCAGCGCAGGGTCCGCTCGATGCGTTCGTGAGCAAGTACGATTTCAACGGCGAGGTGGTCTGGACCAGGCAGTTCGGCACTGGCGAAGTATGACGACGCGCTCGGTATCGCTGTCCAGCGCGCAAGGCGTGTAGCCGTCGCCGGGAACACCACGGGCGCCTTGCCTGGGCATGTGAATGCGGGCGACTACGACGTCTTCGTTCGCAAATACGATGTGAAGGGCGGCGCGGCGTGGACGCAGCAGTTCGGCAGGCAGCGCGCGCACGAGACTGCTCGGCATCGCCGTCGACGCGTCAGGTGTGTACGCCGCCGGTGTGACCGGGGGCGCGCTGGCCCGGCCAGAGGAGCCACGGGAAGCCGACGACGCGTTTGTCGTCAAAGCTTGCGGATGGCGCCGCAGGCACGCCGCTGAAACAGACTCCGTGAATCACGACGTCTCGGTAGTGCGGCGCATGCAGGCGGTGACCGCGCATGGTATCGTTGCGGGGCAGGGTGTTCATGAGAAGCGACGCTGTTCATCGTGCTGCTGGGTGCCTGCCTGTTGCTCGCCGCACGTCCGGCGCATGCCCATCACTCCTTTGCCGCGGAATTCGACATCAACAAACCGGTCACGCTGACGGGCGTTCTCACCAGGATGGACTGGGTGAGATCCTCACGGATGGATGTACGTCGACGTCAAAGCGGCGGACGGCACCGTGGCGCATTGGTCCAGTTCAAACCGGCGGCCCGACGCAACTGCTTCGGCGAGGGTTCGGGAAGGACGACTTCCCGGCAGGCATCGAGGTCACGATCAAGGGCTTCCGCGCCAGGGACGGCAGCACCGACCGCCCACGCTGAGTACGGTCACGCTGAAGGACGGCCGGAATTTCTTCATTGGCGAGATCCCGACCACATAGACAGCGTCTAACTCCCAGCTGCTCAACGTGCCGACGCCGTCGGCGCGCACTGATCTTGCGTGACGCTCGACCGCGTGTTCACTCACGGCCGACGTTCGGCGACGTGATCTGCGTCAGTCGGTAACACGAGGTCCGAATGCGATGACCGCGCAGCTCACCGGAGCTGCGAGGATGAACGAAGCCGGCGGAGGACTCTGTCGTTCCGGTCGTCGAGCCGGTCGTGAGTGACAGTTCGATCGCAGCGCGAGCTGCCATGTGATCCTGGCGTCTACGGCTCGAGCGGACTGCGGCGAGACGTAGGCGGAGATTGCGATCGCGTCGTCTTCGGTGAGTTTCTGCACCGATGGCTTCATCAGCGCGGCGTTCGCGCCGCTCCGCGCGCCCTGCTGGAAATCGTAGAGCGCGCGGCCGATGTAGCCTGGGCGAGCGTCCTGCGATCGGTCGGGACGATGACCTTCTCCGACCATCATGCCCGCTGCAGGTCGGCGCCGTGGCACGTGCCGCATTTCGCCGATCGCGACGAGCGCCTCGCCCTTCTTCAGGCTGCCGACCGGCGCGTACGCGACGAAACCCGATCGCGGGTTGCGCAGGATGTTGGTCTGATACGTGTCTTCCGGCATCTCGACGATGCGGTTGCCGAGCGGCATCGTGTCGTTGCCTCGTCCTTCGAGGAAGAGACCGTTGACCGTGGCGGTGAACTTCGGCACCGTCTCGGATTCGACGACGCGCACCCACTTCGTGTACTTGACTGACGAGAAATAGTCGGCGGCGGCCTGCGCCTCGTCGTCCGTCAGGTTGCGCGCGATCGCCTGCATCTCGTAGCCGTTCGCCTTGTTCGGATCGGCCGTGTGGCGCTTGCCGGACTTGAAGTCGCCGAGCTGCTGAAGGATGTAGTCGCGCGGCAGGCCCGAGACGCTGCCGTTCTGCATCAGTCCCTTGCCGTTCGGCAGGTGACAGATGCCGCACGCGCGCACGCCGTTGGCTTCTTTGCCGTGCGCGACGATGTCGGGCATCGGCGGATGGTCGCTGGGAAACCAGTCGGCCGGGTTGTAGCGCGCGTTGATCTGCGCGACGGTGATAGGTGCGATCGCTGCCTTCGAGCGTCCTCGCGCGTGTTGTTCGGATCGGTCGGCAGGCCGCCCGGCCTGTCGCACGGATCGGCGCGCTCGCCCTGGCACTTCATCGTGTAGTCGCCCGGCGTCGCCGGACAGCGTGATGTAGCCGTACGCCCAGAGCGGCAGCGTCGGTCATCTGCGCGCGCGCCGACCGTGATGCCACACACGGCCACACGAGGAGAGTGGCAGCGACACATTTTCATCGGCCCGCAGTCTAACGCATGCAGTCGGGCAGCGCGGCAGCAGCGGCTGGCAGGAGCTGGTAGCTGCACACTGCTGCCGGCAGCCAGCTGTCCCCTGCCGGCTGATAGGATCCACTCGTTGGACGACCAGGACATCTACCCGGCGATCGGCGAAGACGGCTTTCACGCGGCTCATTGCCGCGTTCTACAAGCAGGTGCCCGGGCGACGACATTCTCGGGCCGATGTATCCGCCAGCGCGATCTCGCGGGCGCGCGAGCAGCGGCTGCGCGACTTTCTCATCGGCCGGTTCGGCGGGCCGCAGCGCTACATCGAGCAGCGCGGCCACCCGCGGCTGCGCATGCGGCACATGCCGTTCGCGGTCAACGCCGCCGCGCGCGAGCGATGGCTGCAGCTGATGACGAACGCGCTCGACGAAGTGCGGCTGCCCGCGGACGTCGACAGCGTTCCTCCGTGAATTCTTCGACGGCGTCTCGGCTATGCTCGTCAACCGGCCTGGAGTAGTTGGTGGTTGGTGGTTGGTGGTCTGGTACGTGGCTGTTCGCGCGATGAAGGAGACGCTCGCCGACCCAGCGCAGCGCGCCGCGCATCGTCGCGCGGCTGCAGCGGCTCGCGCCCGACAGTCCGCGGCGGTGGGGACGGATGACATCGCACCAGGCCGTCTGTCATCTGAGCGATTCGTTCCGGACGATGATGAGCCCGACTCCGCTCAGTTCCGGTCGCGACGCCGTTCTCGCGGACGGTCATGCAAGTGGATCGCGCTGCATGCGCCGGTGACATGGCCGCACGGCGGTGAAGACGCGCCCCGAGGTCGATCAGGAAATCGGCGGCACCAAGCCGGTGGAGTTCGCGCGCGATCGTCAGCAGCTCGAAGCGCTCATCGAGCAGTTCGCGGCGCGGCGCGGTGACGACTTCCAGCCGCACCCGATGTTCGGCCGGCTGACGACCGGCGAGTGGCACCGCTGGGGATGGCTGCACACCGATCATCACCTCCGCCAATTTAGGGTGTAGGCCGGTTCCGCGGCGAGGGCAAGCCTCGCCGCGGACCTGGCGCGTCATCGGCGAGGGCGAGCCATTCGCCGCGGACCCGGCGGGTCATAATGTCGCGCATGAGCGACGATCGTCTTCGCGAACAACTCGTCCGCCTGCTCGACTGGGAAGAAGCGCACGTCGGCTTCGACAAGGCGGTCGACGGACCTGCCCGCCGACACGCGCGGCGCCCGCGCGCCCGGCTTCGAGCACAGCGTGTGGGAGCTGCTCGAGCACATGCGCATCGCGCAGGAGGACATCCTCGACTTCTGCGTGAACCCGAAGTACGTCCACCAGCTGAAGTGGCCGGATGACTACTGGCCGAAGCATCCCGCGCCGCCCAACGCCACCGCGTGGGACGAGGCGATCGCGTCGTTCAAGCGCGAACGGGACAAGTTCAAGACGCTCGCGCGCGACACCACAGGATCTCTATGCGCTCGGTTCCGACGGGAAAGGGTAATCAGACGTACCTTCGCGGCATCCTGCTGCTCGCGGACCACAACACGTATCACCTCGGTCAGCTCGTCGCCGTCCGCCGCGCGCTGGGCACGTGGAAGTAAGGAAACCGGACGATCGGGCGATGCCTATCGTCGTGTCGCTCATTCTCCTCGGTGCATTCATTGCTGAACTCGCACTCGGCGCGGCCGGCAGCGAACCCGCGCTGATTCCGCTTGGCGCATTGATCACGCGCGGCTGGTCCGGCGCGGACTGGTGGCGGATCTTCACGTTCACCTTTCTTCACTTGAACTGGCTGCACCTCTCGTTGAACACGGCGGGACTGCTCTGGCTTGGGCGGATCGTCGAGCGACGACTCGGCCGCGCGCGATTCACCGCGATTTTCGCCGCGGGCGGAGTAACGTCGGGCATCGCCGGCATGCTGCTCGGGCCGCTGCTGCCGACGACCGGCGTCGCCCTTGGAGCCTCCGGCGCCGTGTGCGGCCTGCTCGCCGCCGCGGTCATCCTGGTATTTCGGCGCGACGCCGATCGACGCTTGCGCGTGCCATTGATGATCTGTCTTGCGGCGGTCGTCGTTATATCGCTATTGCCAGGCGTGAGTCTTGCCGGTCACGCGGGTGGGTTGCTCGGCGGTGCCCTCGCCACCGCGGCGTGGTCTAAAAACCTACAGGTCCGCGAAGAGCGGATGTCATCCCTAGGAGAGTCGTCTCTCGATTCGTCGATCTGGCACGAGCCACATCAGCGCGACCGCGACGTAGAGCGCGTACGCGATCCACCGGTTCACGAACGCGAGCGGAATGGCCGCGGCGCACATCGCGAGCGACGCGTAGCTCTTCGCGTCGCTCCCCAGCGCTTCCTTCAGCCGCGAATGCGGTCCCTGCGCGGCAATGATCATCCGGACGAGAATCGTGTACGCGATCGCCGCGAGCAGCAGCACGACGCCGTATACCGCCGTCGGCAGCGGCGCGAAGTTGTTCCGTCCCATCCAGCCCGTCGCAAACGGCGTCAGCGACAGCCAGAAGAGCAGATGCAGGTTCGCCCAGAGAATGCCGCCCGTGATGCGGTCGGCCATGTGAATCAGGTGGTGATGGTTGTTCCAGTAGATCCCGAGAAAGACGAAGCTCAGGACGTAGGTGATGAACACGGGCACGATCGGCTGCAGCGCATGCCAGTCAGCGCCTTCGGGAATGCGCAGCTCCAGCACCATGATGGTGATCAGGATTGCGATGACGCCGTCGCTGAATGCCTCGAGGCGGGTCTTGTTCAAGGCAAACGTTGGGGTGGGATGCCAATCGCCATCCCGAACGTCCGCAATTGCGACTGGATGATTCGTATGTTCTTCGCGCCCATCCGCAGCAGTTGCTTCTGCGCGCCGGTGAGCGCTTCCAGCTTCTCGTCCGCGTATTCGTAGCCGATGCCTTCGCCGGTTTGCTCGACGCGGATGTCGCCGTCAATCGCCGGCACCTGCAGCAGCGCGATGATCGCGCGCTCCACGGCCCGATCGATCGGCTCCTGGTTGCCCAGCTCGTCATAGCGCGGTCTGGAGCAGCGGTTTGAACGACTGATACAGCCGTCCGGCGGTGCGCGCATCGATCGAGGCCGCCGCTTCCTCGATGCGCGAGAAGCGATCGTAGCTCCGCGGATCGATGACCACCTGGCTGCCGCGCGTCATCACGCGGAACGGTCCCATTGGCCGCAGCACCATCAGATGACGCGACGGATTCATTCCGTGCGAGATGTTCTCGACGACGACGACGAAGTTGCGGATGAGATTCCTGGTGCCGAGCCACGCGGCGACGAGCGGATTGGACGACAGAATCCCGATGCGCTGCCGGACGAGCGCGTCGCTGTCGTCGAGCGCCGGCAGATCGATGTGCTCGATCTCATCGGCGCCGGCCTTCGACGCCTGCGGCGCCGCGGGGGTCGCGGGTGCCGACGCGCGGGACGGCGAGGTCCGGCCGCTGAACATGAAATAGGCGATGACCGCGAGCACGGCGACGCCGCCGATCGCGATCGCGATCAGCGCGACGCGATGTCCGCCGCCATCGCCGCTCGAATATGAGGGACTGCCGGCGGGCTCCTGGAATTCGTGTTCGTCGATGCCTGCCATAGCGCGGATCCTACATCGTTCACGACCAACGTGGCGGATCCTCACGCTTCGGCTAGGATTGGATCAGGCATCCAGCCCTCAAGGAACTCATCATGCATCCAGCTCTCAAGGAAATACTGGCGCGGCTCGCGAGCTCACGCGCGAACCTTCGTGAGACGGTCGATCGTGTGCCCACCGAACAGCGTGACCGGGTGCCGGCCTCCGATCGCTGGTCTGTTGCCGGCGTCCTCGAACACCTCGCGCTCGTCGATGAGCGATTCACCACGATCATCGGGAGCAAGATTGCGGACGCGCGCACCGAGGGCCTTCCGGTCGAACAGGATGATCCGGCGCTGCTGCCGCCGAATGTCGAGGCGATGCTCGCCGATCGCACCGAGCGGCGGCAGGCGCCTCCGCCCTGCATCCCAGCGGCCTCGGGTGCGACGAGGCGTGGGCACGGGCGGAAGCCTCGCGCGCGGCGTTTTTCGCGATCGTGACCGCAGCCGACGGCCTCGCGTTGAGCCGCGTCATCCACGAGCACCCGCGGTTCGGCGCGCTCAACGTCTATCAATGGGCTGGATTTCTGGCTGCGCACGAATCGCGCCACGCGCAGCAGATTCGGGACATTGCCTCGCAGCTCGCTCGCGATCCGGTGAAGGCCGCGCGTCACTCAGTGACGACGAGCGCCGAACTGCGCGACACGTTCGGTGAAATCGACATCTACCTGTTCGACCAGCTGCTCAAGGGGCGGTTCGACACGCGCCGCCGCGTCCTCGACGCCGGCTGCGGCGACGGCCGCAATCTCCACTACCTGCTGCGCGCGGGCTTTGACTGCTTCGGCATCGACGAGGATGCCCGGTCCATCGATCGGTGCGCAGCCGTGCCGCGCACCTGGCGCCCGCCCCTGCCGCCAGCCACTTCGTGCGTCGGCGATCTCGCCGCGCTTCCGTGGGACGCCGCGAGCATGGACGCCGTCATCTGCAGCGCAGTGCTGCATTTCTCGAAGGATGCGGTGCACTTCGGCCGGATGCTGACCGAACTGTGGCGCGTGCTCGCGCCCGGCGGGCTGTTCTTCGCGCGGTTAGCATCGAACATCGGGCTCGAACGGGTACTCGGCGAACGCGCGGCGAAGCGGATGCGCCTGCCCGATGGCAGCGGATCGCTTTCGTCGTCGACGAGCCCATGCTCCTCGAGTGGACCGATCGTCTCGGCGCGCAGCTGATCGATCCCATCAAGACCACCAACGTGCAAGGGCAGCGCTGCATGACGACGTGGTGCCTGGCGAAGACGCGGACGGGCACGAAAACATTCGCGCGGCGCGCTGAACTTTCCTCGCGCGCGGCTTGACTCCAACTCAACGGGTGATCGCGATGTCGGCGTGATAATCGGATCAGGAGAGCACCATGCACGTTGACCTGACGGCTGGAGGAAGCGGCAATGCTGGAAGGGACTGTTGCGCGACACGCTCCCGGATCTCAGCGCGAGATTGCCCGGACGGAACATCACGGTTTCCGGCACGAGCTCGTCCTGCGCGAAGAGTTGTGCGAGCGCCTGATTGCGCGGCTCGAAGGCGAGGCGTCGCGCACGCCGTCCGTGCCGCCGATGTAGGAGGATTGTGATCAGGAAGCTGAAATCAGGTGAGTACGGCGTACTCGCGCAAGAAGGATCTGAAGACGGGTCGCCGCAGAAATCTCCGGGACGTTCGGCAGCCGTGCGGCAGCCGAGAAGCACGAACGTGCCGTCCAGTTTTTCAAGCGCCATTAGAGGCGGCCGACGTAATCCGCTGACGACCGGCACGCGACGTCCGGCGGCTGCTGCGGCGGCGTCGGCCGCGACCTCGGGATCGAGATCGCCGAACGTGCGCAGCATGTCGCCTTCCATCGCGGCGACGGCTACGCCGTTGCGCAGGACGATGCGCGTCGCCGCCGAGGCGCGGATGCGCTCGTCGCCGATGATGATGCCGGTGAGGTTGAGCGGATCGGCGCCGCCGATGATGACGAGGCGATCGTTGGCCGCCGAGCGACGCACCTCTCGAAGACGCTCGACTGCGTCGGGCAGGGCGAACTGCTCGCCGGACATGCCCGTGACGAATCGTCCTCCTCGAATCTCCCCGCGCGCTTCGAGCCGGCGGTAGACACGCGCCAGCTCGCGCCACGGCACGTTCATCGCCTCCCTCGTCAACAGCCGGCGGAAGATCACGCCGTACCTGCGCAGCAGCGTCCACGCCAGCGTTTCGACGGCCTCCGATCGTTCGGATCGTTCGGGATCGGCGTTCGGATCGTTCGCCGACGAGGAAACCAGCGCCCCGACGCGTCGGCGCGATTGAGGCGCGCGGGCGAGTAGTTCGGCGACGCGCCGACGATGGCGCGCAACCCGCGAAGCCATCGGAGCTGATTGCCCCCGCGGCCACCGAGATCGGCAATCGCTGCGGCGCAGCTGCTCGTCGCGTGAGATCGCAGGCGGCCGCGAGCTCGTTGGCGAATGAGGCGCCGTGCGCGCGTAGATGTTCGAGGACGATCCGATCGCGGACCTCACGGCTCCGCGCCGCCTGAGATGCGGGTCGCGCCGCATGTGCAGCCTGAAATCCAGGCGTCCGCGTGCTCGCGGAGAAACAGCGCGATCAGGCGTTGCGCCGACGACCTGCGTCGGGCCACTCGACAGCCGCGCCACGCGACCGCGCCGGTCAGGCACAGCATGTCGAGCATCACGCCGGCTCGTACCGCTCTGACGCGCGACGCGAGCACGTCGCGCTCCCACGCGCGCGCGGGCGCTTCGACGCCATCGAGCTGCGCGATCACCTCGCGCAGGCCGTCGAGGCCCAGCAGCCGGATTCCGGTGCGACGTGCTGCCAGACGAGAAGGAAGCGCATGAAATCGGCTGGACTGACCGGCGCGATCTCGGCGCGGAGGCGATTCAGCGTGTAGCGATGGATGCGTGCGAGCAGCCGCCGGTCACACCATTCGAGCGGAGGCGGACCGTGTCCGTCCGCCAGGTGAGAAATGTCCGCGGAGCACCGCGCCTTCCGATTCGAGCGCCAGCAGCGCCGCGTCCGCCTCGTCGTCGCAGCAATCGCCCAGGAAGCGGCGAGCTGAGCGGCCGTCGTTGGGCCGACGATCGAGAGGCGCCCTCGCAACAGCTCGACGATCGCCGCTTCCGCGCGTCCACGCGCGCGCCGCGCGGATGATGGAGCGCTGACGATGTTCGGCTCGCGGATCGCGTCGGGATGGACCGCGAGGAATTCCGGCAACCGTTCCGCAGCGACCCACAATCCATTGGCGCGCGTCGCGCGACCATTCTCGGCCAGCAACTCCGCATGGCCTGCATCCGGCGGCAGCGTCCATCGGTGGGGTCCGCGCTTCAGGCGGACCTTCGGGATGCCGGCCTCCTCGATTGCGAGAAATCCAGCGCGTCAGCAGCGCGTCGTGCAGCTCGTCGGCGTCGCGCGGGTCGGGACGCTCCTCGTCGCGGACCCGCTCGATCGCATCGGCGTCGAGCACGCGCGATGTCGCTGCCGGCCTGGTCACTCGCCGTCCGCGTCTGCACGGCCTGTGTCCGCCTCTCCTCGAGCGGCGCATCGTCCATGAACGCGTACGGCTTGCGCGTTGATGATTTCGTGCGCGAAGGCGGACGGCTCCGGCGTGTCGCGCGCGAGGCAGCGCAGCTCGCCCGCGTGGATGCGCGTGAGCACGGCGATGAGGCCGTCGAAGTCCATTGCTTCCTCGAGGCAGTCACGCACCGTCTGGTTGACCAGCGGATGGTCGGGCACCTCGCGGTCGCCGGGAATGTTCTCGAGGCACGCCGCGGCGTCCGGAAACACGGCAGCCATCAGATCGTCGGCCTGCATGCGCTGCAGCTGCGGCGGCACCTTGCGGCCGCCGCGGCTGCGCGGCACGGCAAGCGAGATCGTCGTGTTCCATCGCCACCGGGTCTTGAACACCGGCGCATCGAGCAGCGCCTGCACCAGGATGTCGCGCGTGCTGGCAGGGTGGAGATAACGGAACACGTCGGACAGCGGGAATGAATGCTGCGGGCCGAGCGAGAGCAGCAGCGCGTCTTCCGTGGCCGCCGCCTGCAGCTCGAAGTTGAACTGCCGGCAGAAGCGTTTCCGCAGCGCGAGCGTCCAGGCCTTGTTGATGCGGCTGCCGAACGGCGCGTGGAGCACCAGCTGCATGCCGCCCGATTCGTCGAAGAAGCGCTCGAGCACGAGCGTCTCCTGCGTCGGGATGACGCCGAGCGCCGCGCGCCCGTCGAGCAAGTAGGCCGCGGCCTGTTCAGCGCCGCCGCGGGCATAAGCCGGTCTCGTTGCATGCAGCCAGTCGCTAACGGCGGCTGGAGCCGGCTCCGCGGTGCCTGCGAGCGCGCCGCGAACGAAGGTCCGCGCCGCGCACGTGATCGACATCCGTTCGCAGGTCCGACACCGCGCGCGAGAGCTCGTCGCTGCGCGCGGGCGCCTCGCCCAGCCAGAACGGGATCGTCGGCGGTGCGCCGTGCGCGTCGCGGACGCGCACGGTGCCGGCGACGACCTGCGTGATCTGCCACGACGCGTTGCCGAGCTGGAAGATATCGCCGCCGTTGCTCTCGATGGCGAAGTCTTCGTTGAGCGGTGCCGACGAACGTGTCCTCGGGCTCGACGACGACGCGGTAGTCGGCGATTTCGGGAATCGCGCCGCCCGAGGTCAGCGCGAGCATGCGCGTCCCCGGCGTCCCCGCAGGACCGAGTGCACCTCGTCACGATGCACCAGCGCCGCTCGTCGCCCTCGCCGCGTGGAGAATCCTTCGGCGAGCATCGTCACGACGGCATCGAAATCGGTTCGCGTGAGCGAGCGATACGGCCACGCGCGTCGCACGAACGCAAAGAGGTCGTCTTCGCCGAACTCGCGCGACGATACCTCCGCGGCAATCTGCTGCGCGAGGACGTCGAGCGGGCGCGTCCTGCGAGACGATGCGATCGAGCGTCGCCGCGACGCACCGAGCGGAGGAGCGCGGCGCATTCGACCAGGTCGTCGCGCGACTCGGGCAGCAGGCGTCCCTTCGGCGTGCCGCTGATCGGTGTGACCCGAGCGCCCGACGCGCTGGAGCAGCGTCGCGATCCGGTGCGGCGATCCGATCTGGCAGACGAGATCGACGTGACCGATGTCGATGCCGAGCTCGAGCGACGCGGTCGCGACGAGCGCCTTCAGCGCGCCGCTCTTCAGCCGATGCTCGGCGTCGAGGCGAATCTCCTTCGACAGGCTGCCGTGATGCGCGGTCACCGCCTCCTCGCCGAGCCGCTCGCTCAAGATGCCGCGCGCGTGCGCTCGGCCATCTTGCGCGTATTGACGAAGATCAGCGTCGTCTTGTGCTCGGAGATCAGCTGCGTGAGGCGGTCGTAGCACTCTCCCACACCTCGTGCGACATGACCGCATCGAGCGGCGAGCGCGGAATCTCGATCGCGAGGTCGATCTCGCGGCGATGCCCTCGTCATGATGACCGCGCCTAAGGTCCGCGCCGACTCTGACGCGGGCGGACCTTCCAGGTCCGCCGAACGATCACCGAGAAATCGCGCGACCTCGTCGATCGGCTTCTGAGTCGCGGACAGGCCGATGCGCTGGAGACGCGGATCGTCCTTGCAGGCCGACCTGAAGGCCGCCTCGACGATCCCTGAGACGTTCGAGCGACAGCGCGAGATGCGCGCCGCGGCGGCCGCCGATCACCGCGTGAATTTCGTCGACGATCACCGCGCGGACCGTGCGCAGCATCTCGCGGCTTCGCGCGGATGTCAGCAGCAGGTAGCAACGACTCGGGCGTCGTCACCAGGATGTGCGGTGGTTTGCGCAGCATGGCGGCGCGCTCGGACGAGGTCGTATCGCCTGTTCTGACGGCGGCTGTAATGCGCGGCGCATTGATGCCGAGCGTGCCGGCCAGCTCGCGAATGCCGCGTCTCGGCTCCGCGAGGTTCTTGTGAATGTCGGCGCTCAGCGCCTTGAGCGGCGAGACGTAGACGACCCGGACTTCGTCGGGGAGCGGCTGCTCGAGACCCTCGCGCACGAGATCATCGATGGCGCTGAGAAATGCGGCGAGCGTCTTGCCCGATCCGGTCGGCGCGGCGATGAGCGTGTGGCGTCCGTCACGAATCGCCGCCCAGCCGCGCTCCTGCGCAGACGTAGGCGCGCCGAGCGTTTCCTCGAACCAACGAGCGACAACTGGATGGAATCCTGCGAGCATTGGGAACAACCGGCGGGCAGATCCAGTTATGGCATTGAGCGGGGAGATGCGCCTATACAGTGGCAGCAGGCGCAGATTCCGTTCGACGCGCGCGAACGCGAGATCGTGACGATCGCGGATGGGGCGACGTGGCTCAAGCACTGCCTGTCACTTGGCGAACAGCGTGCGCTCGTCGACGAGTGCCGCGCGATCATGGACGGCCCCGCGGGCGGCTACGTGCCGACCGTCCGAGGCGGCGGTAAGATGCACGTGCGCATGACGTGCCTCGGCCGGCACTGGAATGCGCTCACCTATAAGCTACGAGTCGACGCGCGCCGATCATGACAATGCGCCGGTGGCGCCGGTGCCGGAGAAATGGATCGCGCTCGCGTCGCGGATCGCCGGCGAGGCGGGATTCGCGTTCGCGCCCGACCTCTGCATCATGAACTGCATGACGCGGACGGACGAATGGGCCTGCACCAGGACAAGGACGAAGGCCGCGAGTCGATCGAAGCGGGACTGCCGGTCGTGTCGCTGTCACTCGGCGATACGGCGCGGTTTCTCTTCGGCGGCTTCAAGCGGCGCGATCCGATCGAATCTGCTGCTGCTCGAATCGGGCGACGCGTTCGTGTTCGGCGGGGCCGCGCGGCTGCGCTATCACGGCGTGTCGCGGATTGTTCCAGGCACGGCGCCGGCGGAACTGGGCATCGACGGACGATTCAACCTGACGTTCCGGAAGGTATCTGAAGCATGAGGCCGCAGAGCGCAAAGCACGCAGACACACATATGAAGCACGCGTCGTTCGTCGACGGCTGCGCTTGTTCATCAGTGTCGGCGCACTGCGCAGGACAAGGTTGCGGTGCGCTCGCCGGGTATTCACGACGAGTGCTGGCGCAGAGCGAATGGGCCGACGATTCACTACGCGATCTCGGTGCCGCAGCGGCTATCACGGCGAGCCGGTGCCGCTCATCCTCGCGCTGCATTTCGGCGGCGATCCGCAGGGTGCGGGCCGCGCGATGCTCGCAGATCCTCATCCAGCCGGCACTCGGCGAGCTTGGTGCGGTCATCATCGCGCCCGATTCGCTCGGCGGCGGATGGTCCACCGCGGTGAACGAGCAGGGCGTCAAGGCGCTCCTCGCCGCGGTTGAGAAAAGCTACGCGCTCGATCAGAAGAAGGTCGTCGTCACCGGCTTCAGCATGGGTGGGCAGGGGACCTGGTATTGGGCTGACAGATACCCTGAGCGCTTCAGCGCCGCCGTGCCTATTTCCGGCACGCCGACGCCCTCGGCGGCGACGTGGCGGCTGCCGGTGTTTGCCGTCCACTCGCGCGATGACCAGGTACAGCCCATCGGCCCGACCGAGCAGCGGATCGCGGAGTTGAAGAAGCGCGGCATCAACGCGCAGATCGTCGTGCTCAACGGGATCGAACATTTCGAGACGTACAGTTCGTCGAGCGGCCTGCGCCAGGCCGTGCCGTGGATTCAAGAGATCTGGAAGACGAAATGATGCAAACCACGAAGGTCGCGAAATTCGCGAAGGTCACGAAACCTGATCTTGTTTTCGAGCTGTCATGACCGCAGCGCGTTGCGCTGTCGTTGCCGCTTGCCGCGCAGAATGCGGGATGGGACGCGAAGTTCCGCGCGATTCCGGACGCGAAGAACATCGGCGAGTACATGAAGCGGATGAGCGCGCGCCCGCATCACCTCGGCTCGCCGTACGACAAGGACAACGCGGAGTGGATCCTCTCCAGGTTCAAGGAATGGGGATGGGACGCGCACATCGAGAGCTACGACGTGCTCTTTCCGACGCCGAAAGAACGGGTCGTCGAGATGATCGCGCCGACGGCCTTCAAGCTGAAGCTCGAAGAGCCGGCAGTTGCGGTCGATCCGACATCAGGCCAGAAGGCGGAGCAGCTGCCGTCGTTCAATGCCTATTCGATTGACGGCGACGTCACGGGCCCGATCGTCTACGTGAACTACGGCCGCCCGCAGGACTACGACGATCTCGATCGCCGCGGCATCTCGGTGAAGGGCGCAATCGTCATCGCGCGCTACGGGAATTCCTGGCGCGGCATCAAGCCGAAGGTCGCCGCCGAGCACGGTGCCATCGGCTGCCTGATCTACTCGGATCCGATGGATGACGGCTATTTCGACCGACGACGCGTTTCCGGACGGTCCGGCGCGCAACGGCAGCGGCGTCCAGCGGGGAAGCGTGATGGACATGCCCACGTATCCGGGCGATCCGCTGACGCCCGGTGTCGGCGCAACGGCCGGCGCGAAGCGTCTCGACATCAAGGACGTGACGACGCTGACGAAGATTCCCGTGCTGCCCATCTCGTATGCGGATGCGCAGCCGCTGCTCGCGGCGCTGCGCGGCCCCGTCGTCCCCGAGCCGTGGCGCGGCGCGCTGCCGATCACCTATCACGTCGGCCCCGGCCCGGCGCGTGTGCACCTGAAGCTCGCATTCGACTGGAACCGCGTGCCGATCTACGACGTCATCGCGCGGATGCAGGGTCGACCTATCCGGACGAATGGGTGATTCGGGGCAACCACCACGACGCGTGGGTCAATGGCGCCGGCGATCCCGGTTCGGGCATGTCGGTCGTCCTCGAGGAGGCACGCGCGCTCGGCGAGCTCGCGAAGCAGGGATGGCGCCCGAAGCGGACGCTGATCTACGCCGCGTGGGACGGCGAGGAGCAGGCGCTGCTCGGGTCGACCGAGTGGGTCGAGGACCACGACAAGGATCTGCGCGAGCATGCCGTCGCGTACATCAACTCCGACGGCACCCAGCGCGGGTTCTTCAACCCTTCCGGGTCGCATTCGCTCGAGCAGCTGGTGAACAGCGTGGCCAGAGACGTCGAGGATCCGGAAACGAAGATGAGCGTCTGGAAGCGGTCGCAGGCGAGAAGAATCGCAACCGGATCGCGCGAGGAACGAACCGAGGCGCGTACGCGCAGCGATCTCCGCATCGCGGCACTCGGATCGGGGTCCGACTATTCCTCGTTCCTGCAGCACAACGGCGTGCCGTCACTCGATCTGCGGTTCGGCGGCCTCGACAACAACGACGGCATCTATCATTCGATTTACGACGACTACTACTACTACACGAAGTTCCTCGACACCGACTTCGCGTATGCGGCCGGACGCTGGCGCAGGTCGCCGGCTCGATGATGATTCGGCTGGCGGACGCCGACCTGCTGCCGTTCGAGTTCACCAACCTGTCGGATACCGGTGCAGACGTGCGTGAAGGAGCTCGAGGCGCTGCTCAAGACGCAGCAGGACGATGCGCGCGAGCGGAACAAGCAAATCGACGAGGGGATCTTCACCGCGATCAACGATCCGAAGCGGCCGCTGCAGGCGCCGAAGAAGGAGACGGTCGCGCCCGCGCTGAACTTCGCGCCGCTCGAAAACGCCGCCGAGGCGCTGACGCAGGCGGCGGCTCGCTATCACGCGGCAGCGGACACGGCGCGGCCGAAGCTCGCATTGAACACCAGCGCCGCTCGTGCCGGTGAACGTTCGCTTGATGCAGGCCGAGCGGCAGCTCACCGACGACGCGGGTCTGCCGAAGCGGCCCTGGTATCGGCACTTGCTGTATGCGCCGGGCTTCTACACAGGCTACGCCGTGAAGACGATGCCCGGGGTGCGGGAAGCGATCGAGCAGAAGGAGTACGCCGGCGGCCGAGATCGAAATCGCGCGTGTCGCGAAAGCGCTGGAGCGCGAGGCTGCGCTCCTCGATTCGATCAGTTCGTCGGCTACGGTAGTGCGGTAGGCGACGGTAGGCCGGGCCCTGTTGGACTCCGGCAATTCAGAAACTTCGACGCTCTTCAGCCACGTCGGGATCCGGATAGTACGAGAAGATCACGCCGCCGCCGCGAACCGTGTCGATGACGTTCCGCGCCACTGCTTCACGGAGGGCAGGACATCCCCAGCTTCGGCCCAGGCGGCCGTTTGATTTCGCGACCGCCTCGTTCACATGCGGCGCGCCGTGCATGACGATGGCGCGATCGCGCGCGTGGCCGTTGAAACCGGGCTCGAGGCCATCGAGCCGGAGCGAGTAGCCGTTGTGCCCGGTGTAGGTATCGGCGGTGCGAAACAGACCGATGCTCGATTCGCGGCTTTCCATCGCATCTGAAAAGCGGGTCGCCATGTTGTCGCCGCTGTTGCGGCCGTGCGCGACGAGCTCCTTGAAGAGCATCTTCCCCGTGTGCAGATCGAACACCCAGAGGCGCGGGCGCGTCGACGGCAGCGAGTAGTCAATCAGCGTCAGCGTCGGCGGCGCCTGCAGATCGCCGGATGCGACGCCGCATGCCACGGCGTTGAGGGCGAGATTCAGCACTTCGGGCGACACGCCCGTCTCCGCAGCCATCGCACGGTTGACGTTGATCGCTTTCGCGGACCTGAGGTCCGCGCCGCTGCGGACCGACGGCAGCACGGCTCGTCGGGGCTGTTTTCGCTTCTACAGAAGTGCCAGCACCCGTCAAACTGACGAGCATCGCGAGCGCAGCTGTAATAAGACTCTTTGGCATCAGCTCTTCCAAAACCTCTGTGTGTCCGGCGGGTTCACCATAGCGCGGTCCGCGCAGCGCTCGGTTCAAGCGCGGCCGAATCACTTCGCGGCGGTGCGAAGTTTTCGCACCTCGCCGCGCTGTCAACACTGAAAACGTTGGATTTTCGAGCGTTCGGCCGGGCCTGCCGCTTGCTCTACCGCACGGCATCTGGAGGTTTTCCGATGCTGTTCCGAGCGCTTGCCATCTGGTGCGGCCTGCTGATCGCCGCCTTCTTCAACGGAGCCCTTCGCGAGATGTGGCTGATGCCGGTGTTCGGCGACCCGTCGCGCATCTGGTCAGCGCGGCCATTCTGTCGGCCATCGTCGTGGCCGTCGCGTGGGCGGCCATCGTCTGGTTACATCCACACAGCGCGAACGAAGCGCTGCTGATTGGCGACGAGTGGGTGCTGCTGACGATTGCGTTCGAGTTCCTGGCCGGCTACTACCTGTTCGGCACGCCATGGCAAACGCTGCTCGCGCAGTATGACGTGGCGCAGGGGCAGCCGTGGGAACTGGTGCTCGTCACGATGCTCGTCGCGCCGGTCGCTGCGGCGTTCGGCCATCACCTCGTCCGGCGGGGCCGCACGATTTCATCCGCGCGAAAAGCGCGCTTCAGGCGATAATCTCCGCGGCGACTATCCGCCTTCGCCCGCGCGTGCAAGCTACGCACGCCACCTGGGAGCTTTGCGAGATAGGCCTGCGCTGAGGAGATTACATGGCGAAGAAGACTGCGAGGGAAAGCGGCAACGGGATCGAAGAAGAAGACGGGTGGGACGAAGCGCACCGCGAACGCGGCGTTCATGAGGCCGGTTCAGCCGGATGCAGCCGTCGCGGAAGTCGTCGGCGCCAAGCCGATTCCACGCACCGAGGTCACCAAGCGCCTCTGGGCCTACATCAAGAAGAACGGGCTGCAGGACAAGAAGAACAAGCGGATGATCAACGCGGATGCGCCGCTCAAGGTGGTGTTCGGCGGCAAGGCCTCCGTGAACATGTTCGAGATGACCAAGCTGGTAAACAAGCACCTGAAATAGGCGAGGAGGGCGGGAGCCGCCCTCCCGCCCCAAGCCTTTCCCTCCCGCCGCACGTCTTTTGGTTAATATCAAATATTGATCATGCGATTTGCGGCCCTCGTACCACATCATCGTTTCGCTCTGCGCCGCGTGCGGCGGCGATACACCGGCGTCACCCTCGTCGACCACTCCCACCAACGCCGTGGAGCGATTTGACGACATCATCAATGCGAAAGAATCGAAGTTCTATCCATTTTCCGTCGGCTCGAGCGGGACGACGACGATCAATCTCGCCAGCCTCTCGCCGGTGGATCGTCCGGGCGTGATCACCGCGACGCTGGAGATCGGATGGGGGAAGGCAGTGAAGGACGATGACGGCAACGTCGTCGGGTGCAACCTGGCGAAGGTGCTGCAGGCCGCGCCGGCGTTGACGGCGCAGCTGACCGATACGCTTACACCCGCAGCGGATTACTGCGCGAACCTGGCCGACGTCGGCGGCCTGCGCGAAGCCGGCGAATTTCTCAATTCGGATTTCGCATCCATGAGCGTCGCAATGTTCGCAGGCACGAAGACCAGTCGCTCCGTGCTTTCGTGTCTCCGTGGCTCGTGATCGCGGTGTTCGCGGCGGCGGGCTGCGGCAGCGATACGCCGACGACGCCAAGCACGACGTCGAAGACGACGAGCGAGAACTGGTCGAGCGCCGTCGCGCCCGGCGGCACGAGCAGCCGCTCCTTCACCGTCAACGCATCCGGGACGATCACGGTGACGCTGACGGGCGCCGGCGCGACGCTCGGTCTTGGCGTCGGGTTGCCGCGCGTGACCGGCGGTGGATGCCGGCTCGGCGTGACCGTCAACGCGTCGCCGGGTTCGAGCCCGCAGATCAGCACGGCGGCCGATGCTGGCCAGCACTGCGTGCAGGTCTATGATCTCGGCACGCTGACGGATCCCGTCTCCTTTGCGTTGAAGATCGACCACCCGTGACCGAAGCGTACGAGGAGTTCCTCGGCGAATTTCCCGGATGCGCCTCCACGCACGCGCTCGATGCGTTGCGCGTCCGTGACTACCGGCGGCTCGACGACGAGCACCAGGTCTATCTCGATTACACCGGCGGCAGCCTGCATGCCGAGTCGCAGGTCCTTCAGCATGCGGCGCTGCTGAACGCGACATGTCTTCGGCAACCCGCATTCGGCGAGCCCTCGTCTCGTGGGGTGACGACGCTGGTCGAGCAGGCTCGCCAGGCCGTGCTCGAGTGGTTCAACGCGTCGCCGGCTGAATACTCGGCGGTGTTCACGGCCAACGCCACCGGCGCGCTGAAGCATGTCGGCGAGTCGTATCCCTTCAGCCAGGGGACGCAGCTGCTGCTGACCGTCGACAATCACAATTCGGTGAACGGCATTCGCGAGTTTGCGCGCGCCAAGGGGGCGCCGGTCGAATACGCGCCGCTCACCGTTCCCGAGCTGCGCATCGATCGCGAGCGGCTCGACGCGATGCTCGCCTGGCCCCGTCGACGGGTCCCGGGCTCTTTGCCTTCCCGCGCAGTCGAACTTCACAGGCGTCAAGCATCCGCTCGACCTCATCGAGCTGGCGCACGCGCGCGGATGGGACGTCCTGCTCGATGCCGCCGCCTTCGTGCCGACCGAGCCGTCTCGACTTGTCGGCGGTCAGCGCCGGACTTCGTCAGCGTCTCTTTCTACAAGATGTTCGGCTACCCGACCGGCGTCGGATGTCTGCTCGCGCGCACCCGCCTGCTCGGCACGCTGCGGCGGCCGTGGTTTGCCGGAGGCACGGTTAATTTCGCGACCGTCAACGGCCGCGCCTGCGTCCTGTCGCCAGGCGAAGCGGGCTTCGAGGACGGCACGCTGAACTATCTGGCGATCCCGGCGGTCGAAGTCGGCCTGCGTCACCTGGGGCGGCCGGCATCGACGTGATCAATACGCGTGTCCGCTGCCTGACGGCGTGGCTGCTGCAGCGTCGTCAACCTGCAACACAGCAATGGCCATCACATGGTGCGCATCTACGGGCCGATCACGACCGAGTCGCGCGGCGGCACCATCACGATGAACTTCTACGACCCCGAGGGCCACTTCCTCGATTACCGGCGGATCGAGGAGATGGCTGGTGCCCAGGGCATCTCGCTGCGTACGGGATGCTTCTGCAACCCGGGCGCGGGCGAGACGGCCGAGGGAATTACCGAGGGCAGACGTCCGCGCGGCGCTCGAACTGGACGCGAACATGAACCTCGCGCGCTTCCTCGAACTCGTCACCAGCCGCGGGGGCAAGAGCGCCGGCGCGATTCGTGTCTCGCTCGGCCTGGTCAGCAACTTCGCTGACGCGTATCGATTCATCCAGTTCGCCGAGAGCCTGCGCGATCAGACACGGCTTGCGATCGGCAGCGTCACGTGCGACATCGAGGCGGGGCGAATTATTCCGAGATGGGTCTTATGGAACCGGCCGGCAGGAGTGGTGTGCTGGCCAAGCATCGGAAAGAAAGCCGGCGAGAAGGTCGAGCGCGCGATGCACGAGCGCAAGCGCGGCAAGTTGAAGAGCGGCCGCTCGGGCAAGACGGTGAAGAGCCGCAAGCAGGCGATCGCCATCGGTCTCTCGGAGGCGCGGAAGGCTGGCGCGAAGGTCCCCAAGAAGAAGGGATCCCGCAAGTCGTCCGGAAACGCTGACGTCTACCGACGACGGGAGCCGGTAGACTGACTCCGTGGCTACCGTCGCACCCTACGGCACCTGGACATCCCCCATCTCCGCACAGACCGTCGCCGCGCAGGGGCTGCGGCTCGGCTTCGTCGCGCTCGACGGCGACGACATCTACTGGCTCGAAGGACGGCCGCACGAAGGCGGACGGAACGCGCTCGTCAGGCGCAGCGCCGACGGCGCGATCGCCGACATCACGCCCCGCGATCACAACGTCCGCACGCGCGTGCACGAGTACGGCGGCGGCGCCTACGTCGTCTCGAATGGCGTCGTCTATTACTCGAATTTCGTAGACCAGCGAATCTATCGGATCGCCCGGTCCCGCGGACGCAGACGCCACGTGACGCGGACCCGCCGGAACCAATCACCCCGGAAGGCAAATGGTTTTACGCCGATGCGGCGATCGACGAGCGCCGGCAGCGGCTCATCTGCGTTCGCGAGGATCACTCGAGAGAGGGGCACGAGCCCGTGACGACGCTCGTGTCGATTCCGTTGGATCAGTCGGCGGTCGGCAGTGGGCAGTCGGCAGTCAGGAGCGGGCAGTCGGCAGGAGAGATCATCGCGTCGGGCTACGACTTTTACTCGACGCCGCGCCTGAGCCCCGACGGATCGCGGCTCGCGTGGCTGTCGTGGCGCCATCCGCAGATGCCGTGGGACGGCACCGAGCTCTGGGTTGCCGCTGTAAGCGACACAGGCACGCTGGTTGACCGGAGCTGGTTGCCGGCGGCCCGCACGAATCGATTTACCAGCCGGGCTGGTCGCCGCACGGCATGCTGCACTTCGCCAGCGATCATGCCGGATGGTGGTCCCTGATAGGTGCGATGTGCGACGTGCGAAGTTTGAAGTGCAGCCGGTTCTATGGCAGCCGATCGACGAGGCCGAGTTCGGGAGGCCGCAGTGGCTGTTCGGCTGGGCGACGTGGGCGTTCGCCGACGAGCGGCACATGGTGGCGACCTACGCGCATCGCGGCCGATGGACGCTTGCGACGATCGACACCGAAGCCGGAACGCTGACCCGTGTTCCAACCGGCCTCGAGCCGCTCGAGTGGCTGACCGCGACGCCGACACACGCCGTGTATGTCGCCGCATCGCCCGACACGGCGCCGGCTGTCGCGCGCACGAACCTCGAGACGGGTGAGTCGGATGTGCTCCGCTCTTCATCGACGCTGACGCTCAACCGCCTCGACATTTCAGTGCCCGAAGCGATCGAGTTCCCGACCGAAGGCGGCGTCACGGCGCATGCCTTTTATTACCCGCCGCGCAACGCCGAGTTCACCGCGCTTGCGGACGACCGTCCGCCACTGATCGTCATCAGCCATGGCGGTCCGACGACGCAGACCAAGGCGGTGCTCGATCTGCAGGTGCAATGCTGGACCAGCCGTGGCTTTGCGGTGGTCGACGTGAACTACGGCGGCAGCTCCGGCTACGGCCGCGAGTATCGGCAGCGCCTCAACTGGCATTGGGGAATCGTGGACGTCGACGACAGCATCAATGCCGCGAAATATCTGGTCGAGCAGGGGAGGGCGGATCCCGACAGGCTGATCATCCGCGGCGGCAGCGCCGGCGGCTACACGACGCTGGCGGCGCTCGCGTTTCATCCGGAGGTGTTCCGGTCGGGCGCGAGCTATTACGGCGTCAGCGACGTCGAGGCGCTCGCCAAGGACACGCACAAGTTCGAGTCGCGCTATCTCGACACCATGATCGGCCCGTATCCGGCCGCCAGGGATGTGTATCGCGCGCGGTCCCCGATTCACTTCATCGACCGCCTGTCGTGCGCGCTCATTCTCTTCCAGGGGCTCGAGGACAAGGTCGTTCCACCGGATCAATCCGAGAAGATGGCCGCCGCCGTGCGCGCGAAAGGATTACCGGTCGCCTACCTCGCCTTTGAAGGCGAGCAGCACGGCTTCCGCCGCGCGGAGACGATCATCCGGTGCCTCGAGGCGGAGCTCTATTTCCACGGAGCGGTGTTTGGTTTCACACCGGCCGGCGCGCTGCGACCGATCCAGATCGACAATCTAGGGTAGGATCCGCGGGCCATGGCGAGTGTGGCCCCTGCGTACGTCGTTCAGCCCGCCGTTTCCGTCCGGCCGCGGCTCGACTCGATCGACCTCCTGCGCGGCATCGTGATGGTGGTCATGGTCATCGATCACACGCGCGATTTCGTGCACGGTCCCGCCCTGCACTACGACCCGACCGATCTCGCGCACACGTCGCTCGCCATCTTCATGACGCGCGTGGATCACGCATTTCTGCGCGCCGGTCTTCGTTTTTCTCGCGGGCGTCAGCGCCTACCTGCAGACCATGCGCGGCAGAGACGCCGCGCCAGCTCTCGGCGTTTCTCCTCACGCGCGGCCTCTGGCTGATTGCGGTCGAGATCGCCGTGCTTCACGTGCTGATCTGGTTCAGCGTCGACTTCAGCTTCATCGGCCCGCTGCAGGTGATCTGGGCCATCGGCTGGTCGATGATCGTGCTCGCGGCGCTCGTGCACTCTGCCGCTTCGCGCGATTGCGGGCTTCGGCATCGCGATGATCGCGCTGCACAACCTGCTCGACGTCGTGCAGGTCACGGGGTGGAATGGTCCGGGCACCCCCGTCCCGAGCGCCGCCGCCAAGACGTGGATGGTGCTGCATCAGGCCGGCTCACGCCGGTGCTCGGACCCGCAAGTCCGCTCGTGTGGGTGCAGTATCCGCTGATCCCGTGGGTCGGCGTGATGGCGGCGGGCTACGCCTTCGGCGCGGTATATGAGCTCGAGCGCCAGCGTCGCATCAGGCTCTTGCGATACCTTGGACTTTCGCTGGTCGTCGCCTTCGTGGCGATTCGGTTCATCGACATCTACGGCGATCCGCTCCGTGGTCGACGCAGCCGAGCCGTATCTTCACGCTGTTGTCGTTCATCAACACCACGAAGTATCCGCCGTCGCTCCTGTATCTCCTGATGACGATCGGGCCTTCGCTTGTGGCGTTGTCGTGGTTTGAATCGTGGCCGCACAAGGCGAGTGGGGCGGGTGCCGCCGGAGGCAGACCCGCCGCGGCATTGATCACCTTCGGTCGCGTCCCGCTCTTCTTCTATCTGCTGCAATGGCCGCTGGCGCACGGCTCCGCCATCGTCGCGAACGTCATCGCCGGCCGGCCGTTCGGCTACCTGCTCCTCACCCCGCCGGCGATCTTCAGCCGTCCATGGGGCAACGGCTTCCACTTGTGGACGGTGTATGTCTGCTGGGCGGGCATCATCGCGATCGAATATCCGCTCTGCCGCTGGTTCGCGGGCGTGAAGCAACGCCGCCGCGATCCGTGGTTAAGTTATTTGTAGGCCAGGTGCCGCAATGCCCGGTGCCACGCATTGGCGGACCCGGCGGAGATCGACATGAGACGAATCACTGTTGGAATCCTGATCGCGCTCTGCGCGATTACGTCACCCAACGCACAGGCGCCCGCCGCGCAATCGCGCGTGACCGGGACCATCACGCTCGCGCTCGACGCGCGCGAGACGCCGCGCAAGCTGCTGCATGCGCGCAAACGTTCGCCGTCACGCCGGGCGCGCTGACGCTCGTCTATCCGAAGTGGCTGCCGGGGAGCATGCGCCCGACGGGGCGATCGATGACCTGGTCGGCCTGAAGTTCTCGGCGGGCGGCAAGACGCTGTCATGGCGCCGCGATCCGGTTGACCAGTTCGCGTTTCACCTCGACGTGCCGCAAGGCGTCGATACGCTCGACGTCTCGCTCGATTTTCTCTCCGCGATTGGCGCCGGTGGGTTCAGCTCCGCGTCATCGGAGACCGCGCATCTGGGCATCTATTCGTGGAACCAGGTCGCTGCTGTATCCCGCAGGGCGCGCACGGATGACGTGATGTTCCGCGCCAGCATGCGAGCTTCCGGCCGGGATTGGAAATATCGCGACGGCGCTTCCGATCAGGACGGTGCTGAAAACACAATCGTCGCAGAAGAGCGGGCGATGCATAGATGCGCCAGCTGTCCGCGCCGGTCAGTCCGTCGCTGACGACGCTGGTGGATTCACCAGTCATCGCCGGGGAATATCCTTCGCGTCGTGCCGCTCGACACCTCCTCGCGTCCCGTCGAGGCCGATCTGGTTGGCGACACCGCGAACGCGATCGATATTTCCCAACGATCTCACGCAGAAGTGGAAGCGGCTGGTGCGGGAAGCTGACGCGATGTTCGGCGCGCGCCACTATACCAACTATCACTTCCTCCTGACGCTGAGCGACCGCGTCGCGCACTTCGGCCTCGAGCATCACCAGTCGAACGACTCGCGCGTCAATGAAAACTCGCTCAGCCAGCAGAACTCCATCGGCGTCGTCGCGCACGAATACGTCCACTCGTGGAACGGCAAGTTCCGCCGTCCCGCAGAGCTTGCGCACCCCGACTTCCAGCAGCCGATGGTCGGCGATCTGCTGTGGGTCTGCGAGGGGCTGACGCAGTATCTCGGCTACGTCCCTGGCCGAGCGGAGCGGCATCTGGAGCGAGTCGTACTTACAAGGAGCGGCTCGCGCAGATTGCGGCGTTCCTCGATCAACGAGCCGGGACGTGAGTGGCGGCCTCTGTCCGGATACCACGACCGCGGCGCAGCTGCTGTACGCTCGCCGGGGCAATGGACCGCGTGCCGGCGCGACGCACGGACTTCTACGATGAAGGGTGGTTGATCTGGCTCGACGTCGACACGCAGATCCGTCAGCTGACGAACGGACAGAAATCGATCGAGGACTTCTGTCATCTCTTCCACGGCGGCGAAAGCAGCGCGCCGATGGTCAAGCCGCATACCTTTGATGACGTGGTCGCGGCGCTGAACCAGGTGGCGCCGCACGACTGGAAGGGATTCCTGTCGGCGCGCATCTACCAGATCACGCCGCACGCGCCGCTCGATGGCATCACGAAAGGTGGATGGCGCCTCGTCTACAGCGACGCAAAAACGAGTACGTGAAGGTCAGCGACGCCGAGCGCGTCGAAGCGGCGTATTCCATCGGCCTGCGCGTGCGCGCGCGACGGCGTCGTGAACGATGTGATTCCTGAATTCGCCGGCGCGGCAAGGCGGGCATCGGGCCCGGAATGCAGATCCTCGCGGTCAACGGCCTGCGGTTCTCCGCGGAGGTGCTCGCGCAACGCGATCAAGGATTCGCAAGGGTGCCTCAGGGCCGCTGACGGTGGAGTTTCAGAATGACGATGTCGTGGAAAACGGTGTCGCTCGATTATCACGGCGGGACGAGAGAGCCGCCACCTGGAGCGCGACATGTCGAAGCCGATGTCCTCGCCCAGATCCTCGCCGCGCGCGCAAGTAAACTTCGTTCATGTATTCTGTCTTCAGCTCTGGCTGCACTTCTCTGCTCCGTTGGGCGGTTCTCTTCACCGGCTTCGTCGCCTGGTTCCGCGCCATCCGGCGGCTACACCGCAAGCGTCCCTGGACGCCGAAGACGATCTCTGGGGCATGCTGTTGACGACCTCGGTCGACGCGCAGATGCTCATCGGGCTCATCCTCTACCTGTTCCTCAGCCCGATCACGAAGATCGGCATCCGCAACCTTGCGGCGGCGATGCGGATCGACACCGCGCGTTTCTTCACCGTCGAGCATCTCGCCGGCATGATCATCGGCATCGCGCTCGTGCACATCGGACGCGTCAAGATCCGCAAGACGACGGACGCGTGCGCAAGCACCGGCTCGCGATGATCTTCTTTCGGCATCGCGCTGGTCGTGATCATCATTTTCGATTCCGTGGCCCGGCATGCCTGTGGCCCGTCCGCTGCTGCGGCCGTGACGCGGTTCGCTGGTTCGCGTGGTTCGTGGGTTCGCTGGCAGGCGGCGAACCGGCGAACCGGCGAACCCGCGAACCTGCGGAACCTGCGAACCAACATGATTGACGTGATTCAAGCCGACATCACGACCCTGGAGGTCGACGCCATCGTCAACGCGGCAAACGAGCGGATGCTCGGCGGCGGCGGCGTTGACGGCGCGATTCATCGCGCGGCAGGGCGCAGGTTGTATCGAGGCGTGCCTCGCGGTTCCCGAAGCGAGCCCCGGCGTCCGGTGTCCACCGGACAAAGCCGTATCACGCCGGCGTTCAATCTATCCGCACGTCACGTGATTCATACGGTTGGTCCGATCTGGCGAGGCGGCGCATCGAGAAGCCGAGTTGCTCGCGTCGTGCTACCGGACGGCGCTGGCGCTGGCGCGCCAGCACCAGGTGCGATCGATTGCGTTCCCGCCATCAGTTGCGGCGTCTACGGGTATCCGCTCGAAGAAGCGGCCGCGATCGCGGGTGCGTGAAACGAGCGCGCGTGAGACCGACTTCGATCGCATTCCTCCTCGTCGCGCTGGAATCGACGTGCACGACGCCTGACGACATGCCTCTCACAACCAGCGCTGACCGCGCGTCGGGTTGACGCATCCGATCGTTCAGGCGCCGATGGCGGGGGCGGCGACTACGCCCGCGCTGGTCGCCGCCGTGTGCGAAGCCGGCGCACTCGATCGATTGGCGCGAATGCGTATCTGACGCCACAACAGATTGTCGATTTCTGCGCAGCCGTGCGGTCGAAGACGGCGGCGTCCCTTCGGGATCAACCTGTTCGTGCCTGACGCGCCGTTGCCGGGACCGGTCGACCCGTCGCCGGCGGTCGCGCGCAGTCGCGCCGTTTTTCGAGGAACTCGGCCTGCCGAGGCCCGAGCCGCCGGCGCCCGCGGCGCGCGATTTCGACGCAGCAGCTCGATGCGGCCCTTGACGGCGGCGCGTCCATCTTCAGCTTCACGTTCGGCATGCTGCCTCCCGCAGCGCGCGACAAGGTCAAGGCGCGCGGGCTCGCACTGGCCGGTACCGCCACCACCGTGGATGAAGCGGTTGCGCTCGAGCGCGCGGGAATCGACATCGTCATCGCGCAGGGAAGCGAAGCGGGTGGCCATCGCGGCACACGTTGCGGGGCCGTACGATCATGCGGCGTTCGAGTCGGCCATGATTGGCACGCTCGCGCTCGTGCCCCAAATCGTCGACGCGGTGCGCGTGCCTGTCGTCGCATCGGGCGGGATCATGGACGGGCGCGGGATCGCGGCGGTGCTGGTGCGCTCGGCGCTGCCGGCGCGCAGCTGGGCACCGCGTTTGTCACGTGCGAGGAAGCCGGTGTCCCCGAGGCCTACAAGCAGGCATTGCTCGACGCGCACGAGGATCAGACGCGCATCACACGCGCCTTCTCGGGACGGCCGGCGCGCGGCATCGTCAATCGCTTCATGCGCGAGTTCGAAGTGCCCTGGTGGCCGCACCATTTCTCCGGTGCTGCCGTTTCCGCTGCAGAACGCGCTGACGCGGAACCGTTACGGACGGCGGCGCTGCCAACAGGCCGCGCGGAATTTCTGTCGCTCTGGGCGGGACAGGGCGTGCGGATGGCTCGCCGCATGAAGGCCGCCGATCTGCGGCCACGCTCGCCCGGGAAACAGAAATGGCGATGAACGATTGCGCGGGCTGATGAACGGGCTGAACGTCCGAACGTTTCGAACGATCCGAACGACTGATGTTCGACGGCTTCACGCGAGCTGAGATCACGACGTCCGGCGCGACGATTACGACCGTCCGCGGCGGCGTGGGTCCTCCGCTGCTGCTGTTGCACGGCTACCCGCAGACGCACGTGATGTGGCACAAGGTGGCGTCGCTGCTCGCGCGCGATTTCACCATCGTCGCGACCGATCTGCGCAGGTTACGGCGACAGCAGCAAGCCGCGGACGGCGCCGGACCACGCGCGGGTATTCGAAGCGCGCGATGGCGCAGGACCAGGTCGAGGTGATGGCGCAGCTTGGCTTCGAGACGTTCTTCGTCGCCGGGCACGATCGCGGCGGACGGGTCGCGCACCGCATGGCGCTCGATCACCGCGAGCGCGTGAAGCAGCTCGCCGTGCTCGACATCGTTCCGACCCGTCGCCTCTACGCCGACTCGACGCGCGAGTTCTGCGACCGCGCAGCTTCTGGTGGTTCTTCCTCATTCAGCCTGCGCCGCTGCCCGAGACGTTGATCGGCAACAGCGTCGAGTTCTGGCTGAGCGAAGCTCGGCAGAGGCCGCGCCCGGCGCAATCACGAGCGCGGCGTTCGCGGAATACCTGCGCTGCTTTCGCAATCCGGAAGCGATTCACGCCAGCTGCGAGGACTATCGCGCGGCGGCCGTCAATCGATCTCGCGCACGACGAAGCGGACATCAATCGCAAGATCGAATGTCCGCTGCTGGCGCTCTGGGGCGAACGCGCGCCGATGCATCGTCTCTACGACGTCGCCGCCACCTGGCGCAGGCGCACGCGACGATCGGCGTCACCGGGACGAAGTCATAATGCCCCAGGCACGCCCTGATCTCGCGTCCGTGAAAGAAATTCCGCGGAACTCGTCGCTGGCCGGAGCTAAGGGACGTTCGCTCCATCGACCTCGCGCCTATCACCAGAGATCCAGCTGATTGCAGCGGATCCGTCATACTCGAGCATCTGCGTCGTCAGATCCATGCGGATACGAGATCGTCACGTCGGTGATCTTCCCGTCGGCGCCGGTCACCGGCGTCAGCTTCGGCATCACGAAGCCCGATGTAGGACGGCAGGTTCAGCGTCGTCCACGCGCATCACGATCTCGTCGCGCAGCTGCGGATCGAAGTGGATGCCGTGGGTGTCGAACAGCTTCTGCCGCCGCGGCGTAGTCGCCTTCGGACTTGATCCGCTGCACCTCGGCGAGCAGCTTGCCCGACGCCCTCGCGGAACGCCTTCGGATCGACCATCGTCAGATAGGTCTTGCCGTCGCGCGTCCGCTGCCTCGATCGCCTTGGTGTTGGCCATCAGCCAGCGGACGATCATCTGGCGGTTGCGCATGTGGTCTTCGTCGATCGTGCGTGCCCTCGCGCACGCGCCGCAGCTGCACGAGCGCGTTGCGCGTGTAGCCCTCGTATCCGCGCGGACGATGTCGTCCTGGTCGGCGGCGGGAATGATGCCGAGCTCCACCAGCTTCGGGTCGGCGAGGAAGTAGAGGCCCGACGAGATCGCGCGCGTCCCTCTTCGAGCGCCGAGAAGTGCTCCTTCAGCGCCTGCTGCGGCGTGCCCTTGAAGCCGGCGGCCTGCTGCCCGGACGCGTGGCCGATCACCTCGTGCATGTCGGTGTGCAGCTCGTCGGCGAGCGAGCCGAACTTCGCGCCGCGCTCGGCCTCTTCGGGCGTCCACGAGAACTCGCCGCGCATCGTGCCCGGCGTGCGCACTTGTCGTAGGCCTCGCCGACGTTCGACGAGCGACACCGACTTGCTGCCGTACTGCTCGCGGATGCGCTGGTCGTTCGGCAGGTTGATGCCGATCGGCGTCACCGGACCCGAATCGCCGGTCTCGACGATCGACGTCGATCGCGTTGGCGACGATGCCCGTGACGTCCGGCTTGCGGTAACTTCGGCGTCATGCGGCATGTGGTCCTCGAACCACTGCGCGTTGTCGCCGATGGTCTTGATCGTCTTCGTCTTCTCTGGATCGACGTAGAAGACCAGCGCTTCCCAGCTGCCCTTGATGCCGCGCGGGTCGAGATAGACCTCGATGAAGCCGTTGATGGTGTCCACCGGCGACGCCTTGTCCGCGCACCCACGCGATGTCGAACTTCTCGCGATCGCTCTGCTCGCCGGTGCGATACCACTGGATCAGCGCCCGCAGCGCGTTCTGCCATCGGCTCGGTGGCGAAGGGAATCGCGTCCTGCAGGTGCTGGACGATCTCGCGAGATCTGCTTCGAGTAGCGGCCGTCGATCTTGTAGACCTCCTCGGTGAGCTTGCCGTTCGCCTTCACGAGGCGCGCGTTGAGCCCGTATTTCTCGGTGAAGCCTTTCACGTCGTTCATCGTGACGCCGCCGGCGTACGGTTGTTCGCGCTCGCGGTGAGGATGTCCTTGCCCGGCAGGCGGCGCCTTGTCGTGACGCTCGGGTCGACGTTGGGATCGAAGAACATCGGCTGGAGCCGCGCGAGCATCGCGTCGAGCGATTCGCCGTTCTGCGTCGCGAACGTCGCGCCCGCGCGCCTGCGCGCCTTCGCCGCGGCGGCGAAGCGCCTCAGGCGTCGTCTTCAGCACGAACTTCCGCGCGGTGAGGTTGTTGTAGGGGCCGTTGTTGATCCAGAATAGCTCGTGTAGCGCTGGATCTCGGCGAACGTCGCCGGATCGATCGCCCTGCGGGTGCGCGACGATCTGGTCGAGGATGCCGCGCATCTCGAGCGCGGAGCGGTGCTTCTGATCGATGAAGATGTCGCGCCCGGCGAGCGCCGCCTGATACAGGTGCCAGATGAGCGTCTTCTCGCGCAGCGGCAGCGCGTTGAAGCCATCCGCGTACGCTGCACGACTGCCGCATCGTCGACGCGCTCGAGCAGATACTTCCTGGATTCGGGATTCGGGGTCCAGGATTCGGTGGATGACGTCGTCGCTGGCGCCGGTGACGTGCGGCCGCAGCCGGTGAAGCAGCGCGCGCGAGGAGCACAACGAGATCTGATGGTTCCGCATGGCATCTAGCTTAGATCGGCGGACGGGTCTGAAGGCCCGTCCACTACGCTGATAGGATCCCGGACGCATGGACAAACCGCTCGGGTATCTCACCGGCCGCGTGCTGGCTGTCTCGGGCCGCGCCGAATGGTGCAAGTTCCAGCTCGAATCCCGAGTCCCAAATCCCAGGAGGCGATATGCTATCTGCGCTTTTCCACGACGTCGTGGACAACTACGCGGAGAAGCGCGCGGCGTTCCCGCAAGGATCACATCGCGCATGCGAAGGCCGCGGTCGCGCGCGGCGACCTGGTCCTCGGCGGCGCGTTCGCGAATCCGGTCGACGGAACCGTGCTGCTGTTCAAGGGCACATCGCCGGCGGTTGCCGAATCGTTCGCGAACGCCGATCCGTACGTGACCAACGGCCTCGTCACGACATGGCGCGTCCGTGAATGGACGACAGTCGTTGGGAAAGAACGCGGAAGTCCCGCTTCCGCCCGGTTTGTAGTGCCCACGATTTTTCGCACGCGATTGTGGCGACTGCGGCTGGGCAGTGGTTGTCGCCGCGGACCAATCCCCCTCGACTGCGCTCGGGGCGGCGCCGAATCGCGCAATCCCGAATCCCGGCCGGTTCTGGTTTTGGACGATCGTTTGCGCGATGCTGCCGGACATCGACGTGATTGGCTTCTCGTTCGGCATTCAGTATGGCGATATGCTTGGCCATCGCGGGCTTACGCATTCATTCGCTCTTCGCCGTTGTCGTTGGGCTGCACTCGCGAGCGGAAAGCCAACTCCGTGGGAGTTGGAAGTTGGAAGCTGGGAATTGCGCGCGCTGTGGATTTGGTTCGCGCGCGGTGACCGCATCGCACGGCCTGCTGGATGCGATGACGAACGGCGGGCGAGGCATCGCGTTCTTCGCCCCGTTCAGCAATCACCGGTATTTCTTCCCGTGGCGCCCCATCCAGGTCTCGCCCATAGGCGCGGGCTTTTCTCGTCACGCGGCCTCAGTGTGCTCGCCAGCGAAGCGCGCTGGATCTGGCTGCCGTCTGCGATAATTGCCGTTTCCGCGCGCATGTTCCGTGGGCCGACCTAAAGGTCGGCCTCTACGTCCTGATGGTCAAACGTAATGCCTTCGCGCTACTTGTGGCCGCGGCGATTGCCGCGTCCGGCCACTACGCGTCTGCGCAGCTGGGGGCGGAGCTGCCAAGCCGCAGCAGGACCTGTTCAAGACCGATCCAGAAGGCTTTACACGCGCGCGCTTCCCGCCGGCTGACTGGCCCGATCGCGACTTCACCATCTGCCGTCTCTGTACTACGAGCCGTCCGCTCCGAGCGTGACGGCAGCGGCTGGAAGACCGACTATCCCTACAGCGAAATCAATCTCCTCATCCGCCTGGGGAGATGACGACGACGCCGATCAGCTACAGCGCGGAGCTGAAGCGCCCCAACACGTGGGTGGTGAAGCTGACCGACTCGAAGCTCTACGACTGCCCGTTCCTGATTGCCTCGGACGTCGGCACTATTGGCATCAAGGATGAAGAAGTGACAGCTCTTCGGGAATACCTCCTGAAAGGCGGGTTTCTCTGGGTGGACGACTTCTGGGGTAGCGAGGCGTGGAACCAGTGGGCGCAGGAGATCGGCAAGGCGCTCCCGCCCGGAGGAGTATCCAATCGAGGACATTTCGGCCGCCGACCCGATCATGCGGGAGATGTTCGACCTGAGAAGGTGCCGCAGATTACAAACGTCACCTTCTGGCTCAAGAACAACGGGGATGGTGAGTTTCCCCGAGGGCGAGTAGCCGGTTTCGTAACCGGCGGTGAGCAGCGCCGGGACGAGAGTTGATGTCCAACTGCTGGGCGCGAATCAGTTCGATAGCCTGCCTGGCCCGGGCCGGCGGCGTCGTGACGACGTGGACACGGACGGGCCCGCGCGCCCCAACCGGCGAACGGTATGCAGGCCGCGTTACGGTTTGGCGGATTTGTTTGACCGCCTCGAGATGCTCGGTTCCGAGCGGAATGCGGCGCAGACCTCCGAGCTGGAGGATGACCTTTGTTGGCTGGCTGGCGCGGGTAGTCGTAACCGCCGAGTCTTCCTGCCGGATGGCCATGGTAGCAAAGGCCGGTGATCGCGGTCGCGGTAAAGTCGACGGCGAGTACATAGTCGGTGATTGGATACTGTCGCATCTAGATTTTCCTTCCAGATCATATTCCGGGTCGAAGAGATCAGATTCCTCGGTGTAGCACTTGCGGATGGTTTCCAGACTGATGATCTGACCATGCGGCGGCGACGAACTTGCATTCAATTCCTGGGCGAACACGTCCTTGGCCGTACTTTCGGATGTTCTCGATGGCTTCGTGGTTCACTCGCGGGCAACGTTCAGACTGCCCTGCAGTTTCTTCAGGGACCGTTTTCGGCGTGCCATTGCTCATAGAAATTAGCCGCTTTGTCCGTTGGGCGTGCTTAATAAGATGAACGTTCCGTTGGAGACGGTTAACTGGTTCGAGGAGCGCTTTACAGAATACGTCTTCGCTGGCAAAGGCGACTTCGTCGACTACGATCAGTTGCGGCGCGGAGAAGCCGCGGATGGTCTCTTCGCTATCCGGTAGCGCTATGATTTCAGAGCCGTTGGCCAGGCGGAGCCGTCGCATTTGTTGGGCGGCGGCAGGATCAGCTCCGGGTTCAGGCTTTTGGCCATTTTCAGGCCTTTCCATGATTTGACCGGACTGGCGGTAGGAGGCGCTGGCCGGCTGGGATGACGGCGTCATCGTAGCTCATGGCTTCGTGCAGGACGCGCACGGCGACGGCGGTTGATTTGCCGGTTTGGCGCGGCGCCAGTAAGGATGCGGTTCTCGGTTTCGGTCAGGACTTCCTTTTGAAACTCGTCGGCCTCGAAGCCGAGGGCGGTGTTGGCCCAGTCGACGATGTTGGCTGGCTCGCCGGTCTTTGCTCACTCGGTTCGGGGAGCTTCGGGTTGTTCGAAGGTCTGCGGGAGGGGCTCGTTGGTGGCGTTGACCACGTAGGGACCCTCGGAAATGGTTCCTTCGGGGTTCGGCGTCCTGTGTTTCGGGTATGTCCGGATGCTGTCTTCCGTTTATTATCAACAGGTTTTGGGTTGATCCACTGGGCAGCGCCCCGGCGCTCAAGCGGAGCAGGCAACGCTCGAGTTGGTCGCGTTGACGGGTGAGGTAATGCATTCGAGCGTTATTGCCGATGGTGCCGCCGTCGGTGGTGGCCTTGTTTTCGGCCATCAGGTTGAGTTTGGCGTTGTCACGCAGTTTGGGCAGACTGAGTGCAATGCCCGCTCGAGCTTCGTGGATGTGGTCGTTTTTTGGCGACCTGAAGACGGAAGGTTTCCCAGAGGGTTAGCCAAGCCATTTGATGGACCATGGTCTGTTCGTAGAAGCCGGTGGGCTGCCAGTAGCCGATGACCTGGTTCTTGAGTTCGGTGAATTCTTCGACCGATTCGCCGGGCAGCGAGGAAACCGCAGGTGGAGTAGAGACCGTGCTTATAGCGGGCAGTTTAAGAACGGAACACATGCCTTCGGGCGTCTTCGCGCCGCGGGATTTCGCGCCGTTGATCGAGGATTCCTGCGCGGTTCGGTACGAGATCGTGAGGTAGCATCCTGGTCTAAACTCTAGGATTACTTACGAAGGCAACAACTGTGAGGAGGCACATTTGCGGACGGGGTTAAACTATTGAGGGCGTTGGGGTTGTTGATTCGAAAATAAATCGATATCCTTGGTGACCCTCCGACATGGCACCAAAGGTTGATGGGTATTGGGCTGTCATTCACGAGATATTGTTTCTATCTTGTCAAGCAATACGTAA
>ERZ1370068.6217-contig-5214_pt1 | contig 49808 bp, 59 predicted proteins | sample MGYA00561227_ERZ1370068 | MGnify/ENA primary metagenome ERZ1370068 (study PRJEB38410, sample SAMEA6850437) | metagenome | study: Metagenomic assessment of the ecological functions of the soil: analysis of the soil microbiota associated with the... | reverse complement strand
CAGTTACGTATTGCTTAACTCCTCGGCCTCCCCGGCAGGGAGCCCTTCCCGCTTCTCGGCGATGTTGCGGCCACTTCTTCCGAGTCCTGTGGCGTTGATCGCCGTGTACTCGGCCCACTTCTCGGGCAGGTCGGCCTCCGGGAAGATGGCCTGTGGTCGGACAGACCGGCTCGCACGCGCCGCAGTCGATGCACTCGTCGGGGTGGATGACCAGCATGTCCGCGCCCTCGTAGAAGCAGTTGACCGGGCACACCTCGACACAGTCGGTGTACTTGCAACTTCACGCAACCGTCGGCAACCACGCGAAGCCAGCATGCGGGTCCACTCTCCCTGAGGGGCGCTGCCAGAGACCGGAGCTCCGCACCATCTCGCCCAAGGATCCGGCTGCAGGGCCAGACAAACTCCAGTTCAGCCCCGTCTCAGCCGAGGCGACCCCTGGCGCGCATCAGCTCGGCGACGCAGCACCGCGCCCCGGGCCGCGCCCATCTTGGTGTTGTGGGTCACCAGGACGAATTTCACCCCGTTCTCCAGCACCGCATCCTCGCGCACCCGACTCCGATGGTGGTCGCCATCCCGCCGTGGGTGTCGCGGTCGAGCCGCGGCTGGGGCCGCGGTCCACCGCGCTCGAGCAGCTCGATCCACCGGTGGCGGGCGAGCTCGGCAGGTCGCGGCACCCGGCGGCGCCGGCCCAGTGTGCCTGAAGGCGTCCTTCACCTCCTCCAGCGCTGGCCGGCCGGCCGAGGGAGCACCGGAGCATCCGACTCGGTGTGGCCACGTCCTGCACCGCGACCTGGGTGCAGGTGGCGGAGAGCTGCATGGGATGCTCCTCCGACCCCGGGCCGCCTCCGGGACCAGCGGCCGAGGATCTTCCGAGTCTCCGCCTCCACCTTTCCTCTTCCTTGGCGATGTAGGGACGACGTTGTCCAGCACTGTCCAGGGCCGGCCACCCCCGGCGAGCGACCGGCCCCGGACACCGCCTGCAGGGAGGTGAGGATCGCCGCGCGGACCCCGAAGCGGTTCCAGCCAGCGGCGCCAGGGCCACCACCAGGCCGGTGGCGGTGCAGTTGGGGATGGGCGCCACCCAGCCCTGCCAGCCCCGGGCCCGCTGGGCCTCGAGCAAGGGCGCGTGGGCGGCGCTGGTACCGGGGGAACCAGCAGCGGACGTCGACTGTCCATCCGCAGCGCGTTGGCGGTCGACACCACCGGGATGTCCGGCCGCCGGGCGGGGCTCGAGCTCCCGCCACCTCCGCCTCCACCGGCGGAGAGGCGCGAGGTCGAGCGGCCTTGGCCGTCGAGCTGTCCGGCGTCGAGCAGGCGCAGCGCCGCGCGACTGCCGGAGGCATCATCCTCGGGCAGGAACCAGGAGGAGAGCCCACCGCCTCGCGCAGCGCTTGCCGGCGTTGCGCGGCGAGGCGGCGACGGCGGTGATCTCGAACCAGGGGTGCCCCGCAGCGCCACACGAATTGCTGGCCGGCGATGCCGGTGGCGCCCACCAGCAGGGCATGCCGGCCGCTCGGCATTGGCTCCTCGCTCTGGCCATCGAGGGCGGCGCGTGGGTCAAGCGTAGGTGGACACACGTGCGTTTCTGACCCGTCTGTGCACGGCGTGCCCTACAAACCAGTGCCTCCGGCGCCATCGCCATGCGGTAAGGCAAGGGTCTGCAAACCTCATTCCCCGGTTCGAATCCGGGTGGCGCCTCCCCCTGCCGTCGCCTCCTCAGGTCGTCGATCATCGCCGCCGGTGTCCCTGTCCTCTTCGCGGCGCTCTGGGGCGCCGCGCTGCACCCCGGCTGCCTCCCCGCCCGCCACCCCCGCCCCCGCCGCCGGAGGTCTCGGTCGCTCACCGCTCGAACCGAGCGACGGGGCAGCGGAGTCGCCAGCCGCTGGCGGCGGTCCCGCTGCGACGTCCCCCCGCCCCCTCGACGCGCGCGCTCGACGTCGCGCCGGGGAGCCGACCGTTCCTGTCCGCGGTGATGGAAGGGAAGCGCGAGGTGAGCATCATGCCGCGGGGCCGGTCCGGCTCTTCCTCCCCGGGAATCCGAGAGCGGCGCGTCGAGGCCCCGCCCGCACCCCGCTGCGGATCCGCTGGCGCTCCTGGCACGCCCGCTGAGCCACCTTCCGATCCAGGTGGCCGAGCTCGCCTTCGCCGACACAGGACAGGCGTGGCCTCGGAGCGGGCGGGAGTGGGAGGGGCCGTGGCTTCACCACCCGGCTGGAGCAGCTGGGACAGGTGTACTGGCATCGCCGGGAAGATCATCGACAACCGCCGGACGCTGGTGCTGCTCGGAGCCTGCCGCTGGATGCCGCCGCCGCGGCGAAGAACAGGAGCGAGCTGCTCCGCAAGCACGTGAGTCCGGACCACGCTGGCCGAGGAGCTGCGCCGCCCCGCCGAGGTGGAGCTGTCGCTGAGGACGGTGACGGACATCCCGCTGGGCACCGCGCCGTGGCCCGGTGCGTGCCGAGACGCTCGACGGCGCAGGCTTCGAGGTCCGCTCGGTGGAGTTCGCCATCGGCCTACCCCAACCACGGGCTTCGAGAACCGCACCTACCGCGGTGCGCTCTGAGCTTCGCCGCCGACGTCGAGGGCACGATTGCACTGGTGAACTGGGTCTCGCTGGAGGACCTCCTCCGCGGCTGGTGCCTTCGGAGATCTTCGCTGCCGCGCCGGAGGAGGCGCTCAAGGCGCAGGCGGTGACCGCCTGGGTGAGGTCCCGGCCAAGGCATGGGCACCCGGCACCTCGCCGACCCGTACTTCCTCCTGTGTGCCGGAGCAGCACTGGCGGTCTACGAGAGTGCCGCTCCGGCGAGTGGCTTCCACCAACGCCGCGGTGGAAGCCACCCGGGGCTGAGGCGCTCTTCTCCACCGCCAGGCGGCTGGTGGACTCTGGTGTACAGCGCGGTGTGCAAGGGCCACACCGAGAAGTCAACGAGGCGGTGGGGCGGCGTGCCCGACCCGAGAGCCTCCGGGGCCGGCCCGACGTGCTCGAGCCAGTGGCAGGGCTTGCCTCGACCCCAGAAGTCACCTCAGCGTTCCTCTCCTTCGACCTCCCCGCGGCCTGCAGGCGAGGCCGCTTCGCCCAGCCCACTCGCTATCGCTGGGAGCGCCGCTTCACCGCCGAGCAGGCTGATGCGCTGGTGGCGCCGCTGGGCGTGGGCTCGGTGCAGCACCTCCAGCCGCTGGAGCGCGCGGCGTCCCCGAGGCGGGTGTGGCTGCTCACTCGGCTCCGGTTCGGAGGGAGCAACCGAGCTGCGTGGAGAGCTCACCATCCGCAAGCGTTCGGGATGCTCAACAGCGCACTGTTCACCGTCACCGAGGAGCGGGGATGGACGGGGCAGGCCCTCGGCCTTCATCTTCCGGGCGGGGGCTGGGGCCACGGCGTGGCGTCTGCCGGGATAGGGGCGACTCGGCCGGGCGGAGGTCGGCCAGGATTACCGGGCCATCCTCCGGCATTACTCAACCGGGGCCGAAGTGGCCCGCATTTACGAGTGAACTCCTGCCGCCACCGGATGGTCGGTCCCCGGGACAGGTGGGGTGGAACGTCCGCCCCTTCCGGGGTTATCTAGGGACACCTTGAGCTTCGCCAGCGAGCCATTCCGCGCCGCCGGCAGCGACCGTTCAGGTGGAGAACCACCGCTGGCGCTGAGCGTCTCTGGCGCTGCTGGCCCACGTGGCCTTCGTGTGGGCTGCTCCTGGTGAAGCCAACTACGTCTCGGTGAAGTGGCTGGCCGGGGCGATCGGCACAAGCCCAAGCCCCAGGCGGTCACCCTCCGCAACATCGACCCCCGGGCCTGGGCGAAGGCCCGCGGCCAGACCCGCGAGGCGACGGAGGAGAAAGCGGGCCGAGGCCAGAAGCCCGAGCAGAAGAAGCAGGAGGAGCGTCCGGCACGGCCAGGTGGTGGACGTCGCGCCGGGCAACGAGCAGGAGGCGCCTGACGCCAAGCACCTCGCCGGAAGAACAACCGGGTCGACAAGGAATCGAAGGCCAGTGACCAGACCGCCTTCTGACCGGAACGCGATGCCCAACCGGACGGCGACCACCCCCGGCCGGACGTGGGGCGAGACGGAAGCCCAGCGCACTGGCGGTCTCCAGGCAAGCAACTGGGCGGGGCCAGGATCCGCGCCAGGCGCAGAAGGCGGGGGCCAGAAGTCGGTGTTCGACGTCCCCACCGTGGCGAAGCGCGACCCCATCGCCCTCAAGCAGGAGACCCCGGATGGGCCCGTGGCGGCGGTCAAAGAACCAGTCGGAGCGGGCCCAGGTGCAGGGCAACTCCAACCGCCTCCAGATCCAGCCCGGCAACCCGGGCGCCGAGGGAGATCAGGCCAGCGAGGGCAAGGCCGGGCTTCCCAGCCTCAGCCAGCTGATGCCCAGCCAGGCGGCGCTGGACAAGATCACATCGGCGCCGCGCCCAACGATCACCTCCAGGACGTTGGAGCAGGGCGAGGGGACATTCCTCAACACCAAGGAGTGGAAGTACGCCACCTTCTTCAACCGGGTGAAGCAGGCGGTGGGCCGCAGCTGGGACCCCAACGAGCCGCTCCGGCAGCGGGACCCCACCGGGGAGATCTACGGAGGCGCGATCGCTACACCATCCTCAACGTCACCCTGGGGGCGACGGGCTGGTGAAGGACATCACGGTCCAGCGCTCGAGCGGGGTGGACTTCCTCGACGGGCCGCGGTGGTGAGCTTCCGACGCGCCCAGCCCTTCCCCAACCCGCCACCGGGCCTGATGGGCAAGGACGGGACGGTCACCTTCCCCCTCGGCTTCTACCTCGAGACCGGCGGCCGCCCGCTGATGCGGATCTTCCGGAACAACTGACGGCCGCTGAAGCGACGTCGTCCTCGGCGGACCCGCGGCGGGCGTCACCTCCCACACGGATGCGCGGCTAGGCGTAATCCTCGATCGGCGGGCAGCTGCACGATCAGCTTCCGGTCGCCGAGCACGTTGTTCAGCCGGCCCACCGCCGGGCCAGAACTTCGGCGGCCTGGACGAACGCCGGGGAACGGCCGCCAGCGCTCGCGGGTGAGGGTCGGTTCCACTCCGCGGCGGTCGCCACCTCGGCGGTGTGCGGGGCGTGCTTGAGGACGTTGCCGCTCCCGCGGCGCCTTCCCCGACTCCACCTCGGCGATCTCCCCTGCGGATGGCGATCATCGCCTCGCAGAAGCGATCGAGCTCGGCCTGCGACTCGCTCTCGGTCGGCTCGATCATCAGCGTGCCCGGCGACCGGGAACGACATCGTCGGGGCGTGGAAGCCGTAGTCCATGAGGCGCTTGGCCACGTCCTCGGCCTCGACTCCGGCCGACTTCTTGAACGGCCGGCAGGTCGAGGATGCACTCGTGGGCGCACCGGCCCCGTTGCCGCCGCGGTAGAGGACCTGGGAACTGCGTCGTTCAGGCGGCTGGCCATGTAGTTGGCGTTGAGGATCGCGAGCTCGGTGGCGCCGCTTCAGCCCGTCGGCCGCCCATCATCGCGATGTAGGCGTAGGAGATCGGCAGGATGCTCGGCCGATGCCCCACGGCGCCGCCGAGACCGGCCCGATCGGCATGCGTGCCGCCGGTCGTCACCAGCGGATGGCCGGGCAGGAACGGCGCCAGGTGCGAGGCGACGCAGATCGGCCCCATGCCGGGACCGCCGCCGCCGTGCGGGATGCAGAAGGTCTTGTGCAGGTTGAGGTGGCAGACGTCGGCGCCGAAGTCGCCCGGGCGGCAGAGCCCGACCTGGGCGTTCATGTTGGCGCCGTCCAGGTACACCTGGCCGCCGTGGCGCGTGGACGATCGTCGCAGATGCGGCGGATGCTCCTCCTCGAAGACGCCGTGGGTCGACGGGTAGGTCACCATCAGCGCGCCAGCCGGGCCGGTGCTGGCGTCGCCTTGGCCTCGAGGTCGGCGAGGTCGATGCTCCCGTCGCGTCGTCGCTCGTCACCACCACCACCTCGAATGCCGGCCATGCACCGCGCTGGCGGGTTGGTGCCGTGCGGCCGAGGCAGGGATGAGGCACACCGTCGCGGTTCCCTCGTCCGCGGCTCTCGTGCGCACTTCCGGATGACCAGCAGCCCCGCGTACTCGCCCTGGCTACCGGCGTTGGGCTGGAGCGAGACCGCGGCGAAGCCGGTGATCTCCGCCAGCATCGCTCGCAGCTCGCTGGAAGAGCTGCTGATACCCTAGGACCTGCTCGGGCGGAGCGAAGGGATGGAGCCGGGAGAAGCCGGGGAACGTCACCGGGATCATCTCCGCGGTGGCGTTGAGCTTCATGGTGCAGCTCCCCAGCGGGATCATCGCGTAGGTGAGGCTGAGATCCTTGCCCTCCAGCCGCTTGATGTAGCGGAGCATCTCCGTCTCGGGTGATGCCGGTGGAAGACCGGATGGGTCAGGTAAGGGCTCTTCCGCACCAGCGCGGCGAGGCCAGACCGGCGTCACCGCTCCCAGCGACTCCAGCTTGAAGTCCACCGGGGCGATCCCCGGCGAACACCGCCCAGAGCGCCTGGAGGTCCTCGGGGCGAGTGGTCTCGTCGAGGCTGATGCCGATGCTCCGGTTGTCGATCCGCCGAGGGTTCATCCGCCGATCGCGGGCGAGGCTGATCGCCCGATCGGCCGCCGCCGGCTCCAGCTCAGAGCGGAGGGTATCGAAGAAGCTCTGGTGCTTGACCCTCACCCCCAGCTTCTGGAGCCCGCGGGCGAGGAGCGCGGTGAGCGCGTGGACCCGCTCGGCGATGGCCTTGAGCCCGGCCGGGCCGTGCCGGGCGGCGTACATCCCGGCCGCCGATCGCCAGGAGTGCCTGGGCGGTGCAGATGTTGCTGGTCGCCTTCTCCCGCCGGATGTGCTGCTCGCGGGTCTGGAGCGCCATCCGCAGGGCGCGCTTGCCGTTGGCGTCCTCGGAGACGCCGATGATCCGCCCGGGCAGCAGCCGGGTGAACTCGGTCTTGCAGGCGAAGTACGCCGCGTGCGGGCCGCCGTAGCCCATCAGGACCCCGAAGCGCTGGGTGTTGCCCACCGCCACGTCCGCCCCCAGCTCGCCGGGAGGGTGAGGAGGGTCAGGGCCAGCAGATCGGCGGCGACCGCCACCCCCGCCCGTGGGCGTGCACCTTCTCGATGAACGCCGCGTCGTCCTCCACCAGACCCCGTCGCTGGCCGGGTACTGCAGCAGCGCCCCGAAGATGGGGGTGGAGAAGTCGAAGGCGCGCGGCTCACCCACCAGCACCGGAATGCCGAGGGCCTCGGCGCGGGTGCGCACCACCTCCAGCGTCTGGGGGTGGACCCGGTCGGAGACGAAGAAGTGCGTCGTGCCCGGCCTTCGCCTGGGCGGCGAACAGGTGCATCGCCTCGGCCGCCGCGGTTCCCTCGTCGAGCAGCGAGGCGTTGGCCACCGGCAGTCCGGTGAGGTCGATGACCATGGTCTGGAAGTTGAGCAGCGCCTCCAGCCGGCCCTGGGAGATCTCCGGCTGATACGGGGTGTACTGGGTGTACCAGCCCGGATTCTGGAAGATGTTCCGGAGGATGACCGGGGGAACGAAGGTGTCGTGGTACCCGGCGCCGATGAAGGACTTGAAGACCTGGTTCTTCGCCGCCAGGGCCTCCATCTCCTCGAGGAGCTTCGCCTCGTCCACCGCCGCCGGCAGATCGAGCGCCCGGCCGAGGCGGATGCTGGCGGGCAGGGTCTGCTCCACCAGCGCTTCGAGGGTGGGGGCGCCGATGGCGCGGGCATGGTCGCGGATGTCGTCGGCGTCGGGGCCGTCGTGACGGCGCTCGAACGGCTCAGGTGCTTCCAGGGAAAGGACATAAGGGCTGGTCGGTCTAACAGGAGCTGGCCACGCCGGCTCGGCGATTCGACCGGCCGGTCGACCCGGAGAGCCAGGGAGAAACGCGGGTCAGGTCGCGGTCTTCGCCAGCAGCTCGCCGTAGGCGTCGGCGTCCATCAGGCCGTCGAGCTGGCCGGGGTCCGACGGCTCGATCTCCACGATCCACCCGCCCCGTACGGGTCGGAGTTCACGGTCGACGGCTCGTCGGTCAGGGCGCCGTTCACCCGGGTCACCTTGCCGCTGATGGGAGCGAACAGCTCGCTCACCGCCTTGGTGGACTCGATGACGCCGAAGGGCGTGCCCGGCGGTACGGTGTCCCCCACCTTCGGGAGCTCGACGTACACCACGTCGCCCAGCGCCTCCTGCGCGTGGGCGGTCACTCCCACCACCACCGCCTTGCCGTCCCGGCGGGCCCACTCGTGTTCCTTGGTGTAGCGGAGGGTCTTGGGATTGTCGGCCATGGCGGGTGCCGTCCTAGGGCTTGTACGCTTGAAGGGCGTCTTGCACGACCTGGCCGCGCGCCGGCCGTCCGCGGATGTCGACCTCCAGCGCGGTGGCCTCGGCGGCCAGCTCGGTCGGGACGTAACCGATGCCGATGGCCTTCTTCACCGTGGGGCCCATCGTTCCCGAGGTCACCTCACCCACCGGCTGGCCGTCCTTGGCCAGCGCGTAGCCGTGGCGGGGATGCCGGCTTCGCGCATCTCGAAGCCCACCAGCTTGCGGCGGCACGCCCTTGCGCCTTCTGCTCGGCGAGCGCGGGGCGACCGACGAACTCGCCCTTGTCCCACTTGACGATCCAGCCCAGCCCCGCCTCCAGCGGCGTGTGTGGCGTCGTCGATGTCGTTGCCGTAGAGCGCGTACTTCATCTCGGTGCGCAGCGTGTCTGCGCGCCCAGCCCGGCGGGGCTGCAGCCCGTCGCCGCTGCCCGCCTCGAGCAGCGCGTTCCACAGCCGCTCCGCGCGCTCCGGCGGGCAGTAGAGCTCGAAGCCGTCCTCGCCGGTGTAGCCGGTGCGGGAGATGATGCAGCGGCACGCCGGCCACCTCGCCTTCCCGGAAGTGGTAGGTGGCGATCTTCGGCCAGCGGAATCGGGGTCAGCCGCTGGACGATGCCCGCCGCCTTCGGGCCCTGGATGGCGAGCTGGGCGAAGTCGTCGCTCCGGTTGACGGGCCGCACGCCGGGGCGAGTTCTCCACCATCCAGGCGAAATCCTTCTCCCGGTTGCTGGCGTTGACGCAGATGAGGATGCGCTCGGGCGAGAAGCGGTAGGCCACCACGTCGTCGACGAAGCCGCCCTGGTGGTTGAGCAGGCCGGCGTAGACCGCCTGGCCGTCGGCGATGCGCTTCAGGTCGTTGGTGATCAGGGCGTTGGCGCTGTCCAGCGCACCCTCGCCGCGGAACTCGATCTCTCCCATGTGGGAGACGTCGAACAAGCCCGGCCGCCGAGCGTACCGCCTCGTGCTCGGCCACCAGCCCGGAGTACTGCACCGGCATGTCCCAGCCGGCGAAGTCGACCATCCGGGCGCCCAGAGCACGGTGGGCCGCGTTCAGCAGAGTCTTCTGGGCCATGGCCGGGCTGTGGACTACCCCAGCCGGCGGAGCGCAATCAAGACTCTGTGACGCTGGGCACTACCCATCGCAGAGACCTTCTCGGCGATGAAGATCCGGAACCGACTCAACCCCTCCGATCCCTGCTTCTCCTTCGAGTTCTTTCCGCCCCGGACCGACGAGGGCCACCGGGCGCTCTTGAGGACGGTGGAGGACCTGCGGCCGCTCGAGCCGGGCTTCGTCTCGGTCACCTATGGAGCCGGGAGGGAGCACCCGTGACCGGACCGTCGATCTGGTGAGAGGAGATCCGCGCCGCCGGCCTGGGACCATGGCCCACCTGACCTGCGTGGGGCATTCGCGGACCGAGCTGGAACGGCCTGGTGGAGCAGTTCCTGGAGATGGGGGTGGAGAACATCCTCGCCCTCCGCGGCGACCCGCCGGCCGGCCAGGGCCAGTTCCAGCGCCGCCCCGGGCGGCTTCCGCTACGCCGCGGAGCTGGTGCGGTTCATCCGGGAGAAGGACCACCACCTCTGCCTCGGCGGGGCCGGCTACCCCGAGGGGCACGTGGAACGCCCGCTGCGGGAGGACGACCTCCGCAACCTCAAGGCCAAGGTGGATGCTGGGCTGGACTTCGTCATCACCCAGCTCTTCTTCGACAACGCCTTCTACTTCGACTTCGTCGAGCGGGCGCGCCGGATCGGGATCAACGTCCCCATCGTCCCGGGCATCATGCCGATCACCAACATCGCAGCAGCTGGAACGCTTCGTCCGGCCTGTGCGGAGCGACGGTGCCGATGCGGCTGGTGCTCCAGCTGGAGCGCTACCGGGACGACCCCGGGCGGTGGTGCAGCTGGGGGTGGCCCACGCCACCGTGCAGTGCATGGAGCACGCTCGCCCGCGGGGTGCCGGGCATCCACTTCTACACCCTGAACCGGAGCCCGGCGACGCGGCTGATCGTCAGCGCGCGCTGCGGAGGCCGGACCGGCGGCCCGTGTCTCCTCGCTCCGGGGTGACCGCGGCGGAGACCGGCGGGAGGCGTTCCCGCCGGCGCCGCCACGGCTCAACGGTGGACGCCGGCGCTCCGACGCCCACCTCGGGCTGGAGACGGCGCGGTGCGCGCGCCGCCCCCGGTCCGCTCTACGGGCAGGAGAATCCGCTCAGCGACAGCGTGACCGCCTGCACCCCACCGGTGTCGAAGGCACGCCAGATCCGACACGTTGAGGATCGAGTTTCCGGTGGCCGACTCCCCGTTGAAGCTGGAGACGCTGGGGCCGGCTGGAACGTTCCGGTCAGGGGTTGCCGGCGATGGCGATGTTCTGGATCGAGGTCGCCCCGAATCGGCGAGCACCGTCTGGCAGAAGTTGTTCCCGCTGTTCCCGGCTCCGCCGGACCGGCTGAAGAGGGTGACGGTGGTGCCACCCGGGGAGGCGTCAGGGTGCCGACCAGGTCCCCGCCAGGTGTGATCGAGTCCGACCGTGGTCGCCCCGATGGCAGAGGTGCAGGTGGTCCCATCGATGCTGAAGGTCACCTTGCTCACCGCTCCGCTCATCGACACCGGGATCGGCGTTGCGCCCCCGCGGAGTCCGCGTCGGGGATCGCCACCCGCGGCCCGGTGAGGAGAACGCGTTCGCCGTGCTCGAGGGCTGGCCGGTCTGCACCTTGAAGGAGAAGACCGTGGGACTGGTTCCCCTGCCGCTGAACGCAGTGCACACCCACGGTGGCTGCTACAACTCACAGCGACTGTGGCTGCCGGGCGCCAGCTCCAGCCACCGTGCCGGAGCAGGCACCCCGGATCACCGTCCGCTCAGCGCGACGGCGCGCGCGCTGGAATCGGTGCGGGGTCGGTCGCAACCGGACCCCTCGGACGGTGAGGAGAAGCCCGACCATCGGCCAGGACCGGCGTGATCCACTGCGGCCGGGCGTCAGCCCGGCGATGCGCGTCCATCCACGAAGCGGCAGGTCACGGGCTGCGGAGAAGTCGAGGAAGAACCGGCGGATCGAGTAGCCCAGGGCGCAGCACGCCCATCAAGACCCCGGATGGTGGCGCCGTCGGGCGAGGAGGTAGATGCACGACGCTGACGCCGCGAGGAGCGACGCAGTCGACGAGCCCCATGTCCAGGCGCGGTCCGTCGGGGAAGGCGACGCGCGCGGCACCAGGCGCGTGGACCTGCACGCCCGGGTGGTCGTGCACCACCGCGCAGTCCGAGGCGGGCGATGGCCCAGGCCGGGCGCAGTTTGCAGGGCGATCGCGTCCCAGTAGGGCGCGATGGGAGGTTGCGGCTGCCGGAAGTAGAGGACGATCCCCAGGGGTCGCCCAGCACCCGCCCATCGAGGAGACGCCGTCCCAGACCTAGCGAGCAGCACCATCGGTCCCTGGGTGCGGAGCAGCTCGGGTGGTAGCCGAGACGTGGAGCAAGGTGTGCCCCGAGGATGCCTCCCACCACCGCCCAGACGAAGACCTCGGAGAGCGGCTGGGTGTCCGCCCGGCCCGTATAGGTCCCAGCCGGCACCGCGATCAGCACCGCCCCGACGGTAGACGCCCGGCGGCGGCGAAGACGCTGAAGGGGTGGATCGGCGAGCCCGAACGGGAGGTGGAGAGTGGCGGCAGTTCGACGTAGGGAAGAACGAGCGAAAGCATGACACGCAGGGGGCTTCTACCGCAGCCCTGCCTCATGGCGTCTCATCCGGACCGAGCGCGCATGCCGTCGCACCTGGACCTCCACCCGGCAGCCTGACCGACCGCCTCCCGACCTCGAAGCGCGTCCTGGCGAGGCCGGGTTCGGACACCACGCCCCGCAGCAGCGCCCGGGCGTTCTTCAGCGTGTTGGCGAGCAGCATGGCGATGGTCATCGGGCCCACACCTCCCGGCACCGGGGTGATGGCCGAGGCCGCTCCGCGCTGCGGCGAACTCGACGTCGCCCACCAGCTTGCCGGTGGGTAGCGCGGTTGATGCCCACGTCGATGACCACCGCGCCGGGCTCGATCCAGGCGCCCTTGATCAGCTCCGGCACACCCACCGCGGCGACGAGGATGTCCGCCCGCGGGACCTCGCGCAGGTCGCTCTTGCGGTGACAGACGGTGACCGTGGCGTCGGCGTTGAGGAGCAGAACGCCATGGGCCGCCCCACCAGGATGCTCCGCCGACCACCACCGCCCGCTTCCCCGACGGCCGGCAGTCGATCTCCTGGAGCATCCGCATCACGCCCCAGCGGAGTGCAGGCCACGGTGGCCCTCGCGGCCCTGCGGCGAGGAGACCCATGTTCACCGGGTGCAGGCCGTCGGCGTCCTTCTCCGGCCGGAGCCGACGGAGGAGCGCGGTCGGCGTCGACCTGCTTCGGCACCGGGAGCTGGATCAGGATGCCGTGCACCGACCGGATCGGCGTTGAGCGCGTCCAGCTTCGCCTGGACACTCGGTGTGGGTGGCGTTCTCCGGGAAGTAGTGCTCCCATGACTCGAAGCCGACCTCGATCGCGGCCTTCTGCTTGCCGGTGACGTAGATCTTGCTCGCCGGATCCTCCCCCACCCGGATCACCGCCAGTCCGGGCACCTTTCCGGTGCGCTCCTTCAACGCCTGGACCCCCCGCCGCCACCTCCTGTCTTACTCTGGAAGCGCGATGGCCTTTCCGTCGATCCGTGTCGCCGCCATGGCGGGCACCATAACAGGGGCGCGGGGCCGCTCGGCCGAATCTCCGACGCCGCTCTCGTAGCCTGCTAGAGTCGAGACATGGCCCGTGAGCTGATCGATCTCCACATCCACGTCGGCGGGGCGGTCGCACCCGCACGTGCTCTGGTCGCTGGCCCACAGCCAGGGCTTCAAGCTGCCGACCAGAACTACTTCGAGTTCGTGGAGATGATCACCGCCCGCCCGGAGAGCGTCCGCAACCTCGACGACTATCTGAAGATCATGCACAACTGGACGCGAGAAGATTCAGAGCTCGCCCGATGGCCATCGAGCGGAGCGATCTACGAGGTGATCGGCAAGGAGTACCGCGGGAGCCGGGTCACCCAGATCGAGCTGCGCTTCAACCCCATGAAGCGCAATCTCGACTCCACCGCTCGATCTCGACCACATCATCCACGCCGCGCTCCGGGGATGGACCGGGCGATGCTGGGTACGGACGTGCAGGCGGGGCTCGATCTTCTGCCTCGCCCGGAGTTCGACCACCGCCTCAACTCGATCATCCTGGAGAAGGCGATCAAGTACCGGCACCGCGGGGTGGTGGGGATCGACCTCGCCGGCACCGAGACCGGGCGCATCGGAGCTCGACGTCGCGCAGGTGGGCGCCTACGAGGATCTCTTCGCCCGGGCCCGCGCCGCCGGGCTGAAGACCACCGTGCACACCGGAGAGACCGCCGGCACCGGCGCCGAGGGCCATCGCGGTGGTGGACCGCCTGCAGGCCCCACCGGATCGGCCACGGGATCCGGCGCCGCCTACGACGAATCGGCGATGCGCCTGCTCCGCGAGCAGGACGTGGTGCTCGAGCTCTGCCCGACCTCCAACCTCCACACCCAGGCAGTGAGCGGGGTGGAGGAGCTGCGGCACATCATCCAGACCTTCCTCGACCGGGGTGTGAAGTTCACCCTCAACACCGATGGCCCCTACCTCCTGGACACCGACATGGAGCACGAGGTGGCGCTGGTCGAGCAGCACGCGATCATGACCCCCGCGCAGGTGGAGCGCTCGCTGGCCTGGGCACGGGAGTACTCCCTTCATCCCCTGAGGCCGTGCTAGGCGTGCGGAGCAGCTCCCTTGTGCGCCCTCCTCCGCCGGCTCCTCTTCCGTCTCTCCGCCGAGCAGGCGCACCGCCTGGGCATGGCGGTGCTCCGGCTGCTCGGGGCTTTCGCCGGACGACGGCCCCCGCTGCCGGCCGGTCAGGGCCCCGACCTGCTCGGTGATCAGCGCCGGGCTCCGCTTCGCCCACCCCATCCTGCTTCGCCGCCGGGTTCGACAAGGACGCCCGAGGCCGTCGCGGGGTTCTTCGCCCTCGGCTTCGCCGGGGTGGAGGTGGGGACGGTGACCCCGTTCCGGACAGCCGGGCAATCCCGCCCCCGGCTATTCCGCCTTCCGCAGGCGCGGGCGCTGATCAACCGGATGGGGTTCAACAACGCCGGAGCCGCGGCGATGGCCGAGCCATCTCGCCTCGCTCCGGGGCGCGGCCCGGCCCGCTGGGCATCAACGTGGGGAAGAACAAGGACACCCCGCTCGACGCGCGCGGTGGACGACTACCTGAAGCCGGGGTGAGTCAGCTCGCGCCGCTGGCCGACTACGTGGTGGTGAACGCCAGCTCGCCCAACACCCCGGCCTCCGCCAGCTCCAGGAGCCAGAGCAGCTGCGTGCGCTGCTCGGGCGGGTCCAGCGCCGGATGGAGGAGGTGGCGCCGGGCGCAAGCCGCTCCCTTCTGAAGATCGCGCCGGACCTCGCCCCGGAGGCCATCGACGCGGTGGTGGACGTGGCGGTGGAGAGCAGGCTCGCCGGGTTGATCTGCACCAACACCACCATCACCCGGCCGATGTCGGGGGAGCACGCGGCCAGGCGGGTGGGCTCTCCGGCGCTCCGCTTGCGCCACTGGCGCTGGCCACCCTCCGCCGCGCCTCGGTGCGGGCCCAGGGGCGGCTCGCGCTCTGGGCCTCGGGGGCGTGTTCAGCGTCGACGACGTCCTGGAGCGCCTCGCCGCCGGCGCCGACCTGGTGCAGATCTACACCGCGCTGGTCTCACGAGGGGCCGGGGCTGGTGCGGAGGCTGGTCGCCGGGCTGCGCGCCCGGCTCGCCGCCCAGGGCGTGTCGAGCCTCGCCGCGCTGAAGGCGGCACGCCTTCCGCCCCGAAGCTGGAGTCGAAAGCCCCGGCCAGCTGAGCGCCGCCAGTCGCGGGCGCCTGCCGTTCATCCGTCCGCAGGACCAGTCGCCTCCAGCTCGCGCGGTCCCAGACCGCAGCGGTAAGGACGATCCAGAGGATGCCCACCAGGTCCAGGGCGAAGCCGCCCTCGGTAGGGATGGAGCATCAGCGGCCAGCGCACCAGGAGCTCGAGGCCCGATGCAGCCCACCGCGGCGAGCAGCCCGGATGCCCGCCAGAACGAGAAGCGGAGCGCGAGCGGCGAGCTTCCGAAGCTCCCCACGCCGCTCACCGCCGGTCGCCGCGCAGAGGGTGAGCGCCAGGACCCGGCGAACCGAGACCGGGCCGTGGAGCACCGTGGTGTCCTCGGCCAGTCCGTCGAGGAGCAAGCCGCAGCCGACCAGCGCCACCGGGAGCCGCATCTGCAGTCGTTCACCAGGCCACGCTCGCATCAGGACCTCCTCCGGACCTGGACCTGGATGAGCAGCGACCGTGCCAGGCGCGCAGACCGAAGACCGGCCGGTTTCCCGCAGGGATCGCCACTGAGGCCTGGAGCACTGGCGCGCCCCGGCCGGTAAGCCTTACAGGGAGGACCACGTCGGTCAGGGCAACGTCGTCTGGACCTCGATGGGCAGCGGCCCGGCGAGCAGCGCCGGCCCAATCTGATCCGCGAGGCGCTCGAGCACCGCTCGGGCCAGGAGCGTCGGCTCGTCTCCGGCGTCGGGCGAGAGTGCCTCCAGCGCGGCTGCTGCCCGCGCCACCGCCTCCGGCCGCACCCGTGGCGGCGTCCCGGCGAGCAACGCCCGCCCCAGCTCCTGGGTGCGTGCCGCCGGGATGGGCGCGACCCCCGCCGGCCCGCCGAGGAGCGCCTGCGAGAGCGCAGCGGCCAGCACCGCCGGCGTGCCTCCCGCGGGCCATCCTGGCCCCAGCCCGTGCAGCAGTGTCCGGGCCGCCTCCTCGTTGCCGCCGAGCAGTGCCGAGAACAAGCGGTGCTGGCGCTCGGCGCGGGTGAGCTGGGCAGCCGTCGCCTCGAGCTCCGCCAGTGACCGGAAGGGCACCGGCTCGGCGCCCTCCACCGGGAGCGCGCGGAGGGCGGGCGCGCCGCAGGGCGGACATCGCCTCCGCCTCCTCGGGCCAGAGCAGCCACTGCCCGTCGATGCGGGAGAGAGGCTGCGCGGCGAGCCGATCCGCCCGGTGCTTCAGGCGCAGCCCGAGCGAGAAGCCGATCTGGAAGATGCGCCGCAGCGGCGTCTCCCGGACTGCCTCCGCCGCCTGGGTCGGGTCCCCGCCGCACAGCAGCTCCAGCCCCAGCCCGAGCGTGTCCCGTGCACGCTCGGCCGAGGCACGGAAGGCGTCCAGATCTCCCGGGTCGGCGCCATCGGCCACCAGCGCCGCGTTGTAGACGCCACGCAGCTCCTCCAGCGCGGCCTCCTGTTCCGGCGCCTCGAGCCCCCGAGCGCGGCGTCGATCAGGAGCGCGCGCGGCCGCCGAGTGCGGGCCAGCGCGCCGGACGGCGCCGCGGGTGACCGGGGGAGGGGGACCTGGGAATACAGCCCGGCCCGCCGACTCGGGGTCGGGGAAGCCCAGGTCCGAGAGTCGCGCCCAGCGGAAGCGGAGCGCCGTCTCCCTCGAGCTCGCTGGGGAGCTCCCAGCGCAGCGCCTCCATCAGCCGGCTGAAGCCGAGCGGATTCTCGGCCATGAGATCCAGGAGCAGTGCCCTGCAGCGTGGCCTGCTCTGGCCCTCCACCAGCAGCTCGATGCGGAAGTGCCCGTCGGCGGAGTCGAGCGTCACGCCCTCCACATGCGGATCGGGCGACTCCTCCAGGTCGTGGATCCGGGTGAGGGTGCGGAGCACCATCTCCAGCACCTCGCAGGTCGAGGGCGTGGACCTTTCGCATGAAGGCCGCGGTGTCGTCTCCCCGGGCGGCGCCGAACCACTCCAGCGTGGCGGGGGTCGAGGGCGTCCTTCTTCCAGCCGCCGAGATCGACCAGCGACTGGAACTGCCCGGGCGAAGGCGAGCTGCACCACCTCCGCCGCATCCGCCAGACCCACCTCGACCACCGTGGTGTAGAGCTGCTCCGGAGGCATCGCCCGAACCAGCCCCTGCGCGTCGGGCGAGGCCAGCGAGGCCCTGGAGCCGCTGCAGCGGGGACAGCTGGGACGGCCGTTGCAGCTCCGTCGCGCGGACGGCGGCGGTATCGCTCCCGTTGCCTCGATCGCTCACCTCGGCCGGCGCGGTTCTAGCACGGCCGCCGGGGGCGAGGCGTCACTGCCGCGGCGGCGGGCAGGCGCGCCGAGAGGCTCTCCCAGACCTCGGCCACCCCCAGCTTCTCGGTCGCCGAGAAACCGACCACCTCTCTCGAGGAACCGAGAGCCGCTCGGCGACCGCGGCCAGATGCGGCTTGCGGTGGGCCTTGGCCAGCCGGTCGAGCTTGGTGGCGGCCACCAGGACCCGACTGTCCGGCGTCGGCGAGGTACCTCCAGGGTGCGGACGTCCTCCTCCGTCGCCCCGACCTCGGCATCGACGATGGCCACCACCGTGCAGAGCACCGTCCGCTCCCGGATGCAGGGGTGATCATCCCCTCCCACCCCGCCCGCTCCGTCTTGGACACCTTGGCGAACCCGTAGCCCGGCAGGTCGGCGAGAGGAGGCTGCGTCGTTCCTCGCCTCTCCGCCAGGTCGACCTCGAAGAAGTTGAGGGTCCGCGTCCGTCCGGCGTGTGCGAGACCCGGACCAGCTTCCGGCGCCCGGTCAGGGCGTTGATCATCGACGACTTCCCGACGTTGCTCCGGCCGACGAACGCCACTTCCGGCGCCGGAGGGCACAGGCCAGCCCGACGCGGCGACCGCGGTGGTGATGAAGCGGGCGTCGAGGACCCGGATCACTTCTCGGCGCGGGGCGGCGTGGGCGCGGCCCGCTTCTGCCGCTCGGCGGTCCAGTGGTCCATCGCCTTCAGCTTCTCGGCGAACTGGAAGGGCTTCAGGCGAGGGCGAGGAGGCCTCGTGGCAGCCGCGGCAGCTCTTCTCCGAGGGATCGAGCAGCCCCACCAGCCGGGCCAGCTCGGCGTCCTTCATCACGTAGGCCGGCGCGTAGTACTGGCCACCTCCGTGGCAGGTCTCGCAGCCGATGGCCACCATCCGCTGATCGGCGAGGTTCGGGGCGTGGCAGGTGGTGCAGCGGGCGTCGTGCTGCTGCTCGGCGGTGAGCGATTCCATCGACCGGGCGTGCTTCGAGGCCCGCCAGATGGCGTAGGCCTCGGGGTGGCAGCCCTTGCAGCTCTCCGGCCCAGGAAGTCCGCGGCCCCGGCCAACCGCCGATCCGGAGAACCACCGCGGCGACCGCCCAGCGAAGTCAGAGTCGGTGGCGCATGGATGGGCAGGGAGCTAACCGGAGCGGCGCGCCCCCTGGCAAGCGCCGCCGTTCCAGGAAGTTGAGGGGGCCTCCACCCTCGGGGTAGAGGGAAGGCTCAGGTGGATCTGCTCCCCAGCCACCCGCAACCTCCCTCGCCGCCTCGGCGCTGCTCTCGGCGTCCGCCCTGGCCAAGCCCTGGAACGGGATTGACCCCGGGGTCTCCCACCGCGACGACGTGGTGAAACGCTTCGGGCAGCCGAGCAAGACGCTCACCGTCGCGGGAAGGAAGTCCTGGCCTACACCGAGTCCGCGGCGATCAAGGGAAGCTCGCAGGCCCAGTTCCGGATCGATCCCGGGACGGGCCTGGTGGAAGCATCGACGTCTTTCCCGCGGTGAGCATCGACAAGGAGACGGTGGAGAACACCTTCGGCCCCTCCTGTGCCAAGCCGGGCGTCATGCGGCCGCAGCCGGGGGTCGCTACCAGAAGAAGCTTCACCGACGACTTCCGTACCTACTTCGTCTACGCCCGGATCGGGCTGGCGGTGTTCTTCGAGGAGTCGGAGGACCGGGTGCAGTCCTTCGTCTACACCCCGCCCAAGGCGGGCCTCCCGGCGCCAGCCGGCGCGCGCTGATGCGGGTCATCGGGCTCACCGGCGGCATCGGCTCGGGCAAGAGCACGGTGAGCGCGATGTTCCGCGCCCTGGGCGCCGAGGTCATCGACGCCGACCAGGTGGCCCGTCAGGTGGTCGAGCCGGGGACCCCGGCGGTGGAGGAGATCTCCCGGCGCTTCCCGGGCGTGGTGGACGCCCAGGGCCGGCTCGACCGGGCCGCGCTGGCCTCGCGGATCTTCGCCGACGCTTCCGAGCGGAACGCGCTGGAGGCCATCGTGCAATCCCCGCATCCAGGAGGAGGTGCGCCGGCAGGTCGCCCAGCTCGAGGCGGCGGGAGTGCCGGTCGGTGCTCTACGACGCGGCGCTGCCTGATCGAGAACGCGGCCTGCAGCGCAACCTGGAAGGAAGTGGTGCTGGTCTGGGCACCGGAGGACGTGCAGCGGCAGCGCCTCGTCCGCCCGGGACGGCCTGTCGCCGGCCGAGGTCGAGGCCCGGCTCCGGGCCCAGATGCCGCTCGCTGCCAAGCGCGCGCCCACGCGACCTGGGAGGTCGACAACGGGGAGTTCGCTGGCCGCCACCGAGGCCCAGGTGCGGAGGATCTGGGAGGAGATCCGCCGGGGCGGCGGCTGAAGTTCGTCTCGGTCAGATGGCTCCCCCAGGGCGCGACGCTGGTCACCGGCTATCCGGGCTTCATCGCCAAGCGGCTGGTGGAGCACCTGGCACGGCAGGGACGGGAACGGCTCTATGCGCTGGCCCAGCCGGAGTGGGTGGAGCGGGCCCGCGACGTCGCCAGCCGCGTCCAGGGCGCGTCGGTGGAGGTGCTGTCCGGGGACGTGACCGATCTGCACCTCGGCCTGTCGGGCGACGAGGTGGAGCGGGTCACCACCGAGGTGGAGCGCGTCTACCACCTGGCGGCGTGTCAACCAGCTCTCGGTGCCCCGGGAGGTGGCCTGGCGGACCAACGTCGACGGCACGCTGCAACGTCCTCGACCTGGCCCGCGAGTGCCGCGCGGCTGGAGCGCTTCGTCCACTTCAGCACCTGTCACGTCTCGGGTGACCGGGTGGGGGTCGATCGCCGAGGACGAGCTCGACAGCGGTCAGGGCTTCCGCAACGGCTGGGAGGAGACCAAGTTCCAGGCCGAGAAGGCGGTGGCTGCGCCGCGCTCAGTCGCTGCCGGTCACCATCCTCCGCCCCTCGACGGTGGTGGGCGATTCGCGGACCGGGAGATCGATCGCTTCGAGGGTCCCTACAGCCTGGGCATCCTCCTGGTGGCGAGCCCGCTGGTCGTTCCCCTCCCCTGCCGGGAGACGGCGTGGCCCCGCTCAACGTGGTGCCGGTCGACTTCGTGGTGCGGGCCGTCCGTTACCTGGCCCGCGATGCCCGCTCGGCGGGGCCGGACCTTCCACCTGGTGGACCCAATCCGATGAGCGCCCGGCGGGTCTACGAGCTCATCGCCGAGCGGGCCAACCGGCGCATCCCTCGCCTCCCCTTCCCCGCTCGAGCGGCGGACGTGGTGCTCCGCCTTCCCTGCTCGGAGCGCCTCACCCGCCCGCAGCGCGCGGCCATCGGCTACATCAACCAGCTGGCCTGGTTCTCCAGCGCGGAACACCCAGGAGCTGCTGGAGGGTACGGGCATCGCTGCCCGCCACTCTCCACCTACCTGGACACGCTGATCGCCTACGTGCGCGACGACTTCGCCCGGCGACAGGCGGCGGAGGCGGAGACCTGAGTGGTCGACGATCCGCTCGACGCGGAGAGGCCGATTCGCGCGTGACGCATCGCCCCGGGCAGACCTTCCGCCTGGCGTGGGTGCGATCGCTACCGCCCGCGTACTACGCGGGCGCCTCGGGCGACTTCAACCCCATCCACATCGACCCCGAGGTCGGCGCCGCCGCGGGACTCGGCGGGGTCATCCTCCACGGTCTGTGCACGATGGCCTGGGCCACCGACGCCTTCGCCCGCTTCCTCGGCGACCCGGGGCAGGTCACCCGGGTGAAGGTGCGCTTCAGCCGCCCGGTCCGGGTGGAGGACACCCTGACCTCGAGGGGACGGTGACCGAGGTCACCGACCGGCGGGTGCGGGCGACGCTGGTAGGCCAGGAACCAGCATGGCGAGGACGTCCTGCGCGAGGTGGAGCTGGAGGGCCTCGCCCCGGAGCGTGGCCGGTGGCGGCTGACCGGCAGCTGGTCGCGCCGCCGCTGGGGCCCGTACCGCTACACGGTGGGGCTGGAGAAGCTGCGCGAGTACGCCGTCGGCGATCTCCGGCGGCGTCCCGTCCTATGCGGTGACCGGCCTGCCGGAGGACCTCGCGCCGGTGCTCCACGACGAGGAGCTGGGGCGACGGAGCCGCTACGGGTCGGTCATCGGATTCCCACCTTCGCGGTGGTCTTCTCCGTGGTGCCGGCCCAGGCGGCGCTGCTCGATCCGGCGCTGGGAATCGACGTCTTCCAGGTGCTCCACGGAGAGCAGGAGTTCGAATTCCTCGAGCTGCTCAGGCCCGGCGACGTCCTGGAGACCACCGGGACGCTGGTCGAGGTGGGCACGCGGGGAAAGCACGACCTCCTCCGCATCCGGACCGACTCGGTGAACCAGCACGGCGCGGCCTCGCGGTGCGCGCGCCTGTTCACCGCGATCGTCCGCGCTGACACGGCTTGTCAGCTGACGATGACCCGCTGCTCGAGCAGCTGCGGCCAGGATGCGCCAGGCGGCGTGACATGCCCGACACCGAGACGGAGATCTTCGAAGCCAGGTGTGCCGTCGATCTGGCGCAGCATGAAGCCCGCCCGGTGGTCGAGGTTCAGCCAGATGACCTCGTCGTCCTGAGCCGTACCCGGGGATCGAGGCGAGGGCTTGCCGATCTTCGACTCGTAGATGGTCTGCAGCTTGGCCTCGCTCCGGGTCAGCGCCTCGAGCAGCCGGTCAGCTCCGGCGTGGATGGCCTGGGCGCGCAGCAGCCTCGCGCGCGCCGCTGTGGTCGTCGAGCCCTGTAGCCTCCTGCGCTCGTCGCAGCAGCTGCTGCGCCTCGGCCCGCGTGTCCCGGGCGCAGGCGGCGGCGTCAGCCGGTGGGGATACGGGGCTCGGCCACCAGCTCCAGCGCCTGGACCGGTCCTCGGCGGCGAGCAGGGTGGGCCCTCCCCCGCGCCCCCAGGCGTCCTCGGATCGAGCGGCACCGGCGGTGGGGTGTGGAGCGGCGAAGCGGCCGTGTCTCCCGACCACCGGCGGGGCGTGGGCGGGGAGATCGATCGGCGCCCGGTTCCGAGCGCCGGCGTGCCTCTCCGCGCCCATGGAGGGCAGCGGCACCGGCTCCTCCCCTCGACGAACGGATCGGTGCGTGAACGAGCGCTTCACCCTTGCGCTTCGACTTTGCTCGCCCTGCAGCGCGTCGGTGCGGGGGTGGTGGCGGTCCCGCCGCCGGAGGCAGCGGCACCGCGGGCGTGCGCGCGCCGGGCGGCGGCGTCCGGCCCCGCGGTCGGGGCGGCCTCGTGGTGAGTCGGCGTCGGCACCGCGGCCAGTGGCGGCAGGGGATGGTGGGGACCGGCACGCGGGACCGCCGGCGCTCCCATCCCCGAGGTGGGTGACCGCGAGCCGGACTGGACCGGCGGAGGCGCGTGCCGCGGCTCCGGTGACGGAGGCACGCCGGTGCCGGGCAACGGCACCACTGCGCCGCCGGATGCCCGGAAGGCGGGCCGTGCGGCGCTGGCTGGAGCGGCCAGCGCCGGTGGTGGGGACCGGGCGCGCCGCGAGCGGCAGGGCCCCCAGGGCAGCGTCGAAGCCTCCGCTCCTGTCGTCGCTGCTCGGGCGGTATGGAAACCCGGAGGCCGCGTCGGTCGGAGGCGTCGCCGCCGTCGGACCATCAGTCCTCCGGGACGTGGCGGTGAGCTCCGCCAGCGGCGCCTCGTCGGCGGAAGACCGGGGAGCGGCACCGAGAAGAGGTCAGTGCGGGTCACTGGGACGTCCGGCAGCCCTCGGCATGGCCTCGATCTGGGCAGGCACGTTCCCCAGCAGCTCCTGGGCCCGGGCGCTCTCCGGGTCCAGCTGCAGCGCCTGCTCGAAGAGCCGGCGCGCCCCGTCGGTCGCCGCTCATCTTGAGCCAGAGCGTTGCCTCGATGAGCTGCTGGTTCGCCCGGCCGCTCACTGCGGTCTCGCCCCAGGCGTTCCAGCACGCCGACGAAGAGCACCCGGGTGCGCTCCAGCTGGTCCACCCAGTCGGAGCAGGGCTCCAGGTCGTCACCCTAGGCGGCGGCCCGGGCCAGGAGATCACCTCCTCCGCGCGGCGGAGCGCCTCTCGGCCGGAACTCGCTGTCTGCCGGTGAGCTGGCGCACCCGGGGGATGAGGTCGAGACCTCCTGGGCGCCGCAGGTTGGCCACCGCGGTGCGCTCTGAGCTGCACTCGGTCGAGGCCCGGGCCTCGAGCATCGAGTCCGCCTGCTGGGTTCGAGGATCGACTTCAGCCCTCCGCTGTCAGGCCGCCCGAGGCGGTGACGGTGATCGATCTGCTCGAGCCCGGTCTCCTTGTCGGCGACGGCGACCGAGACGATGCCCTCGGAGTTGATCCTCGAAGGTGACCTCGATCTCCACCGCCCCGGGGCGCCAGCCGGAGCCCGGAGAGGATGAACTCCCCCAGCAGCTCTGTTCTCGTGGGCGACGTCGCTCTCGCCCTGCAGCACCATGATCTTCACCGTGGTCTGCCCGTCTGCGGCTGGTGTGAAGGTCTCGGTGGTCGCAGGTCGGGACCGGTGGTGTTCTTGGGGATGAGCGATCCGGTCGTAGCCCCCGGCGATGGCCACCCCCAGGCTCTGCGGGGTGACGTCCAGGCAGGAGCACCTGGGCCGGAGGGCTGAGCAGCGCATCGGCCTGCAGCGCCGCCCCGCAGCGCCACCACCTCCTCGGGGTGCACGCCCTTGCTCGGGTCGCTGCCTGGAACTGACGGCGCACCGCCTCCTGCACCGCCAGGCATCCGGGTCATCCCACCGACCAGGACGATCTCCTGCAACTCGGTCGGAGCTCACCTTGGCCTCGGTCAGCACCTTGCCGGCGATCTGCACCGTCCGGCTCCACCAGGTCCGGCGGTCAGCTCCTCCAGCTGGGCCCGGGTCAGGGTGGTCTGGAGGTGGATCGCCGAGGTGCCTCCGGGCGGGGTGGTAGAGGAACGGGCAGGTTGACGCTGGTCTCCTTGCAGCTCGGAGAGCTCGCATCTTGGCCACGCTCGGCGGCGTCCATTTGAGGCGCTGCAGCGCCATCCGCTCCTTGCGCAGGTCCGACCGCCGTGCTCGCGTGGCGAAACCCATCACCAGCGCTCGATGATCCGGTTGTCAGAAGTCCTCGCCGCCCAGGTAGGTGTCGCCGCCGGTGGCCACGACGTCGAAGACGCCCTTGGCCACCTCCAGACGCTGACGTCCGAGCGTGCCGCCCCCAGGTCGAAGACGGCGATCTTCCCGTTCACCTGCTTCCCGAAGCCGTAGGCCAGGGCGGCGGCAGGTGGGCTCGTTGAGGATCCGCAGCACGTCCAGGCCCGGCGATGCGGCCGGCGTCCTGGGCCTGCCGCTGCCCGTCGTTGAAGTCAGGCGGACGGTGACCACCGCCCTGGTAACCGTCCTGCCCAGGTGCGCCTCGGCATCGAGCCAGCTCCCGGAGAACCGCAGCGGCGATACCCGGGGAGTGAGACCGCCGTGTCGCCCAGCTGACCCGGATGTCGTCGTGCTCGCCGCAGACCAACCGGTAGGAGCACCTCCCGCGCCCGGCGCATCTGCTCCGAGCTGTACTTCCTCCCGATGAGGCGCTTGGCGGCGTAGACATGTTTTCCGGATTGTGATCGCCTGGCGCTGGCGAGGTTCCCCACTCAGCCGCTTGCCGCCGGGGCTCAGGCGCCACCACCGACGGGTGGAGGGCCTGCCCGAGTGTTCTTGATCACGCCGGGGCTGCCCGCCACCGACGACCTGCGCCACCACGCTGTTGGTGGTCCCCAGGTCGATGCCGATGACGGGCCGTGTTCGGCCATCTGGTCTGGCCAGCGTACCTGACGGAGCAGCGCCCGGGCCTCGGCGTTCCGCGGGTCCTTCTCCAGCACCAGTTCCAGATGGCGGCGCGCGACCGACCCCATCCCCATCTTCGATGCAGATCTCCGCCAGCAACAGCTGGGACGGCAAATGGTCGTGACGTAGATCCACCGCACGCTGGGCGCAGCGTGCGTGCCTCGGCGAGCTTTCCGCCCGATCTGACGGTCCACCGCGCCGCCTCGTAGGGGCGTCGGCCCGGGTGGTCGAGCGCCGACGCGTCGGACGCCACCGCCGCGTCGGCGTGGTCGCTCGGTGTCGACCAGCGCCCGTCCGCGCTGCATCTCGTCCTCCGCCCGCTGCGTGCCGCGGTGCCGCCTGGCCTCCGCCTCCAGTGCCGGCGCCCGCCGATTCGCCTCCCCCGAGCGCCTGGGCCTTGGCCAGGAGCCCCAGCGCCTTCCTCGGCGCGGATGGTGAGCTCTCCGCTGCGCCATCGCTGAGCAGTCGCGGCTGCCCGGGCCCCTTGACCAGATAGGGATGCCGCGCCAGCCGAGCCTTGCGCTCGCTCGGATCGCTGCCGGGTCCACCGCCCGGGTGGCTCTCGGTGTGTCCGCCGCCGGGAGTCGTGGGCACCGACGCGCTTCAGCGGCCTCGCTCAGCGCCTGGTGCGCCTCGCTCAGGCGGTGAAAGATGCGCTCCAGCCGGGCCCGGTAGCTGCCGAGGTTCTTCCCGTAGTACCGGTCGGGGTGGAAGAGCTTGCTGGCTTCGAAGTAGGCCGGTCCTCACCGTCCTCGGCGGTCGCTCCCGGCCTGAGGCCAAGCACCGTCCAGTGGTCACGGCCGAGCAGGGCCTCGCGAGCGAGGGATTTCCCGCTTGCGGTCCATCGGCAGGATCCACCGGTCCGGACAAGGGCCTCGTGCTGGGTGCGATCCGTGTCGCTCGACAACCTTCGCTCCCCGCGGGAGGAACCCAAAGCTTAGGGTCCGTCTGCGAGGTGGTCAAACCGTCGCCAGCTGGCGGTGCCAGCGCAACCACTGCGTCTTCCAGGACCCGGAGACCCTCGTCCAGCTCCTCCCGGGTCACCAGGAACGACGGCGCAGAAGCGACCATGGTCACGCTCTCCGGCCAGGTTGCGGAGCATCGCCGCGCTCCCGGAGCCGGCCGACCACCGGGCCGGCGTCGTACATCAGCTCCACCCCCAGCAGAGCCTCCGCGCCCGCGCACGTCCTTCACCAGCGTCGCGGATGGCGGGAACGCATCTCCAGCCCTGGCGATGAAGTACTCGCCCTCTCGCGGTCTGGGCCATCAGCCGCGGGTCGCTGGCGAGCTGGCACCGTCGCCACCGCTGCCGCGGCTGCCACCGGATTTCCACCGAACGTGCTGCCGTGGCGTCCTGGCGCGAGGACCTTCCCCGTCTCCTCGGTGCAGACCATCGCCTGATCGTGGAAGGCCGTTGGCCAGCGCCTCGGCTAGGCTGGAAGCGCGTCGGGCCGATGCCCTCGGTGCTGGAAGGCGAACATCTTCCCGGTGCGGCCCAGCCCGGTCTGGCACTCGTCCACCAGGAGCAGCACACCCTCGGCATCGGCCAGTGTCCGAGCGCGCGGAGGAATCCCTCGGCGCCGGCTTACCACCGCCCTCGCCCCGGGATCGGCTCCGACCAGGATGGCTGCAGTACGCGGGCCGAACGCCCGCTTCACCGCCTCGAGGTCGCCGTACGGGACTGCAACACCCCGGGGAGGAGCGGCTCGAAGCTCTTCTGGTACTTCGGCTCGACCTGGTCCCGTGGCGGTGACGGCGTGGAGCACCGTGAAAGCTGTTGCTCGAAGCAGATGAACTCGAACCGCCCGGCCTGCCCGCGCTCGCGCCTGGGCGCCAGGGCCAGGCTGGCGCACTCGCCTTGCTGCCTCGGCGCCCGAGTTGCAGAAGAAGGCCCGGTCCAGCTTTCGAGGGCCGCGGTGAGCAGCTCGGCGCAGGCGGACTTGAGGTTCGGTGTAGAAGACGTTGAGGTGTGCCACAGCCGGTCCAGCTGGGCCTTCGCCGCCTGGCGTGATCTCCGGATGGCAGTGCCCGAAAGGCAGCGTGGCGACGCCCTCCCAGCGAGATCCAGGTAGACGTTGCCGTCGGCGTCCCACACCCGGGTGCCTGCCCGTGGTCGAGGACGATGGGCTGCTGCCGGTAGTTCTGTAGCAGGTGCGCCTCGGCTCGCTCCATCACCGCCCGGTTGCCCGAGGGCTGGGGGCGCTCGACGCCGGGGACGGCCGACTGCGGATGGGCACGGGACGACCTCGCGCGACGATCGGTCAGAATATAGCGCGAGAGGTCCCCTGTCCTCGACGACCTCTTTCAGCCGACTCTTGACCACCGCGGCGTCGATGACCTCGTCGCCCCGGCTGGGATCGCTGGCATCGAACGGACACCCCGGGTCGAGCAGCCAGCTCGAGGATGGTGTGCAGCCGCCGCGCCCTGGATGTCCTGGCTGCGCGAGTTCACCAGCGCGGCAGTCCTGCGCCACCTCCGCCACCTGCGTCGTCGGTGAAGTGCAGCGAGATGCCCTCGGTCTCCAGCAGCGGTGTACTGTCGGATCGCGAGTTGCGCGGCCTCGGAGATCCTGACCAGATCCTCCTGGCGGAGCGGCTCCAGCTCCACCCGGACCGGGAAGCGTCCCTGCAGCTCGGGGATGAGGTCGCTGGGCTTGCTTGACGTGGAAGCGCGCCGGCGGCGATGAACAGTACGTGGTCGGTCTTCGACCTGCGCCGTACCTGGTGGTGACCGGTGCTCCCTCGACGATGGGGAGGATGTCCGCTGCACGCCGTCGCGGCGACGACGTCGGGCCGCCCCGCAGCGCTCCTCGCGGCTGGCGATCTTGTCGATCCCGTCGATGAAGATGATGCCGCTGGACTTCCGGCCCGGGCCAGCGCGTCGCGGTTCACCCGGTCTGGTCGACCATCCGCCCCGCCTCCCTCCTGGGAGAGCAGCTCCAGGCGCCTCGGGGACGGTCACCGTGCGCCGTCGGGTGCGGTTCGAGTCCCGGGCATGGAGCGGAAGAGGTCGGAGAGATTGACGCCGATCCTCCTCCATGCCCTGGCCGAGAAGTTGCGGAGGAAGGGTCGGGCTCCCGATCGGGCGACCTCCAGCTCCACCGTGCGGTCGTCGAGGGTGCCGGCCCGGAGCTGGGCCCAGAGCTTCTCCCGCTCGGCGCCTCGCCGAGGCGGCGGGGGGGGGCGGCGGGGCGCCGAAGCCCATCCCCGAACGCTCGGGGCGGCGCACCGTGCGGCCAGCAGCTCCACCAGCCGGTCCTCGGCGTGTCTCGCGGGCCCGGGTGTGACCTTAGCCGTCTCGTCGTCGCGGACCAGGGCGATCGGAGGCCTCCACCGAGGTTCGCGCACCATCGACTCGACGTCGCGGCCCACGTAGCCGACCTCGGTGAACTTGCTGGCCTCCACCTTCACGAAGGGCGCCTGGGCGAGCCTGGCCAGCCGACGGGCGATCTCGGTCTTCCCCACCCCGGTGGGCCCGATGAGGATGATGTTCTTCGGGTGATCTCGTCCTTGCAGCGTCTCCGTCACCCGCTGCCGCCGCCAGCGGTTGCGCAGGGCGATGGCCACCGCCCGCTTCGCCGCGGACTGTCCGACGATGTAACGGTCCAGCTCGGAGACGATCTCCCGCGGGGTGAGGTTGAGCCGGCGCGGCATCCTCAGCGCTCCTGGAAGCTGAGATTCCGGTTGGTGTAGATGCAGACGTCGGCGGCGATGCCCAGCGCGGCCTCGGCGATGGCCCGGGCGAGAGCGTGCGAGTGCTCGAGGAGCGCCCGGGCCGCGGACAGCGCACAGCGGCCCGCCGGAGCCGACCGCCGCGGCAGCCGAAGCTCGGGCTCGACCACGTCCCCTGCCCCGCTGAGGACGAGAAGGTCTTCTCCACGATCGGCCACCACCAGCAGCGCCTCCAGCCGGCGCAGGGTAGCGGTCGGTGCGCCAGTCCTTCCCCAGCTCCACGCAGGCCCGGGCGCAGGTTCGCTGGTACTTCTCGAAGCTTGGCCTCGAAGCGCTCGAAGAGGGTGAAGGCGTCGGCGGTGCCCCGGCGAACCCGGCCAGGACCCGTCCATCGCACAGCCGCCGCACCTTGCGCGGCGGTCGGCCTTCATCACCGTCTTGTCCAGCGTGACCTGGCCGTCGCCGCCGAGCGCCACGCTGCCGTCGCGGCGGACGCAGAGGACGGTGGCTCCGTGGAACACGGGAGCCCGGCGGGTGCAACGGGCGGCCACTGCCCCCGGTTCCATCCCCGAGCCGCAGCTCACGCGCGGGGTGCGTCCGGTCGTAGACCGCCTGCAATTGCTCGATGGCCACGTGCACCGCCGGGTCGTCGACAGGCTGGCGCCCCCAGGGAGCTCCTGGATCACACGCACGTGCGCCGCCCGCTGGCGAGCAGTGGGTGGCGGCGAGTGGCGCAGGCGTGGGTTTCACCCGGGCGCTGAGCGCGAGAGCCCGCCGCACCGTCGCCTCCAGATTTCAGCGATGCGCGCGGTGAGCCGGCCCCCGCGAAGGTTGAGGAAGACCGCCTTGGGGTCCCCGGCGAGGGCCTGGCGAGAGCTCGCCGCGCCGTTCCAGCCAGGTACGAGCGCGGCGACGGTTTCGGGCCATTCATCGGACAGAGCCAGCTCCGCCTTCCCAGCACCCGGACGGTGGCGGCACGCAGCTCCACCTGTCCCCAGATCGAGCCCGCAGGCCTCGCTCACCTGAGCCCGAGCCGTAGAGCAGCTCGAACAGCGCCCGGTCCCGGAGCCCGAGCGGCCCCTCCTTCCCGGCACCAGCGCGAGCAGGGCGAACAATCTTCGTCGACCGGCAGCAATCTTAAAGCTGCCCAGGAGCTGGCCCGCACGGCCGCCGCCGGGTTGCTGGTGAGAGGCAGTGACCGTCGCCATCAGATATCGGTAGAAGGCGCGCACCGTGGAGTGCCAGCGCCCGGCCCGCTCCGCGCCGCATGGTCGACCGCCAGCGTCCCCAGCCAGCCGCGGACCGTGACGTGCCTGGCGGTGAGCAGCGTCCGGATCGGTGCCTTCCAGGTAGCGCGCGAAGGCGCGTATCGCTCGCGCAGGTAGCTGGAGACGGTGTGGCAGACAGCCCCGGGCCCGGGTGAGGTTCTGCTCGAAGTCGGCGATGTGGATCCGATGGCATCGGGGCCGCCCAAGCCAGCGCCGCAGCGCCGGCTCCGCGAGTTCCCGGCGAGTTGCCAGAGTGCGCCCGGGGCGGGCTGGCGACAGGAGGGATGGCGCACGGCGACGGCCAGACCTGGACGCTGAGCCTGGCGTTGTTCGCCACCTGCACCGTCGTGGGGAGCCGGCCCACGTCGCCCCCTGGCTACCCGGGCTGCGACTGGGTTCGTCGACGGGCACTGGGCCGGGCGGCAACTGGGGCAACCCTGCGCATCGGCGGTGCCCTGGCGGCCCGGACGTGGTGGTGATGTCGCCGCATTCAGGTGTCGTGACCGGAGCCGTGTGCCAGATCGCAGCTCCGGCGGCCGGATCCTCCCGCCGCGACGCGCAGCAGTCTCGCCTGGTCTCGCCGCCTCGCTGTACTCAATACCACGCCCGGTCGAAGCACTGGCTCAGGGACCTGTCCCAGATGGCGCTGGAGCGATCGCCCTGGATACGAGGTAAACCACCCGCTTCCCGTCGGGGCCGGTGAAGAGCGCTGGCAGCAATAACGATCCGCTCCTGGAGCGTCTTCCGACCTGGGTCTTCAGATCCAGCACTCCCACGTCGAAGGTGCCGCTGTCGGTCCGCATAGTGAAGAGGATGCGATTGCCGTCCGTGCTGGAGTGGAAGCCGTAGATGCCCTCGAGGGATCGGCACCGGTGAGCGTCCTGCTGGGCCAGGTCGAGCTGCCCCAGATTGCGGCCCGGGCCTCGTGGATTCGACGAGTGGCGAGTGCATCGGCCCGGAAGAGCAGCCTTCTCCCGGAGCGAAGTCGTAGCCGTAGACGTTGGCCATGATCTGATTTCGCCCGCCGCGGGCAGACCCAGAGATCGATCGAGGCAGCGGCTGGAAGATGTTCAGGTTGAAGGCCATGAGCGGTTGTCCTCGCCCGTGGTTACCGTGCTCACCCGCGTCCCGAGAGAGTGGGCTTCCCGTCGGGAAGGTCGGCGTAGGTCAGGCGGCCCCAGCTCCGCTTCTCGTCGTAGCTGGAGAGGGCGGCCACCGCCCTGCCGTCGGGGGCGAACCAGAACTGCCCCACCCGCTCGGCAACCACTGCCGCCTTCCCGCCGGCGGGTCCGACGAGCAGACGTTGTCGAGCCACCGCCCGCCCTTGTCGCGCCCATGCCCAGCCACGCCCGTCAGGAGAAGGCAGCCGCCGCCGGCCTGCGGAGTAGGTGACCACCGAGCCGAGCACCAGCCACCGAAGGTGGCCACCGATAGCCGTGCTGACCTGGCTATTGGCGCTGACCAGCTCAGCGCCACTCCGTTTCCCGTCGGGGAGATGCCCAGTCCCGGACGTTCTCTGCCAGGCGGACCGGGGCGCGCCCTCGACTGCCGCGAGGAGCAGGGTCTCACCGGAATGCCGCCCGCGCAAATTCACCAGCCACTTGCCGTCGGGCGAACTGCGCGGTCGAGACCTCGGTGTGATACCGCGCGCGGCGCTTCCCGCTGGAGGCGGGCCACCTGCAGGACCCCGCCGTCGACGAAGGCAAAGGCATCGGCGACCGGGCTGACGGTGACAAAGGACACCGCCTTCCCGCACCCGGGCTCGGTGCCGGCCGACAGCGAGAGCGTCCGCAGCGTTCCGGCGTCGTTCGCGGCGTTGAATCCTCGACGAAGAAGAGCCACTGCCGTCCGGGCTGTAGAGGACGCCGCCCGGCCGATTGAGACGCCCTGGCCCACGAAGCGGGTGCTGCTTCCGCTGCCGAGGACGAGGCCCAGATCGCCGAGGGCCATCTTCGTGTGGCGACACCTCCACCGGCGGCCGTCAGATTGTGGAGGAAGCGGTGGCCCAGGCCCCATCCTTGAGAGCCGGAGGTCCGCCACGGCCCGGAGACAGGCGCTTGCCGAGGCCCTGACCAGCGCCCTGAGCCTTCGATCCCGAGCTGCAGCCGAGGGTGAGGACGAGGAGCGCCCCGAGCTTCGTCCCCATCCGGCCACCACCTCCTGGGGCACGAGGGCGATCCCGTCGCACCGCGCTCGCCGAGCCACCGATCCATCTCCGCCCGTGCCCGGGCAGTGCGGAAGCCTGCGGCGCCGTGCCTTCGGTACCCGGCCGGGCAGCGGCGGAAGAATTGTCGAAGGTGATGCTCGGGAGGCTGGTGGCGCATGGGGAGGATGGGCCGCCCCGGTGACATGGTAGGGCGCCTCCAGCGCGTAGGCCGGCCGGTGGAGGGACGAAGGCCGGCTGGCGCCGGGCGGCGAAGGCCAGCGAGACCAGATATTCCGCCGAAGACGCCGACTCGACGTAGCCCCCTCGACGCCGGAGATCTGGCCCGCGAACCAGATGCGGGACTGGCGAGCAGGGGCCAGAGGTCCGTGCCGAGGAGCGCGGCGCATCGATGAAGGTGTTGCGTGAATCTGCCCCATCCGAGGAACTCCGCGCCAGCCCGGAGGCTCCTTGAAGATCCGCTTGCCCGCCAGGTGAGCCGGGCCCGGGGGGCCGACCAGGCTGTACGCCGTCCCGGCCAGGTCCTCGTGCCGGAGCTGGGGACCAACGCGTGTGCGCCGCTTCCCGGTGTGGGATCGGTCAGCCCCACCGGCTTCATCGGCCCGTACGCTGTAGCACGTCCTCTCCCCGATCGGCTAACACCGATCGGGAGGCAGCCCTCAAGTAGCGCGGCTCCTCGAACGCGTGGGGGGTCACCTTCTCCGCGGCCTGCAGCTCGGCGACGAAGGCCCGGTACTGCGCCTCGTCCAGCGCAGGTTCAGGTAGTCGTCGCCCTCGCCCCTGCCCCGTCGGCTGGCGCGGAAGGCGATGGACTCGTCCATCGAGTCAGCGCGACGAGCGGCGCGATGGAGTCGCAGAAGTAGAGCTTGTCGCCGATCCAGGGCGACAGCGCCCGGTCAGCCCTCGGAGAGCGGGCCGGTGCCACCACCACGTCGCCCGATGGCAATTTGACCCACCTTTCGCCATGCCTTCGACCGCGCGGGAGCCCCTCCGCCGCGTCCAGGCCCGAGCAACGCCCTTGAGAAGGCCTTTGTCGACTGCTACCTCCTGCCGGCACCTGGCGCGGTCGGCCTCGCCAGATGAGCGAGCCAGCCGGCGGAGCCTGGCGTGGAGCACGCTGATGGGCTGCCCTGGGCTGTCGGATCGAAGGAGTTGTTAACACCAGCCTGCCGGCCCGTCGCTGCGGTGCTTCTGGCGAGCGCCGTGCGGCTTCATCTCGCACAGCTGCACCGGGATGCCCCGGCGGGCGAGCTGCAGGAAGCGCACTCTGCCCCGCCAGCCAGCCCGGGCGCGCCGATGACGGTCACCGGAGTCATGCCAGGGATCCTCTCCTCGGCGGGGCGCATCCCCGCCAGCGGCCCCGGTGGCGTGACGCGTCCCCACCTGCCGCCGGGCCCGGCCTGCCCTTCTGGAGCACCACGAAGCGGCAGTTCTCCAGCTCGTTCAGCGCCCTGCGGTGTAAGAGCACGGTGAGCAGCAGATCGTAGGGGAATGCGCCTGGTCGCCGATCACCGAGAGCTCGCCGGCTGAAGGGCGCCGTCGGGTTGCGGCGCGGCGATGGACTTCAGCTTGTCCACCTCGTCGCCGCAGCGCCTGGTCGAGGGGCATCACCAGCCGCCCGCTCAGGTCGGTCTGGCGGGGATCTGCCCGTTCTCCAGCTGCACCACCATCGCCGGTCCACCGACCAGGATGTCCTGGGTGGTGATGGTCACCGCCACCGTGTCCTTGGGTCACCGAGCGGGTGCTGGAATGGGCGGCTCGATGTCCTCGCACTGGGTCAGCGAGATGGCCGAGGCGAGGCGTAGGACTTGAGGCAGGAACACCAGGATGATGGTCATCATGTCCATCATCGCGATGATGTTAGACTCGCGGATCTCGCCGGCGGCATCCCGCTCCTTGCGCTTCTTGCGGGCCAGCGCCTGGCGGAGCATCAGCCGCTGCAGCGTCTCCTCGTCGAGCTCGGGCGGGCGGGCGACCGGGGCCAGCCATCACATCGCTCCCAGGGTGACGTCGCTGAAGAGCACCGTGCGATCCTTGCCGGGCGTCTCGCGGATCGGCGTCCATGGTCGCCACCAGGCACCTCGTAGGGGATCTCGCTCTCGGCGCCGACGATGACCTTGGACTCGCTGGGGAACTCCTTCTTGATGTTCACCATCGACTGGGTGAGCGCGGTGTAGTCAAAGTACTCGTCCCAGGGCAGTCTTGCGGGATGCTGGGCGGCGCCATCGGCGGCCATTGGCCGGGCGCCTGCTGCTGCCCCAGCACCTCACCGGCGGCGGCGACGTAGAAGCCCCGCCTGGAGATCAGCACGGTGAGCAGCAGCTTCGGCTTGTCCGCGTCGTCGGTCATCTGCGCCGCAGGGCCACCGTAGTTGGGGGCGTTGACGTTGAGGATTCCGAACGCCGAGAGCCCGGTGATCGACAGGAGCATGAACATGATCAGGTTCATGAGGATGTCGAGATAGGGGACGATGTTGAGCTCGCCCACCTCGTGCTGGTCTCCGGATCGCGGAGCTCTCCGCTTGCTGTAGAAGAACGCCATCGGCGGTCCGGCGAGGGCCTAGGCCGAGCGCTCGAAGATCCATCGCCGACGTCTCGCCGGCCTGGCGGCGGCAAGGAGGTTCTCCAGCTTCAGGCGCGCTGAGCTCCACCGTGTCCACCATCTTCTTGGCGTAGGCGTTGAGGAAGAGGTGGGCCACGATGCAGGAGACGCCGCGATGCCGAGAGGCCGAAGGCGGTGTTGTTCATCGCCTCGGAGATGCCGCTGGAGAGAATGGCTTGCTTCTGGTCGGCGGGGACGTTGCCCAGCGACTGGAAGGTGGTGATCAGACCGGTGATGGTGCCGAGGAGTCCCACCAGGACGGCGATGTTGGCCAGGGACCAGCAGCCAGGGGATGCGGGACTGGATGGGCGGCGGTGTGCTCGAGGATGGCCTCCTCCACGCTCTTGGCCACCTCCATCTCACCGCGGTTGGCGCGGTGAGCCCGGCGCGGATCACCCGGGCCAGGGCGGCGTGCGGCGCGGCGCCGCAGAGCTTCACCGCCCGGTCCACGTTGCCGGTGAGCGACCAGCGGTGATCTGCTCCATGAACGGCGCCGGCGTTCAGGTTGTAGCGGAACATCAGGGTGACGATCGCGCTCGATCACCACGGCGATCGCGCAGGCCATCCAGAAGATGTTCACGTACATGAACGGCCCGCCCTCCTTGAAGAAACCGGATGATGGAGTCCTTCACGCCGCTCCCGGCGACGGGAACTGCGCTGAGGACGCATCGATCAGGTGGATCGACGTGCTCATGGAAGAGACGATTCCTTTCGGCGGGGGAGTCACGTCCGTCCGGTGACAGGCGGACGGGAGTGCGCAAGCTGCTCTCGATCCAGGGGAAAACGTGCGAGGCCATCGTCCTTCTGGCTCGCCCGGGTGTCCCAAGAACTCCAGGCCGGCGCTGGCCCGATGTCCCACCGCCCACCAGATCTGGCGACGTCACGCCGCCGCTCCAGCGTCGAGCCGGCTGCCGGAGGCTCAGGCGCGCTGGAGGGCACGGCCGGTCCGCCCTCGTCCACCGCGCCGGTGCCGCACTCCTTGTTGGGGCAGGCACTGCACCCGTGCCCCGTCGCGCTTGCTGTGACTTCTGCAGCAGGTAACGGCGAGGCGCACTGCGGACAGGTCTCGGGCAGCGGCCGGTCCCACGCGGCGAAGGTGCAGTCCGGGATAGCGGTTGACAGCCGAAGAACACCTTGCCCCGCCGGCTCCGTCGCTCCGGTGAGGTAACCCACCTTGCAGGTCGGGGCAGGCCACGCCGATGGACAGGGGGCTTGCTGACTTGCACTCCGGGTAGCCGGAGCAGGCCATGAAGCGCCCGAACCGCCCGCGCTTGATGACCATCGGCGCGGCCGCACTTCTCGCAGGTCTCGTCGGTGCGTCTGCTCCTCCACCGGGATGACCTTCCCGTCGACTTCCTTGAAGTCCTTGGTGTTCTTGCACTCGGGTAGCCGGTGCAGGCCAGGAAGCGACCCATCTTCCCCCACTTGATGGCCATCATCTTCCCGCACTTCTCACGCAGTTGACGTCGGTGGGGATCTCACTCCCGCTTGACGTCGCGCATGTCCCCAGCTCGGCCTTGGCCAGGGTGACCTGAAGGGGTCGTGAGAACTCGCGCAGCACCGTCGCCAGTTCCGCTCGCCCTCAGGAGATCTGGTCCAGCTGCTCCTCCATCCCCGCGGTGAAGGCCACGTCCATCTCGTGGGAGAGTGCTTCACCAGCTCCTCGGTGGTGATCTTCCCCAGCTCGGTCGGGTGGAAGCGGCCTTCCAGCTTCTCCACGTACTTCTTGTCCTGGATGACCGAGAGGATCGGCGCGTAGGTCGACGGGCGCCCGATGCCCTGCTCCTCCAGCTCCTTGACCAGCGAGGCCTCCGGTGAAGCGCGGGGGCGGCTGGGTGAAGTGCTGCTCGGACTGCAGGCCCATGCCCACCAGCTTCAACGGGATCGCCCGCGGCCAGCTCGGGGAGCTGCACGTCTCCCTCGTCGGGCGTCCGGCCGTCGTCGTTCGGCAGCCTTCTCCCGCTCCGCCTCCTCCTCGGAGGTGGGGACCATCCCGTACACCGCCAGGTACCCGGCGAACTTGAGGATCGAGCCCGCGGCGCGGAAGGTGGCCCGCCCGGCACCGATCTCCACCGTGGTCTGGTCGTAGACCGCGGGCTTCATCTGGCAGGCGACGAAGCGGTTCCAGATCAGCGTCGTAGAGCCGAGCCACGTCCGGCTCGAGGAAGGCCGTCACCCGATCCGGCGTCCACTCCATCGAGACCGGACGGATCGCCTCGTGGGCGTCCTGGGCGCACTTCGCGGCTCTTGTAGACCACCGGCTCGTCGGGCAGCGCCTCCTTGCCGTAGGTGTCGGCGATGAAGCTCGCGCGCCGGCCGACCGCGTCGTCGGAGAGCCGCGTCGAGTCGGTGCGCATGTAGGTGATGAGGCCGACCGCGCCCTCGTCGCCGAGCTCCACGCCCTCGTAGAGGCGCTGGGCGAGCGTCATCGTCTTCTTGGCGGTGAAGTGCAGCTGGTTCGCGCGCCTCCTGCTGCAGCTTGCGAGGTGATGAACGGCGGCGGGGCATTGCGCCGGCGCTCGCGCCGCTCGACCGAGTCGACCCGGTAGTGAGCGTTGCGCAGCTCGGCGACGCAGCCCATCGGCGATGGCCTGGTCAGAGACCTCGGCACTTCTTCCCGTCCAGCTTGGCCAGCCGGGCGCGTGAACGAGGGCGGCGAGCTTGCCTTCGAGCTCCGCCTCCAGCGTCCAGTACTCCACCGGGACGAAGGCCTTGATCTCCCGCTCGCGCTCGACGACCAGGCGCACCGCGACCGACTGCACGCGGCCGGCGGACGAGCCCGCGCCGCACCTTCTTCCAGAGCAGCGGGCTGATCTTGTAGCCGACCAGCCGGTCGAGGATGCGCCGCGCCTGCTGCGACGTCGAACTTGGCCTGGTCCAGCGGCCGCGGGATGCGGCGATGGCCTCCTGCATCGCCTTCTTGGTGATCTCGTTGAAGAGCACGCGCACGCGCGTCCGGGTTGACGCGAGCTCCTCGCGCGATGTGCCAGGCGATGGCCTCGCCCTCGCGGTCGGGGTCGGTGGCCAGGAGACACGCTCTCCGCGCCCTCGCCGCCGCCTTCTTCAGCTCTGCCAGCGCCTTCTCCTTGCTCGGGATGACCTGGTACTCGGGCGCGGAAGTCGTGCTCGACGTCGATGCCCATCTTGCTCTTGGGCAGATCCTTCACGTGGCCGACCGACGCCTTCACCGCGTAGCCAGCTGCCGAGGTACTTCTTGATCGTCTTCGGCCTTGGCCGGGCGACTCCACCACCACCAGGTAGCGGGAGCCACGGCGCGGCGCGGCGGAGCCGCTGCCTCCACCACCGCCAGAGCGCGGCGCTTGCCGGCCGCGGTCGGTGCAGCCTTCTTGGCCGCCGGAGCGGCCTTCCGCGCCGCGGGCTTGCTCGCCTTGCGGACCGGCGCTGCGCTCGCCTCGCCTTCCTTGGCGCTGGCGGGGCGTCGGTCTTCTTTGCTTCGTGTCGTCGGCATCCGTCTCCTCACACCCGTTCGTAACGCTTCCCGGGCGACTGGAAAGCCAGCCCGAGCAATTCGAGCTCAGAAAGCGCGCTCATCAGTGTCCCCGGGTCGAACCCGGACTCGACCTCGAGCTCTTCCAGCGGCCGCGGGGTGCGCAGAGCAGCCCGTACGCACCGTCTGCGCCTGCGCGGACAGGAGCGGCACCTCGTCCGGGAGCGCAGGCGCCGCAGCGGAGAGCAGTCCCACGGCCCGCGGGGCGTCGTCGGCCGAGAGACGGACCTGGGGCGATGCCGTGCCGGAGAAGGAGGTTGCAACCCAGGGCGGCCTCGGCCCACACCTCCCCGGCCAGGCGAGGATGGGCCGGCCTTGCCTCCGGGCACGCGCGCGGTGTGCAGCGCCCCGCTGTGCTCCCCGGCGCAGCAGCACCACCACCGCGTCGGCCGATCCGGAGATCAGCCGGTTGCGGCGGGGGAAGGTCCTGGCGACTCGCCCGGACGCCGGGAGGCAGCTCGCTGCTGACAGCGCGCCGCCGGCATCGAGGATGGCCGGCACCAGACGCTCCTGGGCGGCGTCGATGGCGTCGAGCGCAGGCACGAGAAAGCGCCAGGATCTCTCCTCCGGCGTCGAGCGCACCCAGATGACAGGCACGATCCACGCCCGCGGCAGCCCCGGACACCACGCCCGCCCCGCGCAGGGCCACCACCGAGGCGAACTCCCGGGCCCGGCGAAGGAAGCCCTGCTCCGGGATGGCGGGTGCCGACCAGGTGCCAGCCGACGCCGTGGCGCTCCCACCGCTCCTCGGAAAACAAGACCGGAGGCGCGTCGGAGACCTCCGCCAGCCGCTCCGGGTAGCCCGCGTCACCGGGGTGGACAACCCGCATCTGCCCCGCGGGCGGCGCGCTCGCACCGCCTCGGCCACCGCCTGGCGTGAGCGCAGACCGCGCATGCGTTCCGCACCGCATCGGCCAGGGGCACGGTGTCCACCCAGTCACGCACCGGGGTGGCAAGAAGGTCCGCCCACCGTCCATCGGCCCACCGGCGCACCTCGCCCAGGCCGACGCTCCCCACCCCGGGCACGGCCCACAAGGCGAGCAGGGCGTCGCGTTCGGCGACAGGAGCTGGAAGGGGCGTTGCGTCCATTCGGGCCGGGTCCGCCTGCCAGTCCCGAGCCACCTAGTAGAAGAGGCGGACCGGCCGGCGGCGGCGCGAGACATAAGGCCGCGGATGGACCGGGTCAAGGAGCCGACTCGCCCTTCGCTCCTGAATCCAACGATGTTTCGACTGTTATTTCGGTCGCTTGGACGCTGGCGGCACTACCGCGAGCGACCGCACTGCGCGGGCGTCCGGGCTCAGCGGTGGGCGGTCTGGGCGGCCCCGGCGCGCATCTCCACCCGGTCGCCGGCGACGATTTCCCGGAGCGAGCGGACGAGCAAGCAGGTGGTGACCGTCTCGCGGACGTCCACCCGCCATGCACTGCCCGACGTCCTCGACCGGGAGCGTGAGGTCCTGGTTGCTGCTGGGATCGACCCCACGTCCTGCAGGATGGGGTCGCCCTGGCGAATGATGGTGAAGACGTTGCCCACCTGGACGCCCTGGGTCGGAGCCGGCGTCGACCAGCACCCGGTCGTACTGTCCGGAGATGGTGGTGTAGCGGTCGCAGCGGCGCGCCACCACGGTGAGGCCGGTCAGCGCAGCACCGTTGGGGTGGCGCTCACCGACTCGAACAGGCGCTCGCGGGCCGGGCCCGATCCGATCGCCACGGCGCACCTCGTCCACGGACTTCACCAGCGTCGCCCGACGCTTCTGGTCCGAGGTCCGGTTCACCTTCACCACGCCGACGACCAGCGTCTGGTACGCCGGGAACTTGCCGGGCGGGATGCTTCACCTCGCCCAGCGGTCCGGAACACGAGGTAGTTCGCCCCCACCTGCACCGCGCTCCGGTCCATGAGGTCGAGGTAGACCATGGTCGGGCGGCGAGAGCATCTCGGTCTCCGCGAAGCTGGCCACCAGGGTGCCCGGGCCTCGATCTCCTTCGGGGTGACGAAGCCGTTCTTGACCACGATCTCCTTGGTCTTGGCCTCGATGGGCAGCGCACCGCCTGCACCTCGTCGTCGCCCGCCACCGGCTCACCGGCCACGCACCTCGTCCTCGTCACCGCTCACCGGCTCGGCGCGGGTGGGAGTCTCCCTCGCCGTTGCCGGGGAAGAAGCGCACCTGGTTGCCCGGAGTAGATCCAGTGGGGTTGGCGATCTGCGGGTTGTAGGACCAGACCTGCGGCCAGTACCAGGGGCTGCCCCAGGTACTTGCTGGAGAGATCCCACAGCGTGTCGCGCCCGCTCGACGGTGTGCACGCTGTGCCGGCGCCCTGCTCCGGTGCCTCCGGGCGTGACCGTCACCTGCCCGGTCTGTTGCTGGGGCTGGGCGGCGGCTTCACCTCGGTGCTCCTCGACCTCCGTCGAGCCTCCCTGTGTCGTTTGCGCCAGGGCGGCAGAGTGGCGAACACCAGCACACACAGCAACGGTCGCATCAGGGAGCCCTCGGAATGCCGGGGCCAGTCGCGCCCGGCCTCGCTGGCCGCTGGCGTACCGGGAAAGGACGTCACCACCCGGGCGAGGTGCCCGCGCCTCGGGGGATGTGCTTCATTCGAGGTCGGCACTCGGCGAGCTTGAGCATCGCCTGCTGCACCACGTCGCCGGCCGGGTACTTCCTGGAGGATGGACTCCAGCAGCTTCGCCGCCCGGGCGGGCTCGTCCTGCCCCAGCTCACCCAGCGCAGCGAGGTAAAGGGGCGTCGTCGGCCCGCGCATCGCGGGTGGACCTCGGCGAAGCGCTTCATCCGCTCCACCCCGCCGGCGAGATTGCCGGTCCGGAGCGACTCCAGGCCTGAGCTGAATTCCGCACATGGCTGGATGGCATCGGCCGGCGCGTCGGTGGACGCCGGCTGGGAAGAGCGGGTGAGGCGGAGATCGGCTCCGAGTCGGGCTCGCTCACCGGGGTCAGCAGTCGAGCGGCGGGGCCCGCCCGGACGGGGCTTGAGCTTCACCACTGGCGAGGGTCGGGATCTCCGAGCCCACCGCAGGGCCCGCGGTGATCGCCGCGGCCAGGGCTGGAGGGACGCGGCGGCACGGCCGCAGCGGCACCACGCGGACCGCCGCCCGCTCGGTTTCCAGCGCCCTCCACGCCGCGAGGAGAGCCGCAGATTCTCGTCCTGGAGCTGCTTCACCGAGGCCACGCAGGGTGCGCACCTCGGACTTGCTCGCCCGCATCCGAGAGGCGCAGCCGGACCCACACAGGGCAGAGCAGGACGAAGGCGAGGAACAGGGCGCACCTGGGGAGGCGGAGGCTCTCAACCCACCGAGGATAGAGGCGCGTTCCAGGAGGGTCAAGAAAGGCGGCCCGGAGCCACGAAGGCCAGGTGCCGACCAGTCCTACCTTTGTCCCGCCGGTGCGAGAAGAATGCTCCGTCGTCGCAGGCGGTGCACCCCGGCACGTCCTCGATCGCCCCGTCGGACATGCCTGTCGCACGGAGGGTCAGGCGGACCGCAGGCGCAGGTCGAGGTGGGGCCTGGGGCCTGCGCCGCTCACCACCGCGTTGCTGAAGAGGGCCTCGGAAGCGCCACGCCAGCTCTCCGAACCTCAGTCAGCAACAGCGCCCGATGCAGGGACCGATCGCCGCCCGGCAGCGCTCCGCCGGCGATCCCGAGCGGCCCAGCACCTCCACCGCCCGCGCGACGACGCGGGCCTCGGTCCCGCGCCAGCCGGAGTGCACCGCGGCCACCCGGCGACCGTCGACATCGGCGAGGAGGACCGGCACGCAGTCGGCGGTGCGGATGCCCACCCAGTGGCCGGGCGGTCTCCGGTCCACAGTCCGTCGGCCTCGGGGATCACCCCGGGATTCCCTGGCACCACCGCCGCGCCATGCACCTGCTCGGCGAGGATCAGATCGGCGACGTCGAGCCCGGCAGCACCGGGCCAGCCGGGCCCGGTTCGCCCGGACGTCCTCCCCTGCCCCGCTGGCTGGACCGAGATCCAGCTCTGACAGGCACCGACGCTCACCCCGCCTGCCGGAGCGTGAAGCCGTGACGAACTGGGAAGGAGCGCGCGGTGAGAAACAGCTCGGGACCGGACACGACCCCGGAGCTCTACTCCACACCGGGGGCACAGCCGCGGACCGGCGCAGGGCGCCGCCGGTCCGCCCTCAGCTCACGTGCTCAGCCCGGGATGGTGAGGGCACGCCAGCCGGGTGTTCTCCTCGCGGGTCGGGAGCCTGACGCGGAGCAGCACCGTCGAGCCGGGCTTCGGCGTCGCGGAGGATGCGTGAGAGTCGTCAGCGGAGGCGATCTTCTTGCCGCCCGCCTCGAGCATCACCATGCCGGGGCGAGCTGCGCCTCGAAGCCGGGCTGCCCGGCTGCACGTCGGTGATCACCGCGCCCCACGGGTAGGCAGGCCGTTGGCCTCCGCGGTCCGAGGGTCGATGCTCTGGATGGTGAGTCCGATCCGCTTGTTGGTCTCGTCCTTCTGGCTGCGGTTCGGGCGTCACTGCCCGCCACCTTGTCGATGCTCACGGTCACGGGAGGTCGAGCTGCACCTTCACCTCCTGCTGCTTCCCGCCGCGATAGATGCCCAGGTTCACGGTGCTGCCCGGGTTCCGGAGGCCGACGCGCGCGGGAGAGGGCGGAGCTGCTCTCGATCTTCTTCCCGATCGAGGGTGACCACCACGTCGTCGGACTTGAGCCCGGCCTTCTCACCGGGGCTGCTCCTTGGTGACATCGTTGATCAGCGCCCCGGACTCGGAGGGCACGTTGAGCGCCTTAGCTGAGCTCCGGGGTGAGGTTCTGCAGCTTCACCCCGATGTAGCCCCGGGTCACCGCTGCCGTTCTTCTCCAGCTGGGGGATGATCGCCTTGGCCAGGTTGCTGGGAACGGCAGAAGCCGATTCCCGCCCCGCCGCTGACGATGGCGGTGTTCATCCCGATGACCTCGCCCGTGCAGGTTGAACAGCGGGCCACCGGAGTTGCCGCGGGTTGATCGCCGCGTCGGTCTGGAGGAAAGTCGTCGTAGGTGCGTCGCGCCGATCTCCCGGGCCTTGGCGCTGAGGATGCCGGCGCTGACGCTGGAGGCGAGGCCGAAGGGATTGCCGATGGCCACCACCCAGGTCGCCGACCCTCACCGCGTCAGAGTCACCGAGCTTGAGCACCGGAAGGTTCGCCGGGGCGACTTCGAGCTTGATCAGCGCGATGTCGGTGAGCGGATCGCGGCCCAGACACCTCGGCCTCCAGCGCGCTGGCCGTCGGCGAAGCGCACCCGGATGTTGAAGGCGCCTTCCACCACGTGGTTGTTGGTGAGGATGTAGCCGCGGGGATCGATCACGAAACCGCTGCCCGCATCCCTGCCGGACGTCGCCGCCGGGATCGCGGCGGCCGCGGGAAGGAGCTGGTCGAACGGATCCTCAGATGCCCTCGTCGCGCTCCACGCGAGAGGTGACGTCCACGTTCACCACCGCCGCCTTGACGCTGTCTACCAGCGGGGCCAGCTGAGGGAGGGCGCGCTGCCGCGGGGTCTGCACCTGTGCCGGCTGGAGGCGGCGGGGTGTCAGCCCGGGCGGCTGGCCGGACATGGAGGAAGGGAACGGCGAAGAGGGCAGCCGCAGCCCGCGGCCACCGGAAGAAGGAGGCGTCGGGAAGCAGTCATGTTGGGTACCACCTAAGCAGCGCCAGCGAGGGCGCTAAAGGAGGGAATCTGGAAGCGACGACTGTGCACACCAGAACACCACCAGGGCACGCTTCTTCTGCCGCCGGGCCCGCCTTCAATCCCCCTGCCGGTCCGGAAGGGTTGCGAGGTTCAAGGCCCGGAAAGAGGGGGATGGGCTGCCTCCAGCGCCGCGAGCCGCTGGGCAGGTCGATCGAGCCCGCCCGGACGCCCCCCGACCAGGTCGGCGAACCGCTGGGAGGTGGGACTCCACCCGGGACCGGGCGTAGCTGGCCACCGTGCCGCTCTTGAGGATGAAGGCGAAGTCCGAGGACTGGGCGAGCAGCGGTTCCCGGAAAGCCTGGAGCAGGGCCCGCTCTTCCAGCGGCGTGACGCTCCGCGCGATGCGGGCGAAGGGCGCGAGCATCCCGCGCGACAGCCGAACAGGGCGCGCGGGGATCCAGTCGTTGCTCGGGATCGAGCCAGGTCGGCGGCGTGTCCCCGCTCGCCCCAGCTGCTCTCCACCGGGCGCGACCAGCTGCGCCTCCGGCCAGGCCTGGAGATCGTCGGTCGGGGTGACCAGCGTCAGCTCTGACCGCGCGCGCCTCGCGGAAGAGCGGCCTCGAGAAACGCCGGGCCTCTAGAACCACCAGTTGCCCGAAGAGCTCGGCGTCGTAGGGGGCGACCACCAGCGGGATCGCGGTCCATCCCCGGCAGCAGCGCCGCGGTTCGGCGGGCAGTCCGCTCGACGAAGTCGCGGGCGTGCTCGCCGGCGCGGGCGAATGCCGGTTCCGGCGCCCAGGCGGCCTTGTGCTCCGGTGCGCCCGGTGATCCGGTGGTACTTCAACGGTCCGGCGGCGCGGTCGCCCTCCCTGCACCACCGGTGACCAGCGCCGGCAGCGGCAGGTCCCACCCCGCGTCGCGGTAGAAGTCGCGGTAGAGCGGGTCCGCGCTGGGTAGCGCCGCTCGGCGCTCCAGACCTGCTCGGAGCCTCGGGGTCCCGGCGCGTAGGCAGCCACCCCGGAGCGCGGTGAAGGCCGGGGCGCTGCACCGAGCGCAGCGGGCGGGGCTCAGGGCGTCGACCAGCCGTGGGCATCGAGGAAGGTGAAGCGCAGGCCGCTCACCGGCCAGCACCCGCTCCACGCCGGGAAGTGCCGCATCCGGCAACCAGAAGCCGCTGGGCGGCGCGCCGAGGGCGCGGGTGTGCTCCGCCACACCCACCGCAACCTGGGCGTGCACCGCCTCCGGCGACGGGACGGAGCGGGGGAGGAAGCCGTGCGTGGCGCCGGAGGCGATGAGCTCGAGCAGTCCCGCGTCGCGGAGGCTGGCCAGCGCCGGCACCAGCCGCCTGCGGTAGCGCCCGCTCCACAGCGCCTCCAGCCGCTGGAGGTGAGTCGCGGTGGAACGCCGCCACCGGCCCGAAGGCCCGCATCCTTCGCCGTGCTGACCGCTCCCGCTCGGCCAGCGCCCGCAGCCAGGCCAGTCGCTCGCCGATCCGCCGCTGGAGCAGCGGGTCCTCAGCATCGACACCAGGGTGGGAGGTGACCGAGAGGGTGAGCCGCAGCGGAACCCGGTCGTTGGCCAGTCGCTCCAGGATCGTCGAGCAGCGGCAGGTAGCACTCCAGCACTGCCTCGGTGAGCCAGCCCTCCTCGAGGTGATCCTCGTCCTCGGGATGGCGGATTGTGGCGCAGGGCAAGTGGGCGTGGAGCACGAGGAGCAACGCTCCCGGGCGACCGCACCGTAGCGCTCCGCCACCGGAGTGACCTGGACGCCGGTGGCGCCGACGCCGACCTTTGCCACTCGCCAGCGTCTGCTCCACCGCGGAGCCAGCGGATCACCCGTTCCGCCCGCGCAGGCGTGGCGCACCCGACGCCGGGCCGCGTCCTCCTCGCCTCGGACCGCCGGGGCTGGTCACGCCAGGGCAGGCGGCGCGGATGAGTCGAGTGCCTCACTTTGCCGTCACCTCCACCGCATCCTGGACGGCTGCACCGCGCGGCCAATCCAGTCCAGTGTCGACCGAGGGCGACCTTGCAGGTCCGTCACCTCACTGAGCCGCCCGGGGGACCGATCTGGCGGCAGCCACGGCGAGGGCCGCTTCCGCCGGCCCATCAGGCGCGTCCAGCCCTCGCGGCCGAGCAGCACCGCCTCGGCGGCGTAGGCTTCACCGGGCCGCAGCCCCTCGAGGTACGTGCTCCTCGTCCGCAGCCCGGTGCAGTCTCCGACGCGCTTCAGCCGCTCGTCACGGAAGACGCGGAGGACGCCGGGCCGGGGCTCGGCGAGCCCGGAGCGCCGCACCGCGCTTCCTCCAGCTCGCGCCGGAAGTCCCAGGAGACGAACAGCGTGGTCGGATCTCGCACCAGGAGCACGGGGCCTCTGGTGCCGACGTCCGCCAGCGGGAGCGCGAATCGCGACGTGGGGCCTCCGGCACCTCGGCGAGCGGAAGCGGGCGTGCGCGAAGCCGACGAGGAGCCGGCGGGGCGTCGAAGGACCCCGACTCGAGCGGTCGGCTCCGACGCGGCCGGCGCGCTGGACGGGGAAGCTCCCTGGCGTGGGCGGGGCGCTGGCGGCGCTCCGGATCTGAAGCGGTGGAACGGAGCGGGACCTCCGCGGGGGCCAGGAGCGGCGGGGCGGCTCGCCGGTCACGCTCGCCGCTGTCGCAGCCGAGACCGCCTCGACCGTCCCAGCGCGCGAGGTCGCGGTCGCGGATCGGGCCGGGGCGAGGGGCAGCGCGCCATTGGACCTGCAGCGCCGAAGCCTCGGCTGGGGGCAGGGTTTCCCGGGCGGAGCTCACTCCCGGAAAGGGAAGCGGCCCGAATTTGCGGCCTCGGGAGATGGCCGCGGGTCAGCTCGTCGTGCCCGGGCGATTTCCCTGGGAGGCACGGGGACCGTCTTCGGGACGGGGACCGAGGGCGTCTCTGCCACGGGTTGCGGCTGGAGGCGCATCTTCTGGGGACCCGGGGGTCTCGCTCACCGCGGCGGCCTTCTTTGCGGACGGGGGCAGTGGTCTCCTCTTCGCCGGCGCTGCCCCCGCGCCGCGGGCGCGGCCAGGGAGGCTTTTCCACCGCGCCGGCGGCAGACGCTGCAAGCTTCTTCAGCCTTCCGGGGGCGGGAGCCAGGCGTGCCACCGAAGAACAGCCCGCCAAGGCCTCCAGCAGTATCGGCCCCGGGTCCGCAGCCGGCTGCTGCCCTTTCCCAGGAGCTTGCGGGCCAGCTGTCCTGCAGCTACTCCACGGCAGAGCGTCTCGAAATCTTTCCATTGGCGGGCTGTGTCTCGCGCACACGCGCTTTACGCGTCGCTCCCATCCGGGGTCAACGCTCGCGGCCGGCTGCATTACGCCCCCCGCCCAGAAGCTTCGAGCAGCGGCCGACACCCCCGCCCTCCCGTTGCTCGCCGGTTTTTCGAGGTCTGGCCCGCCGTCGCCACCTGGGCCCGGCGGGTCAGCGTAGGCCGTCTGCCGCACCGGGGCCAGAAGCCATCGGGTGATCACCCTCTTCCACCATCGTGAGGGAGACCTCCCCTTCTCGCCGGGACATCGTCGGCGGTGCCTGGGTCCTGCGCGTCCCAGCATCGGGCGGGGGGCGCTCCTCGACCGGCTGGAGCCACTTCTGCCCGGGCGAATCCCCAGCGCGCGCCAGCTCGAAGGGCGATCCACGCCGCCGTCCAGCACCGCGATCGATCCGGTGAGGGTGGGGGCGGCCGCTCCTCGGGCACCCGGCCCGGACACCGCTCCTCTATACGAGGCGGGCCGCCTGTCCTCCGTGGAGCTGCCCCTGGAACTCCGCGGGGCCGGCGGCACGTGGGCGCAACCGTCGAGGGCGACGCTGCGCCAGTGCAGCGGTACCTCGCCGCCCGCGGGCAGGCGGTGGTCCCCACCGCGGCCCGGGCGCAGGAGGTGCGCCCTCGGTCGCCGCCTGGCGGTGCACCACGTGCCTCACGGCATCGAGGTGCCGCGCAGGGTTGCCCGCGGGCGCGGGGCGGGCGGGGCACTCCGCTGCGCGATCCGCCACGTCCGGCTGGCAGCTCACCCCTCGGCGGTGGCTTCTTCTCGCGCGCGCAGTCCGGACGCGCCGACTCGGTGGGGGTGTCCGCCTCGAGACTCGTTGCAGCCGCGGCGCGGGATCCACCGGGCGGGCCGACGTCTGACCTGAGAGGCCTCGGCCGCAGCTTGCCAGCGGTCTGCCTCCCATCCCCGGCCCAGGGGACCGGTGCGGATCGTTCACCTCCTGGGGAGGGTTCGGGACCGGCAGCCCGGCGTCCCGGCCACCGATGCTGCGCTTGAGGCCACACCTCGGCCCCGGCCGAGGGCTGCCCGGTGGTGGCCGCCGATTCCGACTCTCGCACGCGCCAGGCCCCCGCGGGGTGCACCCTGTCTTCCCCCATCCCGGGGACCGGGACGGGCTGGCGAGCTCCCTGCCAGGCCCTCCGCGCCGACGCTGGCGCTGGGGGTCCCGCGCCGGCGCCCCGAGGCCCTCGCCTACGTGGCAGCGCGAACACCACCCACGCGCAGGTCCGGGAAGCTTTGCTGCGCGACCTCTACCGACATCTGGAGCACCTCCGGTTCCTCGGGGCCTCGGAGCGCCCCCGCCCTGCCGACGCTGGGAGTGCCTTCGCTGGTGAGTTGACGCGCGCGGCGGCCGAGTGGGCCCTGAGCCCACCGACCCCGGCACCACATCCGGAGGCTTCGGCTAGACTCAAGCGCCCCTCATGGAGCGTCGCGTCCTCATCGTCGAGAGCCAGAACGACTTCGCCCTCAGCATGGCCTCCGTGCTCCGCTCAGCGGGCTTCCAGACCGCCACCGCGGAGAACGCCGCCGACGCACTGCGCGAGCTCGAACTGCGCCGGCCGGACCTGGTCGTGCTCCGGGCCGAGCTGCCCGATCAGTCAGCGGCTTCGTGCCCATGCGGGCAGATCAGAAGAGGCGCTTCGGACAGAACCTCCCGGTGCTCCTCCTCATCTCGACGTCGGGCAGGAGGGGCCTCTCCCAGCACGCCAGCGGCCCCGACGCCGCCGACGGCTACCTCACCATCCGCCTTCCGAGATGGGTGAGCTGGCGCGAGATGAGCAGCGGAATCCTCCCCGCTGCCAGTGGTCGCCGAGCGACGACATGGACAGGCTCGCTCGGAGGCGCCGCGCATGACCGGCGGGCGGGCGGCCCACCCCACCCGGAGATGCCGGTTCCACCCCCGCTGCGCGCTCGCCGCCAGGGCAGCCTCCCCGGCTCCCGCCGGGAGCGCCAGCTGGCCTTCACCGAGGAAGACCGCGCCTTCCTCGACCGGACGTTCGCCTCCATCGCCGACCGCGAAGAGCCGAGCTGCTGCCGAATCGCAGAAGCTGCGCCGGACGCCGCCCGCCGCGAGTCGATGGGCACGCCGGAGGGGGAAGATCCGCGATCCTGCGGGGACGAGCTGAAGCTTCGCGCGCGGCGCAGCTGGCCCGCACCTCAGAGGAGATCTGGACCGATCCGGGAACAGGAGCTGCTCAGCGCTGGGAGGACCGGCTCCCCAAAGGCAGAACGGACGATGGGCTGCAGGGCCTACGAAAGTCACTGCAGTCGCGCGGGCGACCTCCTCCGCCAGCTTCGCGAACGCAGGCCCAGGCGGCGATGATCCAGAAAAGGAGCGCGAGCACGGCGCTGGCACCGTCGGCGAATCTGCAGCTTCCAGAGGTTCGCCACCGAGAAGGACCTGATCGAGGTCGTCGCCTCCAAGGAGAGGGACCTGGCGATGACCCGGCGGGACCTCCACCCGCGGAGGAGGTCAGGAGCAATACGTAACTGAAGTGAAGTACGGGT
>ERZ1370068.10916-contig-9573_pt1 | contig 49808 bp, 54 predicted proteins | sample MGYA00561227_ERZ1370068 | MGnify/ENA primary metagenome ERZ1370068 (study PRJEB38410, sample SAMEA6850437) | metagenome | study: Metagenomic assessment of the ecological functions of the soil: analysis of the soil microbiota associated with the... | reverse complement strand
CTTACGTATTGCTGGACGCAGCGGCTTCAGGCGTCCGCGAAGCCGCCGTGACGCATGTCTGGCCACCCGACGGCTACACATCCGCAGCACGTGTCTGGGAGGCCGTCGCCGGCTGGTTTTGCTCTTCCTCGCTGCGGACATCCCAGGGCCACCGCGACGCGGAACGTCGCCGGCCATCTCGATCGCAACGACGAAACATCAGCAGTAAGGCGCGCACCCCGGCAAACCGGGCGAGGTCAGATAGGATCCGCCGACCGCCAAGGCGACGATGCGTGACAGCACAGCCGGAACGTGTGCCGGGCGCCGATCACGCACTTTGGAAGATCGGCGCGGCGAGCTCACGACAACGGCCGCGGCACCGCCCTCCTCGGGGTCGTGCCGACCGGCGTGCGCTACCAGAGGAACACCCCGGCGTTGACTCCAGCAGTTCGCGAGCGGTCCGTCCAACGCGGCCGGCGCTGAAACTCCGGGCCGCCTCGGCGTTTGCCACCGATACGCGGATGGCATGCGCCGGCCTGTCGATCGTGCCGCCGGACTGCGATTCGACTACAGCCAGGCGATCAGCCCGACCGATTCAGGAGCTCGATGAGTCCGGGAACGACACTGAACGACTGATCCCAGGTCGCGGCCGCCGACACCCTCTATAGCCTGGCACGTCCTCTCCCCGCGGGTCAGCGCGACCGTCCAGCTCACGTCCGACGGCCGCATCGGTCCCGCGCGGAAGCTACGGACGGTTCCACCAGGGCATCCTGATCGAAGCGAATTGAGCCCGGTGCATCCGGGCACGGCCCCGGTCACCAGACCACCTGCGACGCCAGAGTGGCAAGTCCCAACTCCCGAGACATGCCACGGGCGGTCAAGCTTGGAGACGAGTCCCGGCGGCGATGGTGGACGATCGATCCCGGAACGCGGTCCCCGCTCTCCGACGCCGCCTCGATCTCGCCGGCTTCGCGATCTCGCGCCCGGAGCCTGTCGGTGTCAGCGTGTGCATCCACAAGCGCGGCCGACTTCATTGGCTAAGCAGCGACGCCTGCCGGGTAGCTCTGTGATCACGGAAAGATCGGGCGGTGAACGAGGGCGTCGAGCCCGGTCTTACGTGCTGACGAGCGGCCCCGACTCGCGACGCATGTACCGACTGCGGAACCAGTCGGAACTACTTCCTCACTCTAGCTGACGGCCCGGGCGGCGATCGTCGAGAAGCGGGCGTCGGCGCGGCTGGCAGATGACCTGGGCGTCGTACTGCCGTGGTCCCGGGCGCGAGGGCTGCAACCGTTTGCGAGCGGCACGACCAGCCGGATCGCGCGCAGGTCGCCACCGTCGGAGCGCGCCGCCGGCGTCGCTTGCGCGCCGCCCGGGTCACGTCTGGACAGGACCCCAACGCGCCGACGAATGCCACGGGCTTGCTGCCGAACGATCGGCCCCATCTCCGCATCTTTGCGCAGCTGACGTGCTCCCACACCGGTATTGCCGATATCCCGGCCAACCTCCAATACGCGAGCGGCAAGCCTAAGCCGAGACCGCTGACCTGGTGCCTCAAACGCAGAGCCAGGTGCGCATCCCGCTGCTCGAGCCGCGCGGAACGCGCTTCTACTTCCTCGCAAACGCTTCTCCTTGATCTACGTGTGTCCAAATCGTTCGCGCTTGAACAGTGTGGGCCGGATTGACCTCCGCGCCGATGTGCCTAATGTCCTCAACGGCGTACCGCGGAGGAATCGATCCAGTCGGATCCTGCCAACCTTAGTGAGCCGCTTGGGAAAGGCAACATTTTCCCGAGCCGTGGTGCTGCGTGATGCTGAGTGTGAAGGTGAGCTCGAAGTAGACCTGAATGCACTACCAGGGCAGTTTTTCTCTCAGAAACTCGAACCAGTAGCTCACGGTACCTTCTCTTTCTTGCGGATCTCGAACCAATCCAGTATTAATGACGATCTGATTTTTGAGCTGAGGGTCGTAGCCTCTTTGTCGGCGGTAATCAGCTCAACGAAGCGACGGCATACTTGCCTTCGATGATGCCCACGGTGTGCGGGGCACTGGGGCCCGAACACGAAGGGATGCGCTTCCCGACCGTGACGGAAGTTCGTGAATCTGAGCGTTTGGCGTGACTGCTACCGACTGGAAGCAAGATGCCGAAGCTTGATCGAAAAACAGCTCGGCCACACTGACCAGCGAGGGTGTTTCGGGAGTATCGACCCTTCCTTCGGAAGGCACTCTGGCCCTTGTTTCTGGATAGCGTTCAACGCACAAGCTGGTCGTGTCGTGTTCTGGTGTGGGTGGTGTAGGCCACCAATCGTCCGTCTGGCGAAAAATAATGGCGCTCATAGGTCAATGAGCGCGTCGTCCCAGCGCCGAGGTCCACCTGTCTTCTTCCCATTCCTCAACGACAGTGTCCAGCAACGTGACACCGAGCTATCCGTGATGCTGAACAACAGCGTGTTGCCGCTCGGCGACCACGACTCCGGAGCGTGAGACTCCGCCCTTCTTGGCCGGGATCGTGAGTCGTTCGTAGCCGCCGCTGCCATCGGCGGCCAGCGACCAGATCGCGAGATTTCCACCCAAGGGTCGGACTGGATCGCGATGCGCGTACCGCCTGGCTCCCACGTCGGAAAGTGGAGTTGTCGCCGGACGCGACTGGCCTGGGGCCGATCTTCCGGTCGAGGTCATATGTGGCAGATCACGTGCCGCGTCCCTGTCGCCGCCAACGCGATTTGGGTGCCGTCCGAGACGCGCGCGGGGTAAAACGTACGGACTGCAGGAAGCGGCAGTGGAATGACGTCACCCTCCGCGGAAATCGCCAGCCTGATGTTGACGGCAATGCGCAGGCGTGGGCGGTCCGGAACGAAGCCGTTGTTGTCGGTCACGCTGACGGTCGAGCCGTTCAGGTATGCCGCCAGCATCGTCGAAGGATTGCTGCTGCGGCAGCAGTTCGTCGAAGTCCATCGACGAGATCTGGTCCGTTCACCCCGAAGAAGTTGGCGCTCGAGGGATCGATGAAGTTCGCGCTGGCAAGACGATCGGCGGTCGGGAAAGAGAAGCCGCGCAGCATCACGCCGTTCACGACGCTGAACATCGTCGTGACGCCGCAGATCCCGAGGGCGAGCACGATGACCGCGGAGCGCGCAGAACGATTTTTCCTTGATGAGAACGCGGACGCGCCGATTCGCAGATCCTGGCCGAAGGTCTCAGCAACCATCGTCGGCTTAGACGACGGTCGCTGAAACTGGATCTCGGGTGTTCGGATGCGGGAAAGCAGCGGACAGTCGGAGGGCAGGTCGGCGGTCGGCGGTGGCAGTCGGCGGTTGCCGTCGGCCGGTGACCAGCCCGCTGGCCGGTGTCCTGTCCGCCTGATCGTCAGGCGCCGCCGCGACTGGCCGTGGCGGCCGCCATCGCGAGACGTTCATCGCGGTAGGGGTCGCGGACGAGGCGGCATTCGGTGTTGAGCATCAAGGTTGCAGCGCTCCGCCGCCGTGAACGGCTCCCAGCGGGAGCGCCGGCATGGTTCGGATCGCCTCCGCGCGCGGAACGCCACCCATGCGCGGCTCATGCGGTCCGCCAGCCCCTGGCGGTCCGCGCCGCTGCCGACAATCGGCTGACTGTTGTCCACGTTGTCGAACGCGAACGGGATGTCCATGCAGTGCATCGCGCGCAGGCGGCCGCCGCTGACCGGCGAATACCACTGGAAGCGATACACGTAGACCGGCGCCCGCGCCGCACGCGCTCTTTCGCTCCGCCTGCAGGTCGACGCCCGTCGCGGAACTGAGACGCATCGGTCTCCACGATGAAGCGCGAGATCGAGCAGGCTGGCGCCTGGGTCGGCCGTGCCTTGATAGATCATCGACCAGCGTCCGTGCATGCGCCGCGTCTACGCGCAGCGCCCGCGCTGGATGCGATCGGCGCAGCGCCGCGGCGTCCGCCGGCGGCGTGTAGTCGGTGTTGACGCTCCAGGTCACTTCGGTTTCGGTCGAGCCGATGAGCAGCGGGACTCGCCGGCGGACAGCGTCGCCGCCGGGATCTGAACGACATCGTGAGGCAGCGACGTCGCCGTCGACGACCGGAGACGTCGCGAATCCGCCGCGGCTGCCGCCCGGCGGCTGCATCGCGGCCAGCACCTGTTCCACGGGAAGTCGCTGCAACTCGTCAATCTGGCTCACTCTTGAGACCGAGGCGCGACATCGAGCGCTTCGGCGTTCTGCGTCGCCGCGCCCGCGCGGCATGCTCGTGGACGGCCGACCCGCTTTGCGCGATCGCCGCGGTGAAACAGGCCCTGCGCGGCCGGCATGCCGAGCAGCGTGCTCACTTTGCCTGCGCCGCCCGACTGACCGAAGATCGTGACGTTCTTCGGATCGCCGCCGAACCGGTCGATGTTGTCGCGAACCCATGTCGAGGCCGGCGACGATGTCCTTATGTCCGAGCGTTGCTGCGCGTCGGCGAAGCGTTCGCCGCCGAGCTCCGTCAGGTGGATGAATCCGGAGCACGTTCAGCCGATGCGTGATGCTGACGACGACGACGTCGTGCGCCGCGCGAGATTGGCGCCGCCGTACGGCAGCGCAGCGGGCGATCCGCCCGTGTAGCCGCCGCCGTGCAGCCACACCATGACGGGCGCCGGCTCCGGCCGCAGGCCGGGCGTCCAGACGTTCAGGTGCGAGGCAGTCCTCGCTCATCGGCCTCGGTGCCGGTCAGCGGCTGCCATTCCGGGACGAACGGCGCGAGGACCTGCGGCGAGCGCGGGCCGAACGCGAAGGCGCCGCGGACACCGGTCCACGGTGCGGCACTCGAGCTGGCGGCAGAAATGCGGCGTGCGCCGGCGGTCGACGCCGCATAAGGGACCGACCTGAATGTCTGCACGCCGTCGACCAGCAGTCCGCGAACGCGTCCTGCTCTCGTCTCGACGATTGAGCCGGGCGACGGCGTCGGTCGATCTGGGCGAAGAGTCGTCGCTGGTCAGCAAAATGCCATCGCTGAGAGCGATGTCGTGTGCACGAATTGCCGTCGGTCCATGTTCGCGGACGTCAAGCACAGCATCGCTCAGACGATCGACCTCAGAGGTCTTATCTCAGGGCTCAACCTCCAGAGGTCTCGACCTCGCGGGATCGCCTCAGAGGGTCGAGACCTCGAGGTGCTGAGTTACTGCTTGCGGAACCGCGGATCGCCGGTCGGGCCGCTTTGCGACGGCAGGCTGTGCCGAGAACTCGTGAGAGCGCCGCGAGATCGTCGTCGTTCATCGTCCCGAATGCCTCCACGGCATCGGTGATCCCCGGATGCTGACGCCCGCCTCGCTGGAATCGCGCGCGATGAACGTGTCGCGGTCCGAAACTTGCTGAGGGCGCTGCCCGCGGCGCCGGCGTGAGGTTGGCGTCCTGAACCACACCTTGCGATCGACGCCTCGCGCTCGGACGGCTCCATCTCGTTCCCGCCGAGCGAACTCGGGCCTGATCGCCGCAAACGACACGGGTCGCGTTCCGTGTGACACGCCGCGCAGTTGGCCACCGATCGCGCGAGATACGCACCGCGCGCCGCCGTCGACCCCTGCGGGGCGGCTGCGGCGCCGGATGCGATCTCGGTCCGCGGCTGAAACACCGGCGCGAAGCTCTTGACCACCTTGCCGATGATCGACCACTCGGCTGCTGGGCACGCGGTGCGACACCGCCGGCTGCGCCCGCAGGCACGACAGGATGGCCACGATGTCCGCGTCGCTCATGTCACCGTAACGGCATGAGCAGCCGCACCGACGCGCGGCCGTCTGGCCGACCGACCATCGCAGCATCCGCGATCTGACCGTCGGTATACCGCCCGATGCCGGTCTCCGACGTCGGGCGTGATGTTCTTCGCGTAACATGCGCGCCGAGCGGCGCGGCGGCGAATTTCCATCCCGCCCCGAGAGCGCCGGCGCCTGCCGTGCTCCGGCACGCTCGTTCGATTTCATCGAGCGAACCGGTGGCACTCGACACAGTGCGCCGGGCCGTACACGAGATACTCGCCGCGCTTGATGATCGCCGGATCGGTGCTCGCGTGAAGATTCGGTTCCGGCACGTTCCAGACACGATCCCAGCGCTCAGTGACGACAGGACACCGCGCCCGCGAGCACCGCGGCCACGAGGCCGACGACCTTCGCGATCTTCAGCGTCACTCGCATCCATGCGTTTCGAGAAGCGCACCTGGGGTCCGCGGCGCTCGCGGCGTGCTGTTCACTCATCGCCGGTCATCCATTCCATATATCGACGCCGTCATCGTCGGCGGCGGCAGGTAGTCGGGCACGTGATTGGTCATCGGCTTCAGCGATCGCAGGTAGCTCCAGATCGCGTGAAGGTCGTCGTCGGAGTAAGTTGCGGAACGCCGGCCACGGCATCGGCGGCGCTGATCGGCACGAGGATGCCCATGTGGCGGCCGGTGCGGATCCGCCCTGACGAACATGTCCTCGGTCCAGATCCGAGACCGGTGTTGACGTCCGGCGTGCAGGTTTCGCCGCGATGCGGATGCCCCACGGTCCGAGCGAATGCCGTGTTGGTCTGCCGCGGCTGCCCGAGCATCCAGGGCCCTTGCCAAGGTTCGGCGGCGTCACCGAGATCGCTATCGTTTCCGGATGGCCCGGACAAGCGCGCGGACGTCGCCGGGCTCCGGGCCCCTGCCGCGCCCATCTTCAGCGGCGTATGGCAGTCAGTGGCAGCCGTGCCGGCGTTCACGATATGAGACCGCGCGCGACCGGATCGCGTCGCGCCGCGGTCGATTCTGGTTTGCGCGCCCGGGCGACGCGCACGCGGCCGCCGCCAGCAGTGCGGCAGGAGACCGATGGCCAAGTGTATGCGTCGCGAGGGTGTGCGTGGTCACGTGATGCCTCCCTGTCCGTTGTCAGCAGGTATAACGACGTGCCGGACGAAAAACCGGACACGAGCCGGAACGTGCGGTGGCGCAGCGAGTTACAGGTCCGGCTAAAGCCGGACACTACCGACTTCAGGAAGCGAAACGCCCGTGGCCGAACCGGTCGCTCAGAACTGCATCTTGCGGACCATGGCCACGAACCGGGGATCCTGGCGGAGCGGATCGTAGATGGGATGGACCTTGAGGTAGACCATGTTGAACGACCGCTCCTCGAACGCCTTGGTCAGGCCAGTCCATCGCGCGATCGTTGTCGGCGAGCCAGACGTAGAGCGAGGCGACGTCCGGATGGCGACACATACCGCCCCGCGTTCGGGTCGGATGAGCGACGCGAGGATCGTGTGCGACTCCGACGCCCGTCCACCGGCTGCGTACGCCTGCGCTTTCTGTATTTGCGTGAGCGGAATGCCGCCGGCGAGCCGATCCGGCCTCCAGTCATATTCGCGGATGGCGTCCTGCGCCATCCCTTTCTTCAAGTAGTTCATGCCGAGATAGCGTTCGCGCGCGCACGAAGTCGGCATCGAGGTCGAGCGCCTTCCGGCTCTCGACGATCGATTCGTCGAACTGCCGGCGGTGATACTGAATCCAGCCGCGGCTCGCGCGAATGATCGGCGCCACCGGATCGAGCCGCAGCGCCTGATCGATTTCCGTGATCGCCTCGTCGTGACGCCCCATCGCCGAGAGATAGATCGCGTGCCAGTGATGCGCGGTCGGATAGCTGCGGTTGCGCGCGATCGCGAGCTTGAACTCCTTCTCGCGCCGCAGACCAGTCCCAGTCATGCCCAGAAATGCAGCATCGCCAGCGACGTGTGCGCCTCGCCGAGCGAGTCGTCGAGTTTCAGCGCCGATCTCCGCGGCCTTCTTGGCCTTGGCCATCGGTGGCCTCGCGGCGCCATCGATCCGCTCACCGATCCAGCAGGGTATAGCTGTCGGCCAGCCCGGCGTACGCCGACGGCGTAGCCTGGATCGATCTTGAGCGCCTGCTCGAAATAGTCGACCGACTTGAGCAGCGAATCGCCCGCCGCGGCGGTTCCAGTGAAAGCGTCCCTCGCAGTATACGCTTCGAGCGCTTCCGGCGACACGCGCGCGCCTGCTCGGTCTCGGCGCCGCGCCGCCTCCTGCTGCCGCGAGAGCGTCGTGCCGCACCTCCTGCGCGATCGCCGCGCCACGTCCGCCTGCAGCGCCAGCACGTCGCGGACGTCGCGCTCGTAGCTGTTCGCCCACAGGTGCTTGTCGGTGCGCGCGTCGATCAACTGCGCGGTGATCCGCACGCGCCGGCCGTCTGCGCGGGACCGAGCCTCTCGACGACGGCGTCGACGTTGAGCGCCTTAGCGATCTCGGCAGCGGCTGCCGCGATCACTCGAAACGCATCACCGAGCGTGCGCGAGATGACGTCGATCACGCCGGTGCGGCCTGAGGTCGGCGATGAGCGCCTCCGGTCATGCCGTCGGCGAAATAGTCTCCCGCGCCGATGTTCTGCAGCGGCAGCACGGCCACCGATCGGATGGCGCCGGGCGTGGCCGCGACCGGCGGCGTTGCCGGACGCCGGATCCACAGGGCGACCGCCGCCATCACGATGAGTGCGACCGCGAGAGCCGGAATGGCCAGTGGAAGCGCGCTCGCGCGCCGGTATCGGGGCGGAAGACGGGACTGGCGCAACTCGGCCGGCGCAGCGGCCGCGGCCGCAGCCGGTCGGTGCATCCGCAGCGGCGATTCCGCCCAGCCAGCCCGCCAGCGCCTGTTCCATCGCGCCCGCGCTGTCGAACCGGTTCTCCGGCGACGGCGAGAGCGCCCGCTCGACGACGTGCACGAATCCGTCGGGAAGATTCGGACGCGCATCGCGCAGCCGCACGAAGCGGCCGTCGCGATGGGCGGCCGCCAACTCCGCGCAGCGTCGCCCCGCCGACCGGATAGGCGCCGGTCGCCAGCCGGTAGAGCAGCACGCCGAGGCTGTAGAGATCGCTCCGGACGGTTGCCGGACGGCCGGCGAAAATCTCCGGCGCGAGATAGAGCGGCGTTCCCGCCATCTGCTCGCCGTCGCCGCTTGGTCTCGAGATCGCCGCCGGCGCCGAAGTCCATCAGGACGATCCGCCCGCCTTGTTCGCGCATCACGTTGGCGGCCTTGACGTCGCGATGCACGAGGCCGGTTGCGTGAACCGCCGCGAGGGCGCGGCACAGGTCGAGCCGATGAACGTCGCTTCGCGCGCAGAAAACGCCCGTGCTGCTTGAGGACGTCCTCGAGCGTGAGCCCGCGGATGAACTCCATCCACAGACCGACACGACCCTCGACCGACTCCGCGCCGTAGACGGTGATGACGTTGGGATGCGCGACGCGCGCGAGCAGCCGTCCCTCGGCGAGGAACTGCGACGCCACCGCTTCGGCGCGGGCGCGCTGGCGCAGCAGCTTCAGGGCGACGTCGCGATCGAGCGCCGTGTCGCGCGCGAGGTAGACGTCGCCGAACGTTCCGCCGCTCACGCGACGGACCACGACGAGCTGTGCCCACCGCGCCCCGGTTCCAGCGCAGCCGAGGGACCTCCGCTGGCGGCGCAGCGGCGCCGACCCGATGAAGGCGCGCAACGGCGTCAATCAGCTTGAGCTGTTCGAGGCAACTCGAGGTCGTCGCCGTCGTGGGCGGTGCTCGCGAACGCCCAGTCGACGTCGCTGCCGCTGGCCACCGAGTCGGCGACGTCGAGCAGCCGCTCGTCGGCATTCACCGTGCGATCGGGCTGCTCATCCTGCATGACGCATCTCGTCTGCCAGCCGGAGCAGCGCGCGGCTCACGGCCTTGCGCGCGGCGTCGGCGGATGGCTTCCCGGCGGCGGCCGCGACTTCCTCGAAGCTCATACCGAGCTCCACGCGTGCGATCAGGACCTCCCGTTCGTCCGGTTTCAGCCGCTGCAGCGCCGTCTCGTAGCGGTCTGGCCGCCTCGCGCCCGATGGCGACGTCGAGCGGCGACGCGTCGGCGCCTTCGACCTGTTCGTCCAGCGTTGCGGACATGGGCCGCCGCGCCTTTCGCCGCGCCTCGTCACGCACGCGGTTGACAACCGCCTGGCGGAGATACGCGAGCAGCGCGCCTTCACGCTGTGGCTGGAACGCGTCGATGTGTTTCAGGCTGGCGACCAGCGTGTCCTGAACGAGATCGTTGGTGTCGAGCATGTCGCGCGAAGCCGCGGGAAGCCGGCCGTGCGCGAATCGGCGCAGCGGGTTCACATACCGCGAGAACAACCGATCCAGCGCGCGCGTGTCACCGGCTCGAACGAGATCGAGCAACACGAAGGTCGACTCGACGTCGACCTGCAGATCGTTGAGCGTGCGGGTCATGGCCCGAGTGTCCACCGTGGGGAAGTCGCCCACATCTTACACTGGCGGCGCGATCGTCCGGGTTCGCCTGGCGCTGGCGATGCGCGGCTGGAGAGCGAATTGACTACACTAGGCGCCGTGATAGTCCGAGTGCTCGCGCTCGCTGCGGCGGCAATGGCTCTGACGCCTGCCGCCCAACCTCCGGCCAGCATCGATTTCCAGCGCGACGTTCAGCCGATTTTCCGCGAGCATTGCGTCGGCTGTCACGGTCCCACGCAGCAGTTACGGCGGCCTCGCGGCTCGATCGGCGGGCGGACGCCATGCGCGGCGGAAGTCAGACGGACATCGGTCCCGGCAATGCAGGCGGCAGCCGTCCGTATCACCGCCTGGTCGGCACCGCGTTCGGCACGCAGATGCCGCCGGCGGGGCCGCTCAGCGACGAGAAGGTCGAGATCATCCAGCACTGGATCGACGAGGGCGCGGTGTGGCCCGACGCCGCGTCGGGAGAAACAGCGCCGCTGGCCGTCGATCCCGACGCGACCCGGCTTGATGGCGTCCATTCGAAGCGACGATCGGCGCGTCATCGACTCGCTGCTCCTGAACCATCCGCGCGTCGCGACGTCGCGGGCGCCCTCGGCGCGACACCGCTGATGGCAGCCGCGCTCTACGGCGACGCCGCGCTGGTGCGCCGGCTGCTCGGCGGCGGAGCCGACCCCAACGCCGCTGACACGGCCGGGGTGACACCGCTGATGTGGGCGCTGCCGGACGTGGGCAAGATGCAGGCGCTTCTCGACGCGGGCGCCGAACGTCAACGCGCGGTCCGAAGATCGGCGCTCCGCGCTCGTCATCACCGCCGGCATCGTTGGCGCGAAGCCGGCGCTGAAGCTGCTGCTCGATTACGGCGCCGACCCGTCGCCCTGGAAAGCCGGCGATCCGGTGCCGCAGCGCGAAGCCGCCCGCGTGAATGACGTGCGACATGTTCCGACTGATGCTGCCGTACGTCGGCGGCGCGAAGAGTGCCGCCGTGCCGCCGGCGGAGTTCATGCGCAGGAACTGTTTTTCATGCGCGGAGCTCGTGGGCGCCGGCGCGGTGGACCGCTTGCCCTGGGTCCGCCAACGTCCGAGGCCGGGTCCACCGCTCCGCGATACGATCCCGGCAGGTCGGCGAGGCCCACCCCGGTGGGCGAGACGGCCGCCGGCCAGGCGGCGATTCGCGCCGCCGTTCAGCGAAGCCTGCCGCTGCTCCAGGATGTCGGCGTTGCGTTCATCAACCAGACGGGTTGTGTGTCGTGTCACCACAACAGCGTCGTCTCCATCGCGGTGGCGGAGGCTCGCGCGCACGGTTACGCGGTCAACGAGACGGCGGCGAAAACGCAGGATGGACGCCATCGGGAAATATCTCGAGTCGTGGCGCGATCGTGTCGTGCAGAACATCCCGATTGCCGGCCAGGCGGACACGATGAGCTACCTGCTGCTGGGCCTGGCGCCGATCGCTATCAGCCGGATGCGGCGACCGATGCGCAGGCGATCTTCCTGAAGCGTCGTCAGGCGGCCGACGGGCATTGGCCGCTGAACACGATCCGTCCGCCGATCGAGTCGAACGAGATCGAGGTCACGGCTGTTTCCATGCGCGCGCTTCAGCTGTTTGCGCCGCCGACGCAGCGCGCGGCCTATGCCGAGGCGATCGATCGGGCTCGCGCCTGGCTCACAACCGCTCGCGGCGACGTCAGCGAGGAACGCGCCTTCCGTCTGCTCGGACTGCGATGGGCGGGCGCACCGGCCGGCGTCCTCGATGCAGCCGCGCGCGAGCTTCTGGCACTGCAGAAAGACGATGGCGGCTGGGCGCAAACGCAGTCGATGGGCAGCGACGCGTATGCGAGCGGGGAAGCGCTGGTCGCCTTACGCGAAAGCGGAGCGCTCGCGTCCAACGATCGCGCCTACCGCAAGGGCCTCGAGTTTCTGCTGCGTACCGCAGATCGACGATGGATCGTGGATCGTCGAGACCCGGTCCGTGCCGATTCAGGCTTATTTCGAGAGCGGATTTCCGTACGGCGTGAACCAGTGGATCTCCGCCGCGGCGACCGGTTGGGCGACGACGGCGCTCGCCCTGGCCACCGAGACGCCGCAGACGATTCCCGCGTCCTCCCGCGCCGGCGCCAGGTCCGCCGCGACCCGAGGATGGGAGCGCGGCGCCCGACGGCTATTCGCCCATTCCGATGTGGCTGGGGCAGACGCGCGCGCCGCATCCGCGAGCACGGCGGCCTTCGAGGTCGAGACCGTCGCCGAAGGTCTGTCCGGCGCCTTCTGCTTCGATTTTCTTCCCGACGGCAGGATGATCGTCGGCGAGCGTCCAGGCCGGATCAGAATCGTCTCGAAGAACGGCAAGCTGTCGGAGCCGCTCGACGGAATGCCCGCCGATCTCTGGGCTCACGGACAGGGACTGTTCGAGGTGCGCCCCGATCGCGCGTTCGCCGCGAACCGCACGGATCTTCTCTCACCTACACCGTGCTGCCCGCCGGGTCGAATCAGGTCGGCGCTTCCGCGCAGCCCGGGCGTGCTGATGGTGGCGAGCGCGACGCTCTCGCCCGATGAGCGGAGGCTCGAGAACCTCAAGGTGCTGCTGAACGCCGAGGGCACCGGCGGACGTTTGATCCAGGCGCCCGACGGCACGCTGCTCATCACGTCCACGATCCCATCGGGCGTCGGCATCAACGCCGTTGACTGGCCGCAGCCGCAGCAGCTCACGAGCAACATGGGAAAAGTGCTGCGCATCAACGCGGACGGATCGATCCCGAAGGACAATCCGTTTGCCGGCCGCGGCGACGCGCATCCCGAGATCTACGCGCTGCGGCATCCGGCGACGTGCAGGGCGTCGCGATTCATCCGCGCACCGGTGCTGCTGTGGCTCAGCGAGCACGGACCGCGCGGCGGCGACGAGATCAACGCGATCGCGAAGCGGCAGGAACTACGGGTTCCCGGTGATCGGCTACGGCCGCGAATACACCGGCAAGCCGATCAACGGCGACAAGACGGCGCAGGACGGCATGGAGCAGCCGGTCTACTTCTGGACGCCGGACATCGCGCCAGCGGGCATCGCGCTTCTACACCGGCGCGCTGTTTCCCGCGTGGCGAGGCGACCTGTTCGTGTCGGCGCTCGCAGGCAAGGCGCTCGTCCGCCTCGTCCTCGAAGGACGACCGCGTGATCGCCGAAGAGCGACTGCTGACCGAGCTCGGCGCGCGAATCCGCGGCGTCAGCCAGGGACCGGACGGCGCGTTGTACGTGCTCATCGACGGCAATGCGGAAAGATCGTCCGGCTCGTGCCTCAAGAAATAGAGAGTCGCGCTCGATTTCCAGCCTCTACAGCCTGCAATCGGCACTCGCTTGCAGCATCCTATGCATGCGAAGTCGGCTGTTCATTGAATTCGCCTTCGTCTTGCTCCTCCAGCCCCGTCCTGGCTGAGCCGGTCCCGGTTCGTTTCGCGGAGGGCATCGTTCACGGCTTCCTCTCACTGCGAACCGCCGACGGCGCGCTGGTCGCCAACGGCGATCTGATCCAGGTCGCACGCGGGGATCGCGTCACGAGCCGGCTGGTCTTTCACTTCAAGGACGGTTCGCTGCGTGACGAGACATCCGTGTTCTCGCAGCGGCAGAATTTCCGTCTGATCAGCAATCGTCTCGTCCAGAAAGGTCCCACGTTTCCGCAGCCGCTCGATCTCAGGATCGACTGCGCCACCGGCCAGGTGACCGTTCACTACACGGACGATCACGGCAAGGACAAGGTCGAGTCGGAACGCATGAAGCTGCCACCCGATCTGGCCAACGGCATGACGCTCACGCTGTTGAAAAACGTTCCCGCCAAAGCCCTGCCTCCGTCGATGTCCATGGTGGTGGCGACGCCGAAGCCGCGGCTCGTGAAGCTGGAAGTCTCCGAGGCGGGCGAGGATTCGTTGTCCACCGGAACCATGGCCAGGAAGGCCACGCACTACGTCGTGGAAGATCGAGATCGGCGGCCTCGCCGGACTCATCGCGCCCCTCGTCGGCAAACAGCCGCCGGACACCCACGTCTGGATTCTCGGCGGCGAGGCGCCGCCTGCCTTCGTGAAATCGGATGGTCCCATGTTTCTCGGAGGACCGATCTGGCGCACGGAGCTCGTCAGCCCCGTGTGGCCATCCGAACTCGCGCGCGACCGCGCCCGCTCGATGAACCCGTCTACGGCACCGAGATCGATTCGCCGGCCACGGCCGGAGTATGGACCGGCCGCCGCCGCGCGTGCGTGGCCTGCTCGAAGCTGTAGCCAAGAGCGATCAGTTTCGGCTCGCTGAACGCCGCGCCGAAGAACGAGATGCCCACCGGCAGGTTGTCGCCGGTGAAACCAGCCGGCACGATCAGGTCGGGAAAACCGGTGAGGTTCGCGATGTCGGTAGCCGACGGTGCCGGCGTGCCGCCGCCGCCCGCGCCGGTTTCCGCAATCAGCCCAGCCCTTCGCGACGACGTCGGATACACGATCGCGTCGAGGCGCTGCGCGGCCAGCATCCCTTCGACCGCCGCTCGCACCAGCGGCAGCCCATGGTCGCGCACAGAGGTGTATCGATAGTCGTCCAGTGTCCCGCTTTCCACCTCGCGCTTGAAGAGCGTCCATCGCGCGGGATTCGGTGAAGCGCCGTCGGGCCGATGCGCGTTGAACGTGTTCGGCGCGCTCGATCATCTCCTCGAGCGTCTTCGGATAGCCGGGACCGAGCGTCTTGAGGTAGTCGGCGATCTGCGCGTGAAATTCCGGGCGCCGGATGGCGTTGTACATCTCCTGCTTCGAGTCGAGCAGCCACTTCGGGTAGCGGACGTCGACGAGCGTGGCGCCGGCCTTGCGCATCGCGTCGATCGACGCATCGATCGACCCAGTCGACATCCGGGATCGGCGCCGAGGAAATCGCGGGCGATCCCGATGCGCGCGCCCTTGAGCGCGTCGGCCTTCAGATATTTCGTGTAGTCGGTCTCGAATTTCCCCTGGCTCTTCGCGGTCGCCGGCGTCGGCCGGGTCGACGCCGGTCATGACGCCGAGCGCGATCGCGACGTCCGTGACGCTGCGAGCCATCGGCCCGCCGGTGTCGAAGGTCAGCGACAGCGGGATGATGCCGTTCCGGCTGAGCAGACCGTGCGTCGGCTTCAGACCGACGATGCCGTTCGAAGTGGATGGTCCGCGGATCGAGCCGCCGGTGTCGGTGCCCATGCCGAGTGGCGCATAGCCCGCCGCGATCGCGACGCCGGTGCCTCCCGACGATCCGGACGGCGTGCGCGTCAGGTCGTGCGGGTTCAGCGACTGACCGCCGAGCGAACTGCGTGCCGGACCCGACGCGAACTCCGACATGTTCACCTTCGCGAGGACGATCGCGCCGGCGGCCTCGCAGCTTCTTCACGACGAAGGCGTCTTCAGACGGAAGCGAGCCTTCGAGCAGCACCGAGCCGCCCGTGGTCGGCAGGTCCGTGGTGTTGTAGTTGTCCTTGAGGACGATCGGGATGCCGTGAAGAGGCGAGCGCGGCCCTTTCGCCTTGCGCTCGGCGTCGAGCGCGCGAGCGGTGTCCAGCGCCTTCGGATTCAGCGTCATCACCGCGTGCAGCGACGGCCCCTGGCGATCGTAGGCCTGGATGCGGGCGAGGCAGAGCTGTACGAGCTTTTCCGACGTCAGCGCGCCGCTGTTGAACGCGTGCCCGATGTCGGCGATGGTCAGCGCGTCGAAGTCGACGGTCTTCGCCGCGCGCGCCGATGTCAGCGCGACGGCGACCAGGACGGCGACCAGCGCAGGGAGCCAAGGATGTCGTTTCATGCGCTGCAGTATCGCAGAAATCCGGGCAGGAATCTGCCGACGTTTTTGTCACCCGGCGCGAGATGGTGCCGGCGCCCTCTACCCGCGAGACCTGAAAGGGTTCAGCCGCCTCTGTCCTATATCGATAGGCCCCTGCGTCCCGTGAACCCGCGCCGGCCCGATCGGCGACTCGCGGCTCCGCAGCGCCATCAACACGTTACGACAGAACCAAGATCGGCAAGAAGGAGATGCACATGAAGTCAGCACTGAAGACACATCGTCGTGGTTTCCTCGGTGGAATGCTGGGAGCGGTCGCCGCAGCAAGCGTTCCGATGTTCGGGACGGGAGTGGTCGCCGCTGCCGCGGATTCCGGTCCCGACGACTGGGTCAAGGAGGTCAAGGGCACTCACCGTTGCCTGTTCGATTTCCCGCAGCACAAGAACGGGATGCCGTTGCTGCACATCCTGAACTACCTGAACACCTACACGGCGGCCTACAAGACCAGCGCGGGTCAGGTCGGCGCCGTTGGAACGTTCTACAGCGCAGGGCCCCAGTCGAGCATTCTCGCTGGCGTTCAACGACTGCGATCTGGGCCAAATACGGCCTCGGCGCATACCTGGGCCTCAAGGATTCGGCGGGCAAGACCGTACACGCGGAACGTCTTCAACCAGCCGACCACCGATGACCTGCACCTCGTGATGCAGGCGATCGACTCGCCGGCGATTCCGGCGCTCGCCGCCGCGATGCCGGGACTGGGGATCGAGAGCCTGCAGAAGATGGGCACCAAATTCCTGCTGTGCGCGAACGCGCTCGGCATCTGGTGCCTCGAGCTCGAGGCGCGAGGCAAGGGCAAGGCGGCCGACATCGAAAAGGATCTGCGGGCGAACACGCTTCCGGGCGTCACGATTGTGCCCGCGATGGTCATCGCCATCGACAAGGCGCAGGAAGCCGGCATCACCACGCCAGTACACCCACCGCGTTTCTCATTGGTGTAGAGCGGACCTTCAGCCGCCGTGTGGCAGCCTGCACTACATCGGGCGCGCGGTCAGGCGGATCGGACCGCGCGCAGTTCGACGGTCTCGCGCGGAGGCGTCCGCGCGAGCTGGCGCGCCTGCTTCAAACCGTTGCGCAGCTGCTTCTGCTTCGGATACCAGAATCCCGAGAACGCACTCTCCATCTGGCGATCGACGAGCGCGGCCATGACATAGGCTGCGATAAAACCAACGGCTGCTGCGATCGCGGCGGCATCGACACCAACGTCCAGCATCTGAAGCTCTCCCCCTGAGAACGCGCGGTCGAGCGTGAAGACGCCGACCAGGCACGACGCCAGGTAGAGGAAGTAGGACGCCCTTCCGATGCGCAGCGGCCTCCGCACGAGATTCAGCAGCGTGCGATTGGGTATCGTGGTGAGCACGTCCTGCATCACCTTGGCCCGGCTTCCGCAAGCGCGGCGTCACCGCCCTTTGGTGGCAGCGTGAACACGACTTCGGCATGGGCTGGGAGGTTGCCAGGCGAGTAGTCGTCGGTTCCGTGCGCGATGCGCTCCAGGACGCTGACGTGCACCCCGGGTTTGACGTTGTTGGCAGCGCACTGGCTCTTCGATGTCGCGAATCTTCCAGCGGTAGAAGATGCCCGCGCCCGAGCGCGGGTCGTAGAGTTTGTCGTCCACGCTCGCGTGCTCACGAAACGATTGCCGTTCGCTCGCGCGAGATCCGCAGGCCTTTCAGCTTCGCCGGCTCGACGTCTCGTTGAGACGATGCTTGAGAGGCCGCTCCGCTTGACTGAGCAGCCAGTCGAGAGCCACCAGCGACATGCCCTGCTTCGGATAGCCGCCGCCCACGTTCGAGTGGGCGCCGGCGAACCAGACCTGCTGGATTCGCGCGCGGTCCTGAGGATCTTCTTCCCAGAGCAGCGGCGTGAACGATTCCCGCGGCTCCGTCGATGGCGAGCGCCTGACAGGGCTCGCTGCACGAGGGGGCTGAGCTTGTGATCGGAGAACTTGAACTGATACAGCGTCGCGTTGATCACGTCGCTCCAGCCGGAACGGGAAGCCCACCGCGTCGACCGTGTCCCAGACGCCGAGGAACCGGATCGGGATATCGCAGGGCAGCGAGTGCTCCTGTTTGAACGCCTTGTTCGCGTTGGTCTTCGCCCCGAACAGCATCCGCCACAGCTTGGGCCGATAGCACCGCCGGTAGGCCTTGTAGCCTTTGTTCACCACCTGCTGCAGCGACCCGAACGTCTTGGGCTGAAGCCGTTCGGGATCGACCAGCCCGCAGGTCTGAATGAATCCGACGAGCGTGCGCACCGTGAACGCACCGCGACTGAAGCCCGAACATGTAGATGTCGTCTCCGGGATCGTAGATGCGCGCCAGCTCTCTTGTAGAGATGCTTGACGTTCCGGCTGAGACCCCAGCCTGTTGCGCCGCTGAGGATTTTCAGCGGCTGAATTTCTCCCGTGCCGACGCCGTCGTCATAGATGGCAATCTGCGGCGTCGCATCGGGATCGAACTTGTGTGTTTCCAGGTCGACCGCTTCGAACAGCTTGAAGACGTTCGTCCCGCGTCCCTTGATCGCCGAGTTGCCGGTCCCGTCCGAACAGATCACGATGCGCTTTGGCATTGCTTGCTCCACTCTTCCTGCGCGTCCAATAGCGTTTTCAGCTCGGTGTAGTGCAGGCCTTCAGGCTCTGCTTTCACACGGCGGACCTGAAGGTCCGCACTACATCGAATTGAAAACACGCTAAGCGGTAATTTCGATTTTCCCTTCTGCACGCCGGCCAGCACCTTCCAGACGGTCGGAATCGCAGGCGCCAGCGCAGGCACATAACTGATCCAGGCATCGACGAGTTGTTCCTGTGTGAGCAACAACAGGCCGGCCAGTCCGAACGCGACGGTGACGCCGGTCGTACGGCAATCGTTCCCCAGGGCACGGACACGCCTTCGCGTTCCCACGAAGAGACGACGTCGTGCGCGGCGGCGCTCAGTACGAAAGCGGCGGAAGGTCTCGTTCGTGATTCGGAACGTCTGACCGTGCAGAACGAGACGCGCGTTCAGCATCCGGGAAACGGCGGCCTGGTTGTTCGGATTCACCAGGCCTTCCTCGGCAAGCTGGCGCAGGACCACTCTCCGCTGGTGGAACAGCCGTTCCACAGCCCTTCGTAGAATTACCGCGCGCCGCTCCCGATCTCCTCGAGCACGCCCTCGGCGCTCAGCGCCGTACCAGGCGGCAGACGATGGAGCAGGTTCTCGGCAATCGCAAGCAGTTCGGGCGCGATTTCGCACTCGGTGAGGATCAGCTGTCGCACCCCGGGCGCGAGACGGGTCTCGCACCGATCCAGCTCTTTCGCGAGCGCAATCGAGCGCTCGGGATCGACCTCGAGCCCGAGATGCTCGCGACGGAATTGTTCGAACACGCGCGCCCATCGACGACGGTCGGGCGCGGGTGGCTCGAGCTCCTCGAGCAGCTCGATCGGATCCCGAACCGAACTGCACCAGATGGTGGCGCCATCCCTATACCGCCGATTCCAGACACTCGAGCATGGCTGCGCGGAATGCGGGATCATCGAAGCGGTGCTCCAGGTGATCCAGCGCGACGATTGTGAAGGGATGCGATGTTGCCCGCTGGATCTCGTCGGCCCAGCCGGAGGCTGCGTGATCGTCGTGCGCACAATCCGCGGCGGAGCTGATGGGGTCATCGGCCGCGGTCCCTTTCATGGGATCCTCCGCGAACGACAAGCTTCGGACGTCGAAGATGCGAACGCGCGGGTGCCGGAGGAGCCGTTCCGTTCGGCGTGAGCCAGGCGGCCCGAGCACGAGCAGGCTCGTGTCCTCCGAGGCGCCGGAGGCCCGAGCAGCGTCGCCGCCGGCGCGAGTTCGATCGCGAAGATCGGGCAGAGCAGGTACGTCACGAGGATGTAGGCCACTACCATCAACGCTCCCGCGATCAGCCATGGCGCGGCGCTGATCGGGGGCCTCGGCGCGATCGCCGGCGCGAACCGCCAGTCCGTCGCAGCCGAGTTGGTGATGAACTGCTCCCGGCCGTCATCGCCCACGGTGAGAGTTGCCAGTGCTCGCGCCCCTGGTTGACGCGGGACGGGGCCGTCATCAGGAGATCGGCGGCGATGTCGTTGTAGGGGCGATACATGAGGCTCACGAACGAGCGCAGCGCTCCCGGGACCGAACTGGCATCGCCGGCCGATTCGGCTTTCCCTCCGCGAACCCGTGGCACGTCGACGTCCCACAACGTCTCACGCGTGCGCAAATTGACGAAGCTCCCGATCTCCTCGCAGGCCTGTGAGCCGGGGTCGCTTTCAGCACGCAGACCGCCACGCGCTGCGCCTGCTGGTTGATGCGGCGCGCCCGTGTGTTGAGATCGCTCGTCAGCTGAGACTCGGCTCGCTTTGCGACGAGCTCGCTGTGGAACGCGCATGACAGATGGAAACACATGGCCGCCGGCACCGCCGCGAGCAGAAACAACATCGAGGCGCGAGCCCACAGAAAATCGGCGGACCAGGTCGGCGACACGCGAGACGAATCGGGGCCGGCATGAACGATGACGAACATCGCGACCAGTGCACCCACCGTCAGAGCCGTCGCGGCGAGCAGCAGAATCGTGGGCATCCCTGGCGCAATGGCGCCCATACAGATGAGGGCCGGCAACGGTTCCGATCTTCGCTGCGCGGTGATACTGGTTGCCCTTCGAGCGGCAGGGGCCATAGCAGGCTCCCGACTGCCTCAGGCCGGAACCATCCGAGATACGGTCCAGATAGCCGCGAGCGCAAGCGCGTAGGCGACGAACATCGAGACCGCAAGGTTGAGGGTCCCGAGGTTTGCGGTTTTCGGCGACGGCGGCCGCCTGAAACACCAGCAGAGACCACCTGGGATCCCCGAAACAATTCAGGTCGAGCGGTGTGACGAAGAATCGATGCGCCCGTCCCAGATAGCGCGCCGTGAAGGCGCCGCTCTTGCGGCTCGTGACGAGCGACTTGAGCTTCGGACTGTCCTCGACTCTGAAACATGTTCTCGGCGAGGCTGCGCGAGGCGTCGGTGTGGAACAACACACGGCCCTGGCGATCCACAACCGCGAATTGGAGGTTCTTCGGGAGCACCGGAGCGGTCAGCGATACCGGCGCCGTCGACATCGTCACCCCGGTGATGTCCGATGCGTCGGCGCTTTGAGCCGGGTTCTTCAGTGGGCGGAGCGCCTGCCAGAACACCGTGAGCTTCTCGCCGGTGTTTGGCGAGGTAATCACCGACACGCCTTTCTGCGGGACATCTGAATCGATCAACGACACCCGGCGCGCCAGCTTCAGCGATTCGAGCTTACGACAGCTTGGACTCGCCGACGTTGACGAAGGGCGTGACGACTGCCGACGTGGACCATTTGATGCGCTGCCAGCCCGCGTCATCGCTCCACACCATCATTTTGAAGAACGGGTATTCGATGTTCGACAGGAGCCTGAGCACGCCCGAGCGGCAACTCCAGGAGGGCTTGCACTTCGACCGGCCGGCTTCTGAAACCGTGGATTGGCTTCCGCGTCGAGATTGATGTCGGCCCCTTCGCCAGGTTTCAGATTCCTGCGAATGCCGTCGAGGGGATGCCCGTCCGCTTGATATCCAAGCGTGTTCCACGAAGCAGGAGCCGTTGAACGCCGTCATCTGCCTGCTGACTGCCTCGGCCTCCTGGCGCACGTGATTCGCCATGCGGACGCCGCCACGCTTTCGAGCTGCTGGTCGACGGCGTCAGGAACGACGGACCCGAACGCGCGCAGGTCCAGAACGGTGAACGTGGCCAGCGCCATCATCATGAAAATGGCGGCGCCGATCGAGACACTGTCGATACGCGTGAGGCGCTCGCGCGGGCTGAGCACGCGAGGTTTCAGCGCTGGAATCGCAAACAGGACGAACGCGAGCGCCGCGCCGAAAAAGAGCCAGTAAGTACGTCAGTTGGAATGGTCGAACTTGCCGCCCGGAAGCGATCGAGGCGGACCAGCCCGGTGAGCGTCCATTCTTCCGGAGCCGACGCGGCGTGCTGTTGTCTTCCGAAGCCGACGCCGGCTTTCCGCTCTGGTGAACCAGGGACAGCTGGACCGGTGCGCGTACAGCATGTAGTCGGCGGCCCCGATCGTGACCACTGGCCACGCTCGTCGTCCCGCGCATGCGATCGAAGACGCCGGGCTGGTTCGGCGCCGCGATCGGACCGCGGATCGCGAACCCTTGTCGATGCTCGTCAGCTCGAGGCCCGACGACGACTGCTGGGCGATAGTGGCGCCGTTGCCATCCAGAAGCAGCAGCGCGTCGAAGTCCGTTCGGGCCAGCAGCGGTTCGGCCACCTTGTCGATGTCGCCTCTTGCGATCAGCGCGATGGGCGTCGAGCCCGTTCTGTGGGCCTTCTCGCAGTACCGAGGTAAAGCGCGAAGCGAGCAATACGTAACTGAACGAAGTGACACCGATTTTTTTTTTTTGCCACGCTGTTGGCAGGCGTGCCGAGCTCCTGGCGGCAGGCGCTGCGTGGCGCTGGTCCCCGACGATCGCGCGCCGGCCGGTGTGGCCGCGTGGCGACCTTCACCTGACGTCGGGCGCGATCACGATCAGGCCGCCCGCCTGGTTCGGTCCCCGCCCCGCCGACCGGCGCGCTTACCGGGAAGCTCGGCCAGGTTGGTCTGGGTCTGCGGCTGGGTGCTCGTCGGCGTTGTACGAGTAGCCCATCCCGCCGGTCAGCATGACCGGCGTTGTCGGGAATGGTGACGCCGGTGAGCGTCACGGTGTAGAAGCCGCTGCCGTCGGGACCGGCTGAGCGTGCCGGCACCCGAGCCGGCTGCGCGTGCCGTTCCAGATCTTGCGCAGGTAGCCGGACGCCGAGCGCGTTGAAGTCGGCCGGCGTCGGCGATGCCGTCCTGCGGGACCGCGAACACGAACTGCAGCGCTCAGGGCGAGCCCATGAAGTTGTCCCACATCTCTTCTGTCCGGTCGCCGGATTGACGGCGGCGCTGGCGAACGGATTGATGGGCACGGGCGTGCCGTTCTGCAGCCAGCGGAACACCATCACCGGCTGCTGGCTCGCGTTCGCGCGAGACGCTCTTGCACCTCGTAGGTCGGCGCTTGATCGCGCCGGCGGGATCAGCCGACCGAGCGCCCGAGGCGATCCAGGCGGAGTTCGTGTTGCTGCGTTGCCGCCGGCGACCGCCAGGCGCGTTGCCGGGATTCGGCGGCGTCACCGGGAAGTGGCTCAGGTCGATGTCGGCCTGCGGGAAGGTGCCGTTCGACTTGTGGCACAGCGCGCACTGCGAGTCGTCGCCGGCAGCGGGCCCGCGGGGGCGTGCAGGCTCGGTGCCGTTGATGTTCCGTCTGCGTCAGGCCGGCGGCCTCGTCCTTCAGCGTCATGCCGGTGGCGGTCGCGAAGTCGATGCCGTCGTGGCAGGGCGCCGCATGCCGGGCGGTCGGCATCGTTCTTCCAGTTGTCGCCGTCCTGCGGTCTGGTCGGTGCGCGACGTGCTCGAGCCGTCGTGGCACGTACGTGCAGTTGCGGATGTCCTGCGGATACAGCGTCTCGGTCGGACTGCACGCCGGCGTAGTCGTAGTTCTTCGTCGGACCAGAACGGCCCATGTGGATCTTGTGGATGTAGTTCGGCAGGTTGCCGACCGTCGCGGCCGTCGACGAGCCGCGTGCTGCCGAGTGAACGTCGCGGATCGCGCCGTTCGAGGTGAAGGTGCCTCCGTGCTGGCCGTAGCGTGCGCTGGTCGGTGTGGCAGACCACGCAGTACTGGGTTTCGTTGCGGCTGCCGCCGTGGAAGCTCCGGCGGCGGCCTCTCCTCTCGCTCAACCCCGGGACGCCGCCGAGCTGGCGGTGGCAAGCCTCGCAGTTGTCGACGGAGACGATCTCGCGCGAGAAGTCGCTCGCGCGTGACCTGCGCTCCGGTTGCCGGGAATGAAGTCGTAGATGGCGTTTGGTCGGAGTGCGTCATCGGCACCGACGCGACGCTCGACGTGGCGCCGGTCGGCGTGTTCGTTGCCGGTGCGCGGGCGCGTTGCCCGAGAGCGCGATCGGTCACGCGGTGCGTCAGGCTCGGCTGATAGGTCACGTCGCCGAGGTCGGCGATGTTGTTCGGCGGGCTCACGGTCATCCCGCCGAGCTGCGACTTGACGGTCGTGATGTCGCGGTAGAAGGTGTAGGTGTAGCTGCCGTCGCCGTTGTCGACCGAGCGTGCCGGTGTTGTCGGTGCTCGGGCGGCTGGGCGCGGCCGCGGCCGTGGTCGAGCTCGGCACCGAGGTGACGATGTAGCTCACCCACTTGCTCGGCGCGCCGGACGGCGCCCGGCACGAGCTGGCGCGAGCGCGAACGACAGGTTCGGGGTAGCTCGCGACCACCGCGGTCGCGCTCTTGCTGGTGTTGCCGAGCCCGACGACCGGCCTTGCCGAAAGCTGTCGAACACGGTGAACTTGACGACCGGCGGACTGGCGATCGTCACGCTGGTGATGGTGACCGTCGGCTCCGGAGGTTCGGCCCAGGCCTGCCGCGTTGGTCGCGATCGCGTCGGGGTTGGTCAGCGTTGCTGCCGACGCTGCGTCGTGCCGCTCCCGCCGCGCCGCCGCCGCCTCCGCCGGGGTGCCCGGAGGGCCGGAGTGCCGGAGGGCCCGGGCGGCCCGGGCGGGCCCTGGCGGGGCCGAGCGGACACCGCTATCGCCCCCGCAACCGGCCAGAGATGCGGCGATCACCGCGGCGACGACGACCGCGAGCCAGTGCGGAAGCCGTTGCCTTGCCCATCGCCGTCCTCCTGCTCTAGCGCATCACGGAAACACGAGCGCCATGCCTGGTGGGCGCGCTTTGTGCGCGCCAGTCTACGAGGGCCGGCTTCCGCATGCGAAGTCAAATTCAGAGTCAGGAACGCTGTGCTCAGATGTCGTTGCCACCGAGGGCCGCAGCCCAGCGGCGACTCGACCATTCGTTTCGACGAAGTCATCGACTACTGGACCTCGGTCTAGGGTGCCGCCACGGACGCTCAGGCGCGAGACCGTAGAACCTTGGCATGACTGTCGTTCTCACGGATGGACTTGGCGCTCCCGCTGGGCACGCGGCGTCGTCCGTCTATTTGGGAGGCATCGGCCGCGCTTGGCCGTGATCCTTCAGGCTCCTCGCGTCTTTGTGCGCGACGCCGGTGTGGCAGTCGATGCACGTGGCCTTGCCGGAGAGCGAACTCCTTGTGCTGCTTGACGGCGTCTTCCGACTGCTTGCGCGTGTCCATCGCCTGCCGGGTCGTGGCAGTGACGGCAGTTCGCCGAGTTGTCCGCGCGCATCTCGTCCCACACCTTGTTGGCGAGGCGCCAGCGCTCGTGGTCGAACTTCTCCTGGGTGGAGATCGTGCCGCGCAACTCGGCATGAGGCGCTCGGCGATGCCCTTCTCCGCCTTGACGATCAGCTTTTCCGGGTAGCTGTGCGGCACGCGGCAGTCCACGCACATCGCCCGCACGCCGGTCCGGTTGTTGCTAGTGCGCGGTCTGCTGATGCTCGGGATAGACGAACTTCTCGTGCGAGTGGCAGGTCGTGCCCGCAGAACTGGTCGGTGCCCGTCACGGCCACGGCGACCTGGGTGCCCGATGACCATGATGGCGCCGATCACGAGGCCCGACCACCAGCAGCGCGAACACCGAACCAGCGCGCCGACGGCGAGAACAGCCAGCGCAGCGCCCTGCGGATCGCCCCGGGGCTTCGGCGGCCGCCATGCGGGCTATCGCTACTTGACGAGAGACGATCGCGGCGACCGCCTTCAGGTCGCGCGTCGCTCGCGGCGACCTTCTTGTGATCCTCCGCGCCGCCGGTCTTGAGAAGCTCGACGAGCTTGGCCTCCGGCGCCCGCGTCGCCCTTGTATTTCTGCGCGACCGAAGCCCAGGACGGCGCCTTCTTGGTCGTCTGGCGCGGTGTGGCAGCTGCCGCACTTCTCCTTGGCGATGATGTCCTCGGCCGGGCCGGCGAACGCGCGAGGCCGCTCTGAAGCGACGGGTGGCGCTGCATGCGGCGATCGTCGGGATCAACTTCGTGCTTGTTGCCTCTGGAAGGCGGCTGCGGAATTCGTGATATGGTCAGGGCGCGGCCTGGGTTTGAAGGGTCGCGTTCGGCCTCGCAGCCTGTCAGAACATTCTGTCACGCGGGACTGATCTAGCGTCGAGCCCGCCGAAAGGAAGATGTGGCTGGAGATCAATCGCTCGGTGCTCGTTCCCTATTCGGCCGAGCGCCATGTTCGACCTGATCGAGCAGGCGTGGAGTGGTATCCATCCTTCCTCCCTGGTGCACCGGCGGCCGAGACCCTCGAACGCAGCGAGGACTGGGTCGCCGCCCGCACTCGAGTTCTCCCTATCTGCAAATCTGCGGTTCGCGATGCGCACCCGCAATCCCAAGCGCCGCCCTGAATGGCTGCATGGTCCGGCTGGTAGAAGGCCCGTTCAGGCAGTTTCACGGTGACTGGCGCCTGGTGCCGCTGGCCGATCAAGGATGCGGGCACCTTCTGACCTCTCCTATCAGCCTTCCGAGAGTCTCTTCGACCGTTCGCCAAGGCGGGCCCTGACCGGATCTTCGGTTCTGTCGTGGAAGCTTTCGCACAGCGCGCCGAGTCGACCTTGACGCCGCTCGCGGCTGCAGGTCGCGCCGCGCCAGCGCGCCGCCGAGCCCGCCGCCGCGTAGGCGCGGCGACGATTGCCTCGGCCCTGCGCGTCATTCGCTCAGCCAGGCGAAATGTCGCTGCCGCACTTGCCTCAGGCGGCCACGGCGCTGGCGGACACGCTCGGCGCGGCGCCTGCCGGCGCGGTCGAGCAGCGCTCGACCAGGCAGAGGATCGACTCGTACGGGACGCCGGCCATTTCCGACAGGCCGATCTCGCAGGATTCGGCTGCTCGGATACGCCGCCGGCGCAGTCCGGCGGGCAGCGCGGCGTGCAGGATGGCGCAAGCGCGTGTCTCGTTGAGCTCGGGCCGCGATGAACCCGCGATCGCCGGCGAAGCCGCAGCACTGCACCGCGTCGACCGTGACCACGCGCAGTCGCTGCAGCGGCCAGCGATCGCCGATCAGCTTGTCGACGGCTGCCCATCTTGCGAACGCTGCACACCGGATGGACCGCGACGGGCCGCGGCTGCGGGCGTGATCGTCAGGCGCGGCAGCACCGTGTCGTGGATGAACTCGATGCTGTCGCTGATCGCCAGCGAGCCCGCCAGCATCTTCTTCATGCGGTACGTGCAGGGGCTGGTGTCGAACACGATCGGCCAGCGGCCGTCCTCGCTCGCCTCGCGCAGCGCGGCGGCGAGCTCGGCCGACTTCAGGTCGGCGGCATCGGCGAGGCCCTTGCTCTCGAACGGCTGGCCGCAGCACGGGCCGTCGAGCGCGGCCGGAGTAGACGACGTCGAAGCCGGCGCGCCGGAACAGCCGCTCGGCCACGACCGGGCAGCGCTCGGCGCCGTCGTGGCCGCGCTGCGCGACCCATGTTGCGCGCCGCGCAGCTCGGGAAGTAGACGATGCGCTCGGCGCCGGCGGTGGCGCGGCGCGGCGGCACGAAGTGCACCGGACGCGCGAGCGCCGGCGACCACTTCGGGCAATCGGCCGCCCGACGCGCTTGCGCAGCGCGTCGAGGCGCGCCCTTCATCATGCGACGTGCCGACGACGCCGTGCAGCAGGTCGGCGGCGCCGAGGCCCAACCGAACGCCTGCGGTGACGCCCGCGATAGTGACTGCGCCGCGCCGACCGGCGACGCCGTGGCCAGCGGGCCGGCGCGACGTCCGCGCAAGGCCTTGATCAGGCAGTCCGGTCTCGATGCCGACCGGGCACGCCGTCGCGCACAGGCCGCAGGCGGCGCAGGTCTCGATGCCGTGGTAGTCGTAGAGCTCGCTTCATCTCGGCGCAGGCGCTCGGGCTCGCGCGCCGTCGGCTCGAGCCTGCGCGATCTCGCGCCAGCCGACGATGCGCTGGCGCGGCGAAAGCGTCAGCCCGCGCGACGGGCACTTCGGCTCGCAGAAGCCGCACTCGATGCACTTGTCGACGAGCGGGTCGGCGGCCGGCAGCGGCTTCAGGTTCTTCGAGGTGCGCGTGCGGGTCGTCGTTCAGGATCACGCCCGGGATTGAGCAGGCCCGTGCGGATCGAACAAGTGCCTTGATGCGACGCATGGCCGCGACCGCCTGCGCGCCCCATTCGAGCTCGACGAACGGGCGCCATGTTGCGGCCGGTGCCGTGCTCGGCCTTCAGCGAGCCGTCGTATGTCTCGACCACCATCGCGCACATCGCGTCCATGAAGCGGCGGTAGCGCTCGATCTCGGCCGCGTTGCCGAAGTCCTGCGTGAAGACGAAGTGCAGGTTGCCCTCGAGCGCGTGGCCGAAGATGATCGCCTCGTGGTAGCCATGCTCGTTGCAGCAGGCGTCTGCAGGTCGAGCGTCGCTTCGGCCAGCCGTTCGACCGGGAACGCGACGTCTTCGATGATCACGGTCGTTCCGGTCGGGCGCATCGCACCGACCGCGGGAACATGCCCTTGCGCACGTTCCAGAGCGCCGCCGCACTCCGCCGGGTCGGTCGTGAAGCGCAGCGGCGTCGCAGAGCGCGAAGTCGTCGAGCTGCGGCGCGATCGCGTCGATCTTGACCGGCGAGCGCGGCCGCCGTCGCGGCGCGCGTCTCGACCAGCAGGCCGCGCCGTCCGGCGGGCAGCGCGCGCAGCGCCTCGGGCATGCCGGGCTTGTCCTCCACCGAGCGCAGCGACGCGCGGTCGAGCAGCTCGACCGCGGCGACCGGCGTCTGCTTGCAAGCGCGTCACCGCGCTGCACGCGGTCTCGAGGTGGTCGAACAGGATCAGCGCGCTCGCCTTGTGGGCGTGCTCCTCGACCGTCGTGGTAGGTGATCTCGCTGATGAAGCCGAGCGTGCCTTCCGAGCCGATCATCAGGTGCGCGAGGATGTCGACCGGATCGCTGAAGTCGACCAGCGCGTTCAGGCTGTAGCCGGTCGTGTTCTTGAGCCGGAACTTGTGGCGGATGCGCGCGGCCAGCGTCGCGTCTGCGCGCGTCGCCCGCGCCGAGCTCGGCCGAGGCTCGCGACGAGCTCGGGCCGCAGCGTCGCGAACGCCGCGCGGCTGGCCGGCGTCGCGCGTGTCGAGCACCGTGCCGTCGGCGAGCACGACGCGCAGGCCGGCGAGCGTGTGGTAGCTGTTCTGCGCCGTGCCGCAGCACATGCCGCTGGCGTTGTTGGCGGCGATGCCGCCGATCATCGCGGCGTCGATCGACGCCGGGTCCGGGCCGATCTTGCGGCCCAGCGGCGCGAGGCGTGCGATTGGCGGCGGCGCCGATGACGCCCGGCTGCAGCGTGATCGATCGGCGCCGTCGGCGGCGACCTCGATGCCTGCGCCAGCCGTCGCCGAGCATGACCAGGACGGAGTCGCTGATCGCCTGGCCGGAGAGGCTGGTGCCGGCGGCGCGGAAGGTCACCGGCGTGCTGCAGGCGGGCGCAGCAGGCGAGCACGCGGCGGAGCTCGGCCTTCGTCCTCGACGACGACGACGAGCTTGGGCACCAGGCGGTAGAAGCTGGCGTCGGTGCCCCACGCGAGCAGGCGCAGCGGGTCGACGATGAGCCGCTCGGTCGGCATGAACGCGGCGAGCTCCTGCTGGAGCTGGTGGTACGGGGCGGGCAGCATGAACATCCTCCTGGCCATTCCTTCGGCCGCGATGTCGTGCCGTCCCCTCCGTCGGCGCGACCGCTCCGAATCTACGCCCTCCAAGCCGGGCGGACAAGCTAATCCCGCGGCGCCTCGGCCGCCGGCTCAGAAACCGGCGATCACCCAGCCCGGAAAGACCGCGATCAGCACCGCGGCGACGAGGCACGCCACGCTTGCGGCCAGTGCCAGGCCGCGACGCGGGCGGCGCCGGCGACGCCGCGCATCGGGGCTCATGAACATGAACTGGAGGACGCGCAGGTAGAAGTAGATGCCGAGGTAGCTGCCGACGAGGCCGAGCACGGCGTAGGTGCGTGTGGCCGGCGGCCATGACGTTCTTGAAGATCAGGAACTTGGCGACGAAGCCGGGAAGGGCGGGATGCCCGCGAGCGACAGCATCGCGATGCCGAGCATCAGCGCGCGCGTACGGGGCGCGATGGAACAGGCCCTTCAGGTTGTCGAGGCGGTCGCGCGCGAGCGTCGTCGTCGGCGGCGGGCAGCGGCGGCGAAGGCCAGCAGGTTCATGAGGCCGTAGGCGAGCAGGTAGAACGCCACGGCCTGGAGGCGCCCGGCCGCGTCGCCGAGCAGGGCGTAGAAGAGGTAGCCGGCGTGCGCGATCGAGCTGTAGGCGATCATCCGGCGCAGGCTCGGCTGGCGCATCGCCGCGAGGTTGCCCCAGACGATCGAGACGAGCGGCAGCGCGGCGACAGATCTCGAGCATCGGCGTCGCCAGCTGGCGTGCGTGCCGAACAGCCGCACCACCGCCAGCAGCACGCCCGGCCTTGACGACGGTCGCCATGTAGCGCCGGTCACCGGCACGCTCGCGCCCTCGTAGGCGTCGGGCGCCCAGGCATGGAAGGGCACGATCGCCGCCTTGAGGAAGAACGCGAGGACGACGAGCACGACCGCGCGCGCGCGACAGGCCGTCGCCGGCGGCCGAGCGCGCGCGCGAAGGCGTCGATCGCCGAGCGAGCCGCTGCTGCCGTAGAGGAGCGACGACGCCCATGAGGAAGGTCGCGCGTCGCGGTGCCGCCGAGCACCAGGTACTTCGAGCGCCGCCTCGGCGCTCTGCGGCCGCCGGTAGGCGAGCAGCACCAGCACGTAGACCGGCAGCGACATCAGCTCGAGGCCGAGGAAGAGGGTCGGAAGCTGTCCGCCGACTGCAGCAGGCAGACGCCGTAGAGCGACGACAGGAGCGAGCGACGCGCGAACTCGCCGTCGGCGAAGCTCGTCGCGCGCCATCAGCAGCACCGGCAGCGCCAGGGCGAGCACCATCGCCTTGACGAGCAGAGCGTCGAGGCATCGACCGAGAACTGCCCGGCGAACGGCGCCGCGGCGTAGCCGTCGAGCGCGCGAGGCGCAGGGCCGCGGCCGCCGCGGCGGCGACGCAGGCGAAGGCGACGGCGCAGCGCGGCGCGCTCGCTGCGCCTCGCGATCTCGAGGCCGATCAGCGAGGACGATGCCGAGCAGCAGCAGGTGCTCGGGCAGCATCGCGGTCAGGACGGTCTGGCCGATCATGGGCTGCCTCCCGGAAGGCGCGAGGTCGTCACGAGCTGCCGATAGGACTTCGGCCGCCAGCTCGGTCTTGCCCATCGGCTCGTCGGGAAACAGGCCGAGCGCGAACACGGCGACGACGATCAGCGCCGAGGATCGACTTCTCGCGCCGGTCGAGGTCGGCGAACGGCTGGTGCGGCGCCCGCGGCGGCGCCGTAGAGGAAGCGCGAGCGCGAAGCGCAGCATGTAGAGCGCGCCGAGCACCACGCCGGCGACGGCGACGGCGGCCAGCGCCAGCGGCAGCGTCGTCGCCCGCGTGTGCAGCGGCCACGCCGCCCTGAACGCGCCGAGCAGGACCAGGAACTCGCCGGTGAAGCCGCTCGTCGTCGGCAGGCCCGACCGAGGCGAGCGTGAGGACCATGAAGAACACCGAGTAGACCGGCAGCAGCTTGGCGAGCCCGCCGTAGGCGCGAGCTCGCGCGTGTGGCAGCGCTCGTAGATCATGCCCGACCATGCAGGAACAGGCCGCCGGCGACCAGGCCGTGGCTCACCATCTGGATGATCGCGCCCTGGATGCCGACGCAGGTCGAGGCTGAGCAGGCCGAGCATGACGTAGCCGAGGTGGCTGATCGACGAGTAGGCGATGATCTTCTTGATGTCGGTCTGCACCAGCGCCAGGCAGGCGCCGTAGACGATGCTCGAGGACCGCGAGCGCCATCAGCAGCGGCGTGTAGCAGCTGGGTCGCGTCGCGGGAAGAGCGGGAAGCCCAGCTTCATGAAGCCGTAGGTGCCCATCTTCAGCATCACGCCGGCGAGGATCACCGAGCCCGCGGTCGCGGCGCTTCGACGTGGGCGTCGGGCAGCCAGGTGTGCAGCGGCACCATCGGCACCTTGATCGCGAAGCCAGCGCGAACGCGCGCGAGCAGCGATCGACTGCACCGTCGAGCGGCAGGCGCGACTGTGACGAGGTCGGCGAAGGCGAAGGAGGTGATGCCGGTCGTGTGCTGCAGCGACCAGACGAGGTAGATCACCGCGGCCAGCATCAGGATGCTGCCGAAGGCGGTGTAGAGCACGAACTTGAGGGTCGCGTAGATGCGCCGCTCGCCGGCCCCAGATGCCGATGAGCAGGAACATCGGGATCAGCATCGTCTCCCAGAAGAGGTAGAACAGGAACAGGTCCTGCGCGACGAAGGTGCCGAGCATCGCGAACTGGATCAGGAACACCATCGCGTAGAAGAGCTTCACGTCCTTCGTGATCGCCGTGAAGGCGCCCGCCACCACCAGCGGGCCGAGGAAGGCGGTGAGCATGCACCAGCAGGACGTTGTAGCCGTCGAGGCCGATCTGGTAGTACACGCCCCAGGCGGCGATCCACGGCAGGCGCGTCTCGAACTGCAGGCCGGCGACGGCCGCTGTCGAAGCGCGCGTAGAGCCACGGCGGCGAGCGACGAACTGCACGACCATCACGGCGAGTGCCAGCCCGCGCACGAAGCGCCCGATCGCGCGCCGCGGGCAGACGAGCAGGCCGATGCCGAGCAGCGGCAGGAAGAGGACGAGGTTGAGCACCGCGGCGTCAGACATGACGCCAGCTCCAGAGCAGCGCGCCGACGATGCCGACGAGCACGAACCAGGCGTAGAGATGGAGGCTGCCGGTCTGCACGCGGCCGAACGCGCCGGCGCCGCCGCGGCCGAGCGCCGGCCAGGCCGTGCAGCGTGCCGTCGAGCAGCGCGCGGTCGCCGAAGCGCAGGAAGACGCGGTCTGAAATCCACACGCAGCGGCCGGCCGAGCAGCGCCGTCGTACGAGCTCGTCGATGAAGTACTTGCCGCAGAGCCACGCGGTGCAGCGCCGGCGAAGCGCGGCGCACGGCGCTCGGCGCGCATCGGCGCCGCCGCCGAACAGGTACGCGGCGCCGGCGAGGCCGGCGAGCGCGAGCGCGACCGAGACCGACGAGCAGCGGCGTCTCGTAGTGCATGCAGCTGCTCGGCGACCGCCGGCAGCGGCAGCTGCGGCTCGAGGAAGTGCGGCACGGCGATGAAGCCGCCGACGCGCCGACAGCACCGCCAGCACGACCAGCACGCCGGTCATCGAGGCGGCGACTCGTGCACGTGGTGCTCGACCTCCGGCGTCATGCGCGAGCGGCCGAGGAACGTGAGCCAGAGCAGGCGGAACATGTAGAACGCCGTCATCAGCGCCGTCGCCGCGGCGACGAGCCAGAGCAGCGGCGAGCCGCCGCGGCTGCTCGCGAGGCGAACCAGAGGATCTCGTCCTTGGAGAAGAAGCCGGCGAGCGGCGGCATGCCGGCGATCGCGGCGGTGGCGACGGCGAAGGTCGACGAACGTGACCGGGATCCTGCGCGCCAGCCCGCCCATCTTGCGCACGTCCTGCTCGCCGCCGAGCGCGTGGATCACGCTGCCCGGCGCCGAGGAAGAGGCAGGCCTTGAAGAACGCGTGCGTGTAGAGGTGGAAGATCGCCACGCCGTACGCGCCGACGCCGAGCGCCAGGAACATGAAGCCGAGCTGCGAGATGGTCGAGTAGGCGAGCACCTTCTTGATGTCGGTCTGCACGACAGGCGATCGTGGCGGCGAAGAAGGCGGTGGCGACGCCGATCGCGGCGATCACCGTGCGACGCCTCGGGCGCGTGCAGATAGATCGCCGGACATGCGCGCGACCAGGTAGACGCCGGCCGTCACCATCGTCGCCGCGTGGATCAGCGCGCGAGACCGGCGTCGGGCCGGCCATGGCGTCGGGCAGCCAGACGTGCAGCGGGATCTGCGCCGACTCTGCCGCGTCGCGCCGATGAACAGCAGCATGCCGACCAGGCTCGCCGAGACCGCCGGCAGCGGTCGGGCCATCGAACGCGGCGTTGATGCGGTCCATGTCGAGCGTGCCGAGCGCCTGGTAGAGCACGAACATGCCGAGCAGGAAGCCGGCGTCGCCGATGCGGTTGGTGATGAACGCCTTCTTGCCGGCGCGCGCGTTGGCGAGGTCGCTCGAACCAGAAGCCGATCAGCAGGTAGGAGGCAAGGCCCACGCCTTCCCAGCCGACGAAGAGCACCGAGCAGCGAGCGGCCGAGCACGAGCAGCAGCATGAAGAAGAGGAACAGGTTCAGGTAGGCGAAGAAGCGCGCGTAGCTCGTGTCGTCCTTCATGTAGCCGATCGAGTAGACGTGGATCACCGAGCCGACGCCGGTGACGACCAGCGCCATCACCGCGCTCGAGGCGGTCGAAGTAGAAGGCGATCTCGAAGCGGCTGTCGCCGATCTGCGCCCAGCGGTAGGCGATCTCGACGAGCGGCGCGTAGCCGCCGCGCGCGCGAGGTCGAGCAGGCACTTGACGACGAGCGACGAAGGCGGCGATCGGCAGGCCGCAGCCGACCACGGCTGACGAAGCGTCGCCGACGCGGTTGCCGCCGAGGCGGGTCGCGAGCATGCCGTTCAGGACGAAGCCGAGCAGGGGCAGGAGGACGATCGCGGTCAGCATCGCTGCCTAGCCCTTGAGCTCGTTGTAGGCGCCGAGGTCGAAGCGTGCGCTTGGCGCGCACCAGCAGCAGACGATCGGGAATGGCGAGCGCGATCTCGACCGTCGCGACGACGAAGATCAGGAAGACGAGCACCGCGCCTACCGTGGTCCCCGTCTGCTGCGCGAAGGTCACGAGGCTCAGGTTGACGCCGTTCAGCATCAGCTCCATGCACATCAGCATCACCAGGCACGTTGCGGCGGACGATGACGCCGACGAGGCCGAGGCGAAGAGCGCCACGGCGACGCCGATCAGGAGCTGCGTCCTATCCACGACGTCCGCGTCTCCGGCCTGGTGCACCGGATCACCGCCAGCGCCGCCACGACCGCGGCGACCAGCAGCACGGAGGTGAGCTCGAACAGCAGCCAGTACGTCGTTGAGAAAGGCGGTCGAGAAGCCAGCGATGCCGTAGGACGATCTCGCCGAGCTCGCCCGTAGGCGAGGGCAGCGGGCCGCCAGACGCTGCGCGACGATGCACGCCGAGCAGCACCACGAAGCCCGCGACGCCCGGGAACGAGCAGCCTGCGAGTAGCGCGCGACCGGCCGATCTCGCGCACCTCGAGCAGCATGATCGCGTAGACCATGAACACCATCACCGGCGCCGACGTAGATCAGCACCTGGAAGGCGGCGATGAAATGCACGCCGAGCAGGCCGTAGATCGCGCCGAGAGAGAGCATGGTCGCGATCAGCGCCATCGCCACGCGCATCGGCTGGCGCAGCACGAGCATCAGCGCCGCGCCAGCGAGCGCACCGCCGGAGCACAGGCGAGCAGCAGCAGCGTGTCCGCGGTCTGCAGCAGCGACTCGATCATGGCGGGCTCCCGGTCAGCCGCTGCCGGGCGCGAGCGGATAGGGCTTGGCGACGTCGCTCTGCGGATGCCAGGTCGAGCAGCTCGTCGAGGCCGAGCCACATCGCGTGACGGTCGCGCGCGAAGCAGCGCCGGCATCTCCTGGCCATGCGGATCGCGTCCTCCGGGCACGCCTCGACGCACAGGCCGCAGAAGATGCAGCGCGAATAGTCGATCTCGAAGCGGATCGGGAACTTGGGGTGCGCCGCGTCGTCGGGTCGAACGCCGGCCTCGATCTCGATCACCTTGGCCGGGCAGACGGTCGCGCACATGTTGCAGGCGATGCACTGCGGCTTGCCGTCGGGGCGCTGCGTCAGCACGTGCTTGCCGCGGTTGAGCGGCGCGTAGTCGGCGCGCGTCTCCTCCGGGTAGTAGGTCGTGAGCGCGCCCTTCCGGCCCGTCATCCAGCGCCCCATGTTGCGCAGGAAGACCGCGCTGGTGACGCCAGGCCGCGCATGATCTCGGGCAGGTAGGCGCGCTCCCACAGCGTCAGCGTCGGCTCGTTCCAGTAGCGCTTGCGCGGGTAGGCGACCTTCACAGCGCGCCTCCGGTGCGACCACAGCACGCACCGCGGTGATCGACGAGGTTGGCGAGCGCCGAGCGGAAGCATGAACTTCCACGCGAAGCGAAGCACCTGGTCGTAGCGGAAGCGCGGCAGCGACCAGCGCACCAGGATCTGGAAGCTGCACACGAGCAGCACCTTGACGAGGAAGACGACGAGCTGGATCGGCGACGACGGCGCCGTGGGGCAGGCGCGATCGTCGTTCCGCCCGGGAAGGCGAAGCCGCGCGTCGCTCATGTACGGCAGGTTGTAGCCGCCGAGGAAGAGCGTCGTGAAGAGCGCGCCGATGATCGCGATCTCGATGAACTCGGCGAACATGAAGAGGCCCATCTTCATCGACGTGTACTCGGTGTAGTAGCCGGCGATGAGCTCGCGACTCGGCCTCGGGCAGGTCGAACGGGATGCGCTTGTTCTCGGCGATCGCGGCGGTCGAGGAAGAGCAGCGCGCGCCGAAGCGGCTGGTAGGACGATGCCCCACGCGGGCAGGCAAGCCGAGGACGATGCCCGACTGCCGGCGCACGATCGCGCCGAGGTCGATCGGTGCCGAAGATCAGGATCAGCCCGAGCACGGTGAGGCCCATGACGACCTCGTAGGAGATCATCTGCGAGCCCGCGCGCAGGCCGCCGAGCAGCGAGAACTTGTTCGCCGACGACCAGCCGGCGAGCATCGCGCCGATGATCGGTCATGCCGCTGAAGGCGAACACCACCAGCAGGCCCGGCGTCGAGGCGGGCGATCTGCATCGGGTAGGTGCGGCTCGCCGAACCAGTCGGCGAGCGGCGGAACGAGCCGCCCCGGGTCGAGCGTGCCGCCGAAGGGATCGACGGCGAAGACCAGCAGCACCGGCGTGAAGACGACCCACGGCGCGATCGCGTAGGCGACGCGGTCGTAGGTGCTGCGGCTTGAAGTTCTCCTTCGAGCAGCATCTTCAGGCCGTCGGCGATGCCGTGGAAGAGGCCCCACCAGACGAGCTTGACCTGCGTGAACGGGATGCGGATGTAGGCGCGGTTGGCGCCGATCCGGTCGGACATCACCGCCGCCTGCTTGCGCTCGACCCAGGTCAGCGACCGTGCCGAAGGTGATCAGCATGCCCATCGCGTAGACGATGAAGACGAGGGCGACGCATGAGGTCCTGCGTCATGCCGCGTCCACCAGCGCCGGCAGCGCGCGAGCGCCGCGAACAGGGTCTCGGCGTCGGCGACGCCGCGCCGGCTTCGCGGAAGCACGCCTCGAAGCGGCTGACGACGCCGGCGAAGTTGGTGTAGTGGCCGCTGCGCTCGGTCTGCACGCTGATCGGCATGAAGACGTCGGCGCGATCGTGTCCCGGGCTGCTTCCAGGCGTCGAGGTGGACGACTCTCGCGCCTGCGGGACAGCGCGGTCGAAGTCGACAGCCTTCGCCCCAGACGAGCACGAGGTCGCAATCCGGCGGGAAGCGCCCGCGGCTCGTCGGCCGGCAGCCGGGTAGAGCGCGCGCGCGCCGGCGCGTGTTCGGGTTCTTGTCGGCGCTTGATGAGGAGGTCGTCTTCGAGCCGCTCGCCCGGCGCGGGCATGCGAGTCGGTCTTGACGTAGGAGCGCGAAGCGCGCGCCGAGCGCGCGCGTCGAAGGCGGCGAGCTCCTCGTTCGAGCCCCAGCTCGAGACCAGCGCCACCGGCTGGCGCGCCTGCCGCGATCATCGCGCGCGCCGACGGCGATCGCGGCTGCGGGCCGACCGGCGCGCCGCGTCAGCAGCGCGCTGCGGCGCGCGGCCGCTCGAAGACCTGCGCCAGGTCGCGCCCGCTGTTGCAGATCCACGGACCGTTGACGGCGGGGTTGTCGAGCGGCGTCACGCGGTCGATGCGCGCGTTCGCGGCCGGATCGAGCGCGTTCAGCTTCCATTCGCTCTTGCGGTGCCAGATGCTCGACGCTGCAGCCGCGCTCGCAGCCCGGGCAGACCGGACGGCGTCGGCCTCGAGGTACCAGACCCGCGCCTTGTAGCAGGAATGGCGCGCGACAGGAGCGCGCCGACCGGGCAGATGTCGATCACGTTGTCGGAGTACGGGTCGCGCGCGAACGCGCCGTCCTCCGCCGCGCGCACGAGCGAGTGGTCGCCGCGGTTCTGGATGCCGAGCGACGTCGGTCTTCGAGATCTCGCGCGTGAAGCGCGACGCAGCGCGAGCACAGGATGCAGCGCTCGTTGTCGAGGACGATGCGCTCGGAGAGCTCGTGGTGCTTGGTCGCGCGCACCTTGGCACGTCGCGCGAGACCGGACGGCGCGCCGTTGTGCTTCGTAGTGGTAGTCCTGCAGCGTGCACTCGCCGGACTTGTCGCAGATGCCGCAGTCGACCGGGTGGTTGAGCGTGATCGAGCTCGAGCATCTGCTTGCGCGTAGCGCGCACGCGCGGCGAGTCGGTCAGCACCTGCATGCCCTCGGCGACCGGCATGTTGCAGGCGATGTCGAGCCAGCCTGGCGGTGCCGTCGCCTTCGATCTCGACCATGCAGATGCGGCAGTTGCCCGGCACCGAGAGCTGCGGGTGCCAGCAGAAGGACGGGATCACGTGGCCGCTCGCGCGCGCGCGCCTGCATCACGGTCTGGCCTTCCTCGGCCTCGACGCGGTCGCCGTCGATGAAGATCTCAACCATGGAGCGCCGCCTCCGGCAGCCATTCGGCGACCGATCGCTTCCAGCCGCCGCATGGCGCGAGCGCTCGTGCGCGATCCAGTGCTCGAACTCGTCGCGGTACTTGGCGAGGATGCCGACCGTGGCGTAGCCCGCCGCGTCGCCCATGCCGCAGATCGTCGTGCCGTCGTTGGCCTCGGAGATCGCGATCAGCTGGTCGATGTCCTCGAGCTCGCCTTCGCCGGCGACGATGCGGTCGACGATGCGGTGCAGCCAGCCCATGCCCTCGCGGCACGGCGTGCACTGCCCGCAGCGACTCGTGGTGGTAGAAGCGCACCAGCACCTGCAGCAGGCGGACCATGCAGGTGCCCTCGGCGATCGACGATCATGCCGCCCGAGCCGAGCGCCGGATCCGGCGTCGCGACGCCTGGCGTGGTCGAGCGTCAGCGGCTCGATCTCGGCGCCGGTCAGCACCTTGGTCGAGATGCCGCCCGGGATGACGCACTTCAGCTTCGCCGCCGCCGAGCACGCCGCCGCAGTCGTCGTGGATGAACTTCGCGAACGGGTAGCCGTACTCGACCTCGTAGACGCCGGGGCCGCTGACGTGCCCCGAGATCGAGATCAGCTGCGTCCCCGGGCTCTTCGCCGTGCCGACCTTGCGGAACGCCTCGGCGCCGTCGCGCACGATGCCGGTGATGTTGGCGAGCGTCTCGACGTTGTTGACGACGGTCGGCCGCTGGTAGAGGCCGCGCACCGTGAGGCGCGGCGGGCGGTTGCGCGGATAGCCCTTCTTGCCCTCGAGCGAGGTGAGGAGCGCCCGACGCCTCGCCGCAGACGTAGGAGCCCGCGCCGCGGTAGACGACGATGTCGCAGGCGAACGCACTGCCGGCCAGCCGCTCGGGCCGAGCAGACCTGCCGCGTACGCCTCTTCGACCGCGCGCGGCGATGCGCCGGTAGCGGCAGGTCGAACTCGCCGCGGATGTAGATGAAGGCGTGGCGCACCTGCAGCGCGTAGCGCGGCGATCAGCATCGACTCGATCAGCAGGTGCGGCGCGTTCTCGAGGATCCAGCGGTCCTTGAAGGTGCCGGGCTCGCCCTCGTCGGCGTTGGCGCAGAGGTAGTGCGGCTGGCTCGTCGTTGCAGCTTGATCACGCCCCCACTTGCGCCCGGCCGGGAAGCGCCGCGCCGCCGTGCCCGAGGATGCCCGAGGCGGCGACTTCCGCGGTGACCTGCTGCGGCGTCATCTCGCGCAGCGACTTTCTCGAGCGCGCGCGTAGCCGCCGCGCGCGCGGTAGTCCTCGAGCGTGTGCGAGGTCGGCGTGACCGCGAAGGTCATCGATGCAGCTTGGTGCCGGTCATCGACGCCAGCCTTCGATCAGCGCGTCGAGCTGCTCCGCGCGTCATGTTCTCGTGGTAGGTCTCGTTCGACCATCACCACCGGCGCGGTGCCGCACGAGCCAAGGCACTCGCACGGTCGAGAGCGTGAAGCGGCCGTCCGCGGTCGTCTCGCCCGGCGCGATGCCGAGCCGGCGCTCTTCGAGATGGTCGATCACGCCTTCGGCGCCGCGCATCGTGCACGAGAGGTTGCGGCACGCCTGCAGATGCCAGCGGCCGACGGGGGCGCGCCGGAACTGGGTGTAGAAGCGACAGCACTTCCTCGATCTGGATGCGCGGCACGCCGAGGTAGTCGGCGAGGCCGTCGATGTCGGCGTCGGCCACGTAGCCGCGGTCTTCCTGGATCCGGCGCAGGCACGGCAGCACCGAGCGACGACTCGAAGCCCTGCGGGAAGCGCGCGCCGCAGGACGTCGAACTCGGGCGATCAGGTGCTTCACCGGTCGCACTCCCCGCCGATCATGTTGACCGAGCCGAAGGTCGGCACGATGTCGGCGAGCTGGCCGCCGCTCGAGCATGCGGCTCGGCCGCGCCCATGTGCACGAAGCTCGGCGAGCGCACGCACCTTGTAGCGTGCCGCCGCCGGTCGATGACGAGATAGAAGCCGAGCTCGCCGTTCGGCGCCTCGTGCGCGCAGTAGACCTCGCCGGGCGGGCACCGACGGGCCGTCCATGACGAGCTTGAAGTGGTTGATCGAGCGACTCGATCTCGGCGTAGACGAGCGGCTTGTCGGGAAACGTGCAGCGCCGGTCGTCGACGTTGATCGGGCCCTTCGGGCAGCATCTGCGCCAGCTGCCGCATCATGTAGACCGACTCGTCCATCTCGCGCATGCGCACGAAGTAGCGGTCGTAGTTGTCGCCGTTGATGCCGACCGGCACGTCGAAGTCGAGCTCCGCGTAGGCGAGGTAGGGCGCGTCCTTGCGCAGGTCGCGCGGCGCGCCGGTGGAGCGCAGGATCGGGCCGGTGCAGCCGCAGCTCGAGCGCCTCGGCGGTCGAGATCACGCCGACGTTGCGCAGCCGGTCGATGAAGATGCGGTTGCGGTCCACCAGCGCGTGCACGCGGCCGACGAACTCCTCGTACTGGATCGAGGATCGTCGCCGAGGCGCGCGAGCCAGCCCTGCGGGCAGGTCGCGCGCGAGCCCGCCGATGCGCCCGTAGGTGTAGGTCACGCGCGCGCCGGTGAGGGCCGCCAGGTGCTCGTAGCATGTGAGTCGCGGATCATCACGAGGTAGAGGAACGCCGTCATCGCGCCCATCTCCATCAGCCACGGCGGCGATGCAGGTGAGGTGGTCGACGATGGCGCGAGTATCCGGAGAGCAGCGTGCGCAGGTAGCGGCAGCGCGGCGTGATCTCGACGCCCATCAGCCGTTTCGACCGCCGTCGCAGTAGGCGAAGTTGTTGACGAGCGCCGAGCACGTAGTTCAGCCGGTCCGACGTAAGGGATGAGGTTGTGCCAGGTGTGCGTCCTCGCACTCCTTCTCGAAGCCGCGGTGCAGGTAGCCGCAGTGGACGTCGAGCGCGCTGCACCGTTCGCCGTCGAGCTCGGCGATGATCTGCACCGTGCCGTGCGTGGCCGGGTGCGACGGGCCGATGTTGACGATGACCGAGTCTGCCGCGCAGCGGCGTGCCGGAAGGTCGGATCGCACCGGGTTGGGCAGCGGCGGTGTCCACGTGCGCAGCTCAGCGTCGCGGTAGGGCACGAGCGGCTGCTCGCGTCGCTTCGGATAGTCCTTGCGCAGCGGGTGGCCGGCGAAGCCCTCGTAGAGCAGGATCGGGCGCAGGTCGCGGTTGCCGCGGAACACGATGCCGTACATGTCGTGGCACTCGCGCTCCATGAAGGCGGCGCGACGCCGTAGAGCGCGACGCAGCGAATCGACCGCGCGGGTCGGATCCGTCGCAACGCGCGTCTTCAGGCGCACGCGCACGACGTGTGCGGTCGAGTAGAAGTGGTGGACGACCTCGAAGCGCAGCGCGTCTGCGCCGGCCAGTCGACGGCGGTCACGTCGAGGAAGCAGGTCGAAGCCGAACTCCGTCGCGTCAGGCGCCGACCGCGGCAGAGCTCCGCAGGCGCGACGCCGACGCGAACGCGCCGTGCGAGCGTCGCCGTCCCGGCGGAGACGCGTCGCTCGGGCAGCGAGACGCTCGTCGCATCGCATCAGAAGGTCCGCGTCGAGGATCGGATGGCTCGGTCGCGCGCGATCCTGCTCCCTGCAGCTGCATGATCCCGTCGATCACCGTCTCGGGCCGCGGCGGGCAGCCGGGCACGTAGACGTCGACCGGGATGATCGTGTCGATGCCCGGCACCGTCGGCGTAGTTCTGGTAGAAGCCGCCGCTGGTGGCGCACGCGCCGAACGCCATCACCCACTTCGGCTCGCACATCTGCTCGTAGACCTTGAGCAGGATCGGCGCCTGCTTGTGCGTGACCGTGCCGACCACCATCAGCAGGTCGGCCTGGCGCGGCGAGAAGCGCGGCAGCGCGGCGCCGAAGCGGTCGGTGTCGTAGGGCGACGGCGCTGACCGCCATGAACTCCATGCGCGCAGCAGGCGGTGACGAACGGGTACGGAAAGAGCGAGAACTTGCGCGCCCAGCCGACCGAGCTCGTCCTTCTTCGTCGTCAGGTACTCGAAGGCCGCGTGCCCTGGCGCCTCGCGACGGCGATCGGGATCGATCGGGACGGTGCGTGCGTCCATGGCTATTCGGTCACCGCCTCGAGCAGCCGCGCCTTGTAGACGTAGAGCAGGAGCAGGACCAGCAGGAAGACGAACAGCAGGAACGTGAACAGCATGAAGTCCGGTGAGCGGCTGCGCGCCGAGCGCCCAGGACGAACAGGAACACGGTCTCGAGGTCGAACAGGATGAAGCACGATCGGCGACGCGCGTAGTACTTGATCGGCACCGCCTCGACGTTCAGCGTGCTCGACCGGCGTCGCGCCGCACTCGAACGGCTCGAGCTTCACCGCCGACGGCACCGGACTTCGGCCCGAGCGACGCCGTTCATCAGCAGCGTGATGGCCACGAAGCCGACAGGATCGCCAGCAGGTACAGCAGGAAAGACGACGTACGGATTCACCAGCGCGGCCCTCCATCTTCGCGGTTGCTCATGCGCCGGCGCGGCGCGACCTGGACCGAAGTTGCGGCAAGCCTAGCGATCGGGCCGTGCACGTGTCCTTTGCGGTAGATCAAGGCCCGTCTGCAAGGCGCGCCGGCACCTCGCGTTTAGCCACCCAGAGCCGCTCGGCTTGAGAGATCCTCGGCCGGGCAACTGTGACCTGGCGTCCACGGAGCAGCGGCGCCGCGGCAAGGCGCAAAGTCGCGTTCCGAAGCCGCCCCGTGGAGACCGCCATGCCACCAGCCAGACCTCGCCGTCGTCGAAGCCCTCCGCGCCGCTCCGATCGCGCGCGACCTGACCGCCGAGCAGATCCAGGTGCTCGCCGGCCTGGTCAGCCTGCAGTCGGCTGCAAGCGAGGCGACGTCGTCTCGCGGGAAGGCGCGGTCGACGACCGTCTGCATCGCCGTCGTCGACGGCTCGCATCGCCGTCGTCAAGCACCGCGGCACGCCCGGACGAGATCGCTGCTCGTCGACGCTGCGTAGGCCGGCGACCTCGCCCACGAGCTCGGCTTCCTCGACGGCACGCCGCGCAATTCGCGTCGCTCGTGCGCGACCAGCGCCGACGCGCGTGCTGGTAGCTCACCCGCGGCGCGCTCGAGAGCCTGATCGACTCGCACCCGCGCATTCTCTACGCGGTGATGTGCGCCATCGTGCGCGACCGGCCACCGGGTGCAGACTCGCCTGTCGGTGCAGGCGTCGGAGCTGATGAACTACGTCGTCAAGCAGCACGGCCGCTACTGACCGACCGGCGAGTCAGAGCGACACGCATGGGTCCCGCCGGCGATCACGCCTGCTGATGCTGCTGGCGTTCGCCGGCTTCGCCTGGCTGGCCTGGCGCAAGCTCGGCATCGTGCGCGCCCTGCAGCCCGAGCCGCGCTGCGACCGAGCCGCTGGCAGCGCCTGCGCAGCGTGCTCGTCAACGGCCTGCTGCAGAGCCGCATGGTGCGCCGCGAGTGGCGGCCTGGCGTCATGCACGCGGTGATCTTCCTCGGCTTCATGTCGCTGCTGCTGCGCAAGCTCCAGCTGATCGCGATCGGCTACCGACGAATCGGCGTCGTTTCCCGACGCCTTCGGCGGCCCGTTCGCGGCGTTCAAGGACGCGATCGAGCTGGCCGTCGTCGCCGCGGTGCTGTACGCGCTCTACCGCCGCTTCGTCGCCGCGGCCGCCGCGGCTCGAGCGCAACCGCGAAGCGGTGCTCGTGCTCGTCGCTGATCCTCGCGATCATGGTGACCGACTTCGCGTTCGACGGCTTCCGCTTCGCGCTGCTCGCCGAGCGCTTCCGGCGATCGCCCACGAGCGCGCCTTCGCGTTCGGCGGCGGCGCGCTCGCCGGCGCGTCTCGCGCGAGCTGAGCCCGGCGGCGCTGCAGGTCGGCTACGTGCTCGCCTACTGGACGCAGATGGTCGTCGTGTTCTCGTTCCTCGTGCTCCTGCCGGCCGGCGAGCACTTCCACATCGTCACCGCGCTGCCGACGCTGTACTTCCGGCGCGGCCGACCGGGCCAACCGCGTGCCGGCGGTCGACGTCGAGCAAGCTGATGGAGGCGACCGACGAGGCCGACATGCAGGCCGGCGTGCGCAGCGCGCGCGACCTCACCTGGAAGGACGGGCTCGACGCCTTCACCTGCACCGAATGCGGCCGCTGCAAGGACGCCTGCCCGACCCACCTCACCGGCAAGCCGCTGTCGCTGAAGGGCGTCAACGACCGCCTCAAGCACCATCTGCTCGAGCAGCGCGACGCGATCGTCGCGCGACCCGGCGGCGAGCTGCCGCGCGCTCGTCGGCGGCGTGATCGGCGACCGAGACGCTCTGGGCCTGCACCACCTGCGGCTACTGCGAAGCGGCGTGCCCGATCGAGCTCGAGCACCTCGACAAGTTCTTCCCGCATGCGCCAGCACCAGGTGATGATCGAAGGCGAGTTCCCGCACGAGCTGAAGAAGCTGTTCGAGGCCTACGAGGTCGCAGAAGGCAACCCGTGGGGCCTGCAGGCCGACGCGCGCGGCGACTGGGCGCACGGGCCTCGGCGTGCCGGTCGTGCGCACGGCCGCCGACCTGGCGGGCCTCGACTGCTCTTCTACGTCGGCTCGGCGATGTCGTTCGATCCGCGCGGCCAGACGCATCGCCCGCGCCTTCGTGCAGCATCCTGCGCCGGGCCGGCGTGCGCTTCGGCATCCTCGGCCCGCGCGAAGGCGTCGACCGGCGAGATGCGTCCGGCGGGTCGGCAACGAGGTGCTGTTCCAGCAGCTGGCGACGCGCGCTCGTCGCCACGCTCGCCGAGCTCGGCGCCACGGCGCATCGTCACCTGCGATCCGCACGCCCTGAACTCGCTGCGCAACGAGTACCCGGAGCTCGGCGGCCACTACGAGGTGCTGCACCACACCGCAGCTGATCGCCGAGCTGCTCGCCGACGGCCGCATCGAGATCGACGCCTCGGCCGAGCGCGTCGATCTACCACGACCCCTGCTACCTGGGGCGGCACAACGGCGAGTTCGACGCGCCGCGCGCCATCCTCGCGCGCCTCGGCGCGGCACGCGCCGCTCGAGTTCGCGCTGCGCGCGAGAAGGCGATGTGCTGCGGCGCCGGCGGCGGCCGCATGTGGATCGACGAGACGATCGGCAAGCGCATCAACATCGCTGCGGGTCGAGCAGGCGCTCGAGACGTCGCCGCAGACGATCGCGACCGCCTGCCCCTATTGCGCCGTGATGATGGAGGACGGCCTGGCGGCGCTGCCCGCCGCGGCGCGACCCGGTCGCGCGACATCGCTGAGCTGGTCGCGGCCGCGCTCGTCGCCGAAGGGCCGGGCGGGCAGGACTCGTCCGCGGCGACGGCGCGGCTCGGGGGCCTGAAGCGAGCGCCGGCTCCCTGCTTGCCCAGGGCAGGTTGCGCGGCAGGTCCCCGTGGTGGAAGCGGCGGCTCGCCGGATAGACGCTGACCGTCTCCTCGAGCGCGATGTGATCGCGGTGAGAGCTCGGTGAAGAGATCGGCACGCCCGAGCGCAGAACGTCGATGTCGTACCAAGCAGACGCTGGCCGTTCGCCACCGCCCGCAACTGCGGCGCCAGCTCGAGCCAGTCCTCCTCGAAGGCCAGCCGTGATCCTGCTGCAGCCGGTTCACGTGCTGCGCCGGCTCGCCATTCGCCGCTGGCCAGCAGCTCCGGGAAGACGAGCTCCTCCTCGGCCGCGTGGTGCGGGCGCGCGGTCTCGTCGAAGAACCGGCAGATGTCCTGGGCGAGCTTGCTGACGCCTTCGTCGATGCCGCGCGCTTCGAGGCTTCTCGATCAGCATGCGAGCATTTGGGCGAGCATCTCCACGATCTGCGCGGTGCGTGCGGTCCACGAGAACCTCTCCATCGTGCCGGCGTCGGCGAGCAGAGGGTCGGCGCGGCCGTTCCGCGCGCGGGTCTTCGGAGCTGGGCATGCGGAGCTCACTCGGCTGTAACGTCCCCATTCTTCGGCGGCTGGCGCCGGCGCGGCGCCTTGCTCTACGTCAAGCGCCGCCGACGCGGCTAGCCCACTGCTTACCGGCACCATCTCGATGGCGCCGCAGGGGCACTCGGCGACGCACATGCCGCAGCCCTTGCAGTAGTCGTAGTTGAACTGCGAAGCGGTTGCCCGGGCCGAGCTTGACGACCGCGTTGTCGGGGCACACGCCGTAGCAGTTGTCGCACTCGAAGCAGTTGCCGCAGCGACAGGCAGCGGCGCGCCTCGAACAGCGCGTTGTCCTCGTCGAGGCCGCCCTGCACCTCGTCGAAGGTCGACTGGTGCGCCGCGCGATGTCGAGCTGCGGCCGCACCGTCTGCGGCGCGTCGGTGTAGTACCAGGGGTTGAGGCTGCTCGAAGGTCGCGACCGCGTGCTTGGGCGCCGGCTCGAGGCGCGTGCCGCGCAGCCAGGCGTCGATGTGGCGCGCGGCCTTCTTGCCGTGGCCGATGCGCGACCGTCACGTTGCGCTCGGCCGGCACCATGTCGCCGCCGGCGAAGAGGCCCGCGCGGCCGGTCATCATGGTCGGCCCGACCGACGCGGACGACGCCGTCGTCGATCTCGAGGCCCGGCGACGCCGTCGAGCGGCGGAGATCGACGTCCTGGCCGAGCGCCAGCACGACCGAGTCGGCTTCCAGCGTCTCGAAGATCGCCGGTGGGCTGCGGGAAGCCCTTTTCGTCGAGCTCCATCTTCTCGATCGTCAGCGCGTCCGTCGCCGACCTGCTTGATGGTCGACAGCCACTTGACCAGGACGCCTTCCTCGAGCGCCTCCTCGACCTCGAAGTCGTGCGCCGGCATGCTGCTCGCGCGTGCGCCGGTAGACGATGATCGGCCTCGGTGGCGCCGAGGCGCTTGGCGGTGCGCGCGACGTCGATGGCGGTGTTGCCGCCGCCGTAGACGACCACCCGGCGGCCGAGCATCGGCTGCTCCTCGCCCTCCATCGAGCGCAGCACCGACGACAGCGTCGAGGATGCGTGCCGAGTCCTTCGCGGGGATGAAGCGCGCGCTTGGCGATGTGCGCGCCGACGGCGAGGAAGGTCGCGTCGTAGGCCCGCCCTCCTCCATGGTTCGCGCCAGGATCGTCGACCTTGCGTGTCGAGCTTGAGCCGTGACGCCCAGTGTCGACGATGCGCTGCACCTCGGCGTCGAGCACGTCGCGCGGCAGGCGGTACTTGGGGATGCCGAAGCGCATCATCCCGCCGGCGAGCGGCCCGGCTTCGATCGATCGTCACCGCGTGGCCGAGCCGGCGCAGGTGGTAGGCGGCCGACATGCCCAGAGGGCCCGGCGCCGACGACCAGCACGCGCTTGCCGGATCTCTCGCGGGCGGCGTCGAAGCGTCCAGCCGCGCTTGAGCGCCTCGTCGCCGAGAAAGCGCTCGACCGAGTTGATGCCGACCGCCGCGTCGATGCTGGCCGCGGTTGCACGACGCTTTCGCAGCGGTGGTAGCAGACGCGCCCCATGATCGCCGGGAAGGGGTTGTCGCGCGTCAGCGTGGCGCCACGCGGCTTCGTAGTCGCCGCTCTCGGCGTGGAACAGCCAGCCCTGGATGTCTTCGCCGGCCGGGCAGCTGCGTGATTGCACGGCGGCAGGCGGTCGACATAGACCGGCCGCTCGGTGCGCCACGCGCCGGTCTTGTTGGCGAGCGACGAGCCCGGGTCGAGCGTGATCGCGAACGGCTTTTGCATCGTCATGAGGTGGCCTCTTCGTCGAGCAGCCCGTAGCGCGCGGATGTTGCTGGTCGGCATCGGCCTGGATGCCGCGCGATGCGTCTCGGCATGGCGCCTTGGGCCGAACAGGTGGGCGAAGCGCTGCTGCGGCCGCAGGTACTCCTCGACCGGCAGGCGCCGGCGGATCTTCGACACGCGCGTCACCTCGCCGTGCTCGGCCTCGAAGACCGGGAAGAGCCCGGTCTCCGCGCGCCAGGCGGGCGAGCCGGATCGTGTCGTGGCTCGGACCGAGCCCCAGCCGAGCGGGCAGGGCACGAGGATGTGGATGTAGCGCGCGCCGCGGAGCTCCATCGCGTGCGTCGACCTTGGCCTCCGAGGTCGTGCAGATCGGCGACGGTCGCCGTGGCGACGTACGGGATCTCGTGCGCCATCGCGATTCAGCGGCAGGTTCTTGCCCTTGCCGAAGTCGGTGCCCGGCTGCTGCGCCCACGGCCGGCGTCGTCGCGGTGCGCGCTGCGGGCGGCGTCGCCGAAGCGCGCTGCACGCCGGTGTTCATGTAGGCCTCGTTGTCGTAGCAGATGTAGAGCACGTCGTCGTTGCGCTCGAACATGCCCGGAGAGGCAGCCGAAGCCGATGTCGGTGGTGCCGCCGTCGCCGCCCTGCGCGACGACGCGGACGTCGCTGTCGCCAGCCCGCCTTGAGCGCTTGCACCTTGAGCGCCGCAGCGATGCCGGTGCGCCACCGCGGCGGCGTTGCCGAACAGCGAATGGATCCAGGGCATCTGCCACGAGGATCTCGGGGTACGGCGTCGAGAACACCTCGAGGCAGCCGGTGGCGTTGGCGGCGATCAGCTGGTTGCCGGTGGCGCGCATCGCCGCGTCGATGGCGTAGCGCGCGCCGAGCGCCTCGCCGCAGCCCTGGCAGGCGCGATGGCCCGGAGTTGAGCGAGTTGTTGCGCTCGATCGAGGCCTGCACCGTGCGCTGCTCGGGCGCGAGCAGGCGGTTGCCGACGGTGAAGGTGCCGGTCTGGTAGAACTTGACGGCCTGGTCCATGCTACGCCACCGATTCGCGGCGACCGGGCCGACGTCGCGCAGCAGGTTCTCGGCGATCGGACCGCTGCGGCGCGTTCTGCGCCTCGCGCTCGAGCTGGCGGTCGACGATGCGCCAGTCGAGGTCGAGGAAGGTCAGCGGCTCCAGCTTGTCGGCGATCGCCTCGCAGCAGCATGCGTTCGAGCGACGCCTGGGTGATCGGCGCGTCCGCCGAGGCCCGCGACCACCGTGTAGCACGTGCAGCTGCAGGCCGGAGAGGGCGAGGCGCGACATCGGTCGAGACGACGCCGCCGAGGCCGACGCAGAAGCTCTTTTCGAGCGACGACGACGCGGCTGGGCACCCTGCAGCGCCGCGCGCACCGCCGCGAGCGGGAACGGACGGTACGACTGGATGCCGAGCACGCCGACCTTGACGCCGCTGTCGCGCATGGCGTCGATCGTGC
>ERZ1370068.2413-contig-1565_pt1 | contig 49813 bp, 59 predicted proteins | sample MGYA00561227_ERZ1370068 | MGnify/ENA primary metagenome ERZ1370068 (study PRJEB38410, sample SAMEA6850437) | metagenome | study: Metagenomic assessment of the ecological functions of the soil: analysis of the soil microbiota associated with the... | reverse complement strand
ATATTGCTGGTTCAGTTACATGCTCTGATCAGGCAGACATTGCCGTCTCGTCGGGTCGAGCGCGCGCGCAATCCAGGCCCGCAGGGGATCGTGTTTCCCGGTGAGACCTAACGATTTTGGCGAGCCCGTCGACGACTCGTACCCGACGTTGTGCGGTGCGCTCCGCGCGCTTGGGATCCGGCGTTTGCCGAGCCCGACGATAAGCTGCTCATCGGGATCGATAGGCGAAGGCATAGCATCATTTTGCGTCTGCGCAATCGGCACGCGACCCGTCGGTTTTGGAACGTCAAAGGCCTTGCTGCGATCCGGGCACTCGTCGCAAAACACCTTTCGCTTGCGAAGTCGTCGCGCCAGCAACGAATGGCGTCGTTGCGCGCCATGATGATTCGAAGCAGATGGTCTCCGCGCCACCGTGCCTTTGAGCAGACAAGGGCAGATCACCGGTACGGGTGGTGGAGCTGATGTACGCGGCGGCATCCCTGACGTGTCGGAATGCGCGCAGAGACTCCCTTCTTTCCGGCTGGCGCGTCGCGAGAGCGCTGCCGGCCCAAGTGCCGACGACGACTGTGATATCGGCAATTTCTCAGTGCACGGGCCGCGACTTTCGCGTGTACTTCTTGCGCCTTTCTTGGAGCCGACGCGTCCGGAAATCTCGCCGAGGACGATGATCTTCCGCTCAGGCGCGCGCCGTTTGCATGAAGTCAGAAGCAGGCATCCACCGTCCGCAGCGGGGCCTTGAAGTCGTCGCGAATGAACGTCACGCCATCGGGGGTGGTCACGGGTTGCATGCGCCCTTGAAAAGGCGCGATGTTCGCGATGCCACTGCGGCAGCGCTCGTCGAGGCGAGGAGTCCGCAAGCCAGGCCGCCACCGACCGCACCGAGTACCGGGGGACCCAATGCGATCCACACGGCTGGGTGCGCAGAAGTCTTACCCGTTCGGCGCCACGCACCAGGGGTCAGCTGAAGAGCGATCCGGCCAGACCGAGCTGATGTCTTCGGCGCGAAGCTCGGCGTGGGCTGAGACCCCATAGGTGAGGATCTTGGCAGTGGACTTGGCGCCCATGGCGAAGAGCAACGAGCTCGTCATCGGCGTTGAGAACGGCGGTTCCGGTAGCTGGAAGGGAGATGGCGAGCTTGCAATCTTCCGCAGCGATAGCATCGCGCGAGCCGAGAGGAGCTCCAATGATCATCTCCGACGACGGTGACGATTCCGATGCTCGGTTTTCAGGATGGCGAGGGACACATCGAGGTTCGCCCGGCCGGCCTTCACTCATTTCGGCCACACAATGGCTATGCGCCGACCGGGTTTGCAGCATCAGCTTCGCGATTGCCGTCCGGTCTGTTGAAGTCGCCGCGTGTTCCATATCCGACGCCCCTTTGAGAAAGAATTCCAAGCAGAAGGCTCGCGAAGGCGTGGTCTTGCCCGCGCTACCCACGACTCTGCCGATGCAGACGGGCTGCGTCGGCATGCGGCGCCAGGTTTCTGCAGTCCTTTCGATTTGCGCGATCAACCCGTTGGTCTCCGATTAGATAGCGGACGCGCCACGCACACTTATCGCGTACGCGTGCCAAAAGTGTCGGAGATCGAAGGACATCATCCTATCCATGCGGCGTCGTGCGTTGTCCTTTGACTTCGCGCTGCTCTTCACGGCGTTGCCGGCTCGGCACGGAGACGCTGTCCCGCGGAGTTGGCGGATATGGAAGGCTTGTTTCTGTGGGGGCATGCGTCGCAGAACAAATTCATAGCACAGTCGTCGCGCCAGCAACGGATGGCACGTCGTTGCGCGCCATGATTCGATTCAGCAAGTGGTCTAGTTTGTTCGTTCCCTTCAGCAAAACCAGATCGCCCGCGAGGACAGTCGAGATTGATGTACTCTGGCGGCATCCCAGGACGATGCCTGAATGCGCGCCAGGAGACTCCGCTCTCTCCGGTTTTGCACTGTGCAAGAACGCCAGGTTTGACCCAGGGCCGACAACGACGGCGATATCGGCGATTTGCTGTGCACGCATCATCGCGAGTTTGCGGTAGTTGTCATCCGATGGGGGACTCGTACACAATGACAGTGTGCCTATCACGATGATTTTCCGCCGCGCGCGCCGTTTGCATGAAGTCGAAGCAGGCATCCACCGTCCACAGCGGGCCTGTGAAGTCGTCGCGAATGAACGTCACGCCATCGGGGAGTGAAGTCAGGCGGGTTGCATGCGCCCTTGAAAAAGGCGCGATGTTCGCGATGCCCGCGGCGCACTCATCGAGTGAGAGTCCGCAAGCCAGGCCGCCACCGACCGCACCGAGTACCGAGGGGAACCTCAATGCGATCCACACAGCTGGGTGCGCAGTCTTACCCGTTCACCGGCGCCACGCACCAGGGCCGGGGCTGAAGGCGATCCGGCCAGACCAGAGCTGATGATGCTTCGGCGCGAAGCTCGGCGTGGGTGAGACACATAGGTGAGGATCTTGGCAGTGGACTTGGCGCCCATGGCGAGCACGAGCTCGTCATCGGCGTTGAGCACCGCAGTACCCGCACTTGGAAGCGATGCGATGAGGCTGCCGATCTCAGCAGCGATGGCGCTGCGCGACTCATAGGTACTCCAATGGTCGTGGCCGACGACCAGTGACTATCCCGACGCTTGGTTGCAAGCAGGGCAGCAGCTTTGGCCATTGCGTCTGGCCAACTTTCATTCAGCTCGACGAGGCAGAAGTCGTGCGCGCGGCGCACTCGCAAGATTGTCTTTGCGACCTCGGCACTACGTTGAGCGTGGCAGGGTTAGCTACTCCACGCAATCGGTGGGTCAGAATGCCCGCCAACAATTCTTTGGAAGTGGTCTTGCCTGCGCCTTCCGGCAATGCCGATGAAAATCCGGCTTCTGAGCAGGGGACGCCATCGCGCGGCAATGGTGACGATGGCGCGGTCGACGCGTTCGTCGCCAAGCCGCCTTCGAAGGCGCCAGGCGAGCGCAAGCCGCACTCGCCGCACAGTCGATCCAATGGCTCCTCATCCCCTTACCGCCATGTTACGGCACTCCCACAAGACGCGCAGACGATACGGCGTAAGCAAGAAGCGCACCAACTTCGGCTGCTCGCAGGAGTACCGTGAAACGGGCTGTTCCGCCATCCGAGCCCCGGGGCCGCGAAGAGTCGGTGCGCGAGACCATTCGGCCGAAAGGGGTGCGACCCCCGCGTTTACCCAAACGAGGAGACGCTAAACAGCCGCCGGAAAAACAAGCGCGCGACCCGCCGCCCGTGCCGTTTCTGCCGCGATTGCCGTTTTTGTGACGACGCAGCCACAGCTGCCGCGGGCGAAGGCGCATGTCCCGCGAACCGTTGCCTCCAGCTCGTCGCGACCAATCCCCGAAGCCGGTTCAAGACACCCACTTCCTCCTCCGGCGGAAATCCGTAGACGAACAGCGAGCGTCCTGCGCCGGGCGCGTCGGGCTTGCCCGCGAATCGTGCCAACCCTTCGGCGATCGTGGCGAACGGCGCGCATAGCAGCACGGCGGGGGCGTCGACCCGTTTGTTCATGCGTTCCTCGCCGATGGGGTCGAAACTGCAGCGCGCGTCCATAGAACGCGACATGGCGGGGATTGACCTCGATCACCGCATGCGTGAAGCCGCGGATGACCGACGAATACAGATAGGCGGTATGAAACAGGCCCGCGAGCACCGGCTTGCTGGCGGCGGTCTTGTCGACCGCAAGCCGGGTGAATTCGCAGATCTTCGCTCCCTTGCTGCGCAGTGCGTCTGATCTCGGCGCGGTAGAGCTCGTCGGCGGACAGGCCCTTCTCCGAGTCGAGCCTCAGGCTGACCGTGCCGACGAGCGCGCCTTCGTCGTAGGCGATGAACGTCGACAGCTGCGGATCCTGGCCGAGCGTTGGAATGGTGTAGCCGCGACCGGAATAACGCCGCTCCACCAGCGTGCCGGCCTCGCGGCGCCGGCCGGAGAGCTTCGCGACGCGAATCTTGAACCCGTTGTGGAAGCCCGCCGGGCGCTTCCAGCGCACTCAAGTCGGCTTCGGCGAGCGTCAGGCTGCGAAAGCGCAGCGCGCGCTGGTCGAGAACAGTCTCACCTGAGCTGCCCTGATCGGGCGGCAGCGAGATGTCCAGCGATTCGTTGTCTTCGGGCGCCTCGGTCTCGGTCGCCGCTTTGGGATCCGCAGCTTGGTCCGAGTCGAGGCCTAGCGGGGTCTGCACCGGTATGTCCAAGAATCCTAGTCACCCTGAGATGAACTTCGCTCATGTGAGCTTGCTGCCGCCGCAGGGGCTTGTCAAGGCCGATCGGTCGCTGTGCGAAGCGTCGATCTCGGTCGCGGACGAGACGGCCTACTCGAGCCGCTTCAGGTAGTCCTTGGTGAAGATCTTGTCCGGCAGGTCGCGCAGCCGCATGTCGGCGTACTCCAGCGCCGACTCCTCGCCCTTGCGCAGCGCGTCCTGCATGACGAGCCGCGTCGGACGCACGCGTCCCGCCATTCGCTCGAACTTCTGGTAGAGGCAGGTCTTGAGCAGGCGATCCGACAGCGAGTAGAACTCCGCCTTGTGCGGCCAGTGATTGGACTTGCGCACCCAGTAGAGCACGCGGTGGTAGGTCACGCTGCGGTCGACGGCCGTGAGCTCGAGGACGTACATCGGCTTCGCCGTCGACCTCTTCGGTGCGCAGCAACTGGGGCTTGTAGTCGCCGGCAAAGTTCGCCCGCGCAAGATCGCCGTTCGCGACGGCACCGGTCAGGCGCTGCGCCAAGCGGGCAGCCGCACCGGCTGCGAAACCGACGGCAGGAAGATCCAGAGGTCGTGGCCCTTCATCAGCATGATCTGACCGCGCTCCGACGCGGGCTCGATGGTCATCACGACGGTGTTCTCGTTCCCCTTCGACAGGACGCTGGTACTTTCTCGGCTCGGCCGTCCCGACGGAGTCGTCGTCGATTGATCGTGACGCCGACCTCGAAGCCTTCGCCGGGAAAGCGCACGTGGTCGGCCTTCTGACGATCGATGCCGCGAGCGCTTCATCGTCGGAGCCGGCGTCGCCTGCGCAGCGGCAGCGGCAGACGAGCGCGCCGCAGCCAGCGTGAGCCGCCAGAGCAGCGCAGCGCGACGAGCGGGATCGCGAACTTGCGAGACATTTTTGCGCGAGAAGTCAAAAGCCTATAACCTAGTATTGACAATCCGCCTGCACTAGTATAGTCCATGGCTCGCGTCCCGTCTCCTTTCGATGTCCCTGATCCGCGTCGAAAACGTCTCGAAGGACTACCGCCTCGGCGACCAGATGGTTCCGGCGCTGCATGGCGTCACGCTCGAGCATCGAGGAGGGCGTGTTTCTCGCGATCGCCGGTCCCTCCGGCAGCGGCAAGTCGACGCTGCTCAATCTCATCGGCTGCATCGACACGCCGACGACGGGCAAGATCTTCATCGACGGACTCGACACGTCGGGCCACACTCCCGACGAGCTCGCCGATCTCCGCGCGCGAACCATCGGCTTCATCTTCCAGACGTTCAACCTGTCTGCCCGGTGCTGTCCGCGGAGGAGAACGTCGAGTACCCGCTGCTGCAGTTCAAGGAGCTCGAGCGCGACGAGCGCCGCGCGCGCGTCGCCCGAGTTTCTCGACGTCGTGCAGCTCGGCAAGTTCGCGCGCCATCGGCCGTCGGAGCTGAGCGGCGGACAGCGCCAGCGGGTCGCGATCGCGCGCGGCGCTCGGCGACGCAGCCGAAGATCATCCTGGCGGACGAGCCGACGGCGAACCTCGACAGCCGCACCGGCGCCGGGATCCTGGAGCTGATGAAGGAGATCAATCGGTCGTTCCAGACGACGTTCGTGTTCTCGACGCACGACAAGAAGGTCATCGCGAAGGCCGATCGGCTCGTGCGGATCGAGGACGGCAGGATCCGCCGACTCGGCATGCGCACGGACGACGGCTGGGTGCTCGTGAAGGAGCGGCGTCGCGCGCCGCAGTGCCGAGGCGGGACTCACGGAGGAGGCTGAAAAGTGATCCGACGTCGAAGTTCCTGGCTCGCGTGGTTGGTCGCATTGCTCGTGGTCAGCGGGACCGCGGCTTGCTCAGGACGTCGTCGCAGCGGAGCCACGCTCGTCGCGTCTCCAGCTCGCCGCGCGCGGACAGCGACCCGCTGTCGAAGGACGCGCTGTTCGGCACGTCCGCGCCGCCGACGGAAACATCCGGCGTCAAGGTCAGCGGGTCGTTCGACGGTCTCGGCGCCTACACCTACTCGGACCCTGACGCACTGGTCGCGCGGGGTCGGCCGGCTCGCCGCTCAGCGCAGGGCGAGTTCTCCGAGAACGTCAAATGGAAGGTCGGGCGGCCGCGTCGACGGCGACATCGTCTACGCGACGTCCAATTTCTATCTCGAGCCGGTCAAGCGCAACCAGCGCTTCAGCGCGATCTGGGGCGAGAACTACATCGATGTCGTCGCGCGGGCTCGCTGGGACTTTCGCGTGGGTGCGCAGCAGATCATCTGGGGCGAGGTCGTCGGCCTGTTCTTTGCCGACGTCGTCTCGGCGACGCGACATGCGCGAATTCCTGCTGCCGAGTTTCGACGTCATCCGCATTCCGCAGTGGGCGGCGCGCGCCGAATATTTCGCCGGCGACTCGCACCTCGAGTTCATCTGGATTCCGGTCCCGGTCTTCGACCGGATCGGCAAGCCCGGCGCCGATTTCTACCCGGCGCCGCTGCCGTCGCCGACGCCCGCCAGCTGTCGCCGCACTGTTTCTGGATCCGCGATCGCCCGGACCGCAATCTCAGCAATTCGAACTACGGCGTGCGCGCCAATACGCTCGTCTCCGGCTGGGACCTTGCGGCGTTCTACTACCGGAGCTTCGAGCACGCAGCCGACGTTCTATCGGCTGCCCATCCGGCAACGCCCGGGCAGCCGTTCGTCTTCCAGCCTCGATACGACCGGATCTGGCAGGCGGGGGCACGGTGAGCAAGGACCTCGGCGAGGTCGTGCTGCGCGGCGAGGCGGTCTATGCGAACGGCCAAGGCTACAGCGTGACCGAATCTCGTCGGTGCCGCAAGGTGTGGTCAAGCGCAATCGACGCTCGATTACATCGTCAGCGTCGAGTTCTCGCTGCCGGGCGACACGCGTCTCAACCTGCAGGGGTTTCAGCGAGCCGTTTTCGGCGGCGGCGCGAGCGACTTCGTGATCAAGAGCGACGGCTTCGGGGCGAGCATCTTCGTGTCGACCAAGCTGTACCGACGCCTTCGAGCCGCAGGTTCTCTGGATACAGAGCTTCAAGGATGCCGGCGGGCATCGATCCGGCCGCGGCTCAACTGGTATCCGGCCAAGAACACGGCGGTCGGTTTCGGCGTGGATATCTTCACCGGGCCGAGCGACGGCTACTTCGGCCGCTACAACAACCGCGACCGCGTCTATTCGGAACTCCGCTACGACTTCAGAGTGCGCCCCGGCGGTGCGGCGCCCCTGTCGTGGAGGGCGGGCGTTTGTCAGGCGACTCGAAGCAGGACGGGCGGCAGCAAGCGCGCGCCGAGCGAGGGCTCGCAGGCGGCCGCCCAGCGCGCTCATTTCCACGTGCAGCAGCACCGACGGCGCCTTGACGCGCTCGCAGAACGTCTCTCCCGTCACTGCCACGAATCCCAGAATGCGCGAATAGAACGCAACGTGCCGCGGATTGACCTCGATGAAAACGTCGGTCACGCCATGCAGCGCATCCGCCGCCGCGAAGGCGAGATTGAAGAGCGCCGCCAGCACAGGCTCTCGAGGTGGCGCCGTCCGCGACCGCGAGACGCGCGTGAGCTCGCACACGCGCTTGCCCGCGACGCGCACGCCCTGCACGATGGCTGTGGGTTCCTTCGGCGCGCAGGCCGCGCGGGCCGTCGAGTCGCAGCGTGAGCGTGCCGAGCGCGACGTCGCGTCGATTTGCCGCGAGGAACGTGATCTCGCGGCGCGCGTCCGCCTCGCCGCATCGGATATCGCCGGCGTCGACGTCGTAGCCGCGCCAACGGTAGCGTTCTCGAACCAATTCATGCGCTGCCTCGAGTTCCGCCGGCGATTCGGCGGCCGCGACGTGGACGTCGGAGAATCGCATCGTGGGCAGCGCGCATGTCGCGCGCCGGGCGATGGGCTGCGGGTTCGCATGCGCGGCGACTCCGCCGCGCGATATTCGACTGTCGCGACCACCACCGACGCGAACACGCTCGGAAGCTTCGGGAGGCCGCAAGAAATCCCGCCGGCAACGTGCGGACACCAAGGCGAGATGAAGTCGGAAGAGTCATTCGCTCTTGCTGCACGGAGCTTCACGTGGCGGCGCAAGGGGCCGGCAACGCCGGTCCACGGTCGGCCGACTCTGGGCATGGCAATGGCGAAGCGCATGGGAGGCGGACCCGCGATGCACACAGTTAGCGAAGCACAGGAATTGCTGGTCGACTGCTTTGACTGCGATGCAACGGCTGCCGCACAACGCGACCGCCCTGGTCAAATCAGGCGCGACCAAAAACGAAACGTTCGGGATTATCGCGTGCCCGTCTCAAGCAGGCTCATCCGTATCGGTTCGACAATCTCGGATCTCGACGAGCAAGCGCGCCGCCATTGTCAGGCATTGCCCAATATCATTCAACTCATTTCGCGCTGGTGCGAACGAGTCGCCTTCGATCGCGGATTTCACCGCAAGGCTCACATGCGGATGATTGCCGCTTGATTACAACTCTTGTGCGAGCTACAAAAGTGCAGACGTGCGCGTGATCGATTTCATTTGGGTCAAGGCGATACTGAAGGCGCTCGTGCTGCCGCCGACCGGCCCCCTGCTGGTGGCGGGCCTGTGGGTCTGCGTCTCCTGCGGCGGGCGCCCGGCTGGGACGCGCGTCTCGCCGTCGCGCGGGCGTCGTCGGATTGCTCGCGCTGTCGATGCCGGCCGTCGCCGATTTCCTGGTCGGATTCGTCGATACGTCGCGTCCGTTCGACCTCGACGCGGCGCGCACGCGAAGGCGGTCGTGATCCTGGGCGGCGGCGTCAGGCGCAATGCGCCGGAGTACGGCGGCGACACGCTCGCCACGCTGACGCTCGAGCGCGTGCGCTATGGCGCGCGCGTCGCGCGTCTCACCGGCCTTCCCGTGCTCGTCTCCGGCGGAGCGGTGCTGGGCGGCGAGCCCGAGGCGAAGTTGATGGCGGCTTCGCTCGAGCGCGAGTTCGGCGTGCCGGTGCGCTGGGTCGAGGCCCGGTCGCGCACGACGCACGAGAACGCGGTGCTGGTCGGCGGCGATGCTGAAGCGCGAGGGCATCGACCGCGTCGTGCTCGTCACGCACGTCTTCGACACGCGGCGCGCGATCGCCGAATTCGAAGCGGCAAGGCATCGACGGTCGTCGTCGCGCCGACCGGCGGCCGCGGCGTCTCGGATGACGTCGATTCTCGATTACCTGCCGAGCATGGTCGGACTCACGCGCAGCTACTACGCGACGTACGAGATCCTCGCCAATCTCGTGCGTGCGATCGCAGTCCGACGTCGGCTGAGCCGTTCGGTCGCGACGCGCCGCGCACGTCCGCGGCGCTTGAAAACGACCGAGCGCCGGCGCGATATCGGTCGGCATGCTCCTCGATCCCCCGAGCGCCGACTGCCACGCTCGAGGGCGATCGACGCGCGTTCGCCGCTCGCTCGACGTGATCCGGACGAACGATGCCGGACGCCGCGCTGCTCGACGCGTACTCGGCGTCGGTCGGCCGCGGCCGTGGACCGTGTCGCGCCGGCGGTCGCCCATCTGCGCGTCGAGGGACGCTCGCCGTGGCCGCGCGCGCTGCGCGGCAGGCGCGGGCTCCGGCTTCCTGATCACCCCGGACGGCTATCTCCTCACGAACAGCCACGTCGCCGGCGGCGCGGCGTCGATCGAGGTCACGCTTTCCGACGGGCGCGTCGCCGGCGCGGAAGTCGTCGGCGACGATCCGGATTCCGATCTCGCGGTGCTCAAGGTCGCGCGCCGGATCTCGCGCTGGTGCCGGCTCGGGCGATTCGCGCAAGCTGCGCGTCGGGCAGATCGCCATCGCGATCGGCAGTCCGTACGGCTTCCGGCACACGGTCACCGCGGGCATCGTCAGCGGTCTCGGCCGCTCGATGCGCGCGCGCACCGGGCCGCCTGCTCGACAACATCCTGCAGACCGATGCGGCGCTCAATCCCGGCAACTCCGGCGGGCCGCTCGTCGACGCGCGGGGACGAGGTGATCGGCGTCAACACGGCGGTCATCCTGCCGGCGCAGGGCATCTGTTTCGCGATCGCGTCGGCGACGGCGGAGCGCGTCGCCGTCGCGCTGATCCGCGAAGGCCGCGTGCGCCGCGCGTGGCTCGGCGTCGGCGGCGAGACGGTTCCGCGTCGCGCGCCGCGTCGTCCGCCATTTCGCGCTCGCGCGCGAGTCGGGCGTGCGCGTCGACATGGTCGAGCCGGGCTCGCCGGCGGCGGCGGCGGGCTTCGCGCGCGGCGACGTCATCGTCGCGCTCGACGGCGCGCCCGTCGCCGACATCGACGATCTGCAGCGCGCGCTGCGCGGCGACGCGATCGCGCGCGCGCTGGAATTCCGCGTGCTGCGCGCGCGACGCGCTGCTGACGCTGCCGCGGTGCCGCGCGAGCGGCGCGGCGAGCGTCGCGCGTCGCATGCGCGCCGCGGCTCCTAGCCAATGACGGCGATTTGTGAAAGAATGGGCGCAACCAAATTTCGGGGTGACCGCGATGCTGGACCGCGACGGTTATCGCCCGAACGTAGCCATCGTCGTCGTCAACGCGAAGAACCAGGTCTTTGGGGCAAGAGGGTCCGCGAACATTCGTGGCAATTTCCGCAAGGCGGCATCAACCCCGGTGAAACGCCCGAAAGGGCAATGTACCGGGAGCTGCACGAGGAAATCGGGCTCGAGCCGAAGCACATCAGGATCCTGGGACGCACGCGCGACTGGCTGCGTTACGAGGTGCCGCATCACTGGGTGAAGCGCGAGTGGCGCGGAAGCTACCGCGGGCAGAAGCAGATCTGGTATCTGCTCCGGCTCGTCGGACGCGATACCGACGTCTCGCTTCGCGCGAGCGAGCGCCCGGAATTCGACGCGTGGCGCTGGCACGACTACTGGGTGCCGCTCGATTCCGTGATCGAATTCAAGCGCGAAGTCTATCGGCGCGCGCTGACCGAGCTCGAGCGCTTCATGCATGCGCATCCGCAGACGCGCCGCGAGCGCCTGTACGGCTTTCCGCACCCGATGATGCCGCGTCCTACGCCGATCCGCTGCCGCAGGACGGGACGTAAACCGTCGTTCATGACCGGGGCTGTGCCGGCTCGCGCAGCTCAGCGTCGCCGAACTGGCGTCGCTCGGCATTCAGCCGAGCAGCACCAGGTTGTTCCGGTGGATGAGCTCGGGCTCGTCGACGTAGCCCAGGATCGCCTCGATCTCGGACGACGGCTTGCCCAGGATGCGCGCGGTCTCCTGCGCGCTGTAGTTGACGAGGCCGCGCGCGATCTCGCGGCCGGCGGGGTCGAAGCAGCCGACGATCTCGCCGCGCTCGAAGTCGCCGTCCACGCCGACCACGCCGATCGGCAGCAGGCTCTTGCCGTCGCGCACGAGCGCGCGCACGGCGCCGGCGTCGAGCGTGCAGCCGGCCGGCGAGCCGCACGTGGTCGGCGAGCCACTGCTTGCGCGCGCCGAGCGAGGCGTCGGGGGCGATCGAGCGACGGTGCCGATGATCCTCGCCGCGCCGCGAGCCGCGTCAGCACGTTCTCGTCGCGGCCGTTCGGCGATGACGGTCGACGCGCCGGAGCGCGCCGGCGCGCTTCGCGGCGAGCACCTTCGACAGCATTCCGCCGCGGCCGAGCGCGCTGCCCGCGCCGCCGGCCATCGCCTCGAGCGCTGCGGTCGCCCGCCTGCGCGGTGCGCACGAGCGTTGCCGCCGGATCGCGCCGCGGGTCCGCGGTATGGAGTCCCGGCTGGTCGGTGAGCAGCACGAGGACGTCGGCCTCGATGAGATTCGTGACGAGCGCGCCGAGCGTGTCGTTGTCGCCGAAGCGGATCTCGTCGGTCGTGACCGTGTCGTTCTCGTTGATGATCGGAATGACGTCGAGCGCCGAGCAGCGTGAAGAGCGTCGAGCGCGCGTTGAGATAGCGGCGGCGATCGGCGAGGTCGTCGTGCGTGAGCAGGATCTGCGCCGTATGCAGGCCGAACTTCGCGAACGCCGATTCGTACGCCTGCACGAGTCCCATCTGGCCGACCGCCGCCGCCGCCTGCAGCTCGTGCATCGACGACGGACGCGCGCGACCAGCCGAGCCGCTTCACGCCCTCGGCGATCGCGCCCGACGAGACGAGCACGACGTCCTTGCCCGCGTGCTTCAACTCGGCGATCTGCGCCGCCCACGCGGCGACCGCGGCGCGCGTCGAGGCCGCGTCCGTCGTTGGTGACGAGGCTCGAGCCGACCTTGACGACGAGCCGGCGCGCGCGCGGCGACGCGGCGTGCTCATTGCGGCTCTTCACTCGCGCCGGACGATGGCGCCGCCGTCGCCGGCGGCGGCCGCACGGCGGCGCCGGATGCGCGTCGAGCCAGTCCTGGATCTTGAAGACGAGCTCGCGGCAGCCTTCGCCGTTGACCGCGGCCATCGCAAAGACCGGCCCTTTCCAGCCGATACGCCTTGACGAACGCGCGCACGCGCGCCTCGCGCTCGTCCTCGCGGAACGAGGTCGATCTTGTTCAGCACGAGCCAGCGCGGCTTCTCGTAGCAGCGCGGCATCGTAGCGCGTCGAGCTCCGCGACGATGGCGCGCGCGTCGCGGACCGGATCGGCGTCGGGATCGAACGGCGCGATGTCGACGATGTGCAGCAGCATGCGCGTGCGCTGCAGGTGGCGCAGGAACTGATGGCCGAGGCCCGCGCCGTCGGCCGCGCCTTCGATGAGGCCCGGGATGTCGGCGACGACGAAGCTGCGTGTTCTCGTCGACGCGCACGACGCCCAGATTCGGCGCGAGCGTGGTGAACGGATAGTCGGCGACCTTGGGCCGCGCCGCCGAGACCGCGCGGATCAACGTGCTCTTGCCGGCGTTGGGCATGCCGAGGAGGCCGACGTCGGCGAGCACCTTGAGCTCGAGGTGCAGCCGCCGCTGCTCGCCCTCTTCGCCGGGCGTGAACTGGCGCGGCGCGCGGTTGGTGCTCGACTTGAAGTGGATGTTGCCGAGGCCGCCTGCGCCGCCCTTCGCGACGAGCGCCTGCTGCGCGTGCGCGCGCGAGATCGGCGATGAACTCGCCGGTGTCGGCGTCGGTGATCACCGTGCCGACCGGCACGCGCAGCACGATGTCCTCGGCGCCGCGCCCGTACTTGTCGGCGCCGTGGCCGTTCTCGCCGTGCTTCGCGCGATGAATGCGCGCGTAGCGGTATTCGATCAGCGTGTTGATGTTGCGATCGGCGACCGGCGATGATGCTGCCGCCGCGTCCGCCGTCGCCGCCGTCGGGCCCGCCGCGCGGCACGTACTTCTCGCGCCGGAACGACGCCGAGCCGTTGCCGCCGTCGCCGGCGATGACGTCGATGTCGACTTCGTCGATGAATCTCACGGCGCCTTCCGCACGTAGAGGACGTAGCGCTCCGGTGTCGTCGCCGTGGCGCTGCCCGTTCCAGACGGACTGCCCATCCGTCGGGCGACCGCGCGTCGCGCATCGTCGCCGGCCGTACTGGACGAGGAGCGCGCTGCAGCGGTCGATCGGCGCGTTCTCCGCGCGCACGGTCACGAGGTTCGCGAAGTACTTGAACAGCACCCGCTGCGCGTCGCCGAGATTGCGGCTCGCGACGCAGCCTTCGCGCGGCAGCGCGGCTGCGCAGCGATTCGGCGACCGTCGCGGTAGCTGCGCCGCGAATCGAGGTAGGGCAGCCAGATCGTCGTGATAGAGCGCCCACAGCAGCGTCATGCCCGCGGCCCAGTTGAGGACGGCGCGCCGGTTCGAGCGGCGCGCGGGGCGGACCAGCAGCGAGCCACAGCACCGTCAGGAGCGCCGACATGCGCGAAGGCGCGCCCAGTCGAACGGCGGACGATAGCCCGCCTCGGTGTCGCGGAAGAGCCGCGCGATCGGCAGGCGACATGCCGTGCGCGTAGGCGTCGAACCAGAGCCACCACACGAGGCAGCGAAACGAGGCCGAACGTCAGGATGCCGAACCAGTCGAGCGCGCCGGAGAAGCCGCGCTGCAGCGTGTCGATCTCGAGCGCGCGCGAGCAGCGACAGCGGCAGCAGCAGCGGCATGAGCGTCGATCAGCGCGCGGATCGGCCATCGCGAGCATCGAGATCGCCGATCACGAGCGCGAGCATCGCCGGGCAGCTGCACGCCGGGCGTGGCGAGCCCGCCGTTGAAGCCGCGGCCCGCGCGTGGACAGCGTCCAGAGCACGAGCGGCAGCGCGGGCCAGGCGAACCACGGAAGATTCTTCAGCAGGAACGTCGGGATCGCCCGTCGCGTCGACGGTCGAGCGGCGCGAGAAATCGCCGAGCGATTGCGTCGCCCACCAGGCGTGCAAGATGCATCGGCGCGCGAGAGGAGAGCGCGAGCGGCCAGGCGCCGCCGAGCGCGAATCGCGACCGCGAGCGCGACGCCGCGGCCGAGCGCGTAGCCGCCGCGTGCGCCAGTGTCGCGAAGCGCACGCGGCAGCGCCAGCGCGGTGATCGACGATCCAGACGCGGTCCCAGCAGTCCCGTCGACGAGGAACGCGATGCCGATCCCGACGCCGAGCATCGCGCCGCCGGCGACGGGACGCCGCAGCGCGAGCGCGAATCCGTACTGCGCGGCGGCGATCCCGAGCATCAGTCCGAGCTCGGGCGATAGCTGATGCGCGCGGTCCCACAATCCGACCGAGCCGATGAACAGCAGCACCGTCATCCAGCGGTACTTCGCGGCCGTGGAGCTCGGTCGCCGTCGCGGCGAGCAGCAGCATCGTGAGCGCGAGCATCAGCGCCGACGGCGAGCGCGCGCCGCATCGTGCAGCGGCAGCGAGCGGCGACAACGCGAGTGCCGGTGCCGGCGGCGAGCCGCGTAGACGAGCGGCGGGCTGTCGACGAAGGGTTCGCCGGCGAGCCGCGGAGCGAGAACGTCGCCGCGCTCGCATCATTTCGTAGCGCGATGCCGAAGGCCGACGGCGTCCTGCGGTCTTCCACGGATCGTGGCCGAACGTGCCGAGCAGCGACCCACGTCGCGCACAGGATCGACGAGGCCGAACTGCTTCAGCGCGCCGATAGCGACCCGGCGAGCTCAGCGCATCGTCGTGGTCCGAATCGGCTTCGGCGAGTGCGTCGCATCGGCATGGGTGCGGAGTGTCGAGCCGGACGTTCACGGTGCATGCGAAAGAAAAAGGCAGCCGAAGCTGCCTTTATCGTCGACGCAGCGCCAGACAGCGCCCGTCCGCGCTCGTGTTGTCCGCGTACGCGGCGTCGGCTTCAGCGTCGGCAGCCGGCGTCGCGCGGCGGTCTTCGATCCGTAGCGCTGGCGGAACTTGTCGATGCGGCCGGCGGTGTCCATGACCTTCTGCTTCCCGGTATAGAACGGATGGCAGGCCGAGCAGACTTCGACGTGCAGCGGCTTGCCCACGGTCGAGCGAGGTCGTGAACGTGTTGCCGCAGCTGCAGGTCACCTGGATTTCGGTGTACTTCGGGTGGATGCCGGATTTCATCGTTTCCTCTTTCTCGGCCTACGGCACCGGGATCGCACGATCCGCGAGGACGCGCCGAGACCGGCGAGCTGCAATGGGGGCGCCGCGCGTCGATTGCCAAGCGCCCGCCACGCGGCCAAACGAAAAATTATGCCCTCAATCTTGCGCTGCGGTGCAACATGTCCGGCGGCACGTGACGGGCGACGCACTCAGTTACTGTTATTCTAGTCAACTGCGTTACGCGATTGACAAGGCGCCGTCGTCGAGCGCGACGTCAACCGCGGCGCATCGAGTCGAAGAACTCCGCGTTGGTCTTCGTCTGCTTGACCTTGTCGACCAGGAATTCGGTCGCCTCGAGCTCGTCCATCGGGTAGAGCAGCTTCCGCAGCACCCAGACCTTCTGCAGGATGTCCGGCTTGAGCAGCAGCTCCTCCTTGCGCGTGCCCGAGCGGTTGACGTTGATCGCCGGGTAGATCCGCTTCTCGGCCATCGCGCCGGTCGAGGTGGATTTCCATGTTGCCGGTGCCCTTGAACTCCTCGTAGATCACGTCGTCCATCCGCGAGCCGGTGTCGATCAGCGCGGTGGCGATGATCGTCAGCGAGCCGCCTTCCTCGATGTTGCGCGCGGCGCCGAAGAAGCGCTTCGGGCCGCTGCAGCGCGTTGGCGTCGACGCCGCCGGTCAGCACCTTGCCCGACGCGGGCACGACGGTGTTGTAGGCGCGCGCGAGCCGCGTGATCGAGTCGAGCAGGATCACGACGTCCTTCTTGTGCTCGACCAGGCGCTTCGCCTTCTCGATCACCATTTCGGCGACCTGCACGTGGCGCGTCGCCGGCTCGTCGAACGTCGACGAGACGACCTCGCCGCGCACCGAGCGCTGCATCTCGGTCACTTCCTCGGGCCGCTCGTCGATCAGCAGCACGATCAGCACGACGTCCGGATAGTTGGCGGCGATCGAGTGCGCGACGTGCTGCAGCATCACCGTCTTGCCGGACTTCGGCGACGAGACGAGGAGGCCGCGCTGGCCCTTGCCGATCGGCGCGACGATGTCGATGATGCGGCCGGTGATGTTCTCCTCGGCCTTGATGTCGCGCTCGAGCACGAGCGGCTCGTCGGGGAAGAGCGGCGTCAGGTTCTCGAACAGGATCTTGTTCTTCGCGTTCTCCGGCGGCTCGCTGTTGACCTTGTCGACCTTGACCAGCGCGAAGTAGCGCTCGCCGTCCTTCGGCGTGCGGATCTCGCCCTCGATCGTGTCGCCGGTGTGCAGGTTGAAGCGGCGGATCTGCGACGGCGAGATGTAGATGTCGTCGGTGCCGGCGAGGTAGCTCGTGTCGGGCGAGCGCAGGAAGCCGAAGCCGTCGGGCAGCACCTCGAGCATGCCGTCGCCGAAGATGCTCTCGCCCTTCTTCGCCTGGCTCTTCAGCATCGCGAAGATCAGGTCGTGCTTGCGCATCCGGTTCGCGCCCTCGATCTCCATCGTGTTGGCGATGTCGAGGAGCTCGCTGACGTGCTTGGATTTCAGTTCGGAGAGGTGCATGCGTGCGGAAACGCGCGGAAAGGGCGGCGGCGGCATGTCGCCGCGGCATGGAACTCTGGGATCGTGGCGCCCGGGAGAGAACGGCGGCGCCAGTGTGCGGTGCCGCGAGGCCGCCCCTCGAGACCGAGGGGGCGGCGCAGGCACGAAAGTCAGCGTATCGGGTTCAGAGGTTGCTGTCAACAAAGGCGGCGAGCTGCGACTTCGACAGCGCGCCGACCTTCTGCGCGTGGGCCTTGCCGCCCTTGAACAGGATCAGGGTCGGGATGCCGCGGATGCCGAACTGGCTGGTGATCGCCGGGATTGGCGTCGATGTCGAGCTTGGCGACGGTGAGCCGTCCCGCGTATTCCTTCGCCATGTCCTCGAGCACCGGCGCGATCATCTTGCACGGGCCGCACCATTCGGCCCAGTAGTCGACCAGCACCGGCGTCGCGGACTGCAGGACGTCCTTCTCGAACGTCGCGTCGGAAACGTGCTTGATGTTCTCGCTCATGAATTCCTCGTTGGATGCGCGGGCGTGGATGCTCCGTCAGGTAGTCCTCAGGCGGCGCGGGCGCGCGCCGTGTCCTCGGGCGTCCGTCGATGGCCGGCGGCGGAACCGGCCGCGCTCAAGGTACGGTATCCGAAGGCACCGGCTCGCGCAAGCGTCGCGCAGCAGCGCCGCCCTGCAAGCGAGGATTGGGGCCCGATTTGCTAAAATCAACCCTTTCCGCGCAGGACACCCCAGCATGACCTACGTCGTCACCGAAACCTGCATCCGCTGCAAGTATACCGACTGCGTCGACGTCTGCCCGGTCGACTGCTTCCGCGAGGGGCCGAACTTTCTCGTCATCGATCCGGACGAGTGCATCGACTGCACGCTGTGCGTCGCCGAGTGCCCGGTCGAGGCGATCTTTGCCGAGGACGACGTCCCGCCCGACCAGCAGGACTTCACCGCGCTCAACGCCGAGCTCGCCAAGCGCTGGAAGCCGATCATCGAGCGCAAGCCGGCGCCGCCCGACGCCGACGAGTGGAAAGACGTCAAGGTCAAGCGCCAACATCTCGAGCGCTGACGGCGAGCGCGTATGACGCGACGGCGCATGCGTCTGCTAGAATCGACGGCGTTTTGCGCGCGTCGGACACGACTAACGACTGCCGCGCGCTTCGCTGCCGCACGATCCACGACTCGATGAACCAACGATCCTGATGCTCGCGGCCGTCGTGCTCGACCGCGCTGGCGCTCTCCTGCGGCACGCGATGGCCCAGGGCGCGCCGCCGGCGATGCCGCCAAGGGCGCGCAGACAGAACCAGATGTGCCAGGGCTGCCACGGCATCGACGGCTGGCGCACCGCGTATCCCGGAGGTCTACAGCGTGCCGCGCATCGGCGGCCAGCACGAGGCCTACCTCGTGAAGGCGCTGCAGCAGTACAAGAGCGGCGAGCGGAGCCATCCCGTCGATGCGCGCGATCGCGGCGCCGCTGTCGGACCAGGACATGGCCGACCTCGCCGCGTACTACGCGCAGGGCGGCGTCAAGACCGCGAGCAAATGATCATGCGCGCCGACGACTCTGCGGTGATCGCTGCGTCGCTCGCGGCGTTGCGGCGACCGCCGGCGCGTCGCGCCGCCGACCTCGCGCGCGGCAAAGCCAAGGCGACCGAAGTCTGCGCAGGCGTGCCACGGCGTCGACGGCAACAGCACGACGCCGGATTTCCCGAAGCTCGGCGGCCAGTATCCCGACTATCTCGCGAAGGCGCTGCGCGACTACAAGTCCGGCCAGCGCAAGAACCCGATCATGGCGGGATTCGCGCAGCCGCTGTCGAAGCAGGACATCGACAACCTCGCCGCGTATTACGCCTCGCAGCCCGCGACCGTCTCGTCAGGCACTGAGTCTCCGCGCACCGACTCGCTAGCGCTGCCGCGTCGAGGCACGCGAGGTAGAGCGCGCGCGTCGGGCGCCGTGCCGTGCCGCTGCGCATGTCCACAGCACTTCGCCCAGGCACTCGAGCACCGCGTGCAGCGCCGCGTGCTCGTCGCCGCGCGCCAGCGCGGATCCGCTCGAATTCGCGCCCGAATGCCCGGCGGCTGGTCGATCGCGAGCTGCTCGGCGACGGCGAGGTGCAGCGACAGGTGCAGGAACGGATTGACGCTCGCCGCTTTCCGGACGCCAGTCGCGATCGAGATTCGCTCCGGGCGCTTCGAGCGATCGCGTGGTATTCGGGATGCAGCGCGATCAGCTCCGGCAGCCATCTGCTCGAGCCCGGACAGCGGCTCGCGCGCGCGGCGCTTTCGTCCAGGCGTCGATCAGGAAGCGCCGCGCTTCGTCGCGCGAGGGATTGAACATCAGCGCTGCTACGCCGGTCTTGTGGCGGATATTCGCAGAGATCGCGGATCGCGCATTCCGGCGCAGTGCGGCGACGCGCGCGACGCAGACGTAGCGCCCGTGCAGGATCAGCCAGTGGTGCGCGTGCAGCTTGAACTCGTCGGGCACGAACTTCAGCGAGCTTGCGCTCGACCTCCTCGGGCGTCTTGCCCGGCGCGATGCCCGGTGCGATTGGCGACGCGGAAGATGTGCGTGTCGACGGCGATCGTCGGCTGCCCGAACGCGACGTTCAGCACGACGTTGGCAGTCTTGCGGCCCACGCCGGGCAGCGCTTCGAGCGCCTCGCGCGTCGGCGGGCACCTTGCCGCCGTGCTCGCGCAGCGAGGATCTCTGCGAGCGCGACGACGTTCTTCGCCTTGTTGCGATAGAGCCCGATCGACTGCACGTAGGGAATGAGGCCTTCGACGCCGAGCTGCGACGATCGCGGCCGGCGTGTTCGGCGACCGGGAAGAGCTTCGCCGTCGCCTTGTTCACGCCCTTGTCGGTCGCCTGCGCCGAAAGCACGACGGCGACCAGCAGCTCGAACGGGCGTCCGGTGCGACGAGCTCCGATGTGCGGATTCGGATTGGCCGCGCGCAGGCGCTCGAAGATCGCGCGGCGCTTCTGCGGATTCACGGCTTGGCGGGCGCGGCGATTTGCCGTGCGCGATCGCGGCGAGCCGCGCAAGCCGCGGCGCCTCGTTCGCCGCGAGCCAGGCGATCGTCCTTGAGCGCCGCGTGCGCTTTCGCCGCCCAGCGGCGCGCCGCGCCTGGCATCGCCGCGCGCGAGCGCGATCTCGGCGAGCTCCTCGTAGACGTAGCCGTCCGGTTTCGCCGAGCGCTGCTCGAGCTCCGCCGACGAGCGCTCTTCTGCATCGCCTCCGCGTCGTCGAGGCGACCGACGCCGCGGTAGCCGCGCGCGACCGTCCATTTCGCGACGCGGATCGACGCGGCGTTGCCCATCGCCTCGCGCACGGCGAGCGCCTTCTGCCAGTAGTCGAGCGCCGTTGCCGGCGTCGCCGTCGTCGAAGTAGGTCCAGCCGATGTTGTGGTAGAGCGAGGCGCGCCAGCCGCGGGCGCGCGGATCGGTCGCGGCTTCGGCGAGCGCGAGCGCCTTCAGGTTCCAGCCGAGCCGCTTCCGCCGGGGCGCCGCGATGCCCGAGCATGTGCGCGGCGTCGACCGCGTAGAACTCATCCTTGTCGCTCCTGCGCGAGCTTGAGCGCCTCGGCGAACAACGGCACCGCGCGCTCGCGGTGCGCCGGACGAATTGAACACGCGGCCGCGCTCCAGCAGATAACGGACGCGGACGTGCGTCGGAAGCGCCGGCCAATCGCGGCTTCGATGCCGTCCAGCAGCGCGCGTGCGCCTCGGTGAACTTGCGCTGCAACCCAGCGAGCGCGCGACCTGCGTGCGCGCTTCCTGCGCCGCCGCCGACGCGGCGGGGCCACTTGGCAAGCTCGGCGCGAAAGCGTTCCTCCGACAGCGGCAGGCTTGTCGTAATCCCACAGCGCGTCGAGCTTTGCTCGCGAACGCATCGCGTCGATTGGGCGGCGGCGGAAGTCGACATCAAGGCAGTGCCGAAGGCAGAGAGTGGGAAGAAGATATAAGAGGATGACGAAAGCACAGGCAAGCATGGGACGGCAGAACGTCATTTGCGGCCGGTACCGAAGGCCTGCGCGGCGGGCGCGGGCGCGGACCAGCGCCGCGGCGATCGCAGCCTGTCGCCGGCGCTGCTCATCGTCGCACGGTATTGCGCGTCTGCGTCGGCGTCGGCTGTCCGCGCGATCCGGCGCGTTGCGCGCGAGGTAGCGATGCCCGCGAGCGCGCGCGTCCTCGCGGCTCCACGCGCGGCCCGGCGGGCACCATTGCGATGCAGTCGACCGGGCAGGGCGGAATGCACAGCTCGCACCCGGTGCACAACCCAGGCAGCACCGTGTGCATGCCGCTTCGCCGCGCCGACGATGGCATCGACACGGGCAGGCGTCGATGCACAGCGTGCAGCCGATGCAGTCGCCTCGTCGATGCGGGCGAGCGTGAGCGCATGGGCCTCGCCCGCAGCTTCGATCCAGCGCGATGCGGCGCGCGACCGGTGAGCGACGCGAGGGCCGCGATCGAGCGCGTCGCCTCCGGCGGGCAGCGATTGATCGGCGCACCCGCGGCGACGGCGTCTGCGTACGGGCGGCATCCGTCGTAGCCGCACGCGCTTGCATTGCGTCTGCGGCAGCTACGCGTCGATCGCTGTCGGCGAGCGGACCCGAGACTGCGCAAAGCTGAGCGCCGAAGTCTGCATCGGAGGTTTCCGTATCCATGCCGCGAGATTCTACCGAGCCTTGCCCGCCAGTGGGCGAGGTCCGGGTGGCGGCTCCGTACGTGACGGCGCATTTGCGTAGACTTTCGTGCGACGCCGGAGGATTCTCCTCGCCGTTCTTCCCTTCGCTCGTGTCCGCCCAGCATCCTCCTGCAGCGGTTCGTCCGTCATCGATCGGCCGCTCGTGCCCGGGTTTGCCGCGTGGTTCGGCGCGCGCTGTTCTCGCATCGGCCGGCTGGAAGGTCGTCCTGGCGCAGCCGCGTGCCCGAGCGCTGCGTCGTCATCTTCTATCCGCATACGACGAACTGGGACACGGCGATCGGCCTTTGCCTGAAATTCATGATCGGCTTTGGCCTCGCTTCGCGGCCAAGGATTCGCTGTTCCGCGTGCCGTTCCTGGACCGCTGCTCCTGCGCTGGGGCGGCAGTCCCGGTGAACAGGAGGCGAACGGACCGGATTCATCGAACAGATGGCGGCGCAGTTCCAGGAGAACCGCAGTGTTCCGCCTCGCCATCGCGCCCGAGGGGACGAGGGAGCCGCACCGAATTCTGGAAGTCGGGGTTCTATCACCCTCGCGCGCGCCGCTCGATCGCGCCGCTGGCGCTCGGGTACATCGATTATCCGAGCCGCGAGATCGGCGTCGGCGGATATCTCGAGCTGACCGAACGACGTGGCGACCGATATGGCGCGACTGCGCGCTTTCTACGCCGACAAGCGCGGCCGCCATCCCGATCGTCAGTCGCCGATACGCCTTCGCGACGAGGCTCAGACTGCGGTGACGCGCTCGCCGGCCGGTGCGGATCCCGGCAGGCGACGATTGCCGCCGCGTCCGGGCGGCCGACAATGGGGATGGCCCGCCAACGGTGTCCAACACGGGCTCTGCCACTCAGCCGCCGCGATGTCCATGCCGCACGACGCGTTCGACCCACCCACATCATCATCACGGCGCAGTGCGCACGCGACCCGGCGTGCACTGTGGGTGGCGCTCATCGCTGACCGGCGGCTTCGCCGTGCGTCGAAGCGCTCTTCGGCTTCTTCGCGAGCTCGCTCGCGCTGATTTCGGACGCGGGCCACATGGTCACCGACGCGGCGTCGTTCGTCGTCGCGCTCATTCGCCGCCGCCGTGACGCGCGCGCCCGCCGTCGGAGCGCGCGTCGTACGGCTACGCGCGCGCCGAAGTGCTGGCCGCGTTCGTCAACGCGCTCGCGATGCTCGCGCTCGATCGTCTGGATCGCCGTCGAGGCGGTCCAGCGGTTGCTCGCGCCCGTGCCGGTCGCCGGGCCGACGGTGATGATCGTGGCGGCCGCGGGGCTCGTCGGTCAATCTCGTCGTCGCCTTCATGCTGTCGCGCGGGGCGAGCGGCATCAACGCCCGCGGCGCGCTGCTGCACGTCATGGGCGACCTGCTGGGCTCGGTGGCGGCGCTCGTCGCCGGCGCGGTCGTCTACTGGACCGGGCTGGACGCCGATCGATCCGATCCTGTCGCTCGTGGTCGCGCTCCTGATCCTGCGCTCGACGCTGGCGCCTGCTCAAGGAGTCGACCGGCGTGCTGCTCGAAGGCGTGCCGGCGCACGTCTCCTACGACGACGTCGGCCGCGCGCTCGCCGCGCTGCCCGGCGTGACGGACGTGCACGACCTGCACGTATGGCAGATGAGCGCCGAGCGCGTCGCGCTGTCCGCGCACCTGACGCTCGCCGACGGCGCCGGCCTGGCCGCGCGGTGCTCGCGTCGGCGCAACGGATGCTCGCGCACGACTTCGGCATCGATCACGTCACGCTGCAGCCCGACATGGCTCGCGCGCGCCGCCGCCGGCCGGCGTGATTCCGCGTGACGCCGCGCGGCGGCCGACCGCGAGCGACCGGTCGCGGCCTGCACTAGAACGCGCTGGAGCGTTAGAGCCAGCGCGTCTTCTTGAACCGGACGTAGAGATAGATGTCGATCGCGACCATCAGCGCGATCGAGATCGGATAGCCGAACGCCCACTCGAGCTCCGGCATGTGCTTGAAGTTCATGCCGTAGATGCCGGCGACCATCGTCGGCACCGGCGATGATGGCCGCCCACGCCGCGAGCTTCTTGGTCACCTCGCTCTCCGACAGCGAAATCATGCCGAGGTTGACCTGGATGGCGGTGGTGAGCATTTCGCGGATGCCCTCGATCGTCGCGTGGATCCGGTGCAGGTGGTCGTAGACGTCGCGGAAGTACTCCTGCATGCCGGCGCAGACCTGCGGCACGCGGCCGCCGTAGAGCTTGCCGGTCGCCTCCATCAGCGGGTCGACCGCGTGCTTCAGCACCATGAGCTTCTGCTTCAACGCGTAGAGCGACTCGATGTTCGAGCGCGCGGCGTTGCGCACGAAGATCTGCTCCTCGATCTGCTCCGAGCTCCGACTCCATGCCGTCGAGGATCGGAAAGTACCGGTCGACGACGGTGTCCATCAGCGCGTAGAGCACGAAGCCCGCGCCGTAGCGCAGCAGCGCGGGCTCGCGCTCGGTGCGGGCGCGGACGTCGCCGAAGCCCTTCTGCGTCCGATGGCGGACCGACAGGATGTAGTTGCGGCCGACGAAGATGTCGACCTCGCCGCCGATGCAGCTCCGTGTCCGCGGCGTCGGACGACGGCTCGAGCGTGTGCAGGACGACGAACAGCGAGTCGTCGTACTCCTCGATCTTCGGCCGCTGGTGGCCGTTGCGCGCGTCCTCGACGGCGAGCGGATGGAGGTCGAACTCCTCGCGCCATCTCGTCGATCTCTTCCGTCGTCGGCTCGAACAGCGCGACCCAGACGAAGCACTCGGGCCGCGTCACGTAGTCGCTGATGTCGGCCACCGGAATGTCGCCGAGCTTCTTGCCGTTCTGGTAGGCGACGCAGTTGATGAGCATGGCGGGCCGCCCTTTGGGCGCGGCATCATTAATCGACCGCAAGTCCGTTGTCGTCGCCGGCTGCGTCGTTGCCGGCCGCGCTCGACTGCTCCCGGTTCATCCCTTTGTCCGCATTCCTCCCGCGCGCTCCGCGACGCCGTCGCCGCCTTCTGCCGCGACCACCGGCGTGCCGCGCGAACTGCCGCTGCTGCTGACGCTGGCCGCCGTCCAGTTCACGCACATCGTCGACTTCATGATCATGATGCCGCTCGGACCGCAGTTCATGCGGCTCTTCGCGATCGGTCCGCAGCAGTTCGGGTTCATGGTGTCGGCGTACACGTTCGCCGCGGCGGCAAGCGGCTTCGTCGCCGCGTTCTGGATCGACCGCTTCGACCGGCGGCGCGCGCTGCTCTGGCTCTACGCCGGGTTCATCGTCGCGACCGCGCTCTGCGGGATCGCGCCCGACTATCCGTTGCTGCTCGTGGCGCGGATCGTCGCCGGCACGTTCGGCGGCGTGCTGGGCGGCCTCACGTTCGCCGATCGTCGCCGACCTCGTTCCGTATGCCCGCCGGGCGACGGCGACGGCCGTCGTCGCGGCGGCATTTTCGCTGGCGGCGGTGGCCGGCGTGCCGCTGTCGCTGTGGATCGCGGCGCACTACTCGTGGCGCGCGCCGTTCCTCGTGCTCGCCGCGTTCAGCGTCCTGGTCGGGCTCGCGGCGACGCGGCTGCATTCCGCCGCTGGCGGCGCACGTCGCCGCGGACGCGCGCCGTCGCCCGGTGGAGCAGCTGCGGGCGATCTTCGGCGTGCCCAACCACCTGCGCGCCTTCGCCTTCATGATCGATGCTGATGTGCTCGGTGTTCACGGTCGTCCCGTTCATCGCCGCCTACAACGTCGCCAACGTCGGCGTTGCCGAGGCGGATCTCGCGGTGATCTATTTCGCCGGCGGCGCGACGTCGCTCGTCACGCGCGCAGGTGATCGGCCGCCTCGCCGATCGCTACGGCAAGCAAGCGCGTGTTCACGATCCTCGCGCTGATCTCGATCGGGCCGATTCTCGTCCACGACCCATCTGCCGCCGCTGCCGCTCGCCTGGGTGGTGGCGCTGTCGGTGCTGTTCTTCGTGTTCGTGCCCGGCCGGTTCGGCCCGGCGACGGCGCTGGTCACCGGCAGCGTCGAGCCGAAGCTTCGCGGCAGCTTCATGAGCTTCAACGCGTCGCTCCAGCAGCTCGGCGTCGGGAATCGGCGTCGCTCGCGGCGGGCCTCATCATCGGGCGCGCACCCGACGGCACGCTCACGCACTTCGGCGCCGTCGGCTGGCTGTCGGTCGGCTGCACGTTGCGCCTGCCTGTGGCTCGTCGCGGCGGATTCGCATCGTCGACGCCGGACGGGCACGCCGTCGTCGCCGACCATGACTCGGCTGCGGCGCCGTTGGCCGCGCGCCGTGCCAGCGCGTAACATTGCTCGACTCCGCCGACCGCGATGCCCGTGCCGCATCGCGCCAGCTCCCCGCATGATCATCCCGTCGCTGCTCGACACCGACCTCTACAAGTTCACGATGATGCAGGTGGTCCTGCATCATTTTCCGAGCGCGCAGGTCGAATACCGGTTCAAGTGCCGCAATCCGGACGTCGACCTGACGCCCTACGTCGCCGAGATCCGTGACGAGATCCGGCAGCTCTGCGCGCTGCGGTTCGCGCGCCGACGAGCTCGCGTACCTGCGCGGCTGGCGCTTCTTCAAGAGCGACTTCGTCGACCTCCTCGGCCTCTTCCAGCTCGACGAGCGCTTCATCCAGCGTCGAGCGCATCGCCGGATCGGACGCGCGAGATCGACATCACGATCCGCGGACCGTGGCTCCACACGATCCTGTTCGAGGTGCCGGTGCTCGCGATCGTGTCGGAGGTCTACGACCGCAACGTGCATCCGCAGTCCGGATCTCGCCGAGGGGCGGCGGCGGCTCGCCGCGAAGGTCGACGCAGATCAACGCCGTCGCCGATCCCGAATTCCGGATCGCCGACTACGGCACGCGGCGCCGGTTCTCGCGCGCCTGGCACGAGGAGGTGCTGCGCACGCTGCCGCCGGCATCGGCCCCAAGTTCGTCGGCACGAGCAACGTCAAGTTCGCGCAGGAGCTGCGGCTGACGCCGCTCGGCACGATGGCGCACGAGTACCTGCAGGCGTGCCAGGCGGTCGGCCCGCGGCTGCGCGACTCGCAGGTGTTCGCGTTCAACATGTGGGCGCGCGAATACCGCGGCGACCTCGGGATCGCGCTGTCCGACGTCTGCGGGATGGACGCGTTCCTGCGCGACTTCGACCTCTTCTTCTGCAAGCTCTTCGACGGCGTCCGCCACGATTCCGGCGACCCGTTCGAATGGGGCGAGAAGCTGATCGCGCACTACCACAAGATGCGCATCGATCCGCGCAGCAAGACGATGGTGTTCTCCGACAGCCTCAACGTGCCGCTCGCGATCCGAGCTCTTCGAGCGCTTCCGCGGGCGCATGCACACGGCGTTCGGCATCGGCACCAACCTCACCAACGACCTCGGCTACGAGCCGCTGTCGATCGTCATCAAGATGACCCGCTGCAACGGCCAGCCGGTGGCGAAGATCAGCGACGAGCCGTCGAAGACGATGGACTACGACCCGTCGTACGTCGCGTACCTGCGCGAGGTGTTCCGAGGTGCCGGAGGTACCGGTCTCGCCGGCGGCGGAGACCTAGAACGTCGCCGCGCTGCCTAGACGTGCTCGGCCCGGGCCATTGTCGTTGCACGATTCTTGCGTGTAGAGTTGCGCTATGGCCACCCCGCGACCAGCCTGCCTGCCCTCAACGGCAGCGAAACCGCCAAAGGGACCCGGACGCGCGTTGCGTCTCGAGGAGATCCTGACGCTGCTCGTCGCCGACGGGCTCGTCGCCGTCCGCCGATGCCGACGCTGCTGGCGCGGCACCAGGTCCGGCACGCAGCGAGCATCCGCTCGAGATCGATCGCCGAGAAGAACTGGCACGCGGCCACCGAGCCGCGGCAGCTTGCTGACGCTCGACTGGCTCGTCGAGTGGCTCGCCGGGAAGCTCGGCGTGCCCTACCTGCACATCGATCCGCTGAAGATCGACCTCACGGCCGTCACGCAGACGATGACGAACGCCTACGCCGAGCGCTACCGGATCCTGCCGGTCGCGGTGACCGCGCACGACGCTGACGGTCGCGACCGCCGAGCCGTTCGTCCGCGACTGGGCCGACGAGCTCGAGAAGATCCTGAAGCTCGAGGTGAAGCTCGTCTTCGCCAATCCGCAGGACATCCGGCGCTATCCTGGGCGAGTTCTACAACCTCGCGCGCTCGATGAAGAAGGCGCAGGAGGCCTCGAAGGGCGCGGTGTCGCTCGCGCGCGACTTCGAGCAGCTGGTGGCGCTCGGGCAGCAGGGCAAGCTCGACGCCAACGACAGCCACGTCGTCCACATCGTCGACTGGCTCTGGCAGTACGCGTTCGAGCAGCGCGCCTCCGACATCCACGTCGAGCCGCGGCGCGACGCCGGCCAGGTGCGCTTCCGCATCGACGGCGTGCTGCACCAGGTCTACGCGATTCCGACGCCGGTGCTGGTCGCGATGACGTCCCGGATCAAGCTGCTCGCGCGGATGGAGATCGTCGAGAAGCGCCGCCCGCAGGACGGCCGGATCAAGACCGTGACGCCCGACGGGCGACGAAGTCGAGCTGCGGATCTCGACGATGCCGACGGCGTTCGGCGAGAAGGTCGTGATGCGCATCTTCACGCCCGAGGTGCTGGTCCGCGACTTCGCCGAGCTCGGGATTCACCGTCGAGGACCGCGACGCGCTGGGGGCGGATGATCAAGGAGCCGAACGGGATCATCCTGGTCACCGGCCCGACCGGCTCCGGCAAGACGACCACGCTCTATTCGTCGCTGAAGCAGCTCGCGACCCCCGAGGTCAACGTCTGCACGGTCGAGGACCCGATCGAGATGATCGAGCCGCTGTTCAACCAGATGCAGGTGCAGCCGGCGATCGGCGTCGACTTCGCGCACGGCGTGCGCACGCTGATGCGGCAGGATCCCGACATCATCATGGTCGGCGAGATCCGCGACCGGGACACCGCCGACATGGCGGTCCAGGCGGCGCTCACGGGCCACCTCGTGCTGTCGACGCTGCACACGAACGACGCGCCGACCGCGGTGACGCGGATGCTCGATCTCGGCATGCCGGCGTATCTGATCAGCTCGACGCTGCTCGGCGTCATGGCGCAGCGGCTGGTGCGCACGCTGTGCCCGCACTGCAAGGAGCCGGGCGAGCCGCCCGACGACGAGACGTGGCGGGCGATCACCGCGCCGTGGCGCGCGGACAAGCCGGCGCAGGTGATGGCGCCGGTCGGCTGCCTCGAATGCCGGATGACCGGCTACCGCGGGCGCATGGGCCTCTACGAGATCATGCTGATGACGCCCGCGCATCAGGAAGCTCGTCACCGCCGAGACGGACGACGCGAAGATCCGCGAGCAGGCGCTACAAGGACGGCATGAAGCCGCTGCGCGTCTCCGGCGCGATGAAGGTCGCGGCCGGCCTCACCACCGCCGACGAGGTCGTCAAGGTCGCGCCGCTCGGCTGACGCCGCCGCGCGCGGTCGCCGCGCGCGGGTCTTGTTCTCCACAGCCAGCGTACGGTCCTGAGCGCGAACGCGTCCTCGCGCTCGCGTCCGGCGTGCCCGAATCCCTCGGACAGAGTGTAACGACACATTTTCCGGCACATGCGTGCGTAACGGCGAAGCCGCCACAAGTTGTAGGCGACACATGTACTGTCCGCGCCTGTACAGCGCGCGAGGCGCATATTCCGCCGGGTCCCGATTCTGCCGCCGTTCGTCGGTCGCGGCCCGGACAGCGTTTCGGGCGCCCGGCACAGGTCTTGCGATGTAGTCCCTCGCGAACATGACCTTCCGGACCTGCCATGACCACGACCGACCTTTCTTGCCGACGCGCGATCTCGGCACTCACCGCGCTCGAACGCGGCTTCACCGTGCTCGAGATCCTGATGACCATGTGCGCGTGGTCGCGATGCTGGCCGCGATCGCGGCGCCCGGAATGATCGGACTTCATCCGCGCCAACCGCATGAGCGCACGTCGGCGCGCCAGTTCGACGCCGATCTGCTGCTCGCGCGGCGCGAGGCGATCAAGCGCAACTACGCGCGTGCTGGTCTGCCCGGTCGGCAGCACCGTCGGATCAGTTGCGGCTCCGGCACGACGGCGTGGACGCAGTGGATGGCTCGTCTGCTACGACGCGGACCAGGACAACGACTGCGACGCGACCGTCGGCCGGCAATCCGAACCCGATCCGCCAGCACGGCGCGCTCGAAGCCGACGCTGACGCTCACCGGCCCGGCGGCGGTCGCACGGTTCAACGCGAACGGCACGCAGGGCGCCGCCGGCGCGGGCAGCCTCACTTTCACGACCCGCGGGGACATGGACCGGCTCGAAATCCTACGTCGAGACCGTCACCGCCACCGGCAATGTTTCGATGGCCGCAGGGAGCTGACATGAACACGCAACTGCAACGCACAGCACGATCGCGATTCGCGAGGCAGCGTGGCTTCTCGATGCTCGAGATCCTGATCACGCTCTTCCTGCTCGACGATGTGGCTGCTCGCCTCCGCCGGCGTGCAATCGTCGTCGCTGCAATTCAACAAGGCCGCTCAGTTCCGCACGCAGGCCGTCTACTTCGCGACCGGACCTCGCCGGAGCGCATGCAGGCGAACAAGACCGGGGCGACCGCGCGGCAGCTACGCCTATGCGGGCGCAGCCGCTGACCGCGCCGACGAACTGCACGACGGCGACCTGCTTGCCCCGCGACCTGGCCGCGTTCGACCTCTGCGGAATGGAGCGCCCGGGTCACGGCGGCCCTGCCGAGCGGCAGACGTGACGCCGTGACGCCCGTCGGCCGTCGGCAATCCCGTCACCTACACGATCGTCGTGAGCTGGGTCGATCGCCGCGACGGACCGGACCTATTCGACGACCGGCTCGACCGAGTCGTTTTCGTACACCGCGACCAAGACCGTCTTCGACTCCTCGACGCTATGACCACCGCCATGCACCACCTGCACCTCCGCCTGCATGACGAACGCGCCGCGCGGCGCGACGCACGGCTTCTCGCTGATCGAGCTGATGGTCGCGCTTGACCATCGGGCTGATGATCGTCGCCGCCATGCTCGCCAACCTCGACGCGAGCTCGGCGAGCAGCCGGACCAACGCGCGGGTGGCCGAATTCCAGACCAACGGCCGCTATCGCCGCCGATTTCCTGCGGCGCGAGATCCAGCACGCGGGCTTCGCCGGCGTGAGCTGGACCAATCCTGCACCGAGCTGCGGCGCGACCGGCCACGACCGACTACGGCTGCGGCGTCGGGCTTTCGCCGCCAACATCGCGCCAGACCGATCTGGGGCGCCAACGACTCGAATCCGTTTTCGGGCACGTGCATCCCCGCCGCCAACTACGCGCGCGGCGACATCCTCGGTGCTGCGCCGCGCCGGCCTCGACGCCATTCCGACCGCGGCCGGTGCTTTCCGCGCACCGGCTCTATTTCCGCGCCGAGTACCTGCAGGGGCTCGGTCTTCGTCGGGCCGACGCGGCCGCGCCGGTCTGCAGACGCCGGTCGGCCGACTATCTGCTCGAAACCGACGTCTACTACATCAGCCCCTGGACCAATTCGTCGACCGAGAACCCGCAGGTCCCGGCGCTGTACCGGATGACGCTCGGCACCGGTCCGGCGATGTCGGCGCAGCTCATCGCGAGCGGCATCGAGAACATGCAGGTGCAGTACGGCGTCAGCACGGCGAGCCGGCATGCGCTTCTACGACGCGTCGACGGTTCCGGCGTCGCTGTGGACGAGCGTCGGTCGCCGTGCGCCTCTGGCTCCTCGCGCGCGAGCACGCACGCCGAGCCCGGCAACGTCAGCACCGCGGCCTACACGATGGGCGACCAGACCTATCCCGACCGTTCGACACCCCGAGCGACGGCTTCCAGCGCCAGGTGTTTCCGCTGGTCGTGCAGATCCGCAAATGAGATTCCGAAGAGACCTCCGATGAACGTCCAAACGCAAAACCGTCGACCGCGCCGGCAGCGCGGCGCGTCGTCGCTGTTCCTCACCGTGATCCTCGTGATGGTCGTCATGCTGCTCGCCGTGACGGCATCGGTGCTGTCGAACACGCAATTCCGGCTCGCCGGCAACCTCCAGTTCGAGAACGTCGCGTTCAACCTGGCCGAGGGCGCCGATCGCCACGGCGGAAAACTGGCTCAGCACCGGGCACCAATGCCAAGAACGACGGCGTTCACGACCTACTCGAGCCGCGACGCCGGACGCTCTATCCCATCGGCTACCTCGCGACCGACAGCTCGATCCGCTGACGATGACCTGGGCCGATGCGAACTCCACGGCGGTCGGCGGCGACGACAACCAGCGCTATCTCATCGAGAAATACGGCGCCGACAACCAGCCGCTCGGCACCGGACTGGACACCGGCGGCCGGCCGCTCACCGGCTTGCCAGAAAGTCGACGTGTTCCTGATCAGCGCCCGTGGGCAAGAGCGCCCGCGGCACGAGCAAGTCCGTACAGACCACCTACAGCGTACCCAAGTTGCTGAACCCCTTGCATGAGGAATCTGCGCGTCAAGATCCCGAAAGGCCCGACCATGAAGACCCACCTTCCCTCTGCCGCACGCGCTCGCACTCGCGTGCCTTTTTCGCCGTTTCCGCCAGTCTCGCACGCGGCGGCGATCTTCACGCCGAACACACATGCCGACCGGCTGGGTCGGCGAGGTCGACGTCTCGAGCTTCGATTTCACGGACGGCTCGCAGATCGATCTTCAAGGGCGACTACATCAAGGGCGAATGGTCCGGCAACCTGTCGGCGTTCCCGGTCGACTGCCGACGGCACGGTGCTGTTCGACGCCGAGACGCTGGAGCGGCGGCGTCCAGCCCGCGCTCGATGACGCAGCGAGCTACGACACCGGCCGGTTCATCGGTGACGATGAAGGCGACGGCACGAAGATTCCGTTCCGCTGGGCGTCGACTCGACACGACGCAGACAATCCACAGCTCGACAGCGACACTGACGAAGGGACCGAACATCGTCAACTTCCTCCGCGGCGATCGCAGCCAACGAGAAGCCCGACGGGACCAGCTGTACCGGCCCGCGCCGCACGTGCTGGGCGACATCATCCACTCGCGCCCGCTGTTCGTCGACCATCCGACCGATCCGCGGCGTGTACGTCGGCGCCAACGACGGCATGCTGCACGCGTTCGACGCCGACACGGGCGACGAAGTCTTCGCGTACGTGCCGTCGTTCTTCATCTCGCCGATCGCGACGACGAACTTCTCGCACATCAAGGCGCTGACGGTCGATCCGTATGTCCACAACTACTTACGTCGATGCGATCGCCCAATGCGGCCAACGTCACGCTCTCGGCGGCATGACGAAGGTCCTCGTCGGCGGCGTCGGCGCCGGCGGCAGGGGCCTGTACGCGCTCAACATCACCGATCCGACCGCGGCGCGACGGACGCCGGCGGCGGCGAGCAAGATCATGTGGGAGATCACGCCGACGACGATCAACAACGCCGCCAGCACCGTCGCTATCGCCGACCTCGGCTACACCGTACGGCATTCCGGTGATCGGCAAGGCCTCGGACGGCACCTGGGTGGCGATCGTCGGCAACGGCTACAACAACCAGGGCAGCAACCAGGCGGTGCTCTACGTCATCAATCTCGCGGATGGCACGCAGAAAGGCAGCCATCACCACGACCAGCGCCGCAGGCGGTGTCGAACGCCAGTCCGAACGGCCTGTCGAGCCCGACGGCGGTCGACACCGACCACGACGGCAAGATCGACTACGTGTACGCCGGCGACATCAACGGCAACATGTGGAAGTTCGACCTGACGCAACATCGCGTCGCCGACGGTCACCAGGCTCTACACGACGAGCCCGGCGCAGCCGATCACCGGCCGGCCGGCGGTGTCGCTGCATCCGCTCGGCGGCTACATGGTCAACTTCGCCACCGGCCGGATGTTCACGAGCGCCGACGCGACCGATCGACGACCGTCTACTACGCCTACGGCATCCGGGACAACGGCACGCACGATCCACCGACACCAACATCGTCAGCCAGACGCTGACCGCGAAGACCTGGACTGCGGCCGGCGGCTTCAACTATGCCGTGCGCGTCAGCTCGTCCAATGCCGTCGACTACGCCGCGACGACGCCGAAGCAGGGCTGGAAGCTCGCGCTGCCGGCCGGCGAGCGCGTCGTCGGCGACGGCGGTCTCGTGACCAACCGGCGCTTCATCTTCGCCTCGACGAACCCGACGGTGGCGCACGCCGCGGTCGCGCGGCGTCGCGCAGCCGCAGGGCGACAACTGGCTGAACGAAGTCGACTTCACCACCGGCGGCGGAGGCAGCTCGCCGCATGTTCGACCTCGACGCCAACCTTGCGCTCGACGACGGCGATCGCGTGCGCGATTCGGGCGGCACGGCTGGCGCAGACCGGACCCACGGGCATCCCCGTGTCGCGCTTCATCGTGCTCCGGCGTGATGTCGCAGCCCATCGTCGCGCGGCTGCAGACGTTGAGCGAAACCTACTTCAACACCAATCCGGATTTCGCGACCGCGGCGTCGCCGTCCAGCAGATCCCGGCGTATCCGGCGGACACTTCGACTTCGACATCTACTACGGCCAGCCTGCACGGTCAGCTCCAGCAGTTCGCCTGCAAGCAACAACACGCACGTCCACGAATACGACGACAAGTACGACGTGACCGGCGTCAACATGCTGCATCCGAGCCTCGCCGCGTTCAATCTCGTCAATGCGATCCCGAGCACGACGACGCCAGTTCAAGATCCTGCTGGCGAACCAGAAGTATGTCGCCGGCCGTCAAGTTCCTGGTCGGCGGCGCGACGGGCGTGCCGGTGACTTCGTACGAGACGACCGCCGGGCTGACGATGGCGTCGCGGACGACGTATACGCGAGCGCTGACGCCGCTACGACTGTCGACTCGTCGCTCATTGGCGCGTTGCCGCTCGATGCGTTCGCAGTCGAAGGACTGGGCGGGCACCGGCGACATTCGCGCCGGACTCGTGCCGACCGTGACGGGCTGCGTGCACGCGCAACCAAGGTGCGGCAACGACCGGCCAGACCGGCCCGTGGATGAACGGCGCGCTGACGATCCAGGTCGTCAAGGCGACCACGCCGGATTCCGCGGTCGAGCTCAACGTGCGCGGGCGACCCGACGATGGGCTATCGCCTCAAGAAGGACGCACACGTCGCAAGTCGAACCAGCTCGCGCAGTACACGATCTTCTGGCATCACCCGAACGGCAAGTGCGTCGGGGATGCGGGCTGGGTCAAGAACCCGCCGCAGGATACGAGTGGCGGCTCCGACGGCACCTCGCGCACGGCGGATGACCCGCGGACGGGCGTTCGGCACCGTCGGCGGTGTCTCCGGCAGCGGCGGCGGCGAGTCGCCGGCCCGACGTCGACGATCACCTACACGTTCGCCGACGGCAGCACCGTCACGCAGACGACGACGACGAATCCCGACGGCTCGGTGACAGTCACCCGCACCTGCGACGGACGGTACGACGACGACCTACGTCATTCCGCCGAACTCCGGCGGCGAGCAGGCCGACACGCGCGCGAAGACGGGTCGCGTGTCCTGGCGCGAAATGATCCGGCCGTGATGCGGCTCTACCGCGACACCAATCGCAATCTCGAGACGGGACTGACACTCATGAACCTGGAACAACTCACGGCCCGACGACGCGATCGCGGCTTCACGCTGATCGATCTCGTCATCGCGATCGCCATCGTCGCCATCCTGATGCGGATCGCGTTTCCGAGCTATCAGGCCTACATCGTGCGCAGCAGCCGGCCAGTCGGCGCAGGGAGAGCTCGTCGCGCTCGCCAATCGCGCAGGAGAAGATCTTCCTCAACTCCAACGCCGTACACGTCGAGCGTGACCGGCGCGTATACCGGCCAGTCGACCGGCGGACTCGGCCTGTACGCGCCGCGGCAGCGCCGGCGACATCCGGCAAATCGAAGGACGACCGGTACGCAATCTCGCGTCGCCGCGACGGCGACGACGTTCACGCTCACGGCGACGCCCAAGGCCGGAACGCCGCAGGCGGGCGACGGCAACCTGACGATCACCGAGGCCAGGGCGTGCGGACCTGGGGCTCGAAGAGCCTGGTGGCGCGCCAGGACGCCGGCCAGCTCGCGACGAGGAAAGCCAAGCTGTGCGCCTCAGCAGGTCTGCTCGGCAGCGCGCATAGAGGCAAACTAGAGTCTCGGGCGTCGCCCGCCCGGGTGATCGTCACATCCGAATAGGGATCGAGACGCTTCTGCACATGGCGCGCCGCGCGGTCCTGGTCGCTGGCCATGCGGAACAGTGCGAGCACCACCACCAGACCGAGGGCCCAGCCCACAAGACCTAACAGGATCCAACCCAGATTCATCGCCTGTTCAACCCTAAAGTACTGCCGCAGCGGTCGATTTCAGTATAGTACGTGCGGCGCTACATACCAGCCGCTGGACGGGAGCCGCCGCCCCGCCCTGTACGTGAACACCCGCGCAACGTCAACCTTCCGACGCTGACAGCCGCGGCACCTCTCCCACCATTCAATTCAGCGACGCGTTCGCCGGTCCTGCCGCATGGCGACAGGCAACAACTGACGCCCGCCGCATCATGACACTGCGATAAAACATGCTGTCATCCACAGTTCAACCGAGCATCCGCTGCCAGCCGACACTTTGCGCCAGATTTGAAAAATTTCCATACCTGCATTGGAGATCAATAAGCAACGATTGTTCCCGACGAAATTTCATATTAAAGAACAATAGGTTGCAATTTTTCGATCGCGGCCGCTCGGGACGAGTTGTAAGGTACACCGACGTTTGCTGCGCCGCGTCATCCGGTGCGTGACGATGTTCCGCGGCACAGGGTGCCTGGATCGGGCGCCCTCATCGGTTTCCCAATGCGGGCCACCTACGCAGAAGCACTTAAGCCTCCCTGAAACGGACCGGGTGGCCTGCTTCTTGCTGACTCCTCCCTGAGAGATTCGTTTTTCATCCAACCATGGAATTTGCCACATCAGGGAGCACGAAATGAAGGCTACAAACAGCACTTTGTCTTGCGATCACCTTGGCGGCATTTGCCGGCCCTGCGAACGCCATCTTCAAGTGCACGACCGCGAAGGGCGTGGTCTACCAGGACCGTCCGTGCCGCGACGGTAACGAGTCGGATCTCAATATCGTGATCCCGACGGGCGAAGCTCGCGCCGCGAGCTTCCGGCGAGCGGACGACGGCGCGACGGCGAACAACCCGCGCTCCGACGAGCGCGCCAACGCGCCGCGGGCCACCCGCAACTTTGGCGAGTCTCCGGCTACGGCGACAGAGACGCGGCAGCGACGCGGCAACGAACGGTGGCGAGACCTCGCTACGGAACCTGCCTACGGTCGTGGAAAAAGCGGTTCCCGGCGTCGGCCGACCAGGCGCGCAAGACCGATCCTTCCGCCAAGTATTACGCGACCGAGGGATTCAATGCCGGCGGCGACACGCCCGCCCAGATGAGTTGCGAATCGCCTTCCGGCGAAAAGCGCGTCTTCTACCTGAGCAACGGCAAGCTGACGTCGATCTGATCCGCCGCCCGGCGCCACGGCGCCAACATCAAAAAGGGCTCGCGCTGACGCAAGCCCTTTTTCTTTGCGCCGACGTGCGATCGCGGCCGATGCCGAGTGGTCGGCGCACGGCAGCATTGTCGTCGACCTGAGTGGCGTGATTAAGGGCACTGCCACCAACGCATCGAAGGAGGAAGGCGCGCTAGCGCAAGATCCCCGTCGCGGTTGGTTTCACGCATCGCGTAGGTGGCTTAGATGCTCACGGCACTCGATGGTCCTCGAGTGTGTACGCAAACGTACGCTTTTAACCGGCCAGCGCGCCGGATGATAGCGTCCGCGCGCGTCCAATTCTTCAATAGACATCGGGCCGCCAGCACCTGGGCCGACTGTTGGAGCACTCCAACGTCCATGAGTGGGCTCGATGCCTCCCAATTTCTCGCTCGTCTCGTAATCGGCTCTTTGCGCCGTTGACCCGCAAACTGACGGCAATATGTTTCCGGCGCCTGTGAACAATGGAGTTGATTTTGGGGCCAGGAGATCTGCCGCAATGGTGAAGACCTTCGTTACCGCTGCCTACTTTCCGACGGATTCCTACATCTCGCTTATCACGCCTGCGGGCGCGGGCGAAAGCCTGGAGGTGGAATGGTCGGAAACGAAGGCGTGTCGGCGTAACCGTGCTGCTCGGCGTGAAAGCCACGTCGCTAGCGGGCGTGGTTCAGGGCGGCGGTCACGCGTTTCGGATGAGCGTCACCCGTTTCGCCAAGATCGCGGATGAGCGTCCGTCGTTCAAAGGCAGCAACAATCGATACATGTACGTGCTGGCGGGCGCGTCGCCCAAACTGCATGCACCCGATTCCACAGCCTCGAGGCGCGCCTCGCGCGATGGGTGCTGATGACGCACGACCGTGCATCACAATACTTTCAACCTCACTCCATCGATTCCCCGCCTACATGCTGGCGTGCGGCGCGCTGGGGTTACCGAGGCGGCTGGCCGGTTGCAGGCGAGGGATGTCATCAAATATGGTAATGGGAAACTCACGGTACTGAATCGTCCGGCGCTGAGGCCGCTTCGTGTCCGTGTTATGCCGCCCCTCCGCGACACCTACCTGCAACATTTCGCAGCACGAAAACGCTCGGGGGCACACGCGAGCGACTAAGGCCTTACTTCCTATGGAGAATCGAGGGAGAGCAAGTGACAGATGCCTGCGGAAATAAGTCTGGCGGAAGGTGAGATTCGAACTCACGGTGCCGTTGCCGACACGCCGGATTTCAAGTCCGGTGCATTAGACCACTCTGCCAACCTTCCGGAACCCGTCTTCGCCTTGATTTCAGGGCGAACGGCGCCATCTTAGCAGCGTCGTCGAGGTCCGCTCCGGCGGCAGCCGCCGTTGAACATCGGCGCCGATTCTGTTAGTCTAACGAATCGCAAAGGTCCGCTTCGGACCCCGAGTCCTGTATCAGGAGAGACCATGGATCGCAAATTCGAACCCGTAATGATCTCCGGCGCGGCGCCGTCGCTGCCGCGCGCAGACGCGCGCGGCACGGTCGCGTCGACAGCCAGCGTGTGCTTCGCAACACGTACTGGCTGCTCGCGCTGTCGATGCTGCCGACCGTCGCCGGTGCGCTGGCGGGCATGCAGCTCAATTTCATCAGCCTGTTCAAGGCGGCGCCCATCATGACGCCGCTGCTGATGTTCGGCGTGATGATCGGGTCGCTCTTCGTGGTCACGCGGCTGCGCGACAGCGCATGGGGCGTGCTCGCGCTCTTCGGCTTCACGTTCATCGCCGGCCTGATGCTGACGCCGATCCTGACGGTCGCCGCCGGGTTCCGCAACGGCGGTCAGCTGGTCGCCCTTTCCGGCGGTCTCACGGCGGCGGTGTTCTTCGCCCTCGCGGCCTATGCCTCGGTGACGAAGCGCGACTTCGCTTTCCTGGGCAAGTTCCTGTTCGTCGGCCTGGTGCTGCTCATCGTCGGCGTCGCTCGCCAACATCTTCTTCCAGATCCCGGCGCTGTCGGTGACGATCTCCGCGGTGGCGGTCCTGATCTTCTCGCTCTACCTGCTGCACGACCTCACCAACATCGTGCGCGGCGGCGAGACGAACTACGTGATGGCCACGCTGAACCTGTTCCTCAGCGTGTACAACATCTTCATCAGCCTGCTCAACCTGCTGCTGGTCTTTTCCGGGCAGCGCGACTGACGCTGCACGCGAGGCTTTCGCAATGGCATCGGGGCGACGCAAGTCGCCCCGATTGCTTTGCTCTCGCCGCGATTTCAGCGCGCGAACAGCGCGATCGATTCGACGTGCGACGTGTGCGGAAACATGTTGATCACGCCCGCCGCCGCGAGGTCGTAGCCGTGGTCGTGCACCAGCACCGACGCGTCGCGCGCGAGCGTCGCCGGATTGCACGAGACGTAGACGATCCGCCGCGGCCCGCCGTCGCCCGGCAGCGCCTTGACCAGCGCGATCGCGCCTTCGCGCGGCGGATCGACGAGGATCTTGTCGAGCGGTCCCAGCGACTTCCAGGCTTTCGGGCGTCGCGGCGAACAGGTTGGCGACGTGAAACGTGGCGTTCGCGCGCGAGTCCGTTGCAGTGCGGCGATCTCGGCGGCGCGCTCGACGAGCGCAGCACTGCCCTCGACGCCGACGACCGTGCGCGCCACGGCGCGCGATCGGCAGCGTGAAGTTGCCGATGCCGCAGAAGAAATCGGCGATGCGCTCGCCGGGGCGCGGGTCGAGCAGCGCGACCGCGCGCCGCACGAGCACGCGGTTGATCGCGGGATTGACCTGCGTGAACTCGGTGGGCGAGTAGGGGAACCGCAGGTCGAATTCGGGCAGCACGTACGCGAGCGGCGGCTGCGCGGGTGACAACGGCGTCGCGGTGGCGGGACCGCCCGGCTGCAGGTAGAACTGCACGCCGTGCGCTTCGGCGAATGCCGCGCAGCGCGGACTCGTCCGCGGGCGCGAGCGGCTCCGAGGATACGCAGCACCAGCACATGGGCCGCCTGCGGGCCGTCGCCCACCGCCAATTCGATCTGCGGCAAGCGGTCGCGCATCGGACAGCCCGCCGATCAGCGCGCGCAGCTTCGGCAGCAGGTCCGAGATCTTGCGCGGCAGCACTGCGCACGAGGTCATGTCGGCGACGTAGCTCGACTTCCGCTCGTGGAAGCCGATGAGCATGCCGCCCTTCTTCACGACGTGCCGCACGGAAAGCCGCGCGCGATGCCGGTATTCCCACGCCGGCCCGTGGATCGGCGGCAGCAACAGCGCCGGCCGCACGCGCCCGAGACGCCACAGCGCGTCCTCGAGCGTGCGCTGCTTCGCGGCCACCTGCGCGGCGGCGTCGAAATGCTGCTGCGAGCAGCCGCCGCAGACGCCGAAATGCGGGCAGCGCGGCTCGACCCGCGCCGCGTTGGACTTGAGCACCGCGTCGGCGCGCGCGAGGTCGAACGTGGGCTTCTTCTTCAGCGTCGTGATCGCAACCGTCTCGCCCGGCAGCCCGCCCTCGACGAAGACCGCCTTGCCATCGACGCGGGCGATGCCGCGTCCCTCCTGGTCGAGCGAGCTGATCGTCACGATCGTCGCCGGCGAGGCGACGGCGGGAGCAGACGTTGGGTACGGGCGGACATGGCGGAGCAGGTGCAGTCGTCGCGATTGTAACCGTGGCGTCTGGCGCGCCCGACGGAGTCCGTCGCCGGTCGCGTAGAATCCGGCCGATGCGAATCCTGGCGCTCGACACATCGACCGAGTGGTGCAGCGTCGCCGTCGGCGACGGGACGCATTGGCACCGGCTGGACGAGCATGCCGGCCAGGCGCACTCGGAGCGCATCCTGCCGATGGTGCATGCCGCACTGGCGGGCGCCGGATGGGCGCTCGCCAGGTCTCGATGGCATTGCGTTCGGATGCGGGCCCGGCTCGTTCACCGGCGTACGCATCGGCTGCGGCGTTGCGCAGGGACTCGCCCTTGGCGCCGATCTGCCGCATCGTGCCGATTCCCACGCTCGCGGCGCTCGCGCAGGAGGTCTTTCGCACCCGCGGCTGGCGCCGCGTGCGTGGCCTGTCTCGACGCGCGGATGCGCGAAGTCTATCGTTGCTGCCTATGCGCGCCACGACGACGGGTGGCTGGAACGGGTCGCGCCTTCGGTCGAATTGCCGGCCGAGGCGCGGCGCGCGTGTCGCGCCGATGGCGGAGAGTGGTTCGGCGCCGGCAACGGCTTCGCGGCGTATCCGGCGCTCGCGCGCAGAGCTCGAGCTGTCGCACGCCGCGGCCGATGCGCGCCCGACGGCGCAATCGATCGGCGAGCTGGCGCTGCCGCGGCTCGCCGCCGGCGAGGGCGTCGCCGCGGCCGACGCGGCGCCGTTCTACGTGCGCCATCGCGTGGCGCTGACCGCCGCCGAGCAGGCCGCCGGCGCGCGACTCTGACGCGTGCGACGATGGCGACGCTTCCGCGACCCGCGACCTGGCATGAGCCGCAGTGGCGGCCGCTGCGTCGTCGACGACCTCGCCTACGTCGCGGCGCTCGAAGCGCGGATTCACGTCGCGCCGTGGACGATGGGCAATTTCCGCGATGCGCTCGCCGCCGGCTATTCGTCGCGCGTCGGCGAACGCGACTTCCGGATCGTCGCCTACGGCGTGCTGATGATCTCGCCCGGCGAAGCGCAAATCCTCAATCTGTCGGTCGTTCCGGACGCGCGCCGGGAGGGCATCGGACGCGCGCTCTTGCGCCGCTTCATCGACGACGCGAGAAATTTTCGCGTCGAGCAGGTCTTCCTCGAAGTCCGCGCCTCGAACGTCGCCGCGATCCGGCTGTACGAGTCCGAGGGATTCGCACCGGTCGCGCGCCGCGTCAGCTACTATCCGGGTGCCACCACCGATGACCCGCGCGAGGACGCGATCGTCATGCGGCGAGCGCCGTCGACCGCCAACGCCTGAAGGCGCGCGCCAGATGTCGACGCCACGACGAAATCCTGACCGAGCTCGGCCTCGCGCCGACGTGGCATCGGCGCGCCCGACCGGGCTTCGACCGTGGGCCGGATGCGCTTGCCGCGCCCGCGGCGCCGCCCGTCGCGCCGAGCGTCAGCCGCGTCTGCCGAGCCCGAAGCGCGCGTCGTGCGCATCGCCGCGCTCGACTGGCGCGACTTCGCCGCGGACGTCGACGCGTGCGTCGCCTGCGGCCTGTCGCGCACGCGCAAGAAGACGGTGCCCGGCGTGGGCGATGTCCGCGCCGAGTGGCTGTTCGTCGGCGAGGCGCCCGGCGCCGAGGAAGACGCGAAGGGCGAGCCCTTCGTCGGACAGGCCGGAAGACTGCTCGACAACATGCTGGCGGCGCTCGGGCATGAAGCGCGGCGAGAACGTCTACATCGCCAACGTCCTCAAATGCCGGCCGCCCGAGCAACCGCACGCCCGAGCCGGGCGAAGTCGATGCCTGCCGCCCGTACCTCGACCGGCAGATCGCGCTCATCGCGCCCAAGGTGATCGTCGCGCTGGGCAAGAGCGCCGCGACCACGCTCCTCGACGATCGACGCGACGATCGCGAGCCTGCGCGGGCGCGTCCACCGCTACGGCGGCGTTCCGCTCGTCGTCACGTATCATCCGGCCTACCTGCTGCGCAACTTGCCCGACAAGGCAGAAGGCGTGGGAGGATCTGCTGTTTGCCCGGCGCACGCTGCGCGGCTGCCGCATGCCGCCGCGCCGGCGAGCGCACTGAACGTGCGCGCCAGCTCGCTCGTCGCCCGCTTGCGTTCGGGGCTCGCCCGACCCCATTCGTGCACCGGTCGTCGCCTTCCTGGCGCCGACGCCTTCGTCCGGAGGAACCATGATTCGCCAATTCGCTGGGCTTCTCGCCGTCCTCGCCACGCTTGCGCTCGCCGGTTGCGGCTACAACGACCTGCAGCGGCAGGACGAAGGCATCAAGGCCGCCTGGTCCGAGGTGCTGAACCAGTACCAGCGCCGCGCCGACCTCGTGCCGAACCTCGTCAACACGGTCAAGGGCTACGCCGCGCAGGAAGAAAAGGTGCTGACCGAGGTGACCAACGCGCGGGCGAGCGTCGCCGGCATCAAGGCGACGCCGGAGCTCGTCAACGATCCCGTCGCCTTCCAGAAGTTCATCAAGGCGCAGGGCGAGCTCACCGGCGCGCTGTCGCGCCTCCTGGTCGTGTCGGAAAACTACCCGCAGCTGAAGTCCGGACGCGCTGTTCCGCGACCTGACGGCGCAGCTCGAGGGCACCGAGAACCGGATCACCGTCGCGCGCAACCGGTACATCAAGAGCGTCCAGGAGTTCAACACGACCGTGCGGCAGTTCCCGACCAACCTCACGGCGATGATCTTCAAGATGGATGTGAAGCCCAACTTCACGGTGGAGAACGAGGGCACGATCAGCGCGCCGCCCAAGGTCGATTTCAACAAGCCCGCGGCGACGCCCGCCGCACCGGCCACGCCGGCGGCGCCGACGACGGGGGCGGTGCCGTCCGCGCCCAAAGCCGGCGACTCCGCGGCGGATGCTCAGAAGAAGGGCAACTGACCGGTCGCCTCGATTGGCGCCCCGCGCCAGCCGTCGCGATCGTGTCCATAGCATGAACAGGCCCTGGACGGCGCGCGCGACGGCGCTTCTGCTCGCCGCTGCGCTCTGGTCGGCGGCGAGCGGACTTTCGGCGCAGGCATGGGAAGCGGGCACGGACGGCCTGCTGCCCGATCCCGCCGCTGACCGCGCGCGTCACGGATCTCACGCAGACGCTGGCCCCTGCCGAAGCGGCGGCGCTCGAAGCCAAGCTGGCCGACTGGGAGGCGCGCACGTCGAACCAGCTCGTGGTGCTGCTGGTGCCGACGACGCAGCCGGAGCCGATCGAGGCGTACTCGCTGCGCGTGGCCGAAAAGTGGAAGATCGGCCGCAAGGGACAGGACAACGGCGCGCTGTTCCTGATCGCGAAGAACGACCGGAAGATGCGGATCGAGGTCGGCTACGGACTCGAGGGCGTATTGCCCGATGTCACCGCGAACCGCATCATCCGCGAGGACGTGGCGCCGGCATTCCGCGAGGGCCGTTTCGCCGCGGGCATCAACGCGCGGCGTCGACCGCATCATCGCGGTGGTCGGCGGCGACAGCCTTGCCGCCGGCGAAGACGACAAGCGCGAAGGTCGCGCTTCGGCGGATTCGGCTTCGACGCAGATCCTGTTCGTCCTCTTCTTCGTGGTTCCGGTCGCCGGCGCGCATGCTGCGCGCGATGTTCGGCCGGCTCGGCGGATCGGTGGTCGGCGGCGGCGCGATCGGCGTCGTCGTGTGGCTCGTCGCTCGGCTCGATCCTGTTCGGCATCGTCGGCGGAATCGTCGTGTTCCTCGTGATGCTCGCCATGGGCATGGGCGGCGGCACGGCGCATCGCGGCGGCGGATGGACATCGACGGGCAGCGGCTGGGGCGGCGGCTGCTCGGGCGGCGGGTTCTCCGGTGGCGGTGGATTTTCCGGCGGCGGCGGCAGCTTCGGCGGCGGCGGCTCGTCGGGCAGCTGGTAGGAGCCGGAGAGAGACAATGAAAAGCGGTCGAAATCTGCGGCGCATCTTCCGCCATCTCGTGCACCGACCGCGTTGCCGCGCGGCGCGCCTTCCCGGTGGCCTCGCTCGCGCGAGTCGAGGCGGCGATCGCGGAAGGCGAAAGCAGCATCGCGGACAGGTTCGGTTCGCCGTCGAGCCCGCGCTCCCGCTCGGGCGGGTGCTGCGGCACTTCCCGCCTCGCGAACGGGCGCTCGAGGTCTTCGGACACGCTGCGCGTCTGGGACACCGCCGAGAACTGCGGCGTCCTCGTCTATCTGCTGCTCGCCGACCGCGATGTCGAGATCGTCGCCGACCGCGGCATCCACGCCAATGTCGGCAACGCCGCGTGGGCCGCGATCTGTCGGAAGATGGAGACGGCGTTTCGCGCCGGTCGTTTCGGCGAAGGCGTCGAAGCCGGGCATCGTCGAGATCAACGCGCTGCTCGCCCTGCATTATCCGCGCGAGGGCACGCGGGCGAGCAACGAGTTACCGGACCAGCCGGCTGATCCTGTAGCGTCGCCGTGAGTCGCTGCGTCAGCGGCTCGCCGTGGGGCTTGGCCCGCTGTGCGGCGGCGTGCGGGTTCCGCGCCGATGAGATGCAGGAGATCGCCGCGTGACTGGTTGCGCCGATGGCGCAGCATCACGAGCACCATCGATCCCGGAGACGAAGAGGCCGAACAGCACGATGGCCGTCTGGACGTCGATGCCCGCGCTCAGCATCGAGCGAATAGAGCCCCACCATCGCGAGAATGCCGATGTTCTCGTTGAAATTCTGCACGGCGATCGAGTGCCCGGCGCCCATCAGCACGTGGCCGCGATGCTGCAGCAGCGCGTTCATCGGCACCACGAAGAATCCGGCGCAGCGCGCCGATGGCGACCATCAGGATCATCGCCACGGACACGTCTGCGTGACGAAGATCATCGAGATCACGATCAGGCCCATCGTGACGCCGATCGGCAGCACCTTGACCGCGCCGCGCAGCGACACGTAGCTGCGCGGCGATCACCGCGCCGACCGCGATGCCGGCGGCGACCACGCCCTGCAGCATCGACGCCTGCGACAGGTTGAGGCCGAGCGCCTTCGCCGCCCAGTCGATCAGGATGAACTGCAGCGTCGCGCCCGCGCCCCAGAACAGCGTGGTCGTGGCGAGCGAGACCTGGCCCAGCTTGTCGCGCCACAGGAGCGAGACGCAGTGCGCGAACTCGCCGATGAGGAACAGCGGATTGCGGTTCACCATCCGGTGGTCGACGCCGGTGTTCGGGAATGAACCAGTTGAAGACCGCGGCGATGACGTAGAACAGCCATGATCACGCTGATCGCGGCCTCGGGCGGCGTGTCGATCCCGGTGTCGATGTAGGGCAGGTTGAAGCCGAGCAGCATCGTCGCGACCCGCGGGCCGATCAGCACGCCGCCCGTCAGCACGCCGAGGATGATCGAGGCGACGGTCGTGCCCTCGATCCAGCCGTTGGCGATGACGAGCTGCTGCGGCGGCAGGAGCTCGGTCAGGATTCCGTATTTGGCCGGCGAATAGGCGGCGGCGCCGAAGCCCACGACCGCGTACGCGGCGAGCGGGTGCACCGTGATCAGCATCAGCACGCAGCCGACGATCTTGATGCCGTTGGTGATCAGCATCACCTGGCCCTTCGGCATCGAATCGGCGAATGCGCCGACCAGCGGGGCGAGCAGGACGTAGGACAGGACGAAGCTTTGCTTGCAGGCCCGGTGTCATCCAGCCGGGCTCCTGCAGATCGCGCAGCAGGGCGATCGCGGCGATCAGCAGCGCGTTGTCGGCGAGCGAGCTGAAGAACTGCGCCGCCATGATCGTGTAGAAGCCGGACTTCATCGTCCCCCGCGGCGTGACTCGAGTTCCGCGAAAGCCGCGAAACGCGTCGTGGGCGTCCGGCTTTCGATATAATTGTTGCGGTGCTGCCCGCGGCCCGCGCTTTATACCATGATTGCCGGAGCGGGAGAATCGGCGCGCCTCGACCGGCGCCGTCCGACGCCGCGGACGAACGGTCGCATCGCCCCGACAATCCTCGACCCATGGCCCGTCCGCTGCACGCCCAGTTGAGCCTTCCGGCGTTGCGCTCGAACCTCGCGCGGGCGAGGAGCTCGCGCCCGGCACGCAAGTGCTCGCGGTCGTAAAGGCCGAACGCCTACGGACACGGACTCATGCGCCGTGCTTGCCGGCGCTGGAGGACGCCGACGGCCTGGCGCTCGTCGAGCTCGATGCCGCGATCGCATTGCGCGTCGCGCGATACACGCGCCGTATCCTGCTGCTCGAAGGGTTTCTTCACGGCGGACGAGCTGCCCGAAATCGCCGCAGCGCCGGATCGCGGTTGTGGTGCACAGCGAAGCGCAGTTGCGGATGCTCGAGCGCTCGCGCCTCGCGCAGCCGATCGAGGTGTTCATCAAGATCAACACGGGAATGAACCGGCTCGGGATCGCGCCGGCCGACGTCGTGCGAAATGGTCGAGCGCCTCAACAATTGCGCGTCGGTCGCCGTGCTGCGGCTGATGACGCACTTCGCCCGCGCCGACGAGGACTACGGAATCAGCGAAGCCGCTCGCCATTTTCAACGCGGCGTGCCGCGGCATGCCGTATCCGCGCTCGCTCGCCAATTCCGCGGGCGTCGTGCGTCACGGCGAGATCGGCGGCGAGATCGTCCGCCCGGGCATCATGCTCTACGGGGCATCGCCGTTACGCCTCCGACTCGGCGGAGTCCATTGGCGTGCGGCCGGTGATGACGCTGCGCTCCGAGATCATCGCGGTGCAGTCGCTCGAGCAGGGCGAGACGCGTCGGCTACGGCGGCATCGTACACCGCGACGCGCGCGTGCCGCATCGGCGTCGTGGCCTGCGGATACGCCGACGGCTACCCGCGTCTCGCGCCGTACGGAACGCCGGTGCTGGTGCACGGCAGGAAGGCGCGCATCGCCGGCCGCGTGTCGATGGACATGATCACCGTCGACATCACCGAGCTGCCGGAGGCGGGCGTCGGCAGCCCCGTGGTCGCTGTGGGGCGAGGGCCTGCCGGTCGACGAAGTCGCGCGCGCCGCGTCCACCGTCGGCTACGAGCTGCTTTGCGCCGTCGCGCCGCGCGTGCCGTTCGTCGTCAGCAACATCGAGCGCGTCGACTTCGAGATCTAGAGCAGGAGCCAACGTGCATATCGTCGTCACCGGCGCCGCCGGATTCATCGGCGCCAATCTCGTCAAGGCGCTCAATCGTCGCGGCGAGACCGAGCATCATCGCGGTCGACAACCTGACGCGCGCCGACAAGTTCGCGCAACCTCGTCGACTGCGAGATCGACGAATACGTCGACAAGGACGAGTTCCTCGCGCGCCTCGCCGACGGCGATTTCGACGACGACATCGCGCGCCGTGCTGCACGAGGGCGCGTGCTCCGACACGATGGAGACCGACGGCCGCTACGTGATGCGCAACAACTACCGCTACTCGGTGGCGCTGCTCGACTGGTGCCAGAACAACGACGTCCCGTTTCTGTACGCGTCGAGCGCCGCGGTCTACGGCGGCAGCGCGGTGTTTCGCGAGGAGCGCGCGTGCGAGGCGCCGCTCAACGTCTACGGCTACTCGAAATTCCTGTTCGACCAGCATGTGCGCAGGATGCTGCCGGAGCGCACCGCGCAGATCGCCGGATTCCGCTATTTCAACGTCTACGGTCCGCGCGAGCAGCACAAGGGCGCACGGCTCGTCGGTGGCCTGGCATTTCTTCCAGCAGTACCGCAGCGAGGGCCGCGTGCAGCTGTTCGAGGGCTCCGGCGGCTACGCCGACGGCGAGCAGCGGCGCGATTTCGTCGCGGTGGAGGACGTCGTCAGCGGTCAACCTCGATTTTCTCGACCACCCGGAGCGCAGCGGCATCTTCAATCTCGGCAGCGGGCGCGCGGCGACGCTTCAACGACGATCGCCGCGGCGACGATCAATGCGTGCCGCGCCGCGGCATGGCGAAGCCGCCGCGACCGCTCGCGCAGCTCGTCGCCGACGGCGTCATCCGCTACATCCCGCTGCCGCCGCGCTCGCCGGCAAGTACCAGAGCTTCACCGAGGCCGATCTCGCGCGGCTGCGCGCCGCCGGCTACGCGGCGCCGATGCGCGCGATCGACGAGGGCGTGCCGCGCTACGTCGAACGGCTGATTTCCGGCGAGCCTCCTCCGCGTAGCTTGTGGGACGCGGCGGAGCGTCGCGCATGCCGCGCGACGCCGCGAACCGCCGCGCACTCTCAACTCTCGATGGAGGGACTCATGAAGCGACTGGCATTGGCGCTCGCGTTGGCGTTGTGCTCCGCCGCGGCATTCGCCGCGATCAATCTCAACACGGCCACCAAGGAAGAGCTGGTCGCGCTGCCGGGCATCGGCCCGGCCAAGGCGCAGGCGATCCTCGACTACCGCAACACGCACGGGCAGTTCAAGTCGATCGAGGAGTTGAAGGACGTCAAGGGCATCGGCGCCAAGCGCTTCGAGAAGCTCAAGGGCGAGCTCACCGTCGTCGGCGCGTCGGCCAAGCCGTCGGCCCGGCCGGCCGATGCAATCGGCGCCGCAGCGAATGGCCAAGGGCACCGGTAACTCCCGCCGCGAAGCGCGACGATCGCGACGAGCGCAAAAGCCCTGACGCGACGGCAATCGGTTCGCCGGAGGATGGGTGCGCCGTGCTTGCTTGCGTGCGAGGTCAACCCGTAGCATGCACGCCGCGTTATGGATCGCGCGCCGGAGTGATTCGGTCGCCGGTGCGGCGCACCCGCTCAATTCCTCATGGAGAACCCAATGAAAAGGTTCCTGATGCTGCTGGCCGGCCTGCTCTTCTCGGGCTGGGCGCTGGCGGCGATCAACATCAATACCGCGACACTGCAGGAACTCGAGGCGCTCAACGGCATTGGTCCGGTGAAGGCGCAGGCAATCATCGATTACCGCAAGGCGAACGGCCCGTTCAAATCCGTCGAGCAGCTGAAGGATGTCAAGGGCATCGGCGACGCGACGTTCGACAAGATCA
>ERZ1370068.9813-contig-8563_pt1 | contig 49816 bp, 54 predicted proteins | sample MGYA00561227_ERZ1370068 | MGnify/ENA primary metagenome ERZ1370068 (study PRJEB38410, sample SAMEA6850437) | metagenome | study: Metagenomic assessment of the ecological functions of the soil: analysis of the soil microbiota associated with the... | reverse complement strand
TGAATCGTCCCGTCGATGCTCGCGCACGATGCCGTAGGTGATCGACAGGCCGAGGCCGGTGCCGCGGCCGATCGCCTTGGTCGTGAAGAACGGATCGTAGATGCGCGCCAGCTGCTCCGACGGAATGCCCGAGCCGGTGTCGGCGATCTCGCGCGATCGCGCGATCGCCGTCGATCCGCGTCGACACCGACAGCCAGCCGCCGCGCGGCATCGCATCGCGGGCGTTCAGGAACAGGTTGAGGAACACCTGCTGCAGCTGATGCTCGATGCCGAGCACCATCGACCGGCGCCGGCGCCAGCTCGCGCCGCACCTTGATGCTGCCGACCTCGAACTGGTGCTCGAGCAGCGAGAACACGTCGGTGATCGACGGCGTTGAGGTCGACGTCGATGCGCTCGTTGGCCGGCGGCCCGGGCCGCGACAGGTTCAGCAGGCCGTTGACGATCTTCGCGGCGCCGGAACGTCTGCCGCTCGATCTTCTCGAGCAGCGCTGTCTGTCGGATCGCCGGGGTCGGCGCCCTCGAGCAGCATCTGCGTGAAGCTCGAGATGCCGGTCAGCGGCGTGTTGACCTCGTGCGCGACGCCGGCCGCCGAGCAGCCCGATCGACGCCATCTTCTCCGGAGATCTGCAGCTGCTCCTCGAGCCGCACGCGATCGGTGATGTCCTCGAGCAGCAGGATCGTGCCGACGACGACCGACGTCGTCGCCCGCCGGATTCTGCAGCGGCACTCGCCGTGGCGTTGACCAGCGAGCTGCGACCGGCGTCCGCCGGCTCCGCTCCCGGCGTGACGCACGTCAGCGGCACGCGATACAGCGTCGCGCCGTAGGGATGCTCGCTGGCGCGGCCGCGCAGCGCGTCGACGAACGGCGCGTCGAACACGTCGCCGAGCGTGCCGGCCGATCGCCGCCGTCGCGCGCGACGCCGTAGAAGCCCTCGAGCGCGCGGTTCCAGCGGACGATCCGCTCGTCCACGTCGAACACGACCAGCCCGTCGTCGAGCGACTCGAGGATGTTCTCGTTGAACTCGCGCATCCGGCCGAGCTCTTCGGCCTTGAGATGCAGCTGCGCGGTAGAGCCGGCCGTTCTCGATCGCGGTCGCGACCTGGCCGGCCACCGCCGTCAGCAGGCGCGAGGTCCTCGCTGTTGAACGGCTCGTCGGTCTCCTTGCGACCGAGCGCCAGGACGGCAATCGCGCGCCCTCGAACACGCACGGCACGAAGTAGTAGATGCCGGCGTCGCGCCAGAACTCGACTTCCTCGGCCACGAAGCGGGCGGCCGCGATCGGATCGTCGAGCGCGACGGTGTCGCCGGCGTCGAGCCGCGGCATCAGCGACGAGTCGCGCGACGAGCCGCGGCACCGGCTGCGAGAATCCGTAGTCGCCGATCGAGCGTGAAGTCGCCCGCGATCGCTCGTCGGCGCAGCATCAGCGCCATCCGATCGACGACCGAGCGTCTCGACGATGCGCGCGACCAGCCGCTGGCTCGAGCCGGACGACGTCGAGGTCGCTGTTCAGATCGCGCGCGAATGCCACCAGCGCGCGGCGGTAGTCGTAGCGGTCGCGATAGAACACGCGATCGAGCGCGTTCTGCACCGCCGTCCTTCACCGGCTGCGCCAGCAGCACGACGACGATCGTGGCCAGCAACGCGATGATCCAGTTGTGCTGGTCGGCGTCGTTCGCGAACGAGGAAGCCGGCGAGCTTCAGCATCGCGAAGTAGAGCGCGATGCTGGCGGCGAGAAACGCCGTGTAGGCCAGGCCGCGCTTGACGATGACTTCGACGTCGCGCAGCCGGTAGCGCACGATCGCGCGACGCGAAGGTCAGCGGCAGCAGGCCGAGCGGAATGGCGGTCAGCTGCAACGCGAGCGGCGGATCGACGCCGAGCGCCCACGGCAGCGCGTAGACCGAACGCAAAGGGCCCGGCGCCGAGCGCCGTGCCCCAGGCAATCCAGCGCAGCTGCCGTCGCGCCGTGACCGACGGTGATCTCGCCGGAACGCGCGCGCCAGACACACGACGAGCGCGGCCACCGCACGAGCGAACAGATACGACGTGCTCGGCACGATCGAGTAGCCGATCGATCGTCGACGGACAGCGCGCGCTCGCGTCCGACGCGCGACCGCGACACGCGCGCCACGCGCGATGCACGCGCGCCGGCGCGCAGAGTCAGGCCGGCAGGCAGTCAATGCAGCGAGCGGCGCGACGTCCGTCGGCCGACCGCGACCGTCGCCGGCCGCTCGGGAACACGCAGCGTGAAATGCAGCAGCAGCGGCGGCAGCAGCGCCATCGCGACCGACGTCGCCCCAGTAGAAGATCCAGTCGAGGCGATCGAACGGGCCGTTGAACGAAAAGCGTGAACGCGCCGAAGAACGCGACGCAGAGCCAGAAGAAATGCAGCGTCGCCTGGTCGCGCGGACGCCGCGAGCCGGACCGACGCGCCGACGAGCAGCGGTGAAGAGCCCGACCGCCGCCGAGCACGAAGCTACATCGAGCTGCCGCGCGGCGCCGGCGCCAGCGAGACCTCGAGCGCCTGCTGCGTTCCGAGCCGCGCAGCAGCAGTACGCGAGCTGCGTGCCCTGTCGTGCCGCTGATGCTGGATATTCGATGACGTCGGCAGGCGATTCTGACGGCGACGCCGTTGACGGCGAGCAGCACGATCGCCCGGCGGATGCCCGGCGGCGGCGCCGGCCGAGCCGTCGCGCGACTTCGAACGCGGTGACGCCTTCGGCGCCGCGCTGCCCCACAGAACACCGTCCTCGACCTCGTGCCAGCGCGAATACACGTCGCGACGTTCGCGATGCCGAGCGCGACCAGCACCGCCACGATGACTACGGCATAATGGCCGACCGGCCCCAGGGCACCCAGCGGCGACTGGGCGCGCGCTCGACGCCAGTTGGCGCCGGCTGGAAGTCGACGGTCCGAACTCGGTTGGTCACCGGTGGATCTGCTGAGCACTCAGCGAAGACACTTTGCCGACCGTCGAGGTAGCAAAACGCTCATACCCTGCACATTGCGGGGTCGACCGCATGACTAAGCTATTGAAAATCTAATGACTTTAGTGGATCATCGCCATGCGAAGAGTCGGACGGCGCTCCAAGTAGACGGACGCCCCATTCAATATTGTGGATCTGGGGTCCAAACTTCAACGTGAGGCCGCCGATGACGCGCTTCGGCGGCCGGACGACGAGCAGCTCGTCGAAGACCGATTGGTCGGGCGCCGCTTCGCGGAAGAAGTTGCGGACCGCCGAACAGCATCTCCCACTTGGCGGAGCTGAAGTCCATGAACGGCAGCGACTGACGGCACCTGCACGTCGAACCGCGCATCGAGCTGCGGGCTCGGTCGGCGGTGCGAACGCGCCCGGTGGACGCGCTGTTGACGCGCGAACCCGTTGCTGACGCGATAGAGCACGATCACACGCGTCGACGTTTCCGGGACGGATCGGTCTCGACGACGGTCGGCGACGTCATGAATGTGTTCCGAGTCCGGTGCGCGACTGCCGACGGCGCGAAGCCAGACCGCGTAGGTCCGTCGTCCGTCGCCGCAAACCGGCGCGCGGGTCGGTCGAGCACTCGACCGCGTCCGTGCACGCGGCTGCGCGATGACGCGTGCGGATGCCGGCGCTCAGACCGGACGCATCCACGTCGCCGCGTCGCGTGCACGAAATAGTGACCGACGACCGCGTCGGCGCGCCGGGCATGTCGACGCCGAACAGCGTCGCCAGCTGATCGCTCGATGCGCTGCTGGAACGCGCGCACCGACACGGTCGGACGACGCCAGATCGCGTTCCTCGACTTCGACCTCGATGTGCTTGTTGCGTTCCGGCGGTGCAGCGGCTGAGCCGGGTCGAGCGACGCGAACGTGCGCTGCGGCGGCAGCCAGACGCCGTTTCCATCCGCGGCGATGAACTCTTCGGCGCCCGGCGCAACTCTCGGCGCGACAGCATGGTGCTGATCCGGAAGTGTTCGATCAGGCTCGACCGTCAGCGAGACGCGCGGACTGAACAGGCCGGGCTGCGATCCGAGGTAGTCGTAGCGCGCTAGCGGCTGCCGTAGCTGAGCGTGATCGACGGCGTGATCGGCAGCGTGTCGAACCCGAAGATCGCGCCGGCATTGCGGTTGCCGTCGGTGACGCTCGCTCCGCGCCGCGAGCGTTGCCGCCGTCGTAGCGCTGCGTGCTGTAGCGAACAGCCCGAGGTCGTAGCGATGCCGCGCCGGCGCGCGCGTCGTGTACTCGCCGGCGACGATCCACGAGGCGATGTCGCCCTGCGTCAGCGCCGCGCGAGCCGTCCAGTCGGCGTGATCGCCGGCCGGCGCGCCGACAGCCAGGTAGGCGACGCTCCGCTCGAAGTTGTTCGTCGTTGAACAACTGCTGCGGCGTGTCGAGCGATCCGGTGGTCAGGAGATTCAGCTGACCCGAGAACGGCGCGTGCTGCCGAACAGATTCGTCACCGTCGACCGTGCGACCGACGCATGCCGAGCACGGGATCCGCCGGCGAAGCCGCTGATCGAGCCGGCGTGTCGCCGGCGATGATGTCGTCGGGCAGGATCGCGTCCTTCAGGATGCCGCGGCGCGCGTGACGCAGTCGCCACGCCACTTCGCCGTGATCGTCGTCGATCGTTGTCGTGGTGGTCGCCTTCGTCGGCTGCCGCGCTGCAGTGCCACCGGGCGGGCTCAGGACCGACGCCCGTCGCCCGCCGTCGCCACCGCCGGAGCAGCGAACGACGCCGCACGGCGGAGCGCGATCGACGACGAACGTGCGCGCATGCTCGGACGCACATCGACGAGTTGACCGCGCGACGCGACGAAACCGCTGAGAGATGGGCGCGCAGCAGATACGGGCCCGGCGACAGCGTTCGCATCTCGAACCGTCCACTGCGATCGGTGACGCGCAATCGCCGTCGTCGAGATGCCGAGCGCGGACACCGATGGCGCCGGCGACCGGCAGTGCCGCTTTTCGTCCTGAACGACGCCTTGAATCGTGCCCGGCGCCAGTGACGCGACGTGCGTGACCGCGTGGAGCTGCAGGACGCGCCTGCCCGCGCGCACCGCCGTCGCGACACACAGAGAAGCAACCAGACCGCCGACCGCTCGACCGACGATCGCCTGAAACTGCCTGTCATGTCTGCTCCGTCCGGAGCCGTGGCCCCCGGCGCGCTGCTCGACCCGGGTCTACGACGGACTGACGGTGAAGTTGCGGCCTTCGCGAACCAGCGTCTTGTTCGCGATCTTGTCGGTGACTTTGATCTCCAGCCGATACTGCCCCTCCGGGAACGACGCCAGCGGCACCGCCTGCCCGCTCTGCAGCTGATGGCCGGCTGCCAGATCGAAATTGCGGCGGCAGCGTCTGCGCGTTGAGGTTCTGCGGCGACGGTCTTGTTGAAGAACTTCTCCGGCTGACCCGAGCGGCTGTCTGGTAGAAGTTGTATTCGACGGCGACGTCCGGCTTTGTTCGCGCGTGTCGACCTTCGGGTTGTAGATCAACATGAAGGTGGACAACTCGGACTTCTTCGTGAACTTCGTCTCGAACGCCGGCACGATTTCCATCGAGCCCAGCGCGTACGGACGATCGGCCTGCTGCTGCGGCGTCAGCGGCGCGGGCAGCGGATCGATCCGCTGCGCGATGATCACCGAGCTGGTGTTGCAGCTCGCCGTTCCAGAAGTCGGGAACCGTGACCGTCTCGCTTGAGCACCGACGTCTTCGGCGGCGGCGCGTTCTTCGGCGGCTTTTCGGGCGTCGGTTCCTTCGCGACAACGTAGACGTCGTAGGCGCCGGCCGTGCACGGTGAACGAGCGCGAGATGCGCATCGGCGTCTGGCGCCGGCGTCACCGGCACTGAAGCTGATGTCTTCGTACGCGTAGTCGGTCTTCTTCTTGTCCTTGTCTTTATCTTGTCCTTGTCGTCCTTCTTCGCGGCTGCCGTGCGGCCGCGGCCGCGTGCTGGCCGCGGCGCCGCCGTCCTTGGCGACGACGCGCCAGTAAACGGCGCCACGCTGCCCGCTGACTTTCGGCGGAGTCGATCGACACGGTGAACGGAACGTATTCCTTGTTGCCCTGGGCCTTCAACACGTCTTCGCGGACCCACAGCAGCGATGAGATCGTTCGGCGCCGGCTGGCCGCCGGCGACGCCGTCCACGATCTTGACGATGTCCTGGATTTCTTTTTCTGCGCGTCGGTCTGCTTCTTGTTCGTCCTGCGCGAAGCGGCGCCGCCGGAGAACAAGCGAGGAACGACTCAAGGATGGCTGGTAACGCGCGCCGCTGCTTCATAAAAATAGACTCTCCCACAATGATGACATCACGTCACAAACAGTTCATCATAGGCGGCACGGTCGAGGGCAAGTCAAACCCTTGTATCGACAGTACTTCAGGCCCGTTTGAGGTCCAGTCCGCTGTGCTATCATCGCGCCTTCCTGCCCGGTTCTCATGAAGCTCATCGACGTCTCGGTGCCCCTCGACGCGAACGCTGCCGACTTATCCCAGCAACACGCCGTTCAGTCTCGAGCCGATGAAGCGGCTTGCCGCGGCGAGCAGTTCCAACGTGCTCGACCGCTGCACATGAGCGCGCACACTGGCACTCACGTCGACGCGCCGCGGCACTTCTTCGACGAGCGGCGCCGGCGTCGAAGCCCTGCCGCTCGACATGCTCGTCGGCCGGACCCGCGTCGATCGAAGTCGACGACGCGCAAGGGCATCACGGCCGACGACCTGACGGGATTCAATCTTGTCCGAGGACGTCGCGGCTCCTGCATCAAGACCCGAACTCGCGGCTGTGGGGCTCGCCGGAATTCCACCCGACTACATCGGCGTCGCCGAGTCGGGCGCGCGACACCTGGTCGAGTCGCGGCGTCAAAGTGGTCGGCGTGGACTATCTCTCGGTCGAAGTAGTTCAAGACGCCCGGGCGCGCCGGCGCATCACGTGCTGCTCGGCGCCGGGACCATCGTCATCGAAGGGCTCAATCTGCGCGACGTCGAACCGGGCATCTACGACATGTTCTGCCTGCCGCCTGCCGCGTCGTCGGCAGCGACGGCGCGCCTGCGCGCGTCGTGCCTGCGCAGGAGCTGACGGCCGACATGCCGGCGCTGCTCGACGACAGCCTGGTCATCGTGCTCGCCGGCGGCGCCGGCGAACGGCTCTATCCGCTGACCAAGGAGCGCGCCAAGCCGGCGGTCTATTTCGGCGGGCCCGTACCGCATCATCGACTTCGCGCTGAGCAACTGCATCAACTCGGGCCTGCGGCGCGATCTTCATCGCCACGCAGTACAAGTCGCTGTCGCTCAACCGCCACATCCGCATGGGCTGGAGCATCGTCTCGGAGGAGCTCGGCGAGTTCATCGAGATCCTGCCGCCGCAGAAGCGCGTCAGCGAGCACTGGTATCAGGGCACCGCCGACGCGGTCTACCAGAACCTCTACTCGATCATGCGCGAGAACCCGCGCTACCTGATCGTCCTGTCCGGCGACCACGTCTACAAGATGGACTACGCGCGCATGCTGCGCTTCCATCAGGAGCGCGGCGCGGCGGTGACGCTGGCGACCATCGAGGTGCCGGTCGCCGACGCGTCGCCGTTTCGGCGTCGATCGCCGTCGACGAGACGCGAGCGCGTCACCGGATTCCAGGAGAAGCCGAAGCGAGCCCGACGCCGATCCCCGGGTCGCCGGATCTGCGCGCTGGCGTCGATGGGCGTCTACATCTTCGACACCGACGTGCTGGTGCGCGCGCTCGAAGCCGACGCGCAGCCAGCCGACGACGCACGACTTCGGCAAGGACATCATCCCGGCGCTGATCCACCAGCGCGCCGGTCTACGCCTACCGCTTCTACGACGAGAACAAGAAGGCGTCGAAATACTGGCGCGACATCGGCACGCTCGACGCCTACTTCGAAGCGAACATGGATCTGTGCCAGGTGAACCCGGAGTTCAACCTCTACGATCCCGGAGTGGCCGCTGCGCACGTATCAGCCGCAGGCGCCGCCGGCGAAGTTCGTGTTCGCCGAGACCGGCACGCCGCTGCGGCCAGGCGCTCGACTCGGTGATCTCGCCCGGCTGCATCGTCTCGGGCAGCAGCATCTACGGCAGCGTGCTCTGTCCCAACGTCCGCGTCCACAGCTTCTGCCACATCGAGCAGTGCATCCTGATGCCGGGCGTCCGCGTCGGCCGGCACGCGCAGATCCGCCGCGCGATCATCGACCGCGACGTGCTGATCCCGCGCGGCGCGCTCATCGGCTACAACCCCGACGAAGATCGCCGCCGCCACACCGTCACCGACATCGGCGTCGTCGTCGTCACCACCGACGATGAACCGCTGATCGGACCGCTCAGCGAGGAAGCGCTGCGCTTTCGAGGCCGATGCCGACGCGGCGGCGGCGCCGACGGACGCTACCGATCCAGGAGGCTTCAGTGAAAGATCGCTCGAGTGCACGGGCGCGAGATCCTCGATTCGCGCGGCAACCCGACCGTCGAAGTCGACGTGACCCTCGCAGGGCGGCGCGTTCGGACGCGCCGCGGTGCCGTCCGGGCGCCTCCACCGGCGAGCGCGAAGCGCTCGAGCTGCGCGACGGCGACACGACGCGCTATGGCGGCAAGGGCGTCCGTAAGGCGGTCGCCAACATCAACGGCGAGATCGCCGAGGCGCTGATGAACCGCGACGTTCGATCAGCGCGGCGCTCGACGCCGCGATGATCGCGCCTCGACGGCACGCCGACCAAGAGCGCGGCTCGGCGCCAACGCGCTGCTCGGGGTGTCGATGGCGGCGCGCCGCGGCCGAGCGCCGCGCGAACAAGTGCCGCTCTATCGGCACCTCGGCGCGCTCTACGGCAACGAGCGCTTCACGCTGCCGGTGCCGATGATGAACATCCTCAACGGCGGCGCGCACGCCGACTCCAGCGTCGACTTCCAGGAATTCATGGTGATGCCGCTCGGCGCGCGCCGTCGTTCGGCGAAGCGCTGCGCTGGGGCGCCGAGATCTTCCACGCGCTGCGCGGCATCCTGCAAGGCCCGCGGCCAGTCGACCGGCGTCGGCGACGAAGGCGGCTTCGCGCCGAACCTGAAATCGAATCGCGAAGCGCGTCGAAGTCGTGCTCGAGGCGATCGGCCAAGGCCGGCCTGAAGGCCGGGCGTCGACGTGTGGATCGCGCTCGACGTCGCGTCGAGCGAACTCTGGGCCGGCGGCGGCCGCTACACGTTCAAGAAGTCCGGCGAGCCCGATCGCACGTCCGACGAGATGATCCGCCTCTACGAGGACTGGATTCGGCAGTATCCGATCGTCTCCATCGAAGACGGCCTGGCCGAAGGCGACTGGGCAGGCTGGCAGCAGCTGACCAGCGGCGATCGGCGACAGCGTGCAGCTGGTCGGCGACGATGTGTTCGTGACGAATCCGGAGATTCTCAAGAAGGGAATCGCCGACGGCGTCGGCAACGCCGCTGCTCGTCAAGCTGCAATCAGATCGGCACGGTCACCGAAACACTCGACGCGGTGCGCATGGCCAGCCGACGCGCGGCTACGCGACGATCATCTCGCACCGCTCGGGCGAGACCGAGGACTCGACGATCGCCGATCTCGCGGTCGGCACGGCCGCCGGCCAGATCAAGACCGGATCGGCAAGCCGGACCGACCGCGATCTGCAAATACAACCAGCTCCTGCGCATCGAGGAAGAGCTCGGCGCTGCCGCGCACGTTCGCCGGGCGAGCGGTCAGGGCGCTGGCACCGGCGAAGCGCTCCCACATGCATCAGACGTCGTTTTGCTGCGCCACGGCGAGAGCACCTGGAATCAGGAGAACCGCTTCACCGGCTGGACCGACGTCGATCTGTCCGACCGCAGGCCGCGAGGAAGCGCGCAGAGGCGGGACGGCTGCTGAACGAAGGCGGGCTACGTGCTTCGACGTCGCGTTCACGTCGGTGCTGACGCGCGCCATCCGCACGTTGATGGATCGCGCTCGACGCAACTCGATCTCATGTGGATTCCCGTCGAGAAATACGTGGCGCCTCAACGAGCGCCACTACGGCGCGCTGCAGGTCTGAACAAGGCGCGAAACCGCGGCCAAGCACGGCGAAGCGCAGGTCAAGATCTGGCGCCGCAGCGCTACGACATTCCGCCGCCGCCGCTGACGCCCGACGACCAGCGGCATCCGTCGCGCGATCCGCGCTATCGCGTCGGCTCGAACCGCGCGAGCCTGCCGCTGACGCGAGTCGCTGAAGGACACGGTCGCGCGTTTCCTGCCCTACTGGCACGAGACCGATCGCGCCGGCCGATTCGCGTCGGGCAAGCGCGTCTGATCGCGGCCCACGGCAACAGCTCTGCGGGCGCTCGTCAAGTATCTCGACGACGTCTCGAAGCGGACATCGTCGAGCTCGAACATCCCGACCGGCATTCCGCTCGTCTACGAGCTGGACGAGAACCTGAAGCCGATCCGAGCACTTACTACCTCGGCGATCCGGCGGCGGCGGCAGCGGCGGCAGCCGAGAGGGTGAGCAGGCGCAGAGAAGTGAAAAGTGAGGAGCTCAGGGTTAGGGCTGAGGGCTGAGCTCGGGTCGAGGGCTTAGGCGCGGAGGGCGGAAGACCTAAAAATGGGTCGGCCCACCTGAAAGTGAACCATTATCGCATTTCTAAATCTCGTTCCTAATTCCTAATTCCCAATTCCTAATTCTCAATTTCACTGTTCGACTATTCCACCGTTTCCCGTCGTTTTTCGTCGGCAGCAATCCGAAGCGAACGCAGAAAACGACGGTCGTTGGCAGTGACTTCCAGGTTCCCGCCGGTTTGAATCGCGTACGAACTAGTGGGCGCTCCGACTTTCGCGAGCGCCGAAGACTGCGACCGGCTCACGAAGCCCACCACCGCCTCCAGCGTCACTCTCATTTCGAAGCCCGCCGCGCGCACTCGTCGGCTACCTCGCGGCACGCTTCCACCTGAGCGATTCTCCCGCGACTGCGGCGGCAATCGCCGTCGGCCAGCTCCCGCGCGAACCGGTTCCACGACGTCGTCCATCTCTGCTTCCTCCTACGCTCGCCGAGGCCGGGTTCCGTGGCGCCTCCCGATCGAAACCTGCCTACACCAAGGGCGGTGCACAGGGACCGGGCGCCTGATCATCATGTGTCGGGAAAGACTTAGAGGTGGAGACGAGTCCTAAGCCCAGGAGCACGCCAACCTGTCAAGCACTTACGGCGACGATCGCACGTCGAGTCGCGGTACAATCTGCGCTCGTGCAAGGCTCTCCGTACACCCGCGGACGGGACCTCCGGCGGTGGCACGCCCGCCGACGACCTCGCGGACTGCCCGGGCGAGTTTCCGTTCACCCGCGGCATCCAGCCGACCATGTATCGCGGCCGGCTGTGGACGATGCGCCAGATACGCCGGGCTTCGGCACCGCCGCCGAATCCAACGCGCGCTATCGCTACCTGCTCGCCGCAGGGCGTCAGCGGGCCTGAGCGTCGCCTTCGATCTGCCGACGCAGATGGGCTACGACTCGGATCATCCGCTGGCGGCCGGCGAGGTCGGCCGCGTCGGCGTCGCGATCGATTCGATCGAGGACATGGCGACGCTGTTCGACGGCATCCCGCTCGATCGCGGTCTCGACGTCGATGACGATCAACGCGACGGCGATCATCCTGCTCGCGCTGTACGTCGCGGTGGCGCGGCGGCAGGGCGTCGCCTGACGGCAGCTGTCGGGCACGATCCAGAACGACATCCTCGAAGGAATACGTCGCGCGCGGCACCTACATCTATCCGCCGCGCCAGTCGCTGCGGATCGTCACCGACATCTTCGCGTTCTGCGAGCGCGAGCTGCCGAACTGGAACACGATCTCGATCAGCGGCTATCACATCCGCGAAGCCGGATCGACGGCCGTGCAGGAAGTGGCGTTCACGCTTCGCCAACGCCATCGCCTACGTCGAGGCGGCCGTCGACGCCGGGCCTCGACGTCAACCAGTTCGGCCAGCGGCTGTCGTTCTTCTTCAACGCGCACAACGACTTCCTCGAGGAGATCGCGAAGTTCCGCGCCGCGCGGCGGCTGTGGGCGCGGATCATGCGCGACCGGTTCGGCGCCACCAACCCGCGCGCGCAGCAGCTCCGCTTCCACACGCAGACGGCCGGCAGCACGCTCACCGCGCAGCAGCCCGACAACAACATCGTCCGCGTCGCGCGTGCAGGCGCTGGCGGCGGTGCTCGGCGGCACGCAGTCGCTGCACTGCAACGGGCGCGACGAAGCGCTGGCGCTGCCGACCGAGGAATCGGCGCGGATCGCGCTGCGCACGCAGCAGATCATCGCCGCCGAGAGCGGCGTCGCGAACACCGTGGATCCGGTGGCCGGCTCATACACCATCGAGGCGCTGACCAACGAGATCGAACGCGGCGCCGTCGCCGATCCTCGATGCGGATCGAGCGTGCGGGCGGCACGCTCGCGGCGATCGAAGGCGGAGCTTGATCCAGCGCGAGATCCAGGAGTCCGCCTACCGGGCGCAGCTGGCGGTCGATTCCGGCGCAAGCGGTCGTCGTCGGCGTCAACAGCGCTGATCGAAGCCGGCGGGTCGTCGATCGGACGCCCTTCGCATCGATCGCCGACGTCGAGCGCCGCCAGATCGAGCGGCTGCGTGCCGTCCGGGCCGAGCCGCAGCGCAGGCGCCTGGCGCCGCCGCTCGACTCGGTGGCTGCCGCCGCGCCGGACGGCAGTCAATCTCGTCCCGCCGATCGTCGCGGCCGGTGGACGCGTCACGCGACGGTCGGCGAGATCGCCGACGCCATGCGCACGGTGTTCGGCGAATACGAAGAGACGTAGCACGGTGTGAGGGCACATGGCTGACACCGCGCTGCTGCGCGTCGAGCATCTGACGACCGGTGTTCGATACGGCCGGCGGATCGGTCGCGGCCGTCGACGACGTCAGCTTCGAGATCCGCGCCGGCGAGACGCTGGGGCTCGTCGGCGAATCGGGCAGCGGCAAGTCGGTCACCGCGCTGTCGATCATGCGCCTGGTGCGACCGACCGGGCCGGATCGCCGGCGGCGCAACTGCTGTTCAGGGCCGCGATCTGATGGCGCTCACCGAGCGCGGAGATGCAGAGCGGTGCGCGGCGCCGGAGATCGCGCTCATCTTCCAGGAGCCGATGACCGCGCTCAATCCGGTGTTCACGATCGGCGATCAGATTGCGGAGACGCTCCTGGTGCACGGCCTGCGCGGACCGGCGTGAGCGCGCGACCGCGGCGCGTCGAGCTGCTGACCGCGGTGCAGCATTCCCGACGCCGCGTCGCGCGTCAGCGACTACCCGCATCAGCTGTCGGGCGGCGATGCGTCAGCGCGTGATGATCGCGATCGCCCTGGCGTGCCAGCCCTCGCTCGTCATCGCCGACGAGCCGACGACGGCGCTCGACGTGACGATTCAGGCGCAGATTCTCGACCTCCTGCGCGAGATGAAGCGCGGCCTTCGAGCTGTCGCTGCTGCTGATCACGCACGACCTCGGCGTCGTCGCCGAAACGGCCGACCGCGTCGCCGTGATGTGCGCCGGCCGCATCGTCGAGACCGGCCCGGTGCGCGCCATTCTGCGCGAGCCGCAGCATCCGTACGCGCGTGGCCTGCTCGCGTCGATACCGGGCGGCGCCCCGGGTCAGCGGCTGCAGCGCCATCGACGGGTCAGTGCCGCTGCTCGGCGCACCTGCCGCTCGGGCTGCGCCTTCAACCCGCGCTGTCCGGATCGATTCGACGCCGTGCGACGTCGCGCCGCCGCCGGACTATCGCGGTCGGGCCGCAGCAGCGAGGCGAAGTGCTACCTCCACGATTCCACCAAGGCCGCTGTCGGCGCCGCCAGCACCAGGCGTCCACCCCCGGCCGGTCGGACGCTCGATGCCGCTCGTCGAAGTCTCCAATCTCGTCAAGCAGTTCACGCGCGGCGGCGGTCTGCTGCGTGCCGGCAGCGCGCGTCGCGCGCCGTCGACGATGTCAGCTTCACGATCGAGGAGGGCGAAACGTTCGGGCTCGTCGGCGAGTCGGGCAGCGGCAAGACGACGACCGGCCGCTGCATGCTGCGGCTGGTCGAGCCGACGTCGGGCGCGGTCGCGTTTCCGCGGCGAGAACGTCCTCGAGTTTCCGCGGGCGCGGCATGCGCGCGGCGCGGCGGCGACATGCAGATCGTGTTTCAGGATCCGTACTCGTCGCTCAATCCGCGGATGCGGCGTCGCGCGCAGATCGTCGAAGAGCCGCTGATCATCCATCGCATCGGGCACGCGCGACGAGCGGCGCGCACGCGTCGCGGAGCTGTTCCGGCTGGTCGGCCTCGACCCGGTCGCACCTCGAGCGCTACCCGCACCAGTTCAGCGGCGGCCAGCGCCAGCGGATCGGCCTGGCGCGCGCGCTGGCGCTGAACCCGTCGTTCGTCATTCTCGACGAACCGGTGTCGGCGCTCGACGTGTCGGTGCAGGCGCAGGTCGTCAACCTGCTGATGGATCTCCAGCAGCAGCTTGAAGCTGACCTACCTCTTCATCGCGCACGACCTGCGGCTGGTCGAGCACATCTGCACGCGCGTCGCGGTCATGTATCTCGGACGCATCGTCGAGATGGGGCCGGCTGGCGGCGCTTTTCGGCTGCCGAGCACCCTACACGCGGGCGCTGTTGTCGGCCGTGCCAGTCACGGATCCCGACGCGCCGCGGCAGCGCGATTCAGCTCGATCCGGCGACGGTCAACCGGCTGGCGAATCTGAAGGAAGTCGGCGCGGGCCATTGGGCCGCGGTCTGAGGAAGCTCGGCGATGGATGTCCGGACGCGCGTGAAAAACATCACTGACCCGGCCGGCGCGTGAGTGGCGGGTGGCGATTTGCCGGCCAGGCCGCCAGCGTCAGCGGGTTGCTTCGCGACTACGCAGCGCCGGTGTCGGGTCTGGCCTGCGCGATCTGCCGGTGGCTCGGACTCAACTTGTTCTTCCGGCGTACTCGGCGCGTCGGCTTCCTCGCGACGGCCATCAGCGGCGTCATTGCGTGGGCAGTCAACTCGGTCTGGTCGGCGCCACAGGTCGCGGCGATTGCGATCGAACGTCTGGCGCGCCAAGCTTTCTATCACCGCGGCGGCACCCCCAGGCGCTCAAGCTGGTCGTCTACGCGTCGACGCCCGTTTGGATTGCCAGCATGCTGTCGCTGGTCCCGCTGCTCCGCGCCTGCTTGTGATCCTCGGCGCGATCTACGCCGTGCTCATCTCTTCTATCTGGGATTGCCGGTGAGTGATGGAGACGCCTGCCGGACAAGGTCGTGCCCTTCATGGCGGCGTCCGCGGTGGTCGTCTTCGTGGCCGTGATGCTGGTCAGGACGGCGGCGAATATCACGGCTGGCGTCTGAATCGCTAGGCGGCGCGGCGGACGTCGTTCTCGACCTGTGCCGTCGCGGATGTGAATCGCGCGATACGCGAATGCGGCGACGTCGGCTTCGTGCGTGACGAGGACGATGGTGTTGCCGGCCTTGTGCAGGCGTTCGAACAGCCCCATGATCTCCGACGCCGGTCTTCGAATCGAGGTTGCCGGTCGGCTCGTCGGCGAGCAGGATCGACGGGTTGTTGACGAGCGCGCGGGCGATGGCGACGCGCTGGCGCTGGCCGCCGGACAGCTCGTTCGGCCGGTGCGTCATGCGCTGGCCGAGCTCGACCTTCTCGAGCGCGCTCTTGGCGCGAGCCTCCGCGATCCTTTGCCGCGGACGCCGGCGTAGACGAGCGGCAGCTCGACGTTGTGCAGCGCCGTGGCGCGCGGCAGCAGGTTGAACGTCTGGAAGACGAAGCCGATTTCCTCGTTGCGGATGCGCGCCAGCTCGTTGTCGTTCATCTGGCTGACCTGCTTGCCGTTGAGCAGATAGGAGCCCTTGCTCGGCGTGTCGAGGCAGCCGATCAGGTTCATCAGCGTCGACTTGCCCGGAGCCGGACGGCCCCATGATCGCGACGTACTCGCCGCGCTCGATCTGGATGGACACGCCGCGCAGCGCGTGAATCTCCTCGGTCCCCATCACGTAGGTCTTCCAGAGGTCGACGGTTTCGATAAGCGCCGTAGCCGCCTTAAAACTCCAGACCAGGTCGGGAGGGGTCGGGTTCCTGACTAGCCTGATTATGCCTCACGTCGGGGCGGCCAAAACCTGCCGCTCGACCCGCCTGGCGCCAGAACGGACAAGAACGTCCAGCCCCAGCTCCAGGGCCCGCCCGCAATGCGCTTGCATTCGCGCGCCCAGCGGTTCGCCGCAGCTCCGGACACGCCGAGAACTCGATGCGACGCCCCACCGGCCCGCACCAGGGACAACAGAGCGGCCGCTGCAGCCGGCCGTCGTGGAGCGAGGCGCCGGGTATCTCGTCGAACTGGTGGCGCCGCGCTTCGCCTTCGCCAGCGCGTCTTCCGAAATGGTGGCCTCGGCTTCCATCGGTGCGAGGTCTCGAACCCGATCGGTGCCGCGTCCGCGGCCGGGCTGCACCGCAGTGCATCAGTGAACGGGATGAGCTTCGAAGAACACGCCGATCCGGCCGCGATAGCCGGTGTAGTCGCGGTCGCTGCAGCCGGACGCCCTGAAAAACTCCATCGCCTCGACCGCGGCTGCGCCGGGCGCCGGTCGCCGTCGTCTGGGCGCTGTAGCGAAATGCGGCAGCGCGGGCACAGCCGCCGCACCAGGCGCGCGCAATGCGACGACGCAGCGGACGAGCGACGGTGAGAGACGGATCGACGCCCAGTTCGCGCAGACGAACGATCGCGGCGGCGCTGTCCTGCACGCCAGCAACGAGGCCCAGAACCAGCTTTCCCGGACGAGCGGCTTCCGCGGCCCGGGGCCGCGGCCATCGGCGTCCGGCGCGTCGCCGGGGAGAACGACGTCCGGCCGCTGTCGGAAGAATCGATCGCAGCGCGCTGGCGTAGGTCAAGCCGACGCCATCTCGGAAGTATCTGCGTGTGGTTGACGCCAGACGATCTCGTGACTGCGATGCCGTCGTCGATCGCGACGGCTTGCGGCCGGCAGCGACCGAGATCGAGCGCGCGGCGGCGGCAGTCGTGCTCCGCCCGCTGCCGCCGGGTCCCGACCACCGATCATTCCGCCGTTTTCGGCGAGCGCCAGAGTCCGGAGGGCTGCGAGCGAGATGGTCGGACATGCCGAGGTCGTCGAGCGCGGGCACGCGGCGTCTGCGTCCCCGCGCGGTCAGCACCACGCGTTCGCCCTGGTGCGTTCGCAGCGTGAACGCCCGCATCTCGACGCGGCCGTCGTCGCCGGACGGCGAAGCCGCGCCTGCCAGCCCGCGGCTGCGGCAGCAGCTTTTCAGAAGCGACATCCGTCCACGCCAGGATCTTCACGCGGGCGACGACGTCTTCATGGCTCGCGGCGGGCAGCCGCCGCGCACTCGCGGCGAACACCGTCGATTCGAAACCGCACGACCAGGTCGGCTGCCCGTCGGCTCGATGTGGACGTCCGCTGGCCTCGCTGCCGACGGCGTCTCGAAGGATACGGTGATCGCGAACCAGTTCGTCCGCGCGGACTCCGCCGGGGCCCTGCCCGCCCGATGGCGGCACGAGCGCCGCCGTGGCCGACCGCCGCCGCATCCGGGATGAGGCAATCTCGATGACGTCGAAGAATCGCGCTCCGGGTTGGCGACGACCTCGCCAGATCCACCAGCGGCGCCAGTCCCGCTCCTGAAGATCCTGGACGAGGCTGAACCGCAGCGAGATCGGCCATGGCGACGGTCAACACCTGTTTGTCGAGCCGCATCGCGACACAGGCCTCGCTGACGGCCATTTCTCTCAGGATGAGCGCCGCGACCTGCGGTTCGATGGCGTCGGCCGCAAAGTCGGCGTAGGCGAGACCAAACTGCGCGGCGAGCGCCTCGGCGATCTGCGCTTCGCTCGCCAGCTCGAGGCGGACGAGAACGGCGCCCAGGCTGGCGCTCGCCGGATTTGGCACTGTTCGCGCATCGCGCGCCAGATCAGGCGTCGATCAGGCCGGCCTGCGTCAAGCACTCGCGCCGATGCGGCTCTCATGTCAGCGGTCGATATCGGGTTGCGCCGGCGCGTTTGGATCGGTGAACATGACATCATCGACGAGGAGGGTGCTTCGCCAAGCGCATCTCCTCAATCCTGGTCGGCAGGCTGGACGTCATCGCCGCCGACGCTCGAACGCCATCTTTCCACAATCCGCGGGCGCCGGCGACGGCGGTACCGGGCCCGTCGCTCTGGCCGGGGCCGTTGCTGTGCCGGCTGATCGCCATCGCGGTGGAACGTCCGATCGACGCGGACGATATCGACATTTACCGCGCTGCCGGACGCTGGCGGTGGCGCGCGGCGGTAGCGATCCGCGATCTGTTCGCCCTGGCTTATCAGCTGGAACGCGCCGCCCTGAGACGAGCTCGCGTTGGATCAGGAAATCGGCGTCACCAGCGAACGCTGGGCCTGGCGGTGGCGCAGCTGGTTCGGCGAGTCGTTCGAGGTGCCCGGCGCCCTCACCGCGCAGTCTGCGGCGGGCCAGGCGCCGAGTCGATCCTCGACCGCGCGACGACGCTGCACCCGCGCTGTTCGACACGGGCTGAAGGAGGCTGATCGCGCGCCGGCCGGTTCGGCTGCGATCGCTCTCCAGCTCTGTCATCTTCGACGCGTGGATCGGCTCGGCGATCCGTGAGAACGAAGGCAGCTCTTGGGCGCGTCGTCGGCAACCGCATCACTCGAGGCGTCTCCGGCGTCACTGATCCGATCCAGTAAAACGCCCCGTCAGCACGACTGGGTCGCGCGTGGCACGCCGCCGGCGACGCGGTCGCTGCCGCTGCCTTGCCGGCATGGCGGACCGACGCCAGACCATGAGCGAGCTCGCCGACAAAGTCGGAACGCTCGTCGAGGACCGGCTGGCGATTCCGCGAACGGTCGAGACGGGCAAGGGTGGCGGTGACCGTCAGCGCCGGCGTCGTGTTGTTCATCGCCGGCGAAGCCGGCAGCACTTGCTGAATCGAGGCCGAGGCGGGCGGATGCGGCTGTGGAGCGCGGCGAGGCGGCTCTGGATCGCGCCAAGCGAAGGCGGGCCGGAGCATCGGGAGGTCGTCCGGGTCGAGGCGTCGGCGTCGCAGCCGTCGCCCTCCTCATAGTTCGCCTTCAGTTTAGCGACCACTCCCGGATCGGCGAGCGTCGTCGTGTCGCCGAGCGCCTTGCCCTCGGCGATGTCGCGCAGCAGACGCCGCATGATCTTTCCCGATCGCGTTTTCGGCAGGTCCGGCGGTGAAGCAGGATGTCGTCGGGCCGCGCGATCGCGCCGATCTTCTTGACGACGTGCTCCTTCGAGCTCGTCGACGAGTCTGCAGGCCGACTGCCGCGCCTTCCTTGAGGCGTGACGAACGCGGCAATCGCCTGGCCCTTGATGTCGTGCGCGCGGCCGACCACGGCCGCTTCCGCGACGCTCGGGTGATCGACGAGCGCGCTCTCGACCTCCATCGTGCCGATGCGATGGCCGGCGACGTTGATGACGTCGTCCACGCGGCCGAGCAGCCAGAAGTAGCCGTCGGCGTCGCGCTTCGCGCCGTCGCCGGTGACGTAGACGCCGCGGGCCCCACTTGTTCCAATGCTGGCGGACGTAGCGATCGGGATCGCCGTAGATGCCGCGCAGCATCGACGGCCACGGCCGCGTCAGCGCCGAGCAGTCCGCCGCCGACGTCCACCTTGTCGCCGCGTCTCGTTGCGGATCTCGGCGCTGATGCCGGGAAACGGTCTGCGTCGCCGATCCCGGCTTCAGCGTCGTGACGCCGGGAAGCGGCGTGATCATGATCGCGCCGGTCTCGGTCTGCCACCACGTGTCGACGACCGGGCACCGCTCGCCGCCGATGAACCGGTGATGCCCAGATCCAGGCCTCCGGGTTGATCGGCTCGCCCACCGAGCCGAGCGAGCCGCAGCGACGACAGATCGCGCTTGCGCCGGCCAGTCCGGTTCCCCATCGCATGAACGCGCGAATCGCCGTCGGCGCCGTATAGAAGACCGTGACGCCGTAGCTGCTCGATGATCGACCAGAAGCGATCCTTCTGCGGCCAGTCGGGCGCGCCCTCGTACATCACGCACCGTCGCGCCGTTGGCGAGCGGACCGTAGACGACGTAGCTGTGGCCGGTCACCCAGCCGATGTCGGCCGTGCACCAGTAGACGTCGTCGTCGCTTCGAGATCGAACACCAGCTTGGTCGTCGCATAGCGTGCCGACCAGATAGCCGCCGGTCGTGTGGACGATGCCCTTCGGTTTCCCGGTCGTGCCGGACGTATAGAGGATGTAGAGCATGTCCTCGGCATCCATCGGCTCCGGCTCGCAGCGAGAGCGGCGCGTCGCTGCATCAGCTCGTGGTACCAGTGATCGCGGCCCGTCTTCATCGACGCCGGAATCGGCTCGTCCCGCCGTCCGCGCTGGCACGACGACGACGTGTTCGATCGACGGCGTGCTCGGCGACGGCTTCGTCGGCGACCTTCTTGAGCGGCACGACCTGGCCGCGGCGATAGCCGCCGTCGGCGGTGATCGAGCAGCGTGGCACTGCGCGTCGTTGATGCGATCGCGCAGCGACTCGGCGCTGAAGCCGCCGAACACGACGCTGTGGACGGCGCCGATGCGCGCGCACGCCAGCATCGCGATGGCCAGCTCGGGAATCAGCGGCAGGTAGATCGCGACGCGATCGCCTTTCTCGACGCCGAGCGACTTCAGGACGTTCGCGAACGTCGACACCTGGCGATAGAGGTCGAAGTAGGTCAGCGTCCGCCGGTCGCCGGGCTCGCCTTCCCAGATGAGGGCCGCCTTGTTGCGTCGCGCGGCCGCGCACGTGGCGGTCGAGGCAGTTGACGCTGGCGTTGAGCTGTCCGCCGACGAACCACTTCGCGTGCGGCGGCTGCCAGTCGAGGACGCGATCCCACTTGCGCGACCATTCGAGTCTCGCCGGCGAATCGCGCCCAGAATCCTCGGGGTCACGCTCGGCCTCCGCGTAGACGGCGTCGTTGTTGACGAGCGCGTGATCGCTTGAAGGCGGCGGGGGCGCGAATAATCGATCCTCGCGAAGGAGGTCGTCGAACTCGGCGTTCTGCTCGGTCATGGGGGCTGATTCTACTTACCCGGCCCCCAACGTCGTCAAACGCGCCCTGACCAGGGCGGCTAGATCCGCATACGAAACCGAGCCCAGGCGCAGGAACGCCCGGTAGTGTTCGGTCGCCGTCGCGACGTCTCCGGTCTCATCCGAGACCAGCGCGAGGTTGTAATGGGAGCCGGCACTTCGCGGATCGACCGTCAGCGCGCGGCGGAGCAGGTTGCTGCGTGCCTCCGCGGTTCGACCCTGCGCCCGCTGCACGAGGGCCAGGTGCTGACGATGGACTCCACGTTTCGCGAATCGGCGGCGAGCGCGACGCGGGATTCCGCCGCCGCGGCGTCGAGCCGGTGGATCGCAGCAGCGCCACCGAGGTTGTTGTGGGCGCTGACGTGCCTCGGATCGAGGGCGATCGCGCGCCGGAACTGTTTGACCGCGTCGTCCAGCTGGCCCTGGTCCTGGTAGAGCAGGCCGAGGTTGTTGTGGACTTCGGCGCTCTTGTCGTTCTGTTCGAGCAGCGCGCGATGCTGCGCCACCGCGTTGTCGTGTCGCCGATTCGCTGATAGTAGAGGGCGAGCCGGAAATGATCTTCCGCCGGCGGCGGCGCTGACGGTTCCGTGCGCACGGCAGGCAAGGTCGCCGGCGTTGCCGCGGCCGGCGAGCTTCGCCAACGCCGGCGCCGATCGCACCGGCGGCTCGACGGGCCGGGCTCCGGTGTCCCGCGCGGCCGCCGGGCGCGCTGGCGCATCCGCCGTGCGTGCGGTCGGCTCGCCGGCCGCGGCGCCGGCTCTGGCGGCGGGCAGCCGGAGGCGCTGATGGCCGAGGCGATCGCGCGGACGGTTCCGTTGCCCGGGACGCAGGGTCCGCTGATGCTCGTCCGGACGGTGAGGCCGAGCGCCGGCGGCTGGCCGGATGGCGAGGGCGGCCTGGCCGTCGAGGACGGCGGCGGCGCCGATACTGCCGGCGGCGGCGCACCTGACGGCCGCGCGGCTGGTGCGGGCGCGACGCGGACGCCGGAGCGGACGGCGCCGGCGACGGGCGCCGCCGGCGCCTGTCGCGCGACGCGGGCGGCCGGCTTCGGCGCGGGCGGCGCGAGCAGGAAAATGACCGCCGTCAGGCCCACGAAGCCGATCGCGATCGCAGCCGCCGCATACCCCAGCATCGTCGTCAGCGGCGGCCCGGCTCGACGTCTTGCGCGGAGAGCGCCAGCGTGGCGGGAACGGAATCGGCGCGCGCCGTTCGCGTGTCGGGTCGTCGGCCCGCGGTTCCGCGGCCTTGCGGCGAAGAGAATCGAGAATCAGGCTCACTGGGAATCCGTTGCGATGGCCGACGTCGCCACCCGCGCGCTGACGATGCGCGCGTCGCGCGGCGCGAGCCGCCGCCTTCAGCCGCATGAGAACCGCGTCGGGCGAGTTCCTCGTCAGTGTAGGCCCCGGCCAGCACCCGATGCCAGCGCCCTGCCGGGCCATGGTCGACTTCAGCGTAATAGACCGGGAGACCCGCGGCCTCGAGCCGGTTGGTCAGCGCCCGGACGTCCTCGGACACCCGCGGCGAGGCGGTCAGGTGCGAGCCGACGAGAATCGTGAGCGCCGCGTCGAGCGGCAGGTCTCGGGCTTGCCAGCGCGTCGAAGGCGACCGCGTTGGCGGTCGCCGCGTTGGCCGCCGCGTTGGCACGGGCCTCGACGCGCTGCGTGAGCCGCTCGTAGACGTAGGCCGTGACGCCGGCGCCAAGCACCGACGACAGCAGTACGACGGCCGCGGCGGCGGCGAGCGAGGCCGGCCGCGTCAGCCATCCTCCGGCGGAACGCGAGCGGCTGGACGTCGAGGCTCTTCCCGGCCTGGTCCACCATTTCCGGATTGATGCGGTTGGTGCGCACCGAGAAGCCGGCGAGCAGCGCGCGGTCGCAGATCAGGTTGATCAGCCGCGGAATGCCGCCCGACAGTTGATGCACGCGGTCGAGCGCCTTCGGTCGTGAAGCGTGCACCGCCGCCGGCGCCGCCCGCGACCGCCGAGCCGGTGGGCGACATACGCGCCGACGCCCTCGCGGTCGAGCGGCTTCAGCTCGTAGCGGATCGACACGCGCTGATCGAGCTGGCGCAGCTCCGGCGATCGCAGCAGCGTCTGCAGGTTCGAGCTGGCCGACCAGGATGATCTGCAGCAGCTTCTCCTTGTCGGTCTCGAGGTTCGAGCAGAATCCGGATCTGCTCGAGCACCGGCAGCGGCAGGTTCTGCGCCTCGTCGATGATCAGCACGGCGCTGCGCCTTGAGCGGGATCAGGCCGAGCAGGAAATCGTAGAGCGCGTCGATCAGCTCCTGCTTGCTGACCGTGCGCGCAGCCGTCCCGCCTTGCATCTCGTCGCGCGAGATGACGCCGAAGTCCTGCAGGATTCGCTTCAGCAGATCCTCTTCCGACAGGAACGGATTCAGCACCAGCGCGGTGAACGTCGTTGCGATCGATCTGCTCCGAGCAGCGCCCGGCACAGCGTCGTCTTGCCGGTGCCGATGTCGCCGGTGACGACGACGAAGCCCTTCGCGGCGGCGGATCGCGTACTGCAGCAGGTCGAACGCGTTGGCGTGCGACTGGCTCCGGTAGAGATACTTCGGATCCGGCGTCAGGCTGAACGGCTTCTCCGATGAATCCGTAGTAGCTCTCGTCATCGCTACTGCGCCATCACGCCCGACACGATCTTCGGCGTCAGCAGAATCGACCAGCTCCACCCGCTTGCGCGTCACCACCGTGCCGATCGGCCGAACCAGCCGCCGGACGTGCCCGACGGCCTTGCGCTCGTCGCGTCTCGCGTTCGCGCGTGAAGCCCTGAGTGACCAGCGTCTCGCCGTTCGCCGCCGCGCGCCAGCATGATCCGACTGCACCAGTGCGGCGCCTTGACGAGCGGGGCTCAAGCTCGACGGTGATCAGGCCGGTCACCGGCAATCTGCGGCGTCACGCTGAACGTCATCGCGTCGGTGCGGACAATCGACGGCTCGTTGTTCAAGGCGCAGCAGCAGCGGGCTGGCGACGACCGTCACCTTGCCCTGCTCTTCGAGGAGCGCCATCAGCCGGTCGACGTCGGCGACGCGCATGCCGGTCAGCGAGGGCCGGGCCGGGTGACGCGGCGCACCGGGCGGCGCCTGGGTCGCTCGACGTCATCTCCTCGCGGCGATGCGCGGTCCAGTCGACGCCGGCGCCTTCTCGTCCGACAGCTCGACCTCGACCACGCGCGCGTCGATCTGCGCCTGACGGTGGACGCGGTCCTGCACCGCGTCGAGGTAGATCGCCGACGCGATCGAGCCGCTCGGGAAAGTCGGTCACCTGCAGCAGGCCGGCCTTGCGATCGACGTTGAACGTCGGCGCGCTTCGGACAGCAGCGTCCTGCACCCCGCGCTCGACACGTCCGCGAACACGTCGGTCTTCGTCGTCGTCGTCGAGGCCGGCCAGTCGATGCCGGCGTCGCCGGCGCCGACGCTCGACGTGCCGACGCGATCGGTCGCGACGTAATTGAGATCGAAGATGCGCGTTTCAGGCTCGCGCCGAAACACGCGCAGCCGGCGCCGTCCACGGCGTAGTCGAGACCGAGCGGCGGCAGCATCATGCCGAGCGCCTGGCGGACGGTCACGTTCTTCAGCTCGCCGATGAACGTGCCGCCGATCGCCGGATCAGGCGACGACGCTCAGGCTGGTGCCGCGAACGCAGCAGCAGCAGCAGGTCGCGCACCGGCAGCGGCTGCGCGAACGTCAGCGTGAACGGTGCGGTTGTCGAGATCCGCGCGACGCGCGCGCTCATCGAGCTGCGTCAGCGGCAGCGGCGTGAGGACCGCCGGGCGCTGGGCCGTCTGCGAGCCGAAGCCGCTCATGGCGAGAGACGAGGCTGGATCCGGCAGCGGGAACCACCGGCGTCCCGTGCACCGATTCCACGTCACAGATGTCGGTTCGGCGCGCACTGTCGTCTATAGAAGCGAGTAGCACCGGGCAGCCCCGTGAACGGCGCCGGCGGCGTGTCGCCGCCGTGCAGCCGTGCTAACCGATCGGCGTCGTCGGCGTGACGTCGATGGTGCCCGGCGGCGTCTGCTTCTTGAAGATCGCCGTGCCGAGCAGTCCCGCCAAGCGTCGAGAAGACGGCGCCGACGCACATCAGGAACATCATCGAGGCAATCCTGGCGAGGATGACGAAGACCAGCGACCCGCCGCGTCCGTAGTTTTCGAGGAGGTCGCGGAAGGCGGGCGGGATGTCGCCGGCCCGCTCGAGAATCTGTTCGACCATCTTCTTCTCGAAACGGTCCGACCAGAACGGATGAGAGATATCGGCCCAGGAGTCTGCACCACCGCACCGATCACCCGCGCCAGCAGGCCAACCAGCGCGCCATCGCCAGCGGTGATGGGTGCGCTCTGGTTCTGCTGGACGCACGGCGGCGACGACGCCGCCGCCGATCACCCACATGCAGCAGCAAGCAGTTGCCCGAGCGATGATGATCGGCAGCGACCGACAGCACCCCATCGACGAGGCCGCCGATGAGCGCGGGCTGGGCGTATGGCTCTGTTCACGGCGCTAGTCGTACTCACGCGACCCAGGTGCGTGATCAGCTCCTCGCCCTTCAGATAGCGCAGCGTGTTCTTCAGCTTCATCAGCTGGATGAACAGGTCGTGCTCGGGATAGAGGCCCGGCGCGTGCACCGGGCTCTTGAAGTAGAACGACAGCCACTCCTGGATGCCGTGCATGCCGGCGCGCTTCGCCAGATCCAGGAACAGCGCGACGTCGAGGACGATCGGCGCGGCGAGGATGCTGTCGCGGCACAGGAAGTTGATCTTGAGCTGCATCGGGTAGCCGAGCCAGCCGCACGAGATCGATGTTGTCCCAGCCTTCCTTGTTGTCGCCGCGCGGCGGGTAGTAGTTGATGCGCACGACGTGGCAGATGTCTCGCGTAGAGATCGGGATAGAGCTGCGGCTGCAGGATGTAGTCGAGCACCGATTTCTTGCTCTCTTCCTTGGTCTTGAACGATTCGGGATCGTCCAGCACCTCGCCGTCGCGGTTGCCGAGGATGTTGGTCGAGTACCAGCCTTCGACGCCGAGCAGCCGGGCCTTGAGGCCGGGCGCGACGATGCGTCTTGATCAGCGTCTGCCCGGTCTTCAAATCCTTGCCCGCGAGCGGCGACTTGGTGTGCGCGGCGAGCTCGACGAGCGCGGGAACGTCGGCGGACAGGTTCGGCGCCGCGTTCGCGTAGGGAATGCCCATCGCGAATCGCGGCATAGGCGTAGACCATGCTCGACGGAATCGTCGGGATCGTTCTCCTCGAGCGCGCGCTCGAAACTGGCCATCGCTGGCGTGCGCCGCCGCCTCGGTCATGTAGACTTCGGTGCTGCCGCACCAGATCATGACCAGCGCGCTCGATGCCGTTGTCCGACCTTGAAGCGCCGGATGTCGTCCATCAGCTGCTCGGCGAGGTCGCGCTTGTTCTTGCCCTTCTTCACGTTCGGGCCGTCGAGCCGCTTGACGTAGCGCTGGTCGAAGACCGCCGGCCAGGGCTTGATCTGCTCGAGTTCGGGCCGGACCTCGTCGAGCAGCGCCGGCTCGATGACGCCCGCCGTGCGCGCGGCGGCGTAGCAGTCCGTCCTCGAAGATGTCCCAGCCGCCGAACACGAGGTCGTCGAGCCTCGCGAGGTCGACGACCTCGCTGATTTTGGGCGAGCGGCCTTCCGTGCGCTTGCCGAGCCGCATCGGTCCCCATCTGGGTCAGCGAGCCGATGGGTTTGGCAAATCCTTTTCGAATGGCGAGAACGCCGGCAATCGTGGTCGTGCTGACGGCACCAAGGCCGACGAGGAGGACCCCGAGTCTGCCGGTCGGAGGGGCAATGTCGACGGGCGTAGGCATGAATCTCAAACTATATCGCCCCAGCACATCGGCTGTCAGCTATCGGTTCACGGCTGCGAGGCGGCTGCGGTAAGCTGACGCGTGCCGGCAGGTTGCCGCTAACCGATGTTCTTCAACCGCTTCGCGAAGCGCGAGACCCCGTATCCCCTCGTCGTCGGCATGTCGGGCGTCGTCGTTCTGGCGATCGCGTGCTCCAGATTGGCTGCTCGAACGGCGGGCCGCTGGCGGCCATCGCCGCCAAGGTCGGACTCTCGGGGCGCGCGCTGGCGATCGTCGGCGACGCCGCCGCGATGGCGCGCGCCCAGAAGGCGGCCGCCAACCTTGGCGTGCTGGTCGAGGTCGAGATGAGCACCGACGCGCGCCTGGCGGTGGAAGACGCGTCATTCGACCTCGTGATCGTGGACGATGCCGCCGGCACGTTCAGCGCGATGCGGCCGGAGGATCGGGCCGCGACCTTGCGCGAAGCCGCCCCGCGTCGTGCGGCCGGGAGGCCGCGCGATGATCATCGGCGCGGCGCCGCGCCAGGGATTGAACGCCCTGCTTTCACGCGGCCCGGCCACGCCCTCGATCGCGATGTCAGGAGAGGCGGCGGAAGCGCTTCAGGCGCAGGGCTTTCCGCGGCGCCTCGCAGCTCGCCGAACGCGAAGGATTCGTGTTCGTCGAAGGCATACGGCCGAGAGCAGTAACGCTCCCTTAGCGGGCGCACGTGAGATGGCGCCCGCCGTCGATCGGAATCGTCTCGCCCGTCATCCAGCCGGCGCGGTCTGAGGCCAGGAACAGGATCATCTCCGCGACGTCGGCCGGCTGACCGGGCCGCCCCAGCGGGTGCGTCGTCTTCGAGCGTTCGAGAAACGCGGCGTACTGCGCTTCGTCCATGCCGGATCGCCGGTGCAGGTTCGTCACCGTCACGCCCGGGTTCACGGCGTTGACGCGCACTCCGAGCGGCGCCAGTTCGAGCGCGGCGCAGCGCGTCAACTGGTCGAGCGCCGACTTTGCTGACGCGTACGCGAGCACGCCGGGGAACGAGCGGAGTCCGTTGACGCTCGACACGTTCACGACCGAGCCTTTGCGTGCCGCCAGCTGCGGCGCGGCCGCGCGCATCAGGCGGAAAGTGCGCTCGCGCGTTGACCGCCATCATCGCGTCCCACACCTCGTCCGTCGTGGCCTCGAGTGCGCCGCTGGCGATGACGCCGGCGGCGTTCACCGAGACATCCAGCCCGCCGAACGAACGGACCGCGGCGTTCACGATCCGGCCGGGTGCGTCGGCACCCGTGACGTCGGCCTGGCACGTCGCCGCACTCCGCCGTCGGCGCGAATGTCGCTCGGCCGCGGCTGAGGGGCCGACTCATCGCGTCCCACGGCCAGCACCGAAGCGCTCCTCGCGGCCAAATGCTCGAGCTGTGGCGCGGCCAATCCACGCTCGTCGCGCCGGTGACGATGACAACTCTTGCCCGTGAACATCATCCCGGCGAATGTACCCTCGAAGGCACGATCCGATCGTCCTCAAAAGCGTCTAAGCCGCTAAGATTCAAAGAGAAACGGCCGAAGACTTCGGCGAGGGTTTTGCTTGATAGCGAGTCGCTGATGGATCTGTATTCTCCCCGGGAGGTCGCGCGGGCGGCCGGCGTGCCGGAGGCATCCGTCATCGCGGCGGTGGGGAGACACGTCCGCTTCATCCCCGAGGACGAGGCGATCCGCGTTGGGCGCCGGCTGCGCGACCAGGTTGCGTCGGTGCCGCCACCGACGCCGACCGCATCGACGCCGCGCCGGATGTTCGCAGCCATCGACGCGCGCCGCGGCGGGCGGCATCCGCTGGCTTCGGCCGCGGTGTCGGGGCTGATCCATGGCGGCTTCGCCGCGATCTTCATCGTCCTTGCCGGCCTCGACCTCGCGCCGCGGGCCGCGGCGCTGCGGGTGGAGCCGCCGCCGGCGGACTTGATGCGGCTCGTGTTTCTGAACCTGCCGGGTCCCGGCGGCGGCGGCGGTGGCGGCGGCGCCCGCATGCCGGCCCCGCCGCCGAAAGCGATGCGCGAAGGCGCCCGGCGTTTGAACAGCCCGCTGCCGGCGCGCGTCGAGCCGAAACCGATCGAGCCGGTCGAGAAGCCGCCCGAACCGAAGCCCGTGCCGCTCAAGAGCGAGCAGCTGCCGGTGCTGATCGCGCCCATCGTGATCGCGCCCGCGAACAATCGCGATCGAATCGGCGTCCTGGAAGAGACGACGGCGAAGTCCGAGAGCCGCGGGCCCGGACAAGGCGGCAGCGCCGGAACCGGATCGGGAACCGGTCTCGGATCGGGCGACGGCGCGGGCGTCGGCCCGGGAAGCGGCGGCGGCACCGGCGGCGGTCCGCACCGGCCGGGAAGCGGCATCCAGCCGCCGCGCTCTGCTCCGCGAAGTCAAGGCCGACTACACGGAAGACGCACGGAAGCGCGGACTCGCCGGTGATGTGGTGCTCGAGGATCGTCGTCCGCCACGACGGCACGGTAGGCGATGTGCGGGTGGCTCCGGGGCCTCGGCGGCGGCCTCAGCGAACGTGCGGTGCAGGCGGTGCGACAGTGGCGGTTCCGAACCGGCCCGGCGGCAGGGCGCCGCCGTGGACGTCATCGTCGAAGTGTCGGTTGAATTCTCGTTGCGCTGAATCATGCTGCTCGCGCTGACCATTGCCTCCGCGCTTCTCGCCGTCGCCATGAGCTTCGTGGCGTGGCGGGCCTCGCATGCCGAGCGGCTTCGATCGGCCGCTCGCGTCGACGCGCGCTCGCGCAGGCGATCAACGCCGACCGGAGCGGTCCGTTCGAGCTCGAGATCCGCCAAAACCGGGCGGAACCGGAGCGCGCCGCAATCGCAGAGCGCCGGTCTCCTCTTCATCTCAAGCGCCGAACGCGGTCGGGTCGCGCCTGGGGCTGGCCCTCGCCATCGGCGCATTCGTCGTGACCACGGCCGCGGCGGCGGCGATCGTGTTCACCAGCGAATCGCCGGTTGCCCCACGGACGTCGAGCGCCGAGCGTCCATCCGCGGCGGGAGAGCCATCCTCGGTCGGCGCGCGATCGAACGGCGCCGGCGATTCGACGAAGGCACCACTCGAGCTCGTCACGCTCGATCACGAACGCGACGGCGACGCGCTGACGGTCCGCGGCGTCATCCGCAACCCGACCAGCGGGGCGGAGATGGAACACCTCTCGGCCGTTGTCTCGGTCATCGGGTTCGATGGACTCGTGGTGTCGAGCGCCCGCGCCGGCGGTGGAGTCTCCGGCGCTGCTGCCCGGCGGGCAGTCGACCTTTGCGGTGACGATTCGAGGCGCCAGTGAAATCGGACGCTATCGCGTCGGTTTTCGATCGGGCGACCGCGTCGTTCCGCACGTCGACAAACGGATCGGATCCTGATCATGACGCCCTTTCTTCGAACCGTGGTCGGCGGATTGTGCGGCGCGCTCGCGATTGGGGTGATGGTGTCGGGGCAGGGTTCGCCAGGCTCGCAGGGTTCGCAAGGTGCTCAGGAGACGCCGGATTCAAGTTCAAGAGCGGCGTCGGTGCTCATCAACGTCACGGCGACGGTCAGTGACGCCAGCGGCGCGCTTCGTCTCGGACCTTCGCCAGGAGGACTTTCAGCTCTTCGAGGACGATGCGCCGCAGCAGGTCACGCATTTCAGCGCGGAGCGCGTGCCGGTCAGCCTCGGCATCCTCCTCGACACCAGCCAGAGCATGGCGGGCGAGAAGTTCGAATCGGCGCGCGGCGCTCTGGAGCGCTTCCTCGACTCGCTGTCGTCCGCAGACGATGAGTTCTTCCTGATGCGCTTCAGCAGCACGCCGGCCCTGCTGCAGGGGTGGACGTCGGATCGCGATCGGATCGACCGGGCGCTGGCGCGAACGGCGCCGGGCGGCGGCACCGCGATGTACGACGCCATCGCGCAATCCGTGCCGATGACGCGCAATGCCAAGAACCGCAAGAAGGCGCTGGTCATCATCTCGGACGGAAACGACATGACCAGCGTCACCCGGCCGAACGAGGTCCATCGCGTCATCCGCGAGAGCGAGGTGCTGGTGTATGCGGTCGGGATCGACTGCAGCGGCGCTGACGTCCTATCGCCGGCGGCCGATGCTGGACATGCAGCGCGGCGGGGCGCAGACGCCCTTTCCGTTTCCGATGCCGCCCGGCCGACGCGGCGGCTGGCCGCCGCCGCCACCGCCGCCGAATCAGCCGCCGGGACGAAGTTACGCCCGGTGCAGCGATCCGGTCGACATCCTCGCCCTCCGCGATCTCACCGACGACAGCGGCGGGCGCACCGAGCTGGTCAGGACTCGCGCGATCTCAACCCGGCGACCGCGGGCATCGCGGACGAACTGAGCAAGCAGTACTACCTCGGCTATCCGTCCGCCGGGAAGAAAGACGGCCGCTGGCACACGATCCGGGTCGAGGTCCGCAACAAAGCGTGCACCGGGTCCGCGCCCGGCGCGGCTACGTCGCAAGATTAGAATGTCGCGTGCCTCTGGCCGCGGCAGCGATCGGTCTCAGCCTTCTCGGCGGGTTTGGCGGGTTGGCGGTCGCGTCGAGCCTGCTGCTCTTCCCCGCCCGCCGTTCGCGATCGGCTCGTGCCGTGGCTGGTCAGCTATGCGGTCGGCGCGCTGCTCGGCGTCGCGCTGCTGCGGTTGCTGCCACGAGGCGCTGGCGCCGACTGGAACCGCGGCGCGTGTTCGGCACGCTGCTTGCCGGGATCCTGAGCTTCTTCGTCCTCGAAAAGCTGGCGCTGCTGGCGCCACTGCCACACCGCACGACTGCGATGTGCACCGCTCGACCGCCCCGCTCGTGCTCGTCGGCGACGCCGCTCCACAATTTTCATCGATGGCGCGGTGATTGGGCGGCGGCCATCACCTCGATCCCGCTGGCCGTCAGCACCGCGATCGCGGTGTCCGCGCACGAGATCCCGCACGAAGTCGGCGACTTCGCGATCCTGCTTCACGCCGGCTACAGTCGCGGGCGGGCGCTGCTGTTCAACGCCGTCGTCCGCCGCCGCCGGCGTGCTCGGCAGCGCGTGCTCGCGCTCGTCTGCCTCGACGCGGTCCCGCGGCTCGAGGCCGTACATGCTGTCGTTTGCGACCGCCAGCTTCCTCTACATCGCGATGTCCGATCTCATTCCCGATCTGCACCGCGGCACCTTCGACGACAACCCGGTGCGGCAGGTGCTGCTGGTCGGCGCCGGCATCGGCACCGTGGTGCTGTTGTAGCCCCGTCGATGGATGCGACGAGCAACCTCGCGACCGTCGCAGAAGATGTGGCGGCGCGAAGTCGAGGCGGCGGCCACCTACCGCCATCTCGCCGAACCGCGAGCGCGATACGAAGCGGCGCGACATCCTCCTCCGCCTGGCCGACCAGGAGGACGCGCCACGCGACGCGGTGGTCCGAGCGCATCGCGGCGCACCACCGGGCGCGTGCCCGATCCGACGCAGGTCGAACGCGGCCTCGTCCTGGTTCCAGCGCATCTCCGATCCCAACGTCGTCCTTCACCGCCTGGAGCAGGAAGAGAACAAGGCCGAGGCCGGAATACGACCAGCTGCTGGCGCGGCTGACCGATCCCGCCGACCGCGAGATCGCCGAACGACGCGATGCTCGAGGAGCGCGACCACGCCGTCATCCTGCGCACGCTGGCCGGGGGCAAGATCCCGACCGCCGCGATCGACGCTCGACACGATCCTCCGGCCGCGAGCGCTGGCACGTGCGCGGAAGCGGCTGGATCGGCGACGCCATTTACGGCGTCAACGACGGCCTCGGCGCCGTCTTCGGCATCGTCTCCGGCATGGCCGGCTACACCGGCGGCAGCGAGGTGGTGCTCGCGGCCGGGCTCGCCGGGACGCTGGCGAGCGCGCTGTCCATGGGCGCCGGCGCGTACCTGTCCTCGAAATCGCAGCGCGAAGTCTACGAGTCGGAGGTCAGCGCGCGAGCAGGCGGAGATCGAGGAGGACCCGCACGAGGAAATGCTGGAGCTCGAGCTCTTCTACCAGCTCAAGGGGTTTTCGCCGGAGGAATCGCGCGCGATGGCGGAACGGCTGCAGAAGGAGCCGCGAGCAGTTTCTCCGGACGCTGGTCCACGAGGAGCTCGGCCTCTCCGAGGAAACGTTTCCGAACCCGTGGCGATCCACACATATCCGCGACCGTATCCGACGGCCATTGGCGGCTTCATCCCGATCATCCCGTTCTTCTTCACGGTCGGCATGCCGGCGGTCATCGCCTCGTTCCTCATCAGCACGCTCGCGCACTTCGCTCGTCGGCGCCTCCAAGGCGCTGGTCACGACCCGCACCTGGTGGGCGAGCGGTCTCGAGATGACGGCGGTCGGCGTCCTCGAAGCCGCCATCACCTACGGGCTGGGACTCGCGTTCGCTGGACACTAATCAGGACGCTGGCGCGTCCCCTGCCCTCGGCCCTTCGCCCTCTCTGAGCCCCTTATCCACTTAGCCCTGAGCCCTCCGTTATTGGCACCTCATTTGCCCTTGTTGCTGACAGCCAGCGAAAGTGCAACGGGTGCGAAGATGTTCAAACGATTCATGACGATCACGGGTGTCGTGCTGCTCACGGCCACGGTGGCGGGCGCGCAGCCCCTGGACCCGGACGGCAAAAGATCTGCAAGTGCTCAAGGACGTCGCGACCGCGGTCGACCGCTACACACAGTTCACGATCTTCGACGACGTGAGCGCGGGGGTGAAGGACGGGGCCGTGACGTTGACCGGAAAAGTCACGATGCCGTACAAGAGGGACGATATCGAAAAGCGGGTCGCCAGAGTTGACGGCGTCCGCGCCGTCAATAACCAGCTTGCCGTCCTGCCGGTGTCGACCTTCGACGACGAGCTGCGCTACCGGATTGCGCGATCGATCTACAGCAACGCGAACTTCTGGAACTACGCGATCATGCCCAATCCGCCGATTCACATCGTGGTCGAGCATGGCCGGGTGACGTTGACCGGCGTCGTCAGAGCAACGTCGATCGCATGCTCGCGCGATCGCTGGCCTCCCAGTTCGGCGCCTTCTCGGTGACGACCGATCTCAAGACCGACTCGGAAGTTCAGGCGGCCCTTGAAAAATCCGAATAAGCTGTCGATTCAACTGGAGACGGGCGCCACCACGGCGCTCGTCTACCCGGCGCGAGGGACAGACCATCGAACGCACGCTGATTCTCGCCCACGGCGCCGGCGCCGGCCAGCAGAGCCCGTTCATCGTCGGATTCGCGAACGCGCTTGCCGCGCTTGGCGCCGACGTCGTCACCTTCAACTTTCTCTACACCGAGCATCGAAGGCGCATTCCCGATCGCGCGCCGGCGCTCGAAGCCTGCTACCGCGCGGTGATCGAGGAAGTGCGGAAACGGATGGCGGGACCGGCCGGAAGGTGTTCATCGGCGGGAAGTCGATGGGCGGCCGCATCGCGACCCAGGTCGCCGCCGCCGATCCGGCGCTCGCGGTCGATGGCCTGGTGCTGCTCGGTTATCCGCTGCATCCACCGGGGAAACCGGATCAGCTGCGGGACAAACATCTCCCGCTGGTGGGACGGCCGATGCTCTTCGTCCAGGGCAGCCGCGACTCGTTCGGCACGCCGGTGGAGCTCGAACCCATCCTGAGCCGCCTGACGCCGGGCCCGATCCTTCACGTCGTGTCCGGCGGCGATCATTCCTTCAAGGTTCCGCAGCGCAATCCGGACGCGCAGGGCGAGGTCTTCGCCGCCGTGCAGCGGCAAATCGTGTCGTGGATGCGTTCAATCTAGAGCGTGAGCTCCATGACGTCGCCGCTTCGCACGAAGCCGTGCCGCTCGTAGAGGCCGGTGCTGCGAGGCGTCGGCCAGAGGACGACGCGGTCGACGCGCTGCTGGCTGGCCCAGGCCAGCGCCGCGGCCAGCAGTTGGCGGCCGACACCGCCGCGCGCTTCGGGGATCACGTAGAGGTTCGAAATGTAGGCGTGGCGATCCCGTTCGCCGACCGGATTCGGCACTTTCGTCAGCAGCTGAATCCAGATCTGGCCGACGATGCGTTCCCCGTCGGTGGCGATCCAGCACTGCCAGACGCCGCCGTCGGCCAGCTCCCGCCGCATCCAGTTCATGCACCTCTCGAGGAAGGCCGCCTGATCCTCCACGGCCGGCGCCCGGCCCGAACGGAAGTCCCAGCGCAGTCTGGACAGCGCGTCGGCGTCAGCGGCGACGGCTCGGCGGACGGCGATCATCGCAGTCGCTCGCTCAGGAATCCGGCTGCGGCCGCTACGACCTCGTCGCTCCACTCGTGGCCGCCGCCGACCGCCGCCTTCACCAGCACCACCCCGCCTGGCGCAGCCGGGTCTGGTCGGCTTCGAATTTGTCCGCTGTATACCAGGCATCCTCCGAGCCACGACAGACCAGCACGTGAGGCACGCGTGAAAGCGTGTCCCCGATCGATCTCGGGCGGCATCGTCTCCGCCTGCGGCAACCACCCCGAGCACCGGCTGCGGCGAGTGCACCGCCGCGCGAAAGGCCATGGCGACCCCCTGCGAGAAGCCCGCGTAGACGACGCCGTTCCGGCCCTGGCTGGCCGACCACTCAGCGTCGACGACGGCGGCGACGTACGCCGCGTTGTCGGCCATCGCGAGCTCGCGGTCCTGCCTCGTCATCCAGCTCGCGATGACGGTGTCCGATCGACGTTGATAGAACCGATGCAGGCCCTGAATCGAGATCAGCGTCCAGTTTTCGGCGCCCGGGATCTTCTGGAGACGCGCCATCTGGGTCTCGGCGGATTCGGCGTAGCCGTGAAAACCCACGAGCAGCGGTGCTGGCGCCGACCTCTTCAGAAACCGCCACCAGATAGCGGCCGTGCGTGGTGACGGCAATCGTCCGTTCGAGCAAAGCGCCCTCCCTCTCCTCGTTGTCGAGTGCCTACGATACCGCACCGGTCGTCTTCTATGGCATGCTGCGCCGGTGAAGTCTCATCTCATTCTGGCGGTGCTGATCGTTGTCGGCGTGACCGCGCAGCGCGAAGGCTTCAGCGGAACGCCGGAGCGCGAGGCATTCGCCAGAGCGCCACTCCAACCGCAGCCACGCACACGCGTCGTCATGCTGGGGACGGGCACGCCCAACGCCGACCCGGAGCGCTATGGACCGGCCGTCGCGATCGTCGTCGACGACACGAGTTATCTGATCGACGCCGGCGTCGGCGTCGTCCGCCGCGCCGCGGCGGCTCGGCGCGCCGGGACGAAAGGACTCGACGCGGAGCAACTGCGGCGCGTGTTCATCACCCACCTGCACTCGGACCACACGCTCGGCCTGGCCGATCTGATCCTCAGCCCCTGGGTGCTCGAGCGAGATGCGCCGCTCGAAGTCTACGGCCCGAAGGGTCTGCGCGCGATGAGCGACCATCTCGTCGCCGCGTACGGCGAAGACATCCGCGTCAGGCGCACCGGCGGCGAACCGGCGCACAAATACGATCCGCGCACGGTCAACGTCCACGAGGTCGACGCCGGGCAGATTTACAGGACGAGCGGGTGACGGTGACGGCGTTCGCCGTCAAGCACGGCGCGTGGGAACAGGCGTTCGGCTACCGCTTTCAGACGCCGGATCGAACCGTCGTGATCTCGGGCGACACCGGCCCGGACTCGAACATCGAGGAGCAGTGCCGGAAGTGCGACGTGCTGGTGCCACGAGGTCTACTCGGAGGCCGGTTTCGCCGGCCGGCCGGCCGAAGTGGCAGGCGTATCACTCGAGCATTACCACACCTCGTCTCGGCAGCTTGGCGCGATCGCAACCCGGGCCCAGCCGGGACTGCTCGTGCTTTATCACCAGTTGATCTGGAGTTCGACCGAAGAAGAGCTCCTGAAGGAGGTGAAATCGACATTCAACGGCCGGGTCGTTTCCGGAAAGGACCTGACAGTGTACTCGACGATGAAATTAGGAATTGGGAATTCAGAATTCAGAATTAATTCCTAATTCCCAATTCCTAATTCCTAATTTCGCAGTCCCCGTCTTCAGTTCCGCAGTCCGTCGAGGGGATTCATGGCCCCGGCTCGGCGCGCCGGCAGCCAGCAGGCGAGGAGCGCCGTGACGAGGACAGCGACAGGGCGACCCCGAATGCCGCCGCGTCGGCCGCCGTCACACCGTACAGCAGGCTCGACATCGTGCGCCCCAGCGCGAAGGCGCCGATCGCGCCCGCTGCCCCGCCGAGGATCGTCAGCCACATCCCTGCCGGACGACCAGCCAGAGCAGGTCGCGTGGCTGCGCGCCGAGCGCCAGCCGCACGCTCAGCTCCTGCTGACGCTGGTTCACGCCGAAGGACATCACGCTGTAGATGCCGAGTGCAGCCAGTCCCAGCGCCAGCGCTGCGAAGACGGCCATCAACAGCATCAGCCCGCGCGGACGATCGGTCGCTTCGTCGACCAGGCGTTCGAGCGAACGCGCGTTGGCGATCGGCAGGTTCGGATCGAGCCGGTGCACTGCGGCGCGGACCTCACCGATGAGCGCCGCCGGCGTCCCCGGCCCCTGGACGACGACCTGCAGGCCGCGGAACGGAAACTGGCGGAACGAGAAGCACACGGCCGGTTCGGCCGATCGCACGAGGGACGCGTTCTTCAGGTTGCCGACGACCCCGACGATCTGGAACTGAGCGTTGGGCGGCAGCATCAACCGGCCCATCGGTCCGATGACCCGGATGCGCGGCACGACGACCTTGCCAACCGGATCCTCGTTGGGCCATTCCTTCCGGGCGAACGCGTCGTTGACGACGACCACGCCGGGCGCGTCGACGGTGTCGCGAACATCGAACACGCGGCCTTTCACCACGGGCACGCCGATGGTGCGGAAGTAGTCTTCGTCGACGGTCTGGTGCTGCGCCTGCGCTTCGTCGGTTCCGGCGCGCGGATGTTCGGGCACGCCCACCGGTCCGCGCCACGCCGCCTCGAACGGCAGGAAGTTGGTCGCGCTCGCCATCGTGACTGCCGGCTGGGCCCGCAGCGCCTTCAGCAGCTGGTCGTAGAAGTCTGGAATCTTCTTCCAATCCGTATAGGAATACGGCAGCTCGACGCTGACCGTCACGCTTCGCGCCGATCGGAACGTCGGATCCTCCGAGACCAACCGCTGGAAGCTGCGCGCGAGGAGCGCCGCGCCAACCAGCAGCATCACCGCGAGCCCGACCTCGGCGACCACCAGCGCGCTCCGTGTCCGGCGCCGCGCGCCGCTCGCGTCGGCGCCGCGGGCGCCGTCCTTGAGCGGGCGCTGGACGTCCCCGCGAGCCATGAACAGCGCGGGGACAATGCCGAAGCGCAATCGCGGTCAAGGCGGCGAGCGCGCAGGCAAACAGCAGTACGCGCGGATCCAGCCCGCCGACGTCACCGAAGCGAGGCACCTGCACCGGCGTCACGCGAACGAGCGCTCGCACCGCCGCCGCCGCGACCACGACGCCCAGCGTCGTGCCAAGCGTCGCGAGGATGATGCTTTCGGTCAGGAACTGCCGCACCAGACGGCCGCGGCTGGCGCCAATCGCGGCGCGAACCGCCACCTCGCGCTCCCGCACGGTCGCGCGGGCGAGCAGCAGGCTCGCCACGTTGGTGCAGGTGATGACGAGCAGGAACGCCGCGGCTCCGAACAGCGCGAACAGCGCCGGCCGGAAGAACCCGACGACTTCCTCAGACAGCGGACCGCGCGCGCATGCCAGTCGCCGTTGGTGGCCTCGAACTGATCGCCCAGCCGCCGCGTCAGCGCCCGCAGCTCCGCGTTCGCCTGATCGAGCGGCGCTCCCGGCTTCAACCGGAACAGCGACTCCATGAAATGGGCGCCGCGGCTGTGCTGCGTCATATCCCACGTCAGCCGCTGCCAGACATCGGTCTGGCCGGGATAGTTGAAGCCGTCCGGCATGACGCCGACGATCGTGTAGGCAGGGCCGTTCAGGGCAACCGTCTTGCCGATGATCCCGGGATCGGCATTGAAGCGGTCGCGCCACAGACGATGGCTGATGACGGCGATCGCCTCGCGCGAGTAGATCGTGTCGGGTGGAAATCGGATCCGAGCACCGGGCCGACGCCGATGACTTTGAAGAAGTTGCCGCTCGCCTCGATTGCATTCACCCGCAACGGATCGTGTCCGGTTTCGGTCAGGTTGAGCTGCGGGGTACCACCACGCCGCCGCATCGTCGAACACCTGCGTCAGGTTGCGGTAGTCGCCAAAATTCACCGGTGAGAGGCGCTCGTGGGCCAGGCCCTTGGCGTCGTTCGTCTCCCAGACCATCAGCAGCCGATCCGGGTCTGAATACGGCAGCGGGCGAAGGACCACCCGATCCAGCACCGAGAAGATGGCGGTGGTCGCTCCGACGCCGAGGGCCAGCGCCAGCACGGCGGCAATCGTGAACCCGGGTGTTCGCCGCAAGAGGCGCCAGCCAAAGCGGATATCCTGAAGCAGGGTGTCCATACCGGGGGTTGAGACGGCCGCCACTCCGCAATCGTTGACGAGGAGGGCTCCATGGATCGGCGCACGTTCCTGAGACAGTCCGCCGCCGCCGGCGCGGCTGGCGTCCACGTCTTCGATCTTCAAGGCCGTCACCACTTTCGCAGCGGCACCGCGTGCCCGGGTCGCGTTCGTGGTGGCGGCGAGCCAGGCCGACGGCGTCAAGCGTGCGATCGCGCTGCTCGAGCCTGCCGGCTTCAACGGCAAGGATCTCTTCATCAAGCCTAACTTCAACAGCGGCGATCCGACACCGGGATCGACCCACATCGACACGCTCAACGCGCTCGTCGGCGAGCTGCGCGCCCTGGGCGCCGGTCCGATGACGATTGGCGATCGCAGCGGCATGGGCGTCACGCGCGACGTCATGGCCGCGAAAGACATCCGGCGCTGGCGCGCGACTTGAAAGTGAAGACGGTCGTGCTCGACGAGCTCCCCGAGTCCGAATGGGATCCGGTCCGGCCGACGGGCATGCACTGGCAGCGCGGTTTCGCATTTCCGCGCGTCGTGCGCCGGGCCGGCGCCGTCGTGCAGACGTGCTGTCTGGAAGACCCATCGTTTCGGCGGCCATTTCACGCTGTCGCTGAAGAACTCGGTCGGCTTCGCCGCCAAGCAGGTGCCGGGCGATTCCTATAACTACATGACCGAGCTGCACCGCTCGCCGAACCAGCGGCGGATGATCGCGGAAATCAACACGGCGTATCAGCCCGCCTTCGTCGTCATGGACGCGATGCAGGCGTTTACGACAGCGGGCCCGGACACCGGCACGATGGTCGAACCGCGCCTGATGCTGGCGGCGACCGATCGGGTGGCGCTCGACGCCGTCGGCGTCGCGGTGCTGCGGCATTTCGGGACGACTCCCGAAGTCAGCCAGGGATCGATCTTCCAGCAGGAACAGATTGCGCGCGCCGTCGAGCTCGGGATCGGGGTCGGCCGCCCCGGACATGATCGACCTGGTTACGGACGATCGGCCGAGCGCGGAGTTTGCGGCGACGATCCGAGCGCGCTTGCGGTAATCAACGCCTCGGTCACGATCTCGCCGCCGATCAGGTGGCGCTGGATGATCTGCTCGAGCACCGGCGGATCGCAGCCGGCGTACCACGCGCCTTCCGGATAGACGACGGCAATCGGCCCGCCTTCGCAGATGCGCAGGCAGTTGGCCTTGGTGCGAAGGATGCCGCCGTGCTCCGAGAGCCCGAGCTCCTTGAGCCGGCGCTTCAGGTAGTCCCACGCCGCGAGGCTTCGATCCTTGTCGCAGCACTTGGGCGTCGTCTGATCGCAGCAGAGGAAGATGTGGCGCTGCGCCGCGCGGACGCCGATGCTCTCTGCGATCGCGCGCTGTGAATCGTCGGCCATCACACGCCGAACTCTTCAGGATTCCACTTCAATCCCAGTTCGCTCGGGCGGCGCCATGTAGCCGACGAGCGCCGAGGCGGCGACGACGGCGGGGCTCGCGAGGTAGCCCTCGCCGCCGAGCCCCATCCGGTTCTGCCAGTTGCGGTTGAAGGACGTGATGGCGCGCTGGCCCTTGACCAGCGCGTCCGGTCCCTGTCCGAAACAGGGCCCGCACCACGACTGACGGATCTCTCCGCCGACGGACCGAAACACCGCGGCAATCGACTCGCCGCCGAGACGGGCGTCGGGCCGCTCGATCTCGCGGCGCCACGCCTCCCGACCCCGGAAAGATGACGAACTCCTTCGCGGCCTTGTCCGCCCCGTGCTTCGCCGCGGCGCGAATGACCAGGGCGGCCGTGAGCAGGTCGTCGTAGCCGCCGTTGGTGCACGATCCGATCATCGCCTTGTCGAAGGTGAGACGCTCGCGGGCGACCTCGCCCGCCGGAAAGGCGTTGCCGGGGCTGAACGGCTTGGCGATCATCGGCGTCACGTCCGACAGATCGAGCGTCTCGTCGATCGCGTAGACCGCATCGGCGCCAGGGCGCAGCAGCGGATACGGCAGCTCGGTGATGCCCTTGGCGCTGATACCACGCCGATCGTACGTCGTCCGGCGCGAAGATGCCGTTGAGCGCCTCGGCCTCCGCCATCATGTTCGCGATCGTGTTGCGATAGGACGATCGGCAGCTGACGCTCGGCGTCCACCAGCTCGACCGACATGCCCTGCGACTGCTTCGCGCCCCAGCTGCCGCAGCAGTTCGAGCACGATGTCCTTGCCGCTGACCCACGGCTGCAGCCGTCCCGTCGAACACGACGCGGCGCGCCTTCACGAGCGTGAAGTAGATGTAACCGGTCGCCCAGCCGAAGCCGAGGCGTCGTCGATCCAACGCCCATCCCGACCGCGCCGTAGGCGCCGTAGGCGCGGCTGTGAGAGTCCGCGCCGGGAATGAACTGGCCCGGCGTCACCAGGCCCTGCTCGGGAAAGTAGAAGTGAAAGATGCCGTCGCCGGGAGTCGCGTAGTAGGGACGCTCTGATCGCCTGCTGCCGCGCGAACTCGCCGGCCGATCGCCGTCTGTCTTGTCGTCGTCTTCGCTTGCCGGTGAAGACGAAGTGATCGTTGGCAATCGCGGCCTGGCGCGGGTAGATCGTGTTGCCGCCGGTGATCTGGTTGAACGTGTGGATCGGCGAACGGCGCGGTGCCGTCCGACGCCGGCAGCAGATCGGCGTAGACGCGCAGCGTCGCGCCCGGCGTGACGTCGGCGCCTGCGTTGTCGACGCGATGCGCCCAGACGATCTGTTCCGTCGTCGTCAGCCGCGCGCTGCGATCAAGCTTCGGGCCACTCGATCGTCGGCCTGGTCGTCGACGGACGCCGCGAACTCGCGGCGGCCGGCTCTCGAAGATGCCGCCGCTGACGCGAATCTCGTCTTCCTTCGGGCGTCAGCGGCACCGGCTCGTAGCTCTTGCCCTGGGTCACGATTGGCCAGTCGCCGGCGTGACGGGATCGAAGCTGCACTCGTCGCCGTCCCGAGCGTCGGCCACGGCATCGGGGCTCTGGACGACCTGCAAGCCCGAGGTTGAGCGCGTTGCGGCGGAAGATGTCGCCCATGTTGTTGCCGCAGACGATGACCATCTGACGAGGCCGACTTCGTCGGCGATGGCCTTCAGGCCGGCCGGGCTCATCTCGCGCGACGATCCGATCGCGAAGCGGTCGCCGGCGATCACGAACGTCTCGCCGCGGTGGACGCGCGCGCGGAAGTCGGGCATCAGGTAGCGGAAGGTGCCAGCCTTCCATCGCTCGTCGAGGGTTTCGAGGCTCTCGGACACGCAGTCGGCCGCCGGCGTGATCTGGTCGGTGTCGATCGCGTCGAGCTTCTTTTTCTTACCGGGGACTTTGAGGTCCCAGAAAATCAGGGCCGTGCCGCGAATCTCCCCGGTCGACGCGCCCGGTTGGGCCCTGGCGCCTGGCAGCCGGCAGGTCGTCGACGGCAACACCCGGCTTCAGCCGAGCCGGAACGATCGTGTGCATATGTTAAGGATAGCGTGGCCATCATCACGGCGGATCCGCGGCGCCCGTTTTCTCCCGGAACGGGAAGGCGGGCATGATTTCGCTGCGGGCCGCCTGGACGCCGGGTTGCACAGAACGGCATCGACCAGTGGGCGCGGCCCCGTTCACCGCAAGCGGAGCGACCGATTGCCGCGGCGCCGGGACGCGCGCGCAAACGTTGGTATCATTGAAGCAGCTCCCCAGATCGTAAAACTCGCGACTGGCGCGGTATTGGACGAACGGGATGAGCCACGACATGTCGGAATCAGCGATCAGCAGCTGCACGCATCGGCGTCGGAGGCGGTCACCAACAACGTCCGCGTCGAAGTGGAGTCGAGGTACGCGCCTGAATTGTCGAGACCGTTCCAGAGCCAGTGGGTGTTTCACTACACCGTGAAGATCACCAACGAGGGTGAGGAAACGGTGCAGCTTCTGAGCCGCCACTGGATCATCGGGACGCGGTCGGCCACGTCCGAGGAAAAGAAGGGTTCGGGCGTCGTCGGTGCGCAGCCCGTCCTGGCGCCGGGCGGAGGCGTTCAGCACGCTCGATGAGGCGAGGATCAAGACCTCGACCGGGGTCATGCGCGGGACCTACCAGATGGTCACCGCCGACGGCGATCACTTCGACGTCAGAAATCGCGCCGTTCGCACTCCACGAACCCTACACCGTCCACTAGTCCCTGGCCCGGCTCGCCTGAAGGCTTCGCCCTCCGTTTTGTGGGAGCGTGAAGGCTCGCCCTCCGTTTCGCGGGAGCGTGAAGGCTTCAGCCGAGCGCCCACTCAATCGAGCGGCTTGTTGAAGAGCCGGATCGCGTCGAGGAAGGCGTCCCCGAAATCCGCCGCTTTCTTCGCGCCGACGCCGTAGATCCCGTGCAGATCCTCGAACGTCTTCGGGCGCCGCTCGGCCATTTCCCGCAGCGTCGTGTCGTGGAAGATGACGTACGGCGGCACACGCCTCGCTCGCAGGCGAGCCGCAGTCGCACCTCGCGGAGCACGATCGAAGAGCTCGGAGCTTCCGGCGGTGATGAAAGTGTCGCGGAGCGTCGACCGGCTGACGGCGGCGGGACGAAGGCGGTGAGGCTTCGCGGTAGAGAAGACAATCGCCGTCTCCCCGCAGCAGCGCCGCGCCCGCCGCGGTCAACTTCAACACCGGATAGGGATCGCCATCGCGCAGCAGCAGGCCTTCGCCCACGAGCTGTTCGATGTAGCCGCGGATCGCCGCGCTGCGACTCGTCCTTGAGCAGGCCGAACGTCGACAGCTGCGAGTGTCCCGAGGCCACGACTTTCTCGGTCGCCCGGCCGACCAGGACGTCGGTCACATGGCCTGATGCCCCATGTCTGCTTCGACGCGCGCGACGCACGACAGGATCTTCCGCGCCACGAGTCGTCGAATCGGCGACCGGCGTCGAGCTCCTTCAGGCACCAGTCGCACGCGCCGCAGCCGCCGCGCTCGTAGCCTGGCCGAAGTACTCGATCAGCGATCGGTGCCGGCAGCGTGTGCCGGCGGCGTAGCGCTCCATGTCGCGCAAGCAGACCGCGCGCGCTGTCGTTCCACTCGCCGTTGGCCTCGAGCATCTGCCGCCAGCGGACGAAATCGGCGCCCGAATAAATCAGCACGCACTCGGCGGGCAGGCCGTCGCGTCCGGCGCGGCCGGACTCCTGCTGGTAGTGTTCGACCGATCTGGGGCGCGCCGGCATGGACCACGAACCGGACGTTCGATCGATCGATGCCCATCCCGAACGCCACGGTCGCGACGACGATGTCGACCTGTTCGTCGAGAAACGCTTCCTGGTGGCGGCTCCGGACATCGTCCTCCAGTCCGGCGTGGTAGGGAACCGCGCGCAGCCCTGCCTCCTGCAGCCAGCCGGCGAGCGCTTCGACTTCGCGGCGCGACGAGCAGTAGACGATGCCCGACTCTGATCGTGGCGCGGCCGAGGATATCGGTCAGCTGTCGATGCAGGTTGCCGCGACGCAGCACGCGGTAAGTGAGGTTCGGCCGATCGAACGATCCGACGCAGCACTGAGCGGATCCGGTCAGCCGGAGCTCGTGACGATGTCGCCGCGGACCCGTTCGGTCGCCGTCGCGGTGAACGCATGCAGCGAAACGCCCGGAAAATCGTCGCGCAGGCGTCCAAGCTGCCGGTACTCGGGCCGGAAATCGTGGCCCCACTGGCTGATGCAGTGCGCCTCGTCGATCGCGACGAACCGCACGCCGACTGCTGCAGCAAGCGGCCGCAGCGACGGCGCTGCCTTCGCCGACGATGCGCTCGGGTGAGACGTAGAGCAGCCGGCAGCGGTCCGTCGCGGACGCTGGCGAGCGACCGCGTCGCGCTCGTGCGGCTGACAGCGTGCTGTTCAGATACGGCCGCGGCGACGCCGTCGACGCGCAGGCCGTCGACCTGATCCTTCATCAACGAGATCAGCGGCGAGACGACGAGCGCCAACGCCGGTGCGCCGGGCTCGACCAGACGCCGGCGCCTGAAAGCACAGCGACTTGCCGCCGCCGGTCGGCAGCACGACGACGCTGTCGCGCGACGGCGAGGATGTCGTGCATCGCTTCACGCTGCAGCGGACGGAAGCTCGAGAAGCCCCAGACGCGGTGCAGCGTCTCCAGTCAGCGCGGAATCGAGCGCGCCGGGCAGAGCTGGCGGGTCAGCGTCTGCGTGCTCTGCTCGACGTAGTCATCGACGAGACGCTGGAATTCCGCGGCGAGCTCGTCGTAGGTGCCGCGCAAGGTCGGTGACGTGCTCGCCGTCGATGAAGATCGGGGCAGTTCGGCGCTTCGCCGGTGCCGGGCAGGCTGATGCCGATGTTGGCCGCCTTCGATTCGCCCGGGACCGTTGACGACGCAGCCCATGACCGCGAGCGTCATCGTCTCGACGCCTTCGTAGCGTCGTCTTCCACTCGGGCATCCGCTCGCGGATGTAGCCCTGCATCCGCTCGGCCAGCTCCTGGAACGTGCGTGCTGGTGGTGCGGCCGCAGCCCGGGCACGCGGTGACGCTCGGCGAGAACGACGCGCAGGCCGAGCGCCTGCAGCAGCTCGCACGCGGCGTAGACCTCTTCGCGGCGATCGCCGCCCGGCCGCGGCGTCAGCGAGACGCGAATCGTGTCGCCGATGCCTTCGTTGAGCAGCACGCCCATCGCCGACGCCGACCAGACCAGCCCCTTCGTGCCCATGCCGGCCTCGGTCAGGCCGAGGTGCAGCGGCTGATCGGTCTGGCGCGCGCAGCGTCGCGGTAGACGGCGATCAGATCGCGCGGCCGCGACGTCTTGCACGAGATGATGATCTGGTCCTTGCGCAGGCCCGCTCTCGATGCGCGAGCGCGGTCGACTCGACCGCCGAGAGCACCATGCACTCGTTGATGATCTCCTCGGACGTCTTGCCCGAGGTTCGCGGTCGGTGTTCTCCTGCATCTTCGCGATGCACCAGCTCCTGGTTGAGCGAGCCGCCGTTGACGCCGATGCGCACCGGCTTGCCGTGGTCGACCGCGACCTTGCAGATCGTCGCGAACTGCTCGTCGCGCCGGCGTGCCGGTGCCGACGTTGCCGGGATTGATCCGGTACTTGTCGAGCGCCGTCGCGCAGTCGGGATAGCTGCGTGAGCAGCAGGTGGCCGTTGTAGTGGAAGTCGCCGATCAGCGGCGCGGTCGCAGCCGGCGTCGAGCATCCGCTGCTTGATCTCGGGCACGGCCGCGGCGGCTTCCGGCAGGTTGACCGTGACCCGCACCATCTCCGAGCCGGCCTCGGCGAGCTCGATGCACTGCCGCGCGGTCGCCGCCGCATCCGCCGTGTCGGTCATCGTCATCGACTGGACGACGATCGGCGCACCGCCGCCGACCTGAGCACGCGCCCGACTTTCACGCCCGGTCTCTGTGGAGCTTCATGAGACATCGAAATTACCGTGATAGCGTCGGCACATGCGCGCAATTCGGTGCCTGAGTTCGGCGGACCCGCGGTGATGAAGATCGAAACGGTGCCGATCCAGCCGCCGGACCGGGCCAGGTCGTCGTGCGCGTGCGCGCGGTCGGCATCAACCCGGTGGATTACATCCGATCTGGATCGCGCCGTTCGGTCGCGGCTGCCTACGCGCTGGCTCCGGACGCCGCGCGTGGTCGAGCGTCGGCAGCGGCGTCGTCGGTCGCCGCGGCGGTCGCGTTTGCGTCGCGGCGCCGAACGCCGGGCTACGCCGGCGCGTGGTGTGTGGAGCGCCACAGGTTCATCGACTGACGCCGCGCACGACTGCACGGACAGGGGGCCGCGATCGGCGTGCCGTACGCGCCGCGTATCGCGCTCTCCATCCGCCGCCGCCGGCCGCCCGGTGAACCGTTCTCGTCCGGCGCGATGACGTCGTGATCGCGGCGGCGTCAGTTCGCGCCCGCGGCCTGCTGGTCATCGGCTCCGTGGAACCGACAAGGGACTGGCGCCGTTCGGGAACACGGCGCCGGCGTCACCGTCATCCACCCCGGCACAAATACGCCGGCGCTGAGATCGGGTGAGCGACCGACGGTGCGGCCTTGACGTCATCCCTCGGGATGTGGCGAACGTCAGTCTCGATCACCGACCTCGGCGCTCGCCGGAGTTCGGGCTGATCGTGGTCAGTGGCCGTCGCGGACGTATCGAGATCAATCCCGCACGCCATGGGCCGCGACGCCGTCATCGGTATGGCCCTGTTCACTGGCAGCGTACGATCTCGCCCGTCCACGCCGCGATCGTCGGCGGCTGGCCTCGGACGCTCAGCCCGGTGGTCGACCGCGAACTCGCCGGGCGTCGGCGCACCTGAAGCGGTCCTGCAGCCCGGGGCTCTCGGCAAGATCGTGCTGGTGACGTAAGCCGGAGGCTTCCTGGTCCCGTATAATCGGCGCTTGAAGACAATCCTGATTCGATTCGTTTGTGCGTCAGCGTGGCGCTGGTCGCTGTTTTTGCCTTCCTGGTATTTCCCCACGGGGCCAGGCGCCGCGCTGTGGAAGGCGGTCTGACGCGCACTGCGTCGAGTCCGGCGCGTCCGCCGTGGTGACGGCAACGCCGGCCGTTGCCCAAGCGCGACTACGGCAGCCGCTGGGTTCGGGTGATCAGCCGGCAGCGTGCCGACCGACGACGATCTGATCCGATCGGATGCGGCCAGGGGCTCTACCGGCACGAGCGATGCCCGGCCTGGCGCATCGCAATCCTCCCGGACGCCGACATCCGCGCGGCGTCGCCGAGCTACCTCAAGTCGCTGTCGCCGCGGTTCGCGAACGCCGCCGAAGGCCAGTCGTCCTCGGGCCGACGCCGTCGCCGAGCTCGCCCGGAAGCGTCGATCGCGGCCGTCGGCGTCTGGCGGCCGGCTGCAGTGCGGCAGAGTGCCACGGCACCGACGGGCGCGGCGCCGGCGCCGTCGCCACCGCAGTTCGAGGACCACTGGAAGCAGCCGCTGCGCTCCGCCGGACCTCACCAGGCCCTGGACCTTCCACGGCGGCGCGACGTCGCGCGACGATGGCCACCCTCCGATTCCTGCACCGGGAATGGCTGCGGACGCTCGATGCCCTCGTTCGCTGATTCCGCGAGCGACGCCGGAACATGTGGGATCTCGCCAACTACGTCGTCTCGCTCGGCCGAAAACCGTGTGGTCGATGACGGCGTCTGGAAGCGGCGGGCGCACTACGCCCGGCCGCCAGGCAGAGGCCCGGCGGATCCGGTGCAGACAGGGGCGAGTACCTCGTGGAGCACGCTCGGGTGCGCGCTTTGCCACTCGTCGTACGACGAGCGGAACACCGGTTCCGGGCATGCAGCTGGCCGGCGGCCTGTCGATCCGCGATCGAGCCGTTCGGCGATTTACCGACCGGCAACCTCACGTCGGACAAGGACACCGGGCTCGGCAACTGGTCAGGACGACGAGATCAAGCGGAATCATCACCAAGGGCATTCTGCGCGACGGCACGCGCCTGCTGCCGTTCCCGATGGACTGGCCGTCCTTCTCGACGATGACGCCGGACGACGTGGATGCCATCGTCGCGTACTGCGCACCGTGCCGCCGGTGTCGCAACAGCGGATTCCGCCGCCAGAGTGAAAGCTGCTGCCGTCATATTCTGTGGGGCAAGTTCAAGATGCTGATGCTCGGCGCCGATCCGCCGATGGCTCTTTTCCGTCCGCCGGCGGGAGGCCGGTGATGCTGAGGAAGATCTCATCAAGTGGGGCGCGACTGGCGCTGGTCGTCATCGCGCTCTGCGGCTTCGGCGCGTTCCTGTATTTTCATCCCGCCGTTCCTCGCTGCACGAGCCCGGAGGACTTCGGCACGGCCATGGCGGCGATGGCCGCCGGCGGTTTCGGACATCGCCGATCCCGCCGAGCGCGCGCCATCGCCGAACGCGACCGCTATGTCGTCATGACGACGGATGCATCGGCTGCCATGCCACGAACGGTCCGCAAGGGCCCGATCCTCACGCGAGTGCATGGCCGGCGGCGCCTTCCAGAAGCCACACCGCCGGGAAGGCTGGCTACGTCAGCCGGAACCTGACACCGACAAGGAAACGGGCCTCGGCCGACGGACCGACGACAGCAAGCGCCGCTGCGCAGCGGCGTGTCTCTGACGGCCACGTCGTGTCCCGGCACCGTCATGCCCTGGGGCGCGTTTTCGAACTGGACCGAAGAGGACCGCCACGCCGTCGTCGTCCCACCAGCGGCACCTGAAGCGCCGCACAGGCATCCGAGCGCCGGGAACCGGACTCCGGGCAACACCATCACGAATTCCGGCGCGCTCGAGCGGATTTACGCTGCCAAGGCACCACGCGCTGGCGCCAGTGTCTCCGGGGAAGTGATCGTGCGACGCTGGCTGCTGATCGGAACGCTCCGCGGTCATCCGTTTTCGGCTTGGCAGCAACCGCGCTTTCCATTACGTCGAGCGGGCTGTGGTTTGCTTCAGCTCGGCTACGGCATGAGCGTGTTACCGGAAAAACGCTCCGCATCCAGTCGCTGGTCGTCACCGCAGCTTGGTGCGAAGGCTAATCACGTTTCTGTTATAGCGCGTGGCGTTCGTCGCGCTCTCGCCGCCTCGAATCGGCGAGTTGACCGGCGTTCCCATCCTGATCAACGGCCAGCTGAT